>Ga0209536_100014440_pt1 | contig 11348 bp, 8 predicted proteins | sample DeeMarSeWOR28_12_FD_187461 | JGI IMG/M metagenome (GOLD analysis project Ga0209536, IMG submission 187461) | Marine sediment microbial communities from White Oak River estuary, North Carolina - WOR-2-8_12 (SPAdes) (version 2) | ecosystem: Environmental > Aquatic > Marine > Intertidal zone >... | reverse complement strand
ATCTGGCAGCCATAATTTTAACCTTCTCACGGTTCCCCTTCTCTTTGATATGATTCTCCAATAACCGCAATTCATTAGAACATTTTAATAATTTCTTCACTTATAGTATCCACGCTGTTCAAGGTCTTGCCAGACATCATGGAGATCCAGTCTTTCCAATTCTTTCCTCACCGGGATTCCCTTATAGTTCCAGCCCCTTAATTTATAGTAGCTTGAAATCATGGTATTGAACTTTTTGTGGTCAAGTTTGGTGTCCGGCGGCGCCGGCGTTTCTCGAAAGAATCTTTCGGGGATCTTGATGTCATCTTTGCGACGAATGCCTCTTCTGACATTGTAAGCCCGGGTAAGCGCATTGATTCTTTTGGCAATCATTATTGCTTTGGCTTCATCAAGGTCCATGCCGGTGGCATAAGAGAGAAGATTGATCTGATCATCCACGCTGATGGGAGGGTAAAGCCAGAAGCCCGTCCAAAAGATGCAAACGCCGGACGAATCCGCGATCGCGTTCGTGTCAACGTCGCGGGACGTAAACGGAACAATCTTTTCATAGTCACGACCCAGGCCCACATACGCTTCAACAAATGGCTTTTCAAACTCTTTCGGATAGTGGAAGTAACCTGCCTTTACATATTCATGCTTCCATTTCGGCGTATTCTCCATTGCCCATAACACGGCACTACTTTCGGCTCTGGTCATATCCAGCCTGTCGGTGACGGCCGTCCGCAGGGCACGATAAGGATTGGTCGGCTGAAACGCGATCATTTCCAGTTTCTTAATGTGGTAGGCGTATTTTAGCGCGCCCCTCCCGATCTGTCTGGCGGCTTCATACACCCCATCGGCCAGGATATTTCCGATTCCTTCCCTCCTGGCAATCTTGCCGATAAGCGCAAGCGCCAGATCCTGGTTTTCCCATTCCAGATCTTCGCCCTGGGTATCCGCCTTGGTCAAAATGCCTCTTTCAAAAAGGTCTATTGCAAACGCAATGTTGCAGGCGGTTGAAATCGTGTCTAATCCGTATTTCTCACACAGGTTGGTACATCTCGCATTGAAAAGAAGATCTGGTGTCTTTACGGCAAACATGAACGAAAACCACGACTGGCATTTCACGGAACAATATTCGCCTTCAGGGAGTAAAATGTTCACCTTGCAGGCGAGGGCACAATTATAACAGCTTTCTGTTCGCGCGCTGTATTCCTTTACGAAATCCTCATGATGCTTGCCCGCATTGTCGAACGGGCGCTTCTGGTCCATGTTGCCCCAGGCCCAGTTGTTCATGAACCATTCATGGGTTTCATAAGAGATTCTGTCAAAATACGCCTTTATCCCGTCCGTCTTTGTGAGGATATGTTCACACAGTTCATGAAACTCAGTCGGCCGGGCAATATGGATATTTTTTGTCCCGTGGACCGCAATGGCTTTGAGGTTCTTGTCTCCCATAACAGCGCCCACACCGGCTCGACTCGCACCGGTACCGGAGCCATGTTCGATTGTTGCCGCGAGGACCCGATTCTCCCCTGCCGGGCCGACGCTCAGAATTTGAACTCCGTTCTGCTTCAGCTCGCCCCGAATGAGTTTATGGGTTTGCCTGATATCTTTCCCCCAGAGATGATCGGCGTCACGGATCTCAACTTTGTCATCGTTAATCCAGAGGTAAACCGGTTTTGCAGACTTCCCCGAGATGATAAGGTTATCGTAACCGGCGTGTTTTAACGCCGCTCCCCAGAATCCTCCCAAACTGGAATAGGTTTGAAGATTCGTCTGGGGAGAAAGGGTGGTGAGTATCGTGCGATTTGCGCCCGGCGCGAGGGTGCCGGTAAGGACGCCGACACCGAATATCATGAGATTGTCGGAGGAAAAAGGATCTGTCTCCGGCGGGACCCTATCCCAGAATAACTTGGTGTTGGTTCCTCGCCCGCCGAGATACATTTCCCTGGCAGTCGTATCTAACGCTGTCTTGTGACTTTTGCCTGTGGACAGGTTGATCTCCAGATTCTTGCCTACCGAGCCGAAATGCATTTTCTTTTAATCCCATTCCTTTGTTTTTGATCTTTTATAAATAGGTGATCGGCTCAAGCCCTTTGTGTCGCCTCAGCGCTTCCAGCAGTCCGACGGTGCCGGTCATCATATTGTCGCCCCAGGGAGCACCGAATTCAATCGGCAGCCTGGATTGCGCAAGCAATTTACGTTTGGGGCCCGTTGCGACAATGGTTTCGATGGCGCTGAATCCAACGGCCTGACGGAGGAAGGCACCATGGCCGCCTTCGGAAAGAATCTGCTGATGACTTAATTTTCCATCCGCCAGATCACGCAAAAGATCTTCCAGCTTCTCAAGCGTAATATCCTGGGTGTGATATTCAAAAAAGCCCGCAATTTCTTCGCCGGCCATCGCCGCACCGACCGTGTGGGAGGTGGCAATATCCAGCACTAAATATCGCTTCTTTTGACGGCACTTATCATCCAGCGAGGCTCCGAGAATGGCTGCCATGCCGCTGTCCATGACATAAACTTCGGCCACCGGCAGTTGTTCGGCACTGCCGGCAATCGATTTTAAGCGATTCATCGTGTCGGGTACCTGATCGGATCGATAGAGCAGCGTATGCGGATAGGGTTTTTGGGTCAGGTGCGCAGCGAACATATTGTGGCGAAAGTCCAGATGCGAAATCCCCGGATCAGGCACCCCATGGTCCTGGGCACAAATGGCAACCGCATCAAACGCATAGGGGACTCCGAAGCTTTTAACGATCTGCTCGATTCGCGGCGGTTCAAGATCGCTTAACGTGATAAGGGAGTAATCATGATTGTCGTGCATCTGATCAGCCCGGTCATCTTCGACCACTTTTACGCCCCAGGATTTCACTTTGGCCACATCGTGATTGAGGGTTGCCGAGGCGGAGCGTGACATCACGACCAGCGCCTCTTTAGTTCGCTCTAACAGGACCCGGGTGATCGGCCCGCCGCCCATTTCGCTGCCAACCACCAGGAGATTTCCTGAAATAGCGGCTGTTTTTTCAGCCATATACTGCACCGGTGATTTCACCACCGCTTTGTAATGCAAATCCGTCCGGGTATCGTAAACCAGAATATCCATGGTTCCGGCGCCGATATCGATCATTAAAAATCTGCTCATTGAATATTCTCTATATTCTGTAAAAGGCCGTCTTCTCAGGATCCACAACGCAGGTTTTCAGCCCTTTCGCCCGGATACTGGCTTCCCCGGCCGCAGTTGTGATCATGCGGCAGCCTTGACCGCATACCTGCCCTTCCCGCATAATGACTGCACCGTTGGACAAGCTCATCACCGCTTTCTGGGAGGCCAGGTCTAAAATCGAAATGTCGGCATCCGCCCCGATGCTCAGGTGGCCTTTATTTTTGAGACCGAGAATTTCTGCGGGATTTCGGCTGGTTTTGATCACAAACTCCGCCATGCTCAAAACCTGAAGCTTCACCAGGGACAGGCCCATTTCGACCGTGACGTTTCGCGGAATCCCGCCCCCATCCGTGCTGATGCAATCAACCACAAACTCGCCCGAATCTTTTTTGGCCGAAGCCAGGCGCAGTTTTGGAATTTCCGGATTTACTCGGAAACTCACGGTCGTATCGGTTGCATGCTTCCGCCACCATTTTAGCGCTTTTTCCCCCGAAGCCAGAACGATACTGCCGCCGGATTCCATGTTAATCTGAGCCCAGCCGGCGATGATGGCCGCCTCCAGCCCCTTCTCGGTTGCGGGATAGCCGCCGGCGATCAGGCATCGGATGGTCACCTGACTTTCGGGAACACCGTTTACGCATTTGGCGCTGGTGCCGTTCATCGGCGACAGATAGGATTCCGAGCATATGTGCGGGTTCCGTTTTAAGGCCTCAATCGCCTCTTCGGCTTCAGCCATGGAAGGTCTAACCGTGCCGCGGCAGTAACTATTGATATGCGCTAAATGGATGGGGGTGCCCCGGGTGAGTGCAAGCGCTTCATGAAATCCGTCAATGTCCGATTCGGTGTTGAGCGTACCGGCATGAAATGCGAGATAGGCATGTTCTCGATGAGCCGTCTCGATAATCAACGCTGTGGCTTCCGGCGTCAGCGGGTAGTGCCCCCCCAGAATTTTCAACCCGATAGCGCCGCTGGCCAATGATTCGCCAAGCAGTTTTTCAATCTCTGAGCGACCCGGATGGGTGGTTTTGACGGTATAACCGGGACGAACATACTGCAGGCAGGCCAGATTCAATCCCACCCCGTAATCTCTGGCGATATCCACAACACTGTCCACCGGGCCGGACATGTCCAGGGCCGTCGTTACGCCGGCCAGCGCCATCATTTTATGCCCGTACCTGCCCCCCAGCCAGGAGGATGCATGCACATGCAGGTCGATAATCCCTGGAATGAGATAAAAACCGAGGAGGTCTAACCATTCACTGGCAAGTTCGGGGTCTATCTCCGCGGTGATGTCAACAATCTTGCCATCGGCAACGGCAACATCCATGACCGCATTTCTGTTATTGACCGGGTCCACCACAGTCGCGTTTTTTAGCAATATATCGTATCGCGGGGGCATCTCGTGTCGTGTCCTACAAGTAATTCATAAAATACGGATTGAGCATATCCATCTTCTCTTTCAACAATACAGGTTTCAGGTGTCGGGTGTCAGGGTAAGGAACCTGATGACGTTAAGAATTATCAGAAGTCGCATTCTGTCATCTTTTTCTGATACCTGAAACCCGACACCTGAAACCGAAGACTTTGCACTGTTTTAGGTCTGCCTGGATCGCTGAAGATAGTTTCCCTGGCCCGCTTGCGCCTGCAACTTGCCCTGCTGCATCAATATGCGGCCGCGCTGCATCACCAGAATGGGGGCGCCCAGTCCTTTGCGGCCCGCAAACATGCTGTAGTCGACGTTGAGTAACGGATTTTGTACAGCGACGGTGTAAGGTACCGCAGGATCCAATACAACGACATCCGCATCCGAGCCTTCCGCAATTACGCCTTTACGCGGATACAGACCGAAAATTTTGGCGGGCTGTTCACTCAAAACTTCCACCAGGCGGGGCAGTGTAATGCGGCCCCGGTTGACACCTTCACTATAGACAATCTTAAACAGGGTATCGATTCCCGGTATCCCGTAGGGCGCGCTGAATATGTTATCCCAAAGCGGTTCATTGGCGCTTTGCGTGTGCCCGGCCGTGTCTGACGCGATGACATCGATAAGCCCCTCCTGCAAGGCCTGCCACATGTTATCAACATCATTGGTGGTTCTCAGGGGCGGCGACATTTTGGCCAGAGCGCCTCTGGATTTCAACTCATCTTCGGTAAGGGTCAGATAATGTGGACAGGTTTCGGTATAAATTTCCGTAGTACCCCGCTTTTTGAACCATCTGACCACATCCAACGATTCCAGCGCACTGATATGCGGGATATAAATGGGACATCGGGTGACGCTCGCAAGGGTCAGCAAACGGAAAATCGCCTCGGCTTCGGATAAATTGGGGTGGCTGGCAACGTAGTGTTCAGGTGTTTGCTTGCCGGCAGCGATGAATTGATTCTCCAGGTAATCAATAATGGCGCCGTTTTCGGCATGGGCTGCCAAAATAGACCGGTTGGCTGAAATGACTTCCATTAAATGCAAAAGCTCATCATCTTCCAGCTTCATCCCTCTTTTGGCATATGCCATGAATGCCTTATAGGAAATGACACCCTTTGCGACCAGTTGCGGTATGACCGCCGCCGCTTGTTTTATATCGTTTTGCAGTAGTGTGCAGTGGACGCCGAAGTCAATCATCGAAGTATTTTCTGCTTCTTCGATAAAATCCTGAATCGCCCTCATCAGGTCGCCGGATTGCCCCCAGGCTTTTACAGCGCCGACGTAGGCGATTACCGTCGTAATTCCCTCGGCAGCGGCAGCCTGGGAAAGCGTATCGATACGGTCAGCATATACCGGGTGAATGTGGGCGTCGATGATACCGGGCAAAACATATTTGCCGGCGGCATCGATGACCGTATCGGCCGTCCTCTGGCTGCCGCCCGGCTCGACTCCCTCGATACGGCCGTCACTCAAGAATACATCGGCGCGCTTCATCTCCCGGCCGCTGACCAGGATTCCGCCTTTTATGGCGGTTTTCTTCGCTTGTGCTGTCATCGTGAATTCTCTTATCTGCTTTTCCGGAAAGCTCAAGTTCTATTAGACAAACCCTCTGTGGGAGCGGCTTCCAGCCGCGAAATCAACTGTCGCGACTGGAAGCCGCTCCCACATTCAATACCACTTATTCTTTCCGGACAACCATATTCTCTTATTATTCGAGCAGCTCTCCGATGGTGCGGGCAACAATGGCGCTGGAAACAATCACCGGCTTTGCGGTGATTTCTCTGATTGGCCGCGTCAATTGCCGGTTAAACCCCATGCAATACATGACGATCAAGTCACAAGCGGCCTCGTTAAGAATTGCCGCCGCCGCAGGCAGGTCCTTTTCCCCGGCGTAAGGCGAAGCAACGGTTACCGTGATGGAAGCGGTCAGCTCTGAAAAGGTTTCGCGCACCCAGTCCTCCTGCTCGCCAATCGGAACCACGATGCCCAGGCGATGGGAGTCGCCGATCAGGCCCTGGATACAATGATCCACAATTTTCTGGGGTTCGACGACCAGACAGGTCGAACGAAATTGCGGAAACTCACCCACACACAGCAGCAATATCAGCGCAACCTGCTCCCGATTGAGATCGTCTACGGCTTCCTGAATTTTGGACAGCAGTTTTTCTTTGGCAACCACCACCTCGCTGCCGTCGCGCATGCGGGTACACAGATGAATCATACCCGCGTCGGGCTCAAACGCACGAACCTCCTCGAGGGTTAACCCGTCCAGGGCCCCGCGCTCCAGCACCTCGACGCCTTCTCCGAAAAAGGCAGTCATCTCCGGCACGACGTCGGTACGCGGTGACTGTCCGATGGTTATAATTCCTATTTTTTTGTTCATTTTTTCACGGTTCAAGGTTCTCATAGGTTCAGGGTTCACGGCACAAGGCTCACGGCTCACGGCTGGTGATTAAGACAAACAAAAAAGATATATTTTTTCCGTGTGCCGTGTGCCTTGCGCCGTGCGCCGGTAGTTTTAACAAATTAAACCCATCAGACCAATTAAACCAATGAAACATATTTTGGACAAGGAAACTAAATTTTACCCAACGCGCGAATAATTTTCTCAGCGGTTACCGGCAGATCATAGATGCGAGCCCCAATGGCATCGGCCACCGCATTGGCAAATGCCGCCGCCACAGAAACACACGCGGGCTCACCCAGCCCCTTGGCGCCAAACGGCCCGACACCGCCGCCGGATTCGACCATAATGGTTTTAACATCGGGGGCGTCTACGGAGGTCGGAATGAGATATTCAGCAAGCGAGGGCGTCAGGGTATTGCCTTTATCCAATATGACTTCCTCGGTCATCCCATACCCCAGACCGTATAAAGCACCGCCTTCGATTTGACCCTCGGCACTCAGGGGGTTGATCGCCTGTCCCACATCAAAGCAGGCAATGATTTTGAGTACGTTCACTTTGCCCGTATCCACATCCACCGCAACCTCCATCGCATGGGTCCCGAAGGTGAAGTCCGCAAAGACCTGGCCCTGTCCGGTTTGAAAATCGATCAGCTCTCTTGCCGGGGCATTAAACTGGGCCACATTATACAACTGCACGCCATCGGCGGCGCAGGCCCTGACAACGTCATCTAATGCCAGAACACGGTCCGCGTCAGACTTTATGATCGGTTTAATAAATATTTTTCTGTCTTTGATATCGAGATTTTCCGGCGCCGTATCCAGAATATCGGCGGCCTTGCTGAGCAAATTGTCGCGTACCGCCATGGCGGCTTTATAGGTGGCATTACCGGACATGTAGAGCTGCCGGGTGGCTGTGGTGGTTCCGGCCAGGGGCGTTAGTGCGGAATCCCCGATATAAACGGTGATATCCTCCAGGGGCACACCCAGCACCTCCGCCGCTATTTGAGCCAGGGAGGATGCCTGTCCACCGCCGATATCCTGAACACCGCATTTGACGGTAACACTTCCATCCAGATCCAGGCTGACATAGGATCGGGAGGTATCGTGCAAGAAGGTCATTCTGCCGTAGCTCATCATGCTCGATGCCATCCCCCGACCGATTTTTTCGCTGGGAGACCTTGCCTGGGAGGGCGGGCCCAGCGCCTCCATGGCTTTCTCTGCTGTTTGTTCGGTTTCAACGGCGTGCTCCAGCACGCGGCCCGTTGCCAGAGAATCTCCGGTATGAAGATAATTTTTTTTGCGGATCTCCAGCGGAGACAAATTTAATTGCTTGGCGATTTCATCCAACTGGCTCTCATAGGCAAAACAGGGCTGGGGGGCACCAAAGCCGCGGTTGGCGCTGCTGAATGTATTATTGGTTAATACGGCATGGCTATCGACTTTAACATGCGTGATGTCATAGGGACCCGTAGCCTTTACGGTGGAGTACAGGAGCACCCAGGGGCTCAAAAAGACATAACCGCCGGCATCTGATATCAGCTCAGCCTCCATGGCGACCAGTTTGCCATCTTTGGTGGCGCCGGTCTTGTATTTCATGACATATGGATGACGCTTGCTATGGGCAATTATCGATTCTTCGCGTGTATAGGTCAGGGATACCGGTTTGCCCGTCTTCCAGGCCAGCAGGGCAAGGTAGGTTTCCACGGTAATATCTTCTTTGCCGCCGAATCCGCCGCCCACCATCGGGGCAATAACCCTCACTTTATTGTGGGGCAGACCGAGAACATCGGCAATGCCGCGGAAGTGCTCAATAACCTGGGTCGCAGCCCGAATCGTAATCACGCCGTCATCATCCAGCCAGGCGACACCGGATTCGGGTTCCAGATAAGCATGATCCACCATGGGAACCCGGTAGGTGTTTTCAACGATAACTTCCGCCAGATCGAAACCTTCTGCAATATCGCCTTTTCTGACTTTATAGCTGCAGATAACGTTACTTTCATCTTCCCCGACCCGGTAGGCGCCCGGCTTCATGGCCTCCACCGGATCAAAAACACCTGCGAGGGGCTCGTATTCAACCTTGATCAGACCCAGCGCTTTTTCAGCGATCGCCAGGCTCTTGGCAGCCACCAGGGCAATTGCTTCGCCGCGAAATCGAATCTTCTTTTCCGCCAGAACGCGGTAGAGACCTTCAAATCCGCCCACTTTATGGGTTTGCCCGAATCGCGTAACCGTCTCGTTATGCGGTACGTCTTTGGCTGTCATGACCGCTTCGACGCCGGCTAATTTTACAGCTTCAGCGGTATCGACAGACAACACCTTGGCCGCCGCATACTGGCTTCGCAATACCTTGGCATAAAGCATGCCCGGCAATGTATAGTCATTGGCATATTTCGTGTCAGCAAAAACTTTACCCCAGGCATCATGCCGCGCAACGGGTTTGCCAATGATGCGGTAATCCGGCCGGGTCGTTGGTTTTTCCTTTAGTTTATCAAGCATCTTCTTCTCTCCGATTTTATTCTTCGCGCTTTAGGGATGCATCTTCAATGGCTTCGACGATTTTGTTATAACCGGTACAACGGCACAGATTCCCGGATATTCCTTCTCGGATTTCATTTCGGGTCGGTGCAGGATTGTTATCGAGCAACGCCTTTGCGGATACCACCATCCCCGGCGTACAGAAACCGCACTGAATGGCGCCGTGTTCGACAAAACTTTGCTGAAGCGGGTGCGGCTGATCCGGGGTGCCGACGCCTTTCAGGGTCGTTACGTTTTTGCCGTTGGCCTGCAAGGCCAGCGTCAGACAGGCATTGACCGCTTTATGGTCCAGAATGACCGTACAGGCGCCACAATCGCCTTGAGCGCAACCGTTTTTTACCTCAAAGGCGCCAAAACGATCCCGTAAGAGATCCAGCAGCGTATCGCGCGCAGTTACATCTGCCTTTTGCCATTCTCCGTTGACATTGATTTCGACCGGATAGGTTTTCATACTTCAAATCTCCTGCTGCAGTGCATGCTTGATATTACGTTTCAGAATCATCGCCGTGACATAGGACCGATATTCCAGCGAACCCCGAATGTCGCTGATCGGTGATATTTCCTCTTTCACAACCGCCATGCATTCTTCTAAAAGCGCCGCATCAATTTCTTTGCCTTCCAGAAGCTTTTCTACGCGGTAAGCCCGCATCGGGATAGGGGCAACCGACCCGGCGGCGACCCGGGCCTTGCGGCAGCGCTTGCCATCCATGTCCAATGCCACGGCAATGCTGGCAACACAGATGGATGCGGCGTTTCGCAGGCCGATTTTGGTGTGACTGCCTTTTGTGGAATCATTCGGTTTGGGGAAGGTGACGCCGGTAAGAATTTCTCCCTTAACGAGATCCGTAAACTTATACCCATGGAAAAATTTGCTCAAGGGGACCTGCCTTGTTTTTCCTCCCGGGCTCAAAATTTCAACCGATGCATCCAGCGCCAGAAGGGGCGGTGCTGTATCCGCACAGGGAGAAGCATTGGCAAGGTTGCCGCCCAGCGTCGCCCGGTTCCGCGTTAACGGGTTACCCAGCTGTTTGGCGGCAGACGCCAAGATGGGGCTGTTGTCCAGCAGGACCGAACTTGCGGCCATTTCGGCGATGGTGGTTGCCGCGCCGATGGCGATGCTGCCGTTGTTTTCACGGATAAAAGACAGCTCCGCCATATCGCTGATATCAATGAGAAGTTCGGGCGCTTTTTCACCATTTCTCATTTCAGGAATTAAATTTGTGCCCCCGGCGATCACCGTCGTGCGCCCTTTATATTCTTTCATAATATGATGAAGGTCACTTAGATCGCCGGGCTTGATATATTCTGTAGTAGACATCGTTTACCTCACCAGCTTAGTTGAGCGTTTCAAATTTTAGAAACGGGTCATTTTTTTAAATTCAAGGAATTCTGTCGATTTAAATTAAAAACCGTTAGTCGCTGCAACTTTTGATCGCCTGAACGATACGATGGTAACCGGTACAACGGCAGAGATTTCCTTTGATATGCTCTCTAATTTGATCTTCCGATGGCGAAGGATATTTATTTAGAAGATCTTTGGCCATCAGAATCATTCCGGGTGTACAATAACCGCATTGGATGGCGGCCGTGTCTAAAAATGCCTGCTGGATCGGATCAAGGGTTCCATCCGGCGCAGCCACGCCTTCAATGGTCAGAATATCCGCACCATCAACCGCCAGGGCCAGTGTCAGGCAGCTCAGAATCGGCTCCCCGTTGACAAGCACCGTACAGCCGCCGCATTGGCCGGTGCCGCAGCCGTATTTGGTGCCGGTCAGCTCCATCTCGTTTCTCAACAAATTCATCAGCAGTGTATTGGGCTCCACCCAGAATTCA
>Ga0209536_100014439_pt1 | contig 11349 bp, 7 predicted proteins | sample DeeMarSeWOR28_12_FD_187461 | JGI IMG/M metagenome (GOLD analysis project Ga0209536, IMG submission 187461) | Marine sediment microbial communities from White Oak River estuary, North Carolina - WOR-2-8_12 (SPAdes) (version 2) | ecosystem: Environmental > Aquatic > Marine > Intertidal zone >... | reverse complement strand
CGAGGTGGATGCCTCGCACCCGGATGTCCTGATCGACCGTAACCGCTGTATCCTCTGCGCCCGCTGCGTCAGGGCCTCCCGCGACCTGGACGGAAAGACGGTGTTCGGGTTCACGGGTCGGGGGCCCGACCGCCGGGTGGCGGTCAACTCGGACGCCCGACTGGCCGACACGGACCTGGATGTCAGCGACGCGGCCGTGGACGTCTGCCCGGTGGGAGCGCTGGTCCGCAAGCGAGAGGGTTTCACCGTGCCGATCGGGTCGCGACGGTTCGACGAAGCGCCGATCGGAGCAGCCGACGACGGGTGATGCCAGGGCTCATACGGCCTCCTTCGACCGCGTCGCGGTCCGGAATCCCTCGCTGGTCGCGACCTCGCGCAGCAGGGCATCGAGCCGATAGTCCGCGTCCTCGAGCCGGCGCTCGAGATGTCGCATCAGTCGCCGCTCCGTGTCGGCCGGCTCTCGACCGACCGCATAGCGATAGACGTTCTCGACGAGACAGGCGCCGACGAGCGGGCTATCGCGAAAGGCCTCGCCGAGCTCGACGTTGTCCGCGAAATCGTCCCCGTCGAGCTCCCCGCTCGCGTCGATCGGGGCGCCGTTCTCCGTCGTGCGATGGCGACCCACGCCGTCGAAGACCTCGAGACCGAGGCCGATCGGATCCGTGAGCTCGTGACAGTTCCGGCAGGAGGCGTTCGAGGCGTGCGCCGCGAGACGATCTCGCGCCGTGCGGTACTCGGGGTTGTCGTCCTCGTTGAAGAGCCCGAAGTCGACGTCCGCCGGAGCCGCCGGCACGTCCTGGCAGAGCAGCGACTCGCGCAGGAAGACGCCCCGCAGCGTCGCCGAGCTGCGGCCCGGATGGGCATGCAGCATGTTGAAGCTCGCATGGGCGAGGAGACCGGCCCGAGGGTCCTGGGTGGAAAACTCGATCGCCTCCCAGCCCGACTCTGCCCTCACCGGGACCTCGTAGACGGCGCCCAGCCTGCGCGTCACGAAGGATCGTCGCGTCGTGAAGAGCTCCCGATAGTCGCCCACGCGATTCACCAGATGGTCGACCACGACCCGTAACGTCTGCTCCCGTGCGTCCTCGGCGAGCTCGGAGCTGTAGGCCGGATAGCGGATCGGATCCTTCGAGATCTCGGCGAACTCGTCGAAGCGGAAGACGTCCTCGAAGAGCGCGCGGACCCCCTGCTCGAGCCGCGGCGACGCGAGCATCCGGTCGAGCTGGCGGGCGAGACCTTCGGGCTGCGACAGCTCACCCGCCGCCGCCGCATCGAGCAGCGCGTCGTCCGGTCCGGCGTTCCACAGCAGGTAGCTGAGACGCGAGGCCAGCGTCAGGTCGGTGAGCCGAAGCGTCCGGGGATCATCGGGGTCGGGGTTGGCCTCCTCGATCCGGAACAGGAACTCGGGGGCGACCAGCAGGCTCGTCAGGATCACCTCGAGGCCCGCGTAGAAGTCGCCCATCCGCTCCGCGGCCCGGGCGGCGGCCGCGACCCGAGGCGTGACGTCCTGCTCGCCGAGCGGGCGTCGCAGCAGCAGCCGTCCGTAGCGCCGCACGAAGGCCTCGCTGCAACGGTCATCCGCTGCGACCGGGTCGACGGGCTCGCAGGGAACCAACCGCTCGCGATGCGCCTCGGAGACGACCTGCTCCGCGATGTAGCTCGCCATCGCCTCGTACTGCTCGAAGCCACTCGGCGTGACCGTGACCCAGGCGCTCCCGATCGCGATCAGGCCGTCGCGCCGGTTGTCGGGCTCGAATCGGCCGGCGACCTCGATCTGCGGCCCGAAGGCGTCCGCGATCGCGTGGCGGTACTGCTCTGCCGTGAGACGCCGCATCGCGACGGGCCCCCCGCGCGCCGGGGGCGGCTCCCCCGTTCCGCAGGCGGTCGACAGCAGCAGCGCCGACAAGGACGCCGACAACGAGAACACGAACGCAGCGCGGACTGCCGTGGATCTCATGAAAACCACCTGCATGAGCGGGAATCCTCCGCCGGGCGAGTCCTCGGGATCCGGTCGCTTGCCCGTGACAGCGCACGACGAATCGCGATCCCAGCCTTCGAATCGATCGGCTGGGTCATCGAATGCTGCCATACAAGCAAGCCGCTTGGCTATTGAAATGGTGATAACCTCGTCCTCGATCGGCTGACGGCCGTCGATCGATCGGACGCATCGAGATCCCCTGCCGTCGTGCCACGAACCGGTCCCGTCGGCAGATCGCGCTCAGTCTGATCCGTCCCCCGCCGAGGTCGATGGGAAAGCTCCGGACCTGGAGCGGCAGGTATGGGTGGAGGCGGGCTTGGCGGGGGCAGGCCCGGGCCTTCGATGGACCGGGGACCCGAGGGCAGCTGAACATGTCTCGAAGAGCGCTCTCCGCGAGTCGTGCGATCGACGTCCTGCGATATCTGGCGGCGCACCCTCATCAGCGATTCTCCTACTCCGAGCTCTCGAGGGCGCTCAAGATCAATCTCTCTTCGATCCACAGCGTCCTCCTCGTTCTCCTCGAGTCGGGGATGCTCAGCAGAGATGAAGTCGACCGAACCTACGCGCTGGGCCCCACGCTCGTGGCGCTCGGCGACGCAGCCCTCAGGGAGAACGCCGTCATCGACGACCTCCGGAGCCGCATGAGAGAGCTCAGCGGCAGCCTGGCCCGCGAGATCGTGGTCTACAGCCGATCCGGGAGCGAGGCCTTGTGCATTTCACGCACCGGCCCCGAGCAGGCTCGGGACAGGACCGTCCACGTCGGTCAACGAATTCCCCTGGTCGCGCCCTTCTTCTCGCTCTTCTTCGCGTGGGCCCCCGACGACGAGATCGAGAAATGGCTGGCCCGTTCGCATCTCCCCGCCGAGGAACGGAAACGCCAACGGGGCATCCTCGGGATCGTTCGCCAGCGCGGCTACTCGATCCTCCTGCAGGACGACGCGACCCTCCGAGTCGGCGCGATCCTGGCGAGGCTGGCAGATCAGCCTGACTCGGACGCGCTCCGCAATGAGCTGAGATCCGCGATCAAGGAAGTGGGACACGCACGAAGCTATCAGCTCTCCGAGGAGATCAAGGCATCCCAGCCGGTCATCAGCATCAACGTCCCGGTCTTCGACCTCGAGGGCCAGGTCGAGTTCGTGATCATCGTGAACTTGTTCGAAGAGAACATGTCGGGCCAGGAGATCGAAGCCCTGGCGGAACGTGTCCTCGATGCCACGCGAACGATATGGCCGAGAGCCAGCCCCGGGACTCTCGGCTCGAGTAGCGATCCAGCCCGGTGAGGCAGGCTCGAGAGGGTCCGCGGCACGACCTCAGCGGGTGCGTCGCTCGATCAGCTCGATCCGCACCCCCTCCGGCCCCTCGACGAAGGCCAGGCGGATCACCGCCCCATCCACCTCGATCGAACGCGGTCCGTCGAGCACCGCATGCCCCGCCCTTGCCAGGCGATCGACCAGCGCGTCGACGTCGGGCACCCGGATGGCCAGCCGGCTGAGCCCATCGAAGACGTACGGCTCCTCTCGCGAGGAGACCCAGTCGAGGACGAGCGACGCCTCGTCCGCATAGACGTCACCCGAGAAGTTGAGGGTCAGCTCCCGATGCGCCTCCCCGGGCTCGCCGAGCCGCAGAGTCACCTTCATTCCGATCAGGTCGACGAAGAACGCCTCCGCCGCCTCCAGGTTCCGAACGCTGATCGCCGGAAAGAGCACGGCAGATTCCGGTCTCTTCGACGACGCTGCAGGAGTGGGCGCCTCGGCCGACTGGAAGGATGCGCAGCCAGCCGTCGTGACGAGCAGCCCCAACAGCGCGAGGATCCGTACGCCTTTCATCAAGATCGCCTCCTCGAAGAGTGAATGCGGTGCGAGTCGTTCACTCGGACGCGAGCGTCGCGACCGGCCGCATCTCGATGGACTTTCGGATCACGGCGTCCATCGCCGACCGCGCGCTTGCGTACCACGGCTCGCTCGACGCACAGATCTCGGAGGCCCGTGCCCCGATCTCACGAAGCAGCTCGGCGATGCGCAGCCAGGCCCTCGCGGACGGGCTCGGTCGTGCCTTCGGGCAGCGCGATCGTTGGCTCCGCAGCGACCGCGCGCAACGTCCCGACCTCGTCGGTAAGAGCAGCCTCGCAAGCGCGACCGAGGCGCAGGTAGAGCCGCGCGCGGGCCGCCTCGCCCGGCAGCCTGCAGGAGCCGTCGGGCTGGCCCGGGAAGTCGAAGGCCTCGTCCGGGTAGCCGCCGAAGCAACGCGTTCGCTCGCACAAGAGAGCGCTCGTCGTCGGGTGAGACGTCGTCTGCGTGCGTGAAACCGAGCAGGGCTCGTAGCTCGGGCGAAGCGTGCTTCATGTCGCGACGATAGGTCGACGAGCGAGACGAGCAACGCTTGCGGGGCGTCGCTGCCATCCTGGATGACCCAACACGATCGCACTGCGCTGAAGACCCGACTGCCGCCAAGCGCCAACGCCAAGGTGTCAGGGCGGCTTCGACTCCGGGAAAGGCTGTTCTGATCGCGTTCTGGCTTGCGGCCCTTGCAACGGAGGCGGAGGCGCTGGATCCGTCGGGCTGCCAGGCCGACGACCGTGGCTCCCCTCTCGGCCTAATGGGGGGGGTAAACCCTCGGTTAGGCGATGTTTTTTCGCGTCCATCGATCTCGCGGCCGTGATAGGGTCGGTGTAGCAGCTGAGAGACAACCCGATTGAGATCTCAGACCGCCGCGGCCCTGAGATCTCGGAGGACCGGAAGATGATTCGTCCATTCCAGAGCACGACGCTCGCGCTCGTCGCGACCTTCGCGCTGTTCAGCGCCTTCACGGCCAGCGCCCAGACGCCCGTCGCGATCCAGCAGCAGTTCTTTGCCAGTCACGGCGACGGCTCTTCCGGCCCGGATTCGTTTCCCTGCTGCAACCAGCCGGTCACAACGATGACCACGGGTGGGGCGACCATCACGCTGGTGCCGCCGGGCACCTACGACACGCGCACGACCAAGGGGGGCCTCTACTTCGCCGAGTTCCGCGGGCGCAAGAAATACGGCACGGCCATCGTTCAGCCGGGCGGCACCGTGACGGTCCCGGCGGGCTTCTTCCAGACCAACGCGACCCTGATGCTCATCAACCCCGGTGGCAATCTCGCGGCTCTGACCACCGTTCTCGATCGCACCGTGTTGACCCACATGTACGAGCCCGGCGGTGGCATCGCGGCCGACTACATCGGCCCGGGCGGCCCGAACACGATCACGGCGCCCGCCCCGCTCAACTACTTCGAGTACGACGGCTTTGCCAACCGCGTCACGGTCACGCCGACCTTCCGGACGTCGGCGACCTGGGTGGGACCGAATCCGAACCAGGCCGGCAAGATCCGCGTGACGCCCGGAACGGTGCAGTTCGGCGACACGCGCAATATCCTCTGGAGCCAGCTCTCGACCGGCTTCAACATCGTCTCGCTGAGCACCTACGCGCAGTTCGTGTTCCCGGTCCAGTACGGTCCCGGCGCGCCTTTCTCGGCGCGCTTCGACTACAACTGGACGCCGACGAGCGGCACGTTCCCGCTGAACACGTTCATGGCGAACGACGTGGCCTTCCGCTCCATGGCCGACTCGGACGGCATCCTGCGCACGGCGCCGACACCGAGCGCCATGACGATCGCGATCGCTGGCGGCACGGCCTACAACACCTGGGTCGGCTTCACGACCGGTACGGTGCAGGTGCTGGCCAACACGATCGGCACGCCGACCAACGACTTCTCGACGCGCACGGAGATCGGGTTCAACGGGCTGAACACGACGACGATGGGTCAGATCACGGGTCAGCTGCAGCTGGTCTCGGGCGCGCTGCTCCAGAGCGCCGGTGGCAATCCGACGAACCTCGCCCACACGACGAACGTGCTGATCAAGTTCGCGCCGGAGCCCGGCTCTGCGGCCCTGATCGGAGCGGGCGCGCTCGGCCTGCTCGGGATGTTGATCCGCGATCGACGTCGGGGTCGGGTCTAAGCGCGAAGGAGATCCGCGCGCCAGCCGACGTCACCTCGTCCGACCCCGCCGCCCGAGCGTCGCGGTCGGGCGGGGTCGCGGTGATGTGAATGCGAGGCGCGCTTGGCAGAGCCGCCGAGGCATCATGCCGCTCGCCCACGCGCCGAGACGAAGTCAGATCCGCGACCTCGTCCGACCGCGACGCCTGGCACGCCCCGCGCGAGATGCGAGCCTCCGCTACAGCATCTCTTCGGCCAACAGCTCGAGCGCCTCCGCCTGCGGCGAGCCGATCAGCATCGTCCCGACCTCGCCGCGCGCGTTCGCCTCCTTCCAGGCCTGCAGCCGATCGCGGATCTTGTCCTTCGGGCCGACCAGATGCACCGCGTCGACCAGCTCGTCGGGAACCGCCGCAATCGCCTCGGCCTTCTTCCCGTCGAGAAAGAGATCCTGGATCTTCGTCGCCGCTTCCTCGAAGCCCATGCGCTTGGCGTAGTCGTTGTAGAAGTTCTTGTTGCGCGCACCCATGCCGCCGACGTACTGGGCGATATTCGCCTTCACCGGGGCCATCGCCTTCTCGACGTCGTCGCTCACGATCACCGTGCAGCCACACATCACATCGAAGCTTGCGAGTCCCTTGCCGCCGCCGGCCTTCGCGAAGCCCGCCTCGAGGCTCGGCTGCAGCAGCTCCGCATAACGCTCGGGGTCGTACATCATCGGGATCACGCCGTCGGCGACCTCCGCCGAGCACTCGAGACCGTTCGGGCTGATCGACGCCGTGTAGATCGGGATCGGCGCGTCGCTGTGCAGGATGCTCTTCAGCGGCTTGCCGAGACCGGTCGTGCCCGGGCCGGTATTCGGGATCTGGTAGTACTCGCCCGAGAACTCGAGCGGCTTCTCGCGCGCCCAGATCCGGCGGATGATCTCGATGTACTCCTTGGTGCGCGTGAGCGGCTTGCCATAGGGCACGCCGTGCCAGCCCTCGACCACCTGCGGCCCCGACGGGCCGAGCCCGAGCAGGAAACGCCCGTCCGAGAGCTGGTTGAGGGTCGTCGCGGTCATCGCGGCCATCGCCGGCGTGCGCGCGTGCATCTGCATGATCGCCGTCCCGACCTTCAGCTTCGTAGTCTGCGCCGCGACCCAGGTCGCGGTCGTCACCGCGTCGTTGCCCCAGGCCTCCGCGGTCCAGGCCGAGTCGAAGCCGAGGGACTCGGCGTGCTTCATGAGATCCATGTTGATGCGGATCTTCGGTCCGAAGCTGAGAGCATTGATGGCGAGCTTCATCTTGGGTCTCCTGGTGTGGTTCGGGATCATGGCGTCTCGGCCCGGATCCGGATGCGAGGGATGTCGCTGCGGCGACGTCGATTCGCTAGGGCTGCGGCTCCGCCCGCAGCGCGGCGAGACAGCCCGACGCCTCGAGCACGGAGTCGAGGGCACTCTTGTCCTCGACCGCCGCGTACTTCTGGCGGATCGCCTGCAGCGACTTCACGTGGTATTTCTGCGGCTGCTGGGTGAAGGTCCGGCCGGCCAGCTCGACGCTGAACTCCTCGTCTCCCGCGGCCATCGCGGCCGCATTCGCCACGGTCCACGGACAGAAGAGCGCGCCTACCTGCTCGGTCAGAAAGGGCATCAGCGTCGCTGCGACGCGCGACCAATCCTCGAACTCTCCCTCCGGCGTCGGAAAGAGCATGCGGTGGATCCAGGTCAGCACGTTCGGCGCGAGCGACTCGACCCATGCGCCGCCCGTCGGATCGGTCCAGGCGTTGTAGATCTGGCCCCAGAGACCGAAATCGCCCCAGGAGGGCCTTCCGCCGAAGAGATAGGGTCGCGTCTCGAGGTGGGCGTCGAGCCGCTCGAGCGAATCCCGGAAGGACTGCTCGATCTGCGGTGCCGTGACCGCGTTCGAGCCGACGAAGTACACGCGACCCGTCATGCGCTCGATCACCTTCTCGCGAACGGCCAGTCGGGCCTCCTCGTTGCCCTTCGGTGCCATCGTCACCGCGAGACGCCCGGCCGCCGACAGACGATCCTCCTCCCGCGCCCAGCGCAGGTGGAACATCCACTTGTTCCCCCACTCGTCCCCGAACTCCTCGAGCAGCTGCGAGATGAAGCGCGCGACCGGATCCGGGGGATGCGTCGACGGGCTCGGGAAGCGCTCGTCGATCGCCTCCATGATCGGCGTCGAGTCCTGCAGCCCCTGCTCGTCGGGCGTCACGACCAACGGAATGATCGGGATCTTCGCGTACTTCTGATAGTCGGCCGTGGTCTCGGCGTCGCGCTGGATCCACTGGTGCGGAATCTGCTTGTAGCGGAAGTAGGAGCGGATCTTCACGGAGAAGGGCGACAGCTCCGCTCCGTAGATGCGATAGACATCGGACATGGACTGGCTCCTCGCTGGCTCGCGTGACGGGCCTTCGACTCTGCCTCTTCGACCCCGCCTCTTCGACTCTGCCATAGTGGCATGGCTGGTGCCAATACCGCGAGTCGAGCCGCCGGCCCGGCCGCTCTCGAGAGATCCCACGTTCGGCGTCCGGCGGGCTCACCCCGGGGCCAGCCCCCGCCGCCAGCCCGGCCGCGGGGCGTCAGCGGCGCGCGGAGCTAGACCCGGATCTCGCCGCGCAGGATCCGATCGCAGCTCTCGGCGTCGAGCGGCACATAACGTCCGTCCTCTGGATTGCGGTAGTAGACGGGATCGCTGAGCCGCCGCGGATCGAAGCCCTCCTTCACGAGGTCGACCTTTCGATGCTTGAAGGTCCCGGTGATCTCCATCTGCGGCAACAGGCGGATGAAGACCGGTCTTGCATAGAAGGCCAGCTCCGACTCGACCACGCGGTCGAGCGCTGCGAGATCGAAGGTGTCGTCGGTGACGAGTGCCGCCATGCCGGCTCGGCCATCCGTACCCTCGATCGAGACGCCATAGACGTTCGCCTCGTGCACGCCGTCGACCATCGAGAGCACCTCCGCCACCTCGCTGGTCGCGACGTTCTCCCCCTTCCACCTGAACGTGTCGCCGATCCGATCCACGAAGTAGAAGAAGCCCTCGTCGTCGATGCGAAGCAGATCGCCCGTCCGGAAATAGGCATCGCCCTTCGCGAACACGTCGTGCAGGACTTTCTTGCTGCTCGCCGAATCGTTCGTGTAGCCCTCGAAGCGCGTGAGCTTCGTGATCTTGATCAACATCTCGCCCGGCTCGCCCACAGCAGCCCGTGAGCAGAAGCCGTCCTCGCCGCGCACGACCTCCTCGCGCTCGACGTCGAACCGGGCGATCTCGACACCGAGCAGGCGACGCATGAACTCCGGCAGGTGCCCGACCGCGCCCACGTGACCTTCGATGTTGAAGAGCGGCAGGTTGCCCTCCGTCGCCCCGTAGAACTCGACGATGCGCGGGATTCCGAAGCGCTCCTGGAAGGGTCGCCAGACCTCGGGGCGCAGGCCGTTGCCGAGAGCGACGCGGATCTTGTGGTTGCGCTCGTCGGGATGGGGCGGTGAGTTCAGGAGGTAGCGGCAAAGCTCGCCGATGTACTGGATCGCCGTCACGTCGTGCTGGGTGCAGTCGCTCCAGAAACGCTTCGCCGAGAATCGCGGCGAGATCACGAGCGAACCGCCCGACAGCAGCGCCGCCCCGACCGCCATCAAGCCACCCGCGCTGTGATAGAGCGGAAGGCAGCAGTAGACGCGGTCCTTCGCGGTGAGGCCCTGCAGCTTCCAGGCGGCGAGGCCCGCCGCGATGGCCTTCGAGTGGCTCACGCGCGCGGCCTTCGGGAGCCCCGTCGTGCCGCTCGTGTAGATCAGGAAGAGGCCGTCAGCTCCACGTCGCGCCTCGCGAGCAGCGGGATCGACGGGCGTCGCGGGCTGGGCAGCGAGCGCCTCGTCGAAGGATCGTGCGTTCGCGAGCTCGGCCGGGGAAGCGCTCGGATCGGCGGCAGGCGGGGCGCCTTCGCTCGCCACCAAGACCTGCGGCGGAGCTTCGAGCTCGGGCAGAGCCGAGGCTGCGTTGGCGGCGAGCTCCGCGCCGACGACGAGATGACGAGCGCTCGCTTCGTGCAGGCAGTGCGCGAGCCGTTCGCCCGTCAGGTTGGTATTGAGCAGCGCCGTCACGACCCCGATCCGGGACAGGCCCAGCCAGATGGCCACGAACTCCGCTCGATTCTCCATCAACAGCGCGACGACGTCCCCGCGCCGCAGCCCTTCGCTCGCGGCCCAATGGGCCGTCCGATTCGCGAAGGCATCGAGCGCCGACCAGGAGAGGCTTCGCGTCTCCCCGATCAGCGCGGGGCGACTTCCGCTGGAGCGGATCGGTCCCTCCAGCCAGTCGGAATAGTCGACCTGTCGATCCGCGCCCGCCCGCGCGAGCCCCGCGATGAAGGGCCCGTAGGCGCGGAAGAACTCGATGGACCGGGTGAGCCCTCGAAGCATGCTCATGCGGGCGATACTCCGTGCAAGGTGGCCGACGGGCGGCAGCGCATTCTCCTGGTGCCTTTCTTGATTCGGACGTGATTCCGAAGTCATTGGCGAGTCATTGCGAGAAGACGAGCTTGAACCCGTCCTTCTCGACGCGATGCCGGGGATGATAGGCAAGAAGTGGCTCCCAACCCGAGCCTTCGAGCACCTCGTCGACCCGGGCGCGACTGGGGGCGTCGAGCGCGCGGTAGGGGTCGAGCACGCGCTGCAGCATCCAGAGGGCGTAGCATTGCGCCGCGCGCGTGAGCGGGGTGCCCCGCAGCGTCGACTCGGCCGGGCCGATCACGCGGGGCGCCTCGGCCCCGACCTCGGCGTGCTCATCGGCCCACGCCTCGACCGCGCGAATCGTGGCGAGCAGCACGGGCACCGCGTCGGTCCCCAGGAGGCGCAGGACGTCGAGCAGGCTGTCGGGCAGTCCGTCGCCGGGCTCCCACTCGCCCTGCTCCCCGGTCCCGGGGACGGAGCAGTACTCGATCCAGCGGATCACGGGCAGCGACGTCTCCAGCAGGAGCCGACGCGACAGGAGATCCGTCCAGTAATGCCCGTAGACCGGGCCCATCAGGGCGCAGTCCGCCGACGACATGCGGGCCCCGAGCAGGTAGTCGTGCCGCTCGAAATGCGCCGACAGCACGGCGAGGCTGTCGTGCAGATGCGCCTCGATCGCGGGCCCGGCCTCCGGCGTCGCCCCCACCGCGAAGCGCGCCTTCACCATCGCATCCGCGGCGCGCTGGCCGGCGTCAGCCGAGCCCAGCATCGCCCCGAAGCGCGCCCGAGCCATGCGTTCGCTCTCCTCGGTCCCCCAGCGGGTATGCATCGCCGGCGTCAGGGCGAACTCGTCGGCGTAGAGCTCGACGAGCGCGCAGGCCATTCGTTGAAGCGGCGTCGCGGGCTGGAGCGGCGGGCTCGGATGGCGCGCTTCCAGCCGATCGAGGATCTCGCTCGAGTCCTGCCAGA
>Ga0209536_100014438_pt1 | contig 11349 bp, 5 predicted proteins | sample DeeMarSeWOR28_12_FD_187461 | JGI IMG/M metagenome (GOLD analysis project Ga0209536, IMG submission 187461) | Marine sediment microbial communities from White Oak River estuary, North Carolina - WOR-2-8_12 (SPAdes) (version 2) | ecosystem: Environmental > Aquatic > Marine > Intertidal zone >... | reverse complement strand
CTACACCAGCCGCAACAGCACGACAACGGGCGAGTCGCTGTACGGCATTGGCCCGCTCAACTCGGTGAATGACTTCATCAGTACGCCCGGCAAGATCCAGCAGGCGACCATCAATGTCGATGGTGCGCTGAAGAAGACGGTCAACCTGACCCCGTTCAACATCGACCCCAACGGCGACCTGCTGTTCAAGGCGACCCAGGGCAATGACATCATCTACGGCGGGCTCGGTGATGACTTCCTGCATGGCGGGGTAGGTGATGACGCCATCTCGGGCGCGACGGCATTGACACCCTTCTACGACGCACCGCAGAACACCGGCAACGTGCTGCGCTACGACGAGGAGCGCGCCGGCGAGTTCGCCGCCTATGATGAGTTCCACCCCCTGCGCAAGATCCTGGTCGATGAAAACGGCGTGTTCACCGAGGACGGCTCGGGCAGCGAGTTCCTGCTCAACTTCGACGCTGCCGATCCGGGTGCCCCCGTGGTCGGTACGGGCCCTGACGGCGTGACCCCGGTCTACAGTGACGGCAATGACGTCATCTTCGGCGATCTCGGTAACGACTGGCTGGTCGGCGGCACGGGCCAGGATCATCTCTTCGGCGGCTGGGGCGATGACCTGCTGAATGCCGATGACGACCACGACTCCACGTCCGGCAGCGGCGACCCGCGTGCCAACGACACGCCAGACGGGCCGGTGGCCTCGTACGAGGACATCGCCTATGGCGGCGCGGGGCGCGATGTACTCATCGCCAATACCGGCGGCGACCGCCTCATCGACTGGGTCGGCGAGTTCAACAGCTACCTGGTACCGTTCGCGCCCTTCGGGCCGTTCACCATCAGCCGTGCCCCGCAGCCGCAGATCGCGGAGTACCTGTACGCGCTGGGCGCGAGCGACGGCGCCGATCCCACGGTCTTCGCCGATACCGGTACCGGTCAGGACCGCAACGGTGAACCCTACGCCGAGCTGGGCGTGGTGATCCAGAAAGACTTCGAGTGGCAGGATCAGACCGGTGCGCCGGATGACATCCAGCCGGGCAATATTCCGGGTGGTCCGCGCGACGTGCTGCGTTCGGCGACCTTCAACAACAATACCGCGGTTGCCTTCGCGGCAGACAGCGGCAGCTGGTCGCTGCAGCAGGGCCGTCTCGAGGTGGCGCCGGAGGTGCTGGGGGCCGATGCCGTCAGCGTATTCCACGTCGATGCCTACCTTCCCAGCTACTTCGAGCTGCAGGCGACCATCAACGGAGGCAAGCCCACGGCCGGTTTCAAGTCCAACGCCTTCCTGATATTCGACTACCAGAGTCCGACCGACTTCAAGTATGCCGGCGTCAATATCTCCAATGACAAGCTGGAGATCGGCTACCGGGATGCCAGCGGCTGGCACGAGGTGGTACAGGACAATGCCCGCCTCAAGCCCGACCAGGACTACAACGTCCTGCTGTCGGTCAACGGCACGACCGCCACGCTGGTGGTCAATAACCGCGATGTGCTGAGCTATGCCTTCGCGCCGCGGGTTGACGCTGATGGCTTCACCTACGGGCTCAATGCCGGCATGGTGGGCATCGGCGCGACCAATTCGAAGGCCCGTATCGACAACGTCAAGGTGCAGGTGCTGCCACCCGAAATCACCTATGCTGCGACCGAGGATTTCGGTGACGTGAACTCACAGTTGCTGGCCGGCGACCGGATCGGGACCTGGCGGGTTGAAGGTGGTCGCTACCTCGGCACGCCGGGACTGCCGGGCGAACCGGCCGTCAGCCTCACGGGACTGTCTGTGATGCCGGCCTCCGTGCTGGAACTCGAGGCACTGGTGAACACCTCGGCGACCGGCGGCCTGGTATTCGATTACTACGATGCCGAGCACTTCAAGTTCGTCGCCCTCACGCCGGCAACCGGCGGGGTGGTCATCGGTCATCACACCTCGCATGGCTGGGCCATCGACGCCACCGTCGATCGCGGCATCAAGGCCGGCAAGGACTACACACTGGAACTGAAGCTGGTCGGGCGCAGTGTCAGCGTCATCCTGGATGGACAGGTCGTGCTCGGTCATCTCTTCAACAGCCTGGTGGTGGACGGTGACAACGGCCTGATCACGAAGGACGGCAGCAGCACGTTCGATGACTTCAGCTTCAGGACCAACGATCCGGCCTTCCTGACCGAGGCCAACGGCGAGGCCCTGCTGGCGGGCAGTGGGGCGGAGGCCGGTCCGGTCAGCCGGCTGGGCAGCGACGAGTTGCAGCCGGTCATGGGGGCGGCCGTGCAGCGCTGGTCGGATCTGCTGGCCGGCGAGGATGCGATAGTCCTTGACGATATCCATGTGCGCATCACCGATCTCGAAGGTGATCTGCTGGGCCTCACCGTCGGTAACACCATCTACATCGACAGCGATGCGGCCGGTCATGGCTGGTTCGTGGATGAAACACCGCAGGATGACGCCGAGTTCTACAACGGTGCGGCATTGTCCGGTAGCGAGGCGGATGGCCGCATGGATTTGCTCAGTGTCTTGATGCACGAGTATGCCCACATCCTCGGCTTCGACCATGACAGCCTGCTGTCCGAAACCCTCGATGCCGGCACCCGCATCGTGCCGGTCAACCTGGGCATGTTCAGCGACCTGCCACAGGACAACAATGACAGCAGTACACCGCAGACGGGCAGGGCCGACACCAACAACCGTGCGCTGTTGTGGGATGAATGGCAGTCGGAATTCATGGAATGGAAGCCGGGGAAGGGCGCCAAGGCACAGGGCATGCTGGTCTACGATGAAACCAGCGGGCGCTGGGTACGCTCTGACGAGGGTGAGGCCGGGCAACACGACCATGGAGTGAAACCTTTCATGGAACGGTTCATCGACTGGCGCGACAGGCTCAGGGACATGGCCCGGCATTGATATTTGGTGTATAAACAGGAAGCGGACCTGATTTGTGCAACCCGGGTATCTGCCGGCTAGCGCGGGGCTTTATGGGAGAAGCCGTTCCGGAAATCTCACGGGGGCAGGACCGATACCGGCATCCCTGTAAACGGCCGGACAATCGATAACAACGACGAGGGAATGATTATGGTAGACAAAAGCAGCACCGCCACCGCTGAAACCGGCAAAAGCAGCGCACCGACCGTCAACTGGGACGATTCCGCCATGCAGACCTCCTATGCGAATGTGGTTAACGCATTCAGCACGCGGGAGGAGTTCACATTGCTGTTCGGCACCAACCAGACCTGGAGTATCGGTGAGGGCAACCGGGTGAATATCCGCCTGTCCGACCGCCTGATTCTCAATCCACTCGTTGCCAAACGCCTGTGGACGCTGATGGGCGAACTGTTGAAAGAATACGAGTCACGCTACGGTGCACTGGAAGTGGCTACACCGGCCTCGACCAAGGAGACCTGATCCCGGGACGGGATTTCCCGGTCGGATTCGACGGCAGACCTGCATTCATCGGGGCAGGTCTGCGGGTAAAGTCCAGTGAACTTGCAGGCCGCAGGCAACGCAGGGCACCACGATACCCGTTGCGCGGGTGTTCCACTACGGCCGTGTTGTCGTTCCGGAGTCAAACATCGCGGCGACATACCCGGCTGTGTCATAGGCACGCTGCATTCAGCAGAACGCCGCGCATGTGATCATTCGCATCTGGCTGCGATACGTCTGCCTCACTTCGTCGCAATTGCTCCTGTTGCTGCGAGCCCCGGCATTTGCGCTTTCCGGGCGTGCAGAATGAGATCCGGGCGGGAAGCACCATGACGGCGAGGAAACCCGATAGCGCCGCCACGCGGCAGGATTCTGCCGCTGCCAACGATACAGGTGACACGGATCGCATGGCGCATCTCGACCCGGCACTGTGGAAGCAGCTCGCCGGGGCATCCACACCGGAACAATTCGCACAATCCTGGCTGACCCTGCAGTGCAATATCATTCCGGGAGTCAGTCGCGGTGTCGTCGTGCTTGGCGGTCCCGGGCAGGACACATTCCAGCCCGCCGCTGTCTGGCCGGACAGCAACCAGGATATTCCACGTGCCTTGCAGGCCGCCGCCGAACTGGCAATGGCCGAGCGCCGTGGCGTGGTGACCGGCCCGCAGGCGACGGGGGACATCGGCAGCGCAGCTGGTGCGCAACGGCAGATCGGCTATCCACTGCTGCTTGACCGTGAACTCTGCGCGGTCGTCGCCATCGAGATCGCGGCATTGCCGGAATCTCGCCTGCTCGGCGTCATGCGCCAGCTGCAGTGGGGGCTGGCCTGGCTGGAAGTCATGCTGCGCAGGGGAACGGGGCGACTCTCCCTGGCACCTCATGACCGGTTGGTCACCGTGCTGCAACAGGTGGCGACCTGTGTAGACCACCCCCGCTTCCAGGACGCGGCCACAGCAGTGGCGACCGAACTCGCCACCAGGCTCGGCTGTGAACGGGTCAGTATCGGTTTTCTGCATGGCCGGCGTGTGCGCGTTCATGCCGTTTCCCACACTGCGCAGTTCGGCAAGCAGACCAACCTGATACGGGCCATAGGAGCCGCCATGGATGAGGCCCTGGACCAGGCGCAGTCGATCGTTTACCCCGTGGAAGAGGGTGCGGGAATGCAGCTGAACAGGTCCCACGCCGCCCTGGTGGATCAGCATGAAACGGTCTATGTCTGCAGTGTGCCTTTCAGCGATCAGGGCCGCCTGTCGGGGGCCATTACCCTTGAGCGTACCGGGGGCGGGAACTTTGACAGCAATACACTCGAGTTGTGCCAGCATGTGGCAGCGGTGACAGGCCCGATACTGGCCGCCAAGCGACGTGAGGATCGCTGGATCCCGGTCAAGCTCTGGCTATCCTTTCGTAACCAGGTGGCCAGGCTGGTGGGGCCTGAATACGTCGTCAGGAAACTCGCGGTCCTGTCGCTGCTTGCCCTGGTCGCGTTCCTGTCACTCGCCAGAGGCGATTTCCGCGTGACGGCGGATGCAACACTGGAAGGTGCGGTACAGCGCGTGGTTGTCGCGGCTCTCGACGGTTACATCGATGAAGTGCACGTCCGGCCCGGTGATATTGTCGAACAAGGTCAGCTGCTGGCGACCCTGGATGACACCGACCTGCAGCTGGAGAAGGTGAGATGGAGCAGCCAGCAGGCCCAGTTCGTCCGACAGCACCGTGATGCCATGGCGCAGCATGATCGTGCCGAGAGCCGCATTATCAAGGCCAGGCGCGCACAGGCCGAGGCTCAGCTGGCCCTGCTGGCAGAACAGATCAGGCGCACCCGGATCACTGCACCGTTCGACGGGCTGATTGTAACCGGCGACCTGAGCCAGTCACTGGGAGCGCCGGTGGAACGCGGTGATATCCTCATGGAAGTCGCGCCGCTGGAGGAATACCGGGTGGTGCTGGCCGTGGAGGAGGGCGACATCTTCAATGTCGAGACAGGCCAGCACGGCGAACTCGCGCTGGCATCGGTACCGGGCACGGTGTTGCCCTTTACCGTCGGGAAGGTCACACCGGTCTCGACCGCGGCAGAGGGGCGCAACACCTTTCGCGTTGAGGCGCGACTCGATGAAAGCTCGCAGGCATTGCGGCCCGGCATGGAGGGCGCCGGCAAGATACTGGTCGGGCAGCGCAGGCTGATCTGGATCTGGAGCCACAAACTGAGTGACTGGCTGCGCCTGCTGGCCTGGCGCTGGTGGCCATAGCGCGATGACGGAGTCCCTGTTCAGCCCGTCCTGGTATCGCGTGGCATCGCTCAGGCCACGCTTGCGGGGGCATACCCGGATCCACCGCCATCACTACCGCAATGAACTCTGGTACGTGCTGCAGGACCACTCGGCCGGCAGGTATCACCGCTTCAGCCCGGCCGCCTACTACCTGATCGGCCTGATGGATGGCGAGCGTACGGTTGCACAACTCTGGGAACAGGCCGGGGCGAAGCTCGGTGACGACCTGCCGACCCAGGACGAGGTGATCCGCCTACTCGGACAGCTGCACGGGGCCGATGTACTGCAATGTGATGTGTCGCCCGACCTGCTGGAACTGTTCCGGCGTCATCAGCAGCACCGCAAGAAACAGTGGCAGCAGCGACTGCGCAGCCCGCTGGTGATCCGTGTCCCGTTGTGGGACCCGGAACGTTTTCTGCAACGCTGGATGCCGCTGGTGCGGCCGCTGTTCAGCTGGATTGGCGCGCTTTTCTGGCTGGTGACGGTCGTCACCGCACTCGTGCTGGCCGGCATGCACTGGTCCGAGCTCACCGAGAGCGTCGCCGACCGGGTGCTGGCACCGCAGAACCTGGTGCTGCTCTGGCTGTCCTATCCGCTCGTCAAGGCGCTGCATGAACTGGGGCACGGTTTTGCCACCCGAAGATGGGGTGGCGAGGTCCATGAAATGGGCATCATGTTCCTGGTCTTCATGCCGGTGCCCTATGTGGATGCCTCGGCCGCCTCCGCCTTCCGCGACCGGCGCAAGCGGATGCTGGTCGGCGCGGCCGGGATATTCGTTGAACTGTTTCTGGCCAGTATCGCCCTGTTTGTCTGGCTGAACGTAGAGCCGGGTATCGTGCATGCCATGGCCTACAACATCATGCTGATCGGCGGCGTATCCACCGTATTGTTCAACGGCAACCCGCTGCTGCGCTTCGATGGCTACTACGTCCTGGCCGATGCCATCGAGGTTCCCAACCTCGGGACACGCGCCAACCGTTATTTCGGTTACCTCTACCAGCGTTATCTGCTGAACATGAAACAGGCGATATCGCCTGTTTCTGCGCGAGGCGAGCGGTTCTGGTTTATCGGCTACGGCATTGCCGCATTCATCTACCGCATCCTGATCATGACCGCGATCATCCTGTTCGTGGCCGGCAAGTTTTTTGTCATCGGCGTGCTGCTGGCAATATGGGCAGTCATCCCGCTGCTGCTGGTGCCGGCATGGAAGGCGGTGTCGTTTCTGCTGTTCAACCCGGCACTGCATCGTAAACGTGCCCGCGCCATCGCCGTCAGTGTCATGCTCGCCGGTGTGCTGGGCGGTATGTTGTTCATGGTCCCGGTACCGCTGCGTACCCAGGCGGAGGGGGTGGTGTGGCTGCCGGAGCGGTCGATTGTACGTGCCGGCACAGATGGTTTTGTGCAGGCTCTGCAGGTGGAACCTGACAGCGTGGTCAGCGAGGGTGCGCCCCTGATCGTCACGCAGGACCCTTTTCTGACAGCAGAGTTGATTATCCTCGAGTCACGGCATGACGAACTCAGGCTGGAATACAGGCTCGTGCGCAACGAGGACCGGGTCAGGGCGGGAATCCTCAAGGAGGAGATCAGGGCACTGGAGGAAGACCTTGCACGTCAGCGCACGCGCATTGAACGGCTGGTCATCCGCAGTCCTGCGACAGGGCGGTTTGTGCTGCCGCAGGCCAGTGATCTGCCCGGACAGTACCTCCGCCAGGGGCAACTGGTGGGGTACGTGCTGGGTACGGACGAGCCGACGGCCCGGGTGGTGGTCTCGCAGCAGGATGTGTCGCTGGTGCGACAGCACACCCGTGATGTCGAGCTGCGCCTGGCCGGCAACCCGCGTGCCGTGTTACCGGCAAGTATCCGGCGCGAGGTACCCGGTGCTTCAAGCCGGCTGCCCGCAGTGGCGCTGGGAAGCCAGGGAGGCGGTGCCATCACGGTCGATCCCCGTGATGGCCAGGGTGTAACGACCTTCGAGAGGGTCTTTCAGTTCGATGTCAGTATTGCCGCGCCGCAGATTCCCGAATACATCGGTGGTCGTGTCCTGGTCCAGTTCGATCACGGCTTCGAGCCGCTGGGAGTACAGGGCTACCGGGCCATACGTCAACTCCTGCTGAGGCGGTTCAATGTCTAGTACGGTATTGCGACCGGGACTGGAACTGGGCCCGTATCCGGAGCGGGAGACGCCGCACCGCAGCAAGCTGGAGCGGGCGATTATCACCGCAGCGCATGCCTTGACCCGCCGCAGCCGCCCACGGCCGGCAAAATACAGCCGGGTTATCAGGGCGATCAACCGTAGAGAGGCTGTGTTCGCCGGTCTTGCGTGGGCACAGATGCAGGAGCGAACCGGCGAGTTGCGCCACCGGCTGCGACAGGCCGGTCTGTCGTCCGACAGGCTGCTGATCGACAGCTTTGCCCTGGTTCGCGAAACCGCACACCGAACGCTGCAGATGCGCCATTTCGATGTACAGCTGGCAGGCGGCTGGGCCATGCTGCACGGCAGGATCGCGGAGATGGAGACCGGCGAGGGTAAGACACTGACGGCAACACTCCCGGCGTGTACCGCGGCACTCGCCGGCATACCGGTACATATCATCACCGTGAATGACTACCTGGTCACCCGTGATGCACAGTGGATGGCGCCGGTTTACCAGGCGCTGGGGCTGAGCGTGGGCACGATAACCGAGGGCATGGATGCCGATGCACGCCGTGCGGCCTACCGCTGTGACGTGACCTACTGTACCAACAAGCAGGTGGCCTTCGATTACCTGAAGGACCGGCTTGTGCTCGGCAGTGATCGTGGTGGCCTGCGACTGAGTCTGGAGAGGCTGTATAGCAAGCAGCCGCGCAGCGACCGGTTGCTGCTGCCGGGGCTGTGCTTCGGTATCGTCGACGAAGCCGACAGCGTGCTCATCGACGAGGCACGCACGCCACTGATCATATCGGCGCCGCGTGACACGACCGCTCAGCAAGCAGTCTACGAACGGGCGCTGGAACTGGCCGATGCGCTCCGGCCGGCTGTCGATTTCAAACTCGATATACGGGAAAGACGCATCGAACTGACTGACGAGGGCAAGGCAAGGCTTGCCGCACTGGCAGAAGGCAGGCAGGGGGTATGGGAAGGGTCCCGCATACGCGAGGAACTTGTCGGCAAGGCGCTCAGTGCCCGGCACCTGTTTCACCGTGACGAGCACTACCTGCGGTCCGATGACGGTGTGCAGATCATCGACAGTTTCACCGGACGCGTCATGCCGGATCGCTCATGGGAGCACGGTCTGCACCAGATGATCGAGGTCAAGGAGGGCTGCCCGGTCAGCGAACAGAGCGAGACCCTGGCCCGCATCAGTTACCAGCGGTTTTTCCGGCGCTACCTGCGTCTTGCCGGCATGACGGGTACCTGTCGGGAAGTGGCGCATGAGTTGTGGTCGGTCTACCGCCTGCGGATTGTATCCGTGCCGACCAACCGCAAGATGCGACGCAGACAGCGGCCTGACCGCCTCTATGCAACAGCAGACGGCAAGTGGCAGGCTATCGTGGAGAGCATCCGGGAGTTGCATGCGCAGGGCCGGCCGGTGCTGGTCGGCACCCGGTCGGTGGCCAGCTCGGAAGTGCTCAGCCGGATGCTGGAGGATGCAGGCCTTGCACACCAGGTGCTGAACGCTAGGCAGCACGAACTCGAGGCCGAAATCATCAGGCAGGCCGGACAGCATGGCGTTATTACCGTTGCCACCAACATGGCAGGCCGCGGGACGGATATCCGCCTGGGCGAGGGGGTGGCCGGGCTTGGTGGCCTGCACGTGATCATCAGCGAGCGGCATGAGGCGGGGCGCATCGACCGACAACTCTCCGGACGCTGTGCCCGGCAGGGTGACCCGGGCAGCCAGCAGGCGATACTCTCGCTGGAGGACGAGCTCTACTCGCGCTACTGCCCACCGGGTCTGGCCCGGCTGCTGCCGGGATGGCGAAGGAAGACCGGCGCACTGGGTCCAGCGTGGCTCTGGCGCTCCATGACCCGGCTGTCACAGCGCATTGCAGAACGCGAGGATGCACGCATCCGCAGGGGCCTCATGAAGCTGGATGAGTCCTTGGGAGATATACTGGCATTTTCGGGACGTCCGGAGTGATGACGGGAAGCTGCTTATGAGAAATTACCGGTCCTGTTGCATGCTTTTTATACTGTTACTGTGCGATGTTTATGCCCCGGCAAGCAGAGCAGACTTGGGCGATGCGGATTGCATTATCGAGCCGCATGTTGTGGTCGAACTCAGCACCTCGGTTGAAGGTGTAATCGAGGAGATTACTGTTAACCGGGGCGATGTGGTCGAAAAGGACCAGGTGCTGGTTACCCTGGAGTCAGGTGTCGAGAAGGCCACGGTAGAACTCGCAAGACTACGCGCCAAAGAGGACGTGGAAATTCTGCTGGGCAAGGCCCGCGTCGAGTTTGGAGAGCGCGCCAAGGCGCGCAGCGACGAACTATACTCGAGAAAATCCCTGTCGCAGCATTCGAAGGATGAAGCGGATTACGAGGCCAGCCTGGCGAAACTCGAACTGCGCGAGGCCAGGCAAAGTCGCAAACGTGCGGAACTGGAGCTGAAACGTGCCATCGCAGTGCTTGACCGCCGTTCTATCAGAAGCCCCATAGACGGCGTGGTCATCGAACGGGTTGCCTCGCCCGGTGAAGCCGTTACCGAGGATGAACACATGCTGAGGCTGGCGCAGGTCGACCCGCTCAACGTCGAGCTAATCGTGCCAGCCGCGAAATTCGGCGAACTCAGAAAGGGTATGCACCTTCATGTCCACACAGACATGCCGGGCACTGAGGTATATCGTGCAGAGGTCGTTATAGTCGATCCGGTCATCGATGCTTCCAGCGAAACATTCGGAGCGCGTGCGTTGCTGCCTAACCCCGACCGGCGGATTCCTGCCGGGGTGGCCTGTACCGCAGAGATCGTACCTGATGGAGATACGTAGGTGAGCGCCACCCCAGGGTTGCGTTCGGCGTCACGTCTGTAATACACGCGCAGGGGAGCGCGCCTAGCCTGGGTAATCAAGTTTGTAGCGATATAGCCTGACAGCCAGAACCTGCAGCAGTTCCAACACTATTATGCACTGACCTGGTGGTTTACCGAGTTCCCTGATAATTCCTTGTTATGGTTTCCTGATGCAGGACCCCGCATATATTTAATCTTATATTACAGTATCTTATTAACTATTTGTGATAACTATTCGAGATATTGCACGGTAATTTCCCTGTATACTTCCCGTTATCTGGGAATCTGTCAAGACGGGTTGTAGCAGACTGGTTCCACCTCCAGATATCAAAGGCCTCTGCATGGGGGCTTTGATATGTGTGATGCAGGGTGGTTAGGCATAAACCAACCTGGGTCGAGCCAAGCACCGCGCAGCGGGGCGAGACAATGCCGGCGCCCCCGAAGGGACAAGGGCCAAAGGCCCGATGAATCCCAATGCAGAGGCGCGGCGAAGCACAGTAATGTGCGAGAGCGCCCTCTCCATTATCCCTGTCTTCTAGTCCGAAGTATCTCAGCCTGTCGCTGCATTCAATCTGGCGAACACCTACTTCTGGCGCTACACTTCTGTGGCAAGCAAGGCGCTGTATCGGCGAACCTACCAGCGCCGATACACCCGAAGGGTGCAACCGTGTACTTCCTAAAATGAGTG
>Ga0209536_100014437_pt1 | contig 11349 bp, 8 predicted proteins | sample DeeMarSeWOR28_12_FD_187461 | JGI IMG/M metagenome (GOLD analysis project Ga0209536, IMG submission 187461) | Marine sediment microbial communities from White Oak River estuary, North Carolina - WOR-2-8_12 (SPAdes) (version 2) | ecosystem: Environmental > Aquatic > Marine > Intertidal zone >... | reverse complement strand
AAGAACGTCCCCTTTCATGAAAGTGGCGCGCCTGGGAGGAATCGAACCTCCGCACCCGGCTCCGGAGGCCGGTGCTCTATCCCCTGAGCTACAGGCGCCCTTTCCAAATAATCCATAAAATGGGGTGAGTGACGGGGATTGAACCCGCGGCCACCAGGGCCACAACCTGGTGCTCTGCCAACTGAGCTACACTCACCACCGGACATACAGCGAGAGGAAATTATACAAACCGGGACGTTAGGGGTCAACGGGAATCCGGTCCGGCCTACGGCCGGAACCGGCGCAGGCGGAGTGCGTTCGAGACGACGGTGACGGACGACAGTCCCATCGCCGCAGCGGCGAGCACGGGGGAAAGCATGACCCGGAAATGCGGGAAGAGGACCCCCGCCGCGATCGGGATGAGCAAGACGTTGTAGGCGAACGCCCAGAACAGGTTCTGGCGGATGTTCCGGAGGGTGGCGCGGCTCAACGCGATGGCCGCCGCCACCCCCTTCAGGTCCCCGCTCATCAGGACGATGTCCCCCGATTCGATCGCGATATCCGTGCCGGTTCCGATGGCCATCCCGATGTCGGCCTGGGCCAGGGCCGGCGCATCGTTGATCCCGTCCCCCACCATCGCGACCACCTTCCCCTCGGACTGGATCTTCCTCACTTCCTCGGCCTTCCGGTCCGGCAGGACTTCCGCGAGCACCCGTTCGATCCCTGCCCGGGCGGCCACCGCCCTCGCTGTCTTCATGTTGTCCCCGGTCAGCATCACGACGTCGAGGCCCATCCCGCGCAGGACGCCGATCGCCTCCGGGGCGCCCTCCTTCACCTCGTCGGTTATCGTCAGCAGCCCCGCGGCCTTTCCGTCCACGGCGACGAAGACGACCGTGGCCCCCGACTCGGTGCACTCGAGGGCGCCGGGGAGAAGTACCGCTGCGTCGATCCCCTCCTCCTGCAGCCACCTCGCGCTGCCCACGTGCACCCGGCGTCCCGCGATCGTGGCCCGGACCCCGTGGCCCGGCCGGGAGTGGAACTCCCCGGGAGGGTCAAGGGCAAGCCCCTTTCCTTGCGCGCCGCGGACCACCGCATCGGCCAGCGGGTGTTCCGACCCGGTCTCGGCGGAGGCGGCGAGACGAAGCAGGTCCCGCTCCCCTTCCGCTCCCCGGAAGGGACCGTCCGGAACGAGCCGTATCCCGGACCATTCCGGGCGCCCGCGGGTGACCGTTCCCGTCTTGTCGAACACGACGGTGTCCACCTTGTGGGCCGTCTCCAGCGCGGCCCCGCTCCGGACCAGGATCCCCATTTCCGCCCCCTTCCCCGTGCCCACCATGATCGACGTGGGCGTGGCGAGGCCGAGCGCGCAGGGGCAGGCGATGATCAGGACCGAGATCGCGCTCAGCATGGCGTAGGTGAGCCGCGGCTGCGGCCCGAATGCCCACCAGGCGGCGAAGGTGATCAGTGCCACGCCCATCACGGAAGGGACGAACCAGGAGGCGATGACGTCCGCCAGTCGCCCGATCGGGGGCTTGCTTCCCTGCGCCTCCTGCACCATCCGGACGATCCGGGAGAGGACCGTGTCCTTCCCCACGTGGGTGGCGCGCACGACGAGGCGGCCGTTGATGTTCATCGTCCCGGCCGCCACCGCATCGCCTTCCCCCTTGTCCTTGGGGACAGGCTCGCCCGTCATCATCGACTCGTCGACGGAACTTGCCCCTTCCTCCACGGTCCCGTCCACCGGGACCTTCTCGCCGGGCCTCACGACGACCCGTTCCCCGGCCCTCACCTCCTCGAGGGGGATGTCGACCTCGCCGCCTTCACGGATCACGCGCGCCGCCTTCGGCGCCAGGCCGACCAGTTTTTTCACGGCCTCGGATGTCCTCCCCTTGGCCCGCGTCTCGAGATACCGCCCGACGAGAACGAGGACGATGATGGCGGCAGAAGTGTCGTAATACACGTGGGGGGCCGCCCCTTCGACGGCGAACATACCGGGGAAGAAGGTGGCGACGACGCTGTATGCGTAGGCGACCGTCGTGCCCAGCGCGACCAGCGTGTTCATGTCGGTCGTCCCGTGCCTCGCCGTCGTCCAAGCACCGCGGTAGAACCGGGACCCGACGTAGAACTGGATCGGGGTCACGAGGGCGAGCTGGAGGAGGGCGCTCGCAAACGGGGACAGGGGGAATCCCCCGGGTCCGGCGACCATCTCCCACTGCGCAAGAAGAAAGAGCGGGACGCCGAGCAGAATTCCCACGCGAAGGCGTGTGATCAGCGACCACTCCTCCTCGCGCTGCATGCGTTCCTGTCGCTCGACCGGGTCTTCCTCCTCCCTGCCGCCCGGGACGGAGTACCCGGCTCCTTCCACCGCGACGCGCAGCGCCCCCATCTCCGCAACCCCCGGGACGAACGTGACCGTCCCGGATTGCGTCGCCAGGTTGACGCTCGCGGAGAGGACGCCGGGAACCGAGGCGAGGGCCTTCTCCACCCGGGCGACGCAGGAAGCGCAGGTCATCCCTACCACGGGGAATTCCGTTCTTTGCAGGGGTACCTCGTACCCGGTATCACGGATGGCGGAGACCAGCCTCTCCGGCGTGGCCCGTTGCGGGTCCACCGTGACGGCCGCGGTCTTCGCAGCCAGGTTGACGGAGGCCCCGGAAACGCCGTCCACGCGGGAGAGTGCCTTCTCCACCCGACCGACGCAGGAGGCGCAGGTCATCCCCTCCACCGGGAAGATCCACTTCGCTTCCTTTCCGGGGATCCCTCCAAGGGGAGAGGCGGCCTTTTCCGGCGGCACGTGGAGGGCCGCGCAGTTGATCACCTTGTGTTTCGACGTCATGGCATTTAGATGACCGAAATCCCCTCCCGGGATCAATTGGCCGGAGCGGCTGCCATGGTTTATTGCTATAATCCTATCATTTCGCGCGCCTGTAGCTCAGGCGGATAGAGCAGCTGCCTTCTAAGCAGCGGGTCGGGGGTTCGAGTCCTCCCAGGCGCGCCATCTCCCCCCTTGTAAATCGAATGCTTGCAGATCTCTGTCTCCGGGCCCCCACCCGGTTCCGGCCACTGTTTGCATATGGTTTGCATCCCGTCCCGCCGGGTATCCGAGAACAAAGTGCACCAACAGGGCAAATTTAGGGAAGGAGCAGGAGAAAGTTGTATCAAAATGGTCGCCACGTCCGAGTGCCCAAGTGCCCTCGTACGGAGAGAGACCGCATAGCACCTTGGGATACTGTCCGCCGACTCCGGAGACGATCGTATTCCCGGGGATGGGTCTCCCAAGTTTCTGGAGTTCATTGGAGACTTCTGGGGGACTCTTACACTAAGATACAGGTGGACCGATTATGGGGGGTTGGTCACCCCCCTTGTGGGATAATTCCACGGGAATGGATCCAATCGCTCGCCACCCCTATTCGCGTCTTCTGGCCCTTGTGATTATCATTTGCCTTCCACTTGTATTTTCCGGTTGTTCACCAATGTTCTTCCACCCCAGCCGGGATCACTATGAGAACCCGGCTCTGGATAACTCCGCCCCCGAAGACATATGGTGTGATTCCACTGGGGGCGTCCGCCTCCACGGTCTCCGGATCCGCTCCGCCGTGTCGCCGCCGCGCGGGACGATAGTCTACTTCCACGGGAACGCTGAGAATGTGCGGACACACATCAACGGCGTCCTGTGGCTTGTCGAGGCGGGGTACCAGATCGTGGCATTCGACTACCGGGGGTACGGAAAGTCCAGCGGGACACCCGATATCGCCGGCGTGAACGAGGACGGGCTGGCGATCCTCGACGCCGCGTTCCAGATGGTGGGCGTGGACCAAGGGCGCGTGGTGGTCCTTGGGCAATCACTGGGTGGCGCGGTGGCCATTTATGCCGCCGCCAACTCGCCATGGAAGGGGGACATCAAGGCACTGATCGTCGACAGCGCCTTTGCCGGGTACCAGCGGGTGGTCCGGGACAAGTTCATCGCGTGGATCATCACCTTGCCGCTGGCATATCCCGCAAGCTGGACGGTAGACGACGGCTACAGCTCGGAGCGATGGATCGCGTCCCTCGGGCCCGTACCCGTTGTGGTGATCCACGGGACGAAAGACACGATCGTCCCGTTCTACCATGGAGAACGACTGTACCGGTCTGCCGGCGACCCGAAAGGATTCTGGAAGGTGGAGAACGGAGGACACACGACCGGTCTGTTCCTGCCCGAAGTGCGGAAGCGGTTGCTCGACTTCCTCGATTCCGCTCTCCCGCCGCAGAGGGGATAATATCTCCACACGGATTGACGTGGATCGCGGCAACGAGTAGGTTGGTGAATATGTGTTTGACATATCGCCATCAAGGAGGTCGGCATGAAGAAATATCTGTTCTTTGCAGCGGCCATCATGCTGCTTGCCGTGGGGCCCGCGTTCGCGGCGGGCGGGAACGTTGGGTGCGGACTCGGCACCTTGCTCTTCGAGGATGCCCAGAACAAGTCCACTGTGGTCCAGGTCCTGGCGGTCACGACGAACGGAACCCTCGGGAACCAGACGTTCGGCATCAGTTCCGGAACCTCCAATTGCACGCAACCGAATAATTTCGCCGGTAACGAGCGGCTGAACGAGTTCGTCCATGCCAACATGGATGAACTGGCCCGCGACATCGCCGCGGGGGAGGGCGAGACCCTCTCCACCGTTTCCGAGCTGATGGGCGTCCCGGCTTCGGAGCGCAATGCGTTCAACCGGAACCTGCAGGCGCACTTCACCGAGATCTTCCCGTCGCCGGGCGTGGAGTACGCCCAGGTGGTGGACTCGATCGTCCGCGTGTCGAACCAGGGGTAAGGGACCCTGACGGGCCGGAACCTTTCGGCAAAACGGGGCACGCGCCCGGCAGGCGCGTGCCCCATTCTTTTTCTCCTTTTCCTCCTCCTCCTCCCCGGACTCCCCGCCATCCCGTCGGACAACGCGTACCTCGCGGAGTTGCGGGAGACGGCGGCGATGCGCCGCCTGCAGGACGACCGGTACTGGGACATCCTCATCCATTACATGCCGGCGGGTGAAGGCCGGAAGAGCCTCGTCGACGACCCGAAGTTCTTCCTCGCCCCCGATGGGAAGAGGGACCCCTCTGCCGAACTATTCGCAACCCTCGACGCCATGTTCGATGACTCCCAGTCGCCCCCGGCCCGCTGCCGCTTCCCCGCGCGTTACGAGTGGCTGAAGGAGACGCTGCCGATAGATACCATCCGACTCCCGACACCTGCGTGCCCTGAGCTCGACAACATCCTCTTCCATGTCAATCCGAGGTCTGTGACCATGATCTTCGCCTCGGCACACATGAACGCGCCGGCGTCGATGTTCGGCCACACCTTCCTTCGTATTGACAGCGCCTACGAGAGCCCCCTCCTGTCGTACGCTTTGAATTACGCTGCGACGATCAACCCGAAGGACGGCGGGATCGCATACGCCTTCAAGGGGATCTTCGGCCACTATCCGGGGTACTACTCCATCCTCCCGTACTACGAGAAGGTCCGGGAGTACGGGAGCATGGAGCAACGGGACCTATGGGAGTACAGTCTGAATCTCACGGAGCGTGAAGTGCGCCGGATGTCCCTGCACGTTCTGGAGATGCGGGACATCTACTCCGACTACTACTTTCTCGACGAAAACTGCTCGTACGATCTCCTCTTTCTCCTCGAGGCCGCGCGCCCCTCTGCCAAACTCACCGACCGGAACCAGGGGTTCTTTGTCACGCCGATCGACACGCTGCGAAGCGTGCTGGCGGAGAGGATGATCGACAATACCGTATTCCGCCCATCGACCGCCCGCCGTATCCGGCACAAGGCCGCGGAGACGGAGGAGGCGGAGACCCTACTGGCGAAGGCGCTCGCGGCGGGGGACGCAGCGCCCTCGGTGGTATCGGAAGGCACGCTGCCGGAACCCGACAGGACACGGGTCCTCGACCTCGCATCCGATTTTACCCAGTACCGTTACCTCAGGGGGGAAATCCCCAAAGATGACTACCAGAAGCGATTTCTGGGAATCCTCACCGCTCGAAGCGAGGCCGGGGAACTTCCATCCGAATACCGTCCGCTTCCTGTTCCCGCTCCGCCGGAATCCGGCCACCTCACCTCTCGGGGGACACTCTCCGGGGGTGTCCGCGACGAGGATCCATTCCTGGAGGTCGCGTACCGTCCCGCCTATCATTCGCTGGACGATCCCGCGGAAGGGTTCAACGAGGGATCTCAGATTGTCTTCTCGGAGGCGGCGATCCGCTGGTACCCGGAAGACGGGAAAATCCGTCTGCAGAAATGGGACCTCATCGACATAGTGTCGATTTCCCCGAGGGACACCTTGTTTCGGCCGGTTTCCTGGAAGGTGCAGACGGGGTTTGCGACCCGGGATTTTCCCGGCGGCGACGAGTCTCTCGTGTACATCCTGAACACGGGAGGCGGATTCGCGTGGAAGGTCTCGCCCCTGGGGCTTGTCTATTTCCTGGTGGAGCCGGAACTGGACGTATCTGGCCGCTACGACCGGTCGTTCGCATTCGCCATGGGGGGTTCCGCAGGGATCGTTCGCCAGGCCTTCGACCGGTGGGGGGTGATCGCTCAGGCCCGATATGTCTACGGTCTTCTTGGAGACCGGGAGCAGGGGAGGAGGTTTACAGCTTCACTGAAAATGCCTTACCGCATCACGCGGAACCAGTCCCTCGTTCTCGAGGGGGAACATAGCGAGGCGCCATCTGTCCATGTAGGCAATTTTCGCCTCTCATGGAACGTATACTTCTAACGGGCATGGAAGATACCTTGAAGTGCCAGTTTGTGACAGGATGTGACAGCAGACTGCAAACACCGTGCAAACAACCGTCTATTTCGGGATGAAAAGGGGTTTCCCGGATCACTTGTTGACACCGGAAATCCTATGGGAAAGAATGAGGCGAATCTATAGGGGAGGACCCAGGATGAAAAAAGCGATGTTGGTGATTCCCATTCTCCCTTTATTGTTGGCTTTTTATTCACCGGTCCAGTCTGCCCTGGCTGAAGACACGTCCATGGCGAAGCAAGGTAAAGACGCCGACCTTGCCCAAGAATTGACCAATCCCATTGCCGACCTGATGACGATTCCGATTCAGATGAACTACGATCGTGACATCGGTCTCTTGGACGACGGCTGGAAGTTGCAAACCAACATCCAGCCGGTGATCCCTTTTCGCCTGACCGATGACTGGAACCTGATTTCGCGAACGATCATTCCGGTGATCTACCAAGATGATATCTTTCCCGGTTCGGGTTCCCAGTTCGGCTTGGGTGACATCAACCTGAGCCTGTTTTTTTCGCCCAGAAAACCGAGTGCTGGCGGCTTGATCTGGGGTGCCGGGCCCGTTGTTCTCCTGCCGACGGCAACGGATTCATTGCTCGGCGCAAAGAAATGGGGCGCGGGACCGGCTGCGGTTACGGTTGCAATGCGAGGACCGTGGACCATGGGTGCTCTCGCCAATCACATCTGGTCCTTTGCCGGAGACAGCGGTCGCCAGGACATCAGCAACACCTTTGTTCAGCCTTTCGCGGCGTACACGTGGCCGAGCGCATGGACCCTCTCGGTGCAGTCCGAGAGCACCTACAACTGGAAGATCGAAAAGTGGTCTGTACCAATCAATGCCGCCGTCTCCAAGTTGGTCTTGTTGTGGGGCAAATTGCCCGTCAGCCTGCAGGCCGGTGTCGGCTACTGGATGGAATCGCTCGAAACCGGTCCCGAGGGATTCCGCTTTCGTCTCCAGGCTAATTTCGTGCTGCCTAAATAACCGGGTCGGGATAGCAAACCGGATAGAGCACTTGACTACGAACTGTCTTGCGCCACCCGTGTATCCCCCCGTCATTCCAGCGTTTTCAGCCAGTTAGGCCCTCGTCCATGTGGCCAGGAAGTGCCAGTTTGTGACAGGAAGTGACGGCAGAACGCAAACCCGGCGCAAACGGATCTTTTGTGTAACTGGTAATCACGATATTTATGCTGTCTGATACCGTTATCGATCCCGTGGAGTGGCACCGGACTCATGAGCGTTCCTCGAAAAGGAACATCGAAAAAGCGCACGGTTTACCGTAGTGCGTCGGGGACGGATAGCGGCTGGCAGAAACAGGGAGCAGCGCGGATATTGAGAGGCGCTGGTTACGGGGCTCAACCCTTCGTATCCTTCTAGGTACCGGATATGGAGAGGTCTGCAATATGAGTTGGACAACCGTCATTTGGTCGATGTCTGCCGCCGTGTGCCTGACACTTGCGGTCATGCAGTTTCTCGTGTGGTTCAGATCCCGCAACGCATTGGAACATCTATTGTTTGCCATTGCCGCCGGGGCAGCAGCTGCGATCGGCATGCTGGAACCGCGCATGATGCACGCGCGGACACCCGTGGAATTCGGTGAGGTGCTGCGCTGGATGCACGTGCCATTGGCGACGCTTGTCGTTGCGTTCGTCTGGTTCATCCGGCTGTACCTGGGGGCCGGGCGCGCATGGATGGCGTGGTCGATCACCGGATTACGAGTCCTGACGTTGGTGCCCAATTTCCTTTCTTATCCCAATGCGACGTTTCAGGAGATTACCGGCCTGCGGCAGGTCCTGTTCCTTGGTGAACAGCTTTCCGTTCCCGTGGGAGACGCGAGTCTTTGGCGAATGCTCATTCATGTGAGCATGTTCCTGTTTTTAGTTTTCTTGCTGGACGCGACGATCGTCGGCTACCGTAAAGGCCTCCGCAGGCGGTCCATCGTGGTAGGCGGGACCGCGTTGCTGGCGGTTGTTCTCGCTCATATCAACGCCAACCTGGTGGTTGCGGGCATCCTGCCGGTTGCCTTCATCAGTCCGGCCTTTCTGCTGATTGTATTAGCGATGGCCTTTGAATTAAGCATGGACCTTTCTCGTGCGAAAGAGCTTTTCCGCCAACTGCATGAAAGTGAAAAGCGCATGGCTCTGGCGGTCAAAGCCGCGAACATGGGGTTGTGGGAGTGGGACGTTGTCAGGGACGAGATATGGTTGACGGAAGTCGGACGCGAGCTGGTTGGTCTGGGTGCTTCCGATAAGATGAGCTTCGAAGCTTTTCTCCAGTCGTTGCACCCGGAGGATTGCGAGCCCAGCCGGTTCGCTCTCCGGCGTCTGCTCGATCATGGTGAGGACATACAGATGGAATTCCGGGTCGCAGCTCCCGACGGAACGACCCGATGGATTGCAACGAGTGGACATGTGGAGCGTGATGGGAATCGCAAGGCGTCGCGTTTGCGCGGCGTATCGATGGACATTACGGAGCGCAGACATGCCGAAGCACAGCTGCAGAATCTGCGGCGGGACCTGGCGCATATTTCGCGTGTTTCAGCCCTGGGCCAGTTCTCTTCCGCAATCGCGCACGAGCTTCGCCAGCCCTTGGCGGCTATACTGCGCAACGCAGAAGCAACCGAGCGGTTTCTGTATCAGACGCCACCGGATCTCGCCGAATTGCGTTCCATTCTCGGGGACATCCGCGAGGACGGACAACGGGCTGCATCCGTTCTCGAGCGCATACGTTCGCTGTCGCAGCGTCGCGAACTTGAATCGGAAACGCTTGCGCTGCCCGAAATTCTCGGACAGGTTACAAAGTTGCTTCAAACCGAAGTCCAGGCGCGGTACGCGACATTGCGGGTGGAGTTGGCACACGAATTACCCCAAATCAGCGGGGATCGCATTCAACTGCAGCAGGTCATCCTGAATTTGCTGCTGAACGCTCTGGACGCCGTCAGCGAACAGCCCCATGACCGCCGGCAGGTCGTCGTTCGGAGTTCCGGAAAAGGGACGGGCCTGGTTGAAGTGGCGATAAGCGATAGCGGCGTGGGGATTGCGCCGACGCAGATGCCGCGACTGTTCGAGCCGTTCTATACTACGAAGAGCAGCGGCACCGGGATGGGGCTCGCAATTTCAAGAAGCATCGTCGAGTTGCACGGCGGGCAGCTCGCGGCTGAGAATAATCCGGAGGGAGGCGCCACGTTTCGTTTCACGCTGAAGGCGGCAAAGCCGGGGGAAGGCACCTGAGCGAGATCCAGCAGACCGTGTTCGTAGTGGACGATGACCCGTCGTTCCTAAAGACGATGGCCCGTTGGCTGCGTGCCTTCGGCTACGCGGTGGAGAGTTACTCGTCCGCGACGGACTTTCTCTTGCGGCGCCAGAAAGGGGCAGGGGGATGTGTCGTGGCGGATCTCAAGATGCCCGGCATGGACGGCATGGCGCTGCAACGGGCGTTGGCGGAATCGGGAAATCCCTTGCCTGTCGTGTTTCTTACCGGTCACGGCGACATTCGCACTAGCGTACGAGCAATTCGCGACGGGGCAGAGGACTTTCTCGTTAAGACGGTTGCAAAAGAGGAACTGATCGCCGCCATTGACCGTGCGTTGGCTCGCGATGCCTGTGAGCGTGAGGATCGCACGCGTCGACAGGATCTGAAACAGCGATTTGCGAGACTGACGCCGCGTGAAAACGAGGTGCTGGCGCACGTATTGAGCGGTCGGTTGAACAAGGAGATCGCCGCGGATCTCGGCATCGCCGAACGGTCCGTGAAACGGCATCGTATGAGCCTGATGCAAAAGCTCAACGCCAAGTCGGTCGTCGAACTCACGCAACTTGCGGAGGAGGCGAAGATCCGCGACACATCCACCGTATCGGGTAACGCGCCTCCCCGGCGATCCCCCTGATTCCAAACGCCGCGATTCAAGAGCCCATCCGTCCCCGAAGGCACACCCGTCCCTAAAGGGACGCTATTCCTTAAAATGCAGTTGTCGCTAACCTGATTGACAGGATGGGCCAGGGAAACATTAGGCCACTTGAAAAGGGCTACTCCGAGGTCGATTGCGGAAAGTTCCTGGGCGGCAACATGTACCTGGTGATGCAAAAGGTCTGGATTTAGGGTCATGACGGGCGAGTACTCTTGCAGCCAACGTGTATCCAGATGGAGGGGACCGGAATGAAAAGGTACCTGATGGTGTTGGGTTATTTGGTTCTAGCACTGTCGATTGCCGTCCCGGCACTTGCCGCCGACTTCGACGTCGTGATCCTGGGCGGTCGGGTGATGGACCCGGAAACCATGTACGACGCCATCGCCAACGTCGGCATAAAAGACGGCAAGATCGCTGCCATCACCAAGAAAGTGATTACAGGCAAGGAGACCATCGACGCCACGGGACTCGTGGTGGCCCCGGGATTCATTGATGGCCATCAGCACTGCCTGGAACCCTACGCCTACCGGCTGATGGTGCGTGACGGTCGGACGACGATCATGGATCTGGAGGTGGGGACTTACGGCCCAAACATAGACAGGTTCTACAAGAAACTTGAGGGCAATTCGCCGGTTAACTTTGGGGTCTCTGTTTCCCATGAATTTGCCCGGGCCGCCGTG
>Ga0209536_100014436_pt1 | contig 11350 bp, 13 predicted proteins | sample DeeMarSeWOR28_12_FD_187461 | JGI IMG/M metagenome (GOLD analysis project Ga0209536, IMG submission 187461) | Marine sediment microbial communities from White Oak River estuary, North Carolina - WOR-2-8_12 (SPAdes) (version 2) | ecosystem: Environmental > Aquatic > Marine > Intertidal zone >... | reverse complement strand
GAGCACCCTCTCCAGGTCGTGTATGCCTGAAAAGGTTGGCTCGGTAACAAGAAGAGCCAGACTGGCTCCAGAAAGAGATGAGATTGCCGGACAGCCGATACCAGGAGGGCCATCACTGATGATGAACTCTGTGTCGGTTGTCGTTGCTGTGTGTCCGAATGTCCGAGTGACGCCATTACTCTCACGTCGGGCACAAGTCCCTAACAGAAGCAGAGACTTCTCCTACATGCAGTCTTCTCCTGATTCCCTGGATGAGAAAGGGGTTATCCAGTGCGGATAGCAGCCACGTCGATAGGCCAAACAGCACGATCTGATGTTGACCAGCATTCTGGACGAGCGGCCTACTTTATCATTGTCGACACTGAGACAATGGATTTCAGCACTTTTGGAAATGATCGTGTTGCTGCTGAAGAGGAAGCCGGCATTGGCGCGGCCAGGGCAGTCGCTGGAGCTGGTGTCCAGAGTGTGTTTACAGGCAACTGTGGTCCAAATGCTGAGCGAATCCTGCGTGATGCCGGCGTGAAGTTGTATACCGGGGTGACAGGGACGGTTTTGGAGGCTATTGAGTTCTATCGGAACGGTAAGTTGGCCGAGGCTCAAGGCCCAAGTGTGCCGGGGCATTTTGGCGACGAGAACAGATCAAGGACAGGGATGAGCAATGGAACAAACACTTGACGCAAAAGAAGTACGCGTCGGTTTTCATCCGGCTGGCTACAGGATAGACAAGACAGTCTCGGCGATGAACAGGTACACCAAATGGCAGACCAAACTGGGGGATCGCTGGCGCAATCCGGAGCCCGTATGTTTCGATTCCCTGCCACAACAAGGCTGGATTGCGATAGACAAATTTGACTGGGATGAAACAAGTAGTTTTGAGGATTATGCCTGACATGCAGATTGCGATAGCCAGCGGAAAAGGCGGTACAGGCAAGACAACCATAGCAACGAATCTGGCCCGTTACATCGCCCGTTCGGGTCAAGACGTGCAGTACATCGATTGCGATGTCGAAGAACCGAATGGCCATATTTTCCTGAAACCGGAAATAAGCGAAACACAAGCCGCGACGATTGACACACCTGAGGTCGACGCGGAAAAATGCGACGGATGCGGCAAATGCGGTCAACTCTGCCAATATAGCGCCATAATTTGCCTGAAAGAGACTGTGATGACGTTTGAGCAGCTATGCCATTCGTGTGGCGGGTGCATGCTTGTCTGCCCTACTGGTGCCATCACGGTCAAACAAAGGCCGATCGGATTTGTTGATATGGGAGTCTCCGACGGCGTCAAATTCGCGCAGGGCCGGCTAAACATAGGAGATATCCATACGCCCGGCCTCATAAAACATGTCAAGCAGCACGCGCCTAAACAAGGGTATGTCATCATAGACGCTCCGCCGGGAACATCCTGTCCGGTAATTGAGGCTGTCAAGGGAGCAGATTTTGTCTTGCTTGTTACCGAACCTACACCATTTGGTCTGAATGATCTGAAATTGGCAGTTGGAATGGTCAGAGAGTTGAAGCTGCCGTTTGCAGTGGCAATAAATCGCAGTGATCTCGGAGACGATCAGGTTAGACGGTACTGCAACCGGGAGAGCATAGAGATTATCCTTGAAATACCCGACGACCGCCGAATTGCAGAGGTCTACTCCGTGGGAGAGATGGTTATTGATGCACTGCCGGAATATCAAAAGAAATTTGCAGTTTTGTGTGAACGATTAGAACAGACTTCTTCTATTTGAGGTCCTCATTCTATGAAGGAATTAGTGGTAATAAGCGGTAAGGGCGGAACAGGCAAGACCAGCATTGTGGCCTCGTTCGCAGGGCTTGCAAGAAATGCCGTCTTCGCTGATTGCGATGTCGACGCAGCAGATCTGCATTTGGTCCTGGAGCCGAAGGTCAAGCATGAGTCTGATTTTTCCGGCGGAAAACGAGCATCTATAGTGACTGAGCGCTGTGTTGGCTGCGGCAAATGTAAAGACCTGTGCAGATTTGACGCCATAAACTCCAATGGCTCGCTAAGCGACAGTGAAGCTGAGACATTTGCCGTCGATCCGATTTCGTGTGAAGGTTGTAAGGTATGTGTTGAGTTCTGCCCGGTCGGTGCGATTGATTTCAGGGATAGCATAAATGGAAGATGGTTCATATCGGATACACGATTCGGGCCAATGGTTCATGCTGAGCTTGGAATTGCAGAGGAAAATAGCGGAAAGCTGGTAACTCTTATCCGCAGAGAGGCAAAAAGAATAGCCGCAGAAGAAAAGAAGGATCTGATAATCGCGGATGGTTCGCCTGGAATTGGCTGTCCGGTCATAGCGTCCATAACAGGGGCGGATTTGGTTTTGATAATCACCGAACCCACACTTTCAGGCAAACACGATCTTGAGCGTGTTGCGACGTTGACCGAGAGCTTCGGAATTCCAACATTGGTGTGCGTGAACAAATCAGATCTGAACCCGCAAATGACGGGACAAATTGCCGAAGAAGCGAGCGAGCGAAGCATCAGGCTGGCAGGCAAGATTCGTTACGACAAGGCTTTCACCAAGGCTCAAATCATGAAGGCGACGGTAATTGAATATACCGGCGGCTGGGTGTCGGAGGAGATAAAGGCCTTGTGGAGAAATGTCATATATGAATTGGGTTGAGCAAAATAAGGGATGATTGGAAATGACAAAGCAGTCGGGTCCATGTGAAGCGGGAAGAAATACCACGTACGAATTGCAGATCGAACAGGAACACATTAACAAGAACCTTGAGCACATAAGACACAAGATTTTGGTTCTTTCCGGTAAGGGCGGCGTGGGAAAGAGTACGATAGCAGCTAACCTTGCCGTTTCATTGTCGTTGGCGAACAAACGTGTCGGACTTCTTGACATAGATATCCATGGCCCCAGCATTCCCAAGATATTGAATCTTGAGGGAAGAACGATCCAGGTTCTGGGCGAGACAATGCTACCTGTCCAGATCGGCCCGGATTTGAAGGTTATGTCCATCGGATTTCTACTGCGCGACAGTGATGACGCCGTCATTTGGCGCGGGCCGATGAAGAATCAGGTGATAAGGCAATTTCTGAAGGATGTTAAATGGGGAAGCCTTGATTTTCTTGTTGTTGACTCGCCCCCGGGAACAGGTGATGAGCCGCTTTCCGTTGCTCAACTCCTGGGAGATGCGGATGGTGCTATTATCGTCACCACGCCACAACAGATCGCACTTTCAGATGTAAGGAAAGGCATCTCTTTCTGCCGGAGTCTTAACATACCAGTGTTGGGAGTCGTGGAGAATATGGGCGGATTCGTATGTCCCAATTGTGGGGAACAAACCGACATATTCAGGTTAGGCGGCGGTGAAGATATGGCGCGGCAGCTTGGGATTCAGTTTCTCGGAAGAATCCCGATAGATCCGCAGATTGTGCAAGCATGTGACACCGGACAGCCTTATGTCAGCGAAAACAGCGGGAATGAGACCGCGCAGGCTTTTAGTCAAGTGACTGAACGCATACTTGCGCTTGAGAATAAGGGTAAAGCAATGGAACTAAACTCAAATCAAAAAGGAGCGGGAAAAATGCGTATAGCAATTCCTGTAGTTGAAGGCAAATTGAGCCAACATTTTGGTCACTGTGAGACCTTTGCGATCATCGATACGGATGGTGATTCGCGCAAGGTTATGAACCGAAAGGATCTCACACCTCCCCGACATGAGCCTGGAGTTCTGCCCAAGTGGCTGCATGAGGAAGGTGTGAATGTCATCATCGCAGGCGGCATGGGACAGCGTGCACAGCAATTGTTTTCCCAGAATCAGATCGAGGTAGTTGTTGGCGCCCCTGCGGAGAGCCCTGAAAACCTGGTTTCGGCTTATCTTAACAACACACTGCAGGCAGGAGAGAATATCTGTGATCATTGAACCGGCACAAAAGGCTCGTCTACCCCGCAATCGCCTGCGATGCGCCTCTGGACTGTGTCTTAATGAATACGTACACGCCTGAATAATCACTAGAAACAAATGTGGAAGTAAGAGAGCGGGCGCGTGAGTATTGGAACACGACAGGATATCGTCACCAACATGAGTGATAAACTCCATCCAAATTGCGTTGTGTGCAGTTTGGCAAATAGCAGAGGTTTGCAGCTGGATTTTGTCTCTGGGGATGATGGGAGCATTGCCGCCACGTTCACTTGTGATGAGACTCTTGAGGGTTACCAGGGGATAATGCACGGCGGAATGATCTCTTCGGTCTTGGATGGCGCCATGACACATTGCATGTTTGCTCATGGGAAGACGGCTGTAACGGCAGAGATGTCAACGAGGTTTCGACATCCTATCCTAATTCGGCAAGTGGCGACAGTGTCGGCGCTGATTGAGAGATCATCTCATCCTCTGTATCTATTGAAGGCTAAGATTGTTCAAGCCGGCCAGGTCAAAGCTACCGCCATCGGCAAGTTCCTTGATCAGCCACAACTGCTGATCCAAAGGCAAAGGTCTCATGAGCGAGTATGTCTGCATAACGACACTTGTTGAAGACACCGTATCTGGAACTGGCTTGTCCAGTGAGCATGGTCTATCGTTTTGGATCGAATACGGTAACCAGAGAGTTATTTTTGACGCGGGGCAGACCGGTCTGCTCATCGAAAACGCAAGAATACTGGGTGTCGATGTAGGCAAGACCGACGCTATCGTATTGAGCCACGGGCACTATGATCACACAGGTGGCCTTGCAGCTGTGCTTGATATTGCCCCAAGGGCGATAGTCTACGCACATCCGGCGGCGATACTGCCGAAATGTGGTCGAAAAGGTGCCGAAACTCGGGCTATTGGCATGTCGGACTCCACAAGGGAGGTCGTTCGCGCCCACGCTCAAGACGAGAGAGTCGTGTGGACGGAAGAACCTGCGGAAGTGATGACCGGACTTTTCGTCACCGGCCGAATACCACGAATCACAGACTTCGAGGATGCTGGCGGTGCTTTCTACGTTGACGAGAATTGTGAAGAGGCAGATATACTACCTGACGACCAGGCGATGTTTTTCGACACACCCAGAGGGCTGGTCGTCGTTCTGGGTTGCTCTCACGCTGGTGTTGTCAACACATTGGATTACATTGTGAAGCTAAGTGGGGGTAAGCACATTGATAGTGTTGTCGGTGGAATGCATCTGTTGAGCGCTTGCCAGGATCGCGTAGAACGAACGGTGAACGCTTTTCGCAAGCATAATGTGCAGAATATCGGTTTTGGCCATTGCACAGGCGCAAATGCCGCACAGGAAATTCGCAGTGCTTTTCCGGGTCGGTGCTTCACGTGTTCTACAGGTAGCCGAGTACGCTTGTAGGAGAAAATCAGAACGTTGCGCAGTCAAAAGATACAGTGTTATCAGACTAAAGAAGATTACATTCTCATAGAGAGAAAAGGGGCAAAGACGTATGTCAACGGAGAATGACAAGCTTGTGCAGAGACTCCACGAGTCCATGTTCAAAGGCTTTTCGGAAAACCTCAAGCACGAGGTCTTGAATCCCCAGAACATTGGGAAAATAGACAATCCAAACAGCTATGTCAGCGTGACAGGCATTTGCGGAGATACTGTCGAAATGTGTCTGAACGTCACCGATGGAAGAATAAGTGACATCAAATTCATGACAGATGGATGCGGCTTCACCATTGCATGTTCCAGTTATGTCACGAGAACTGCAAAAGGAAAAACCATCGAAGAGGCGCTCCAGATCAGGGCTGATAACGTTGACAAGTACTTCGGAGGCCTGCCCCAAGATCACAAGCACTGTGCGAAGTTGTCCGTCATGACGCTGGAAGCCGTGATAGAAAACTATCGAGGCAAATCGATAGGATCCTCATGAACATCTCAAGACGTGGCGTGTCTCGCGGAGGACTGGCGGCAATCGGTTGCGGAGTCATCGACAAAACTGGCGCCGCCGGAGCCGACGCTGTGGGCCGGGAGGACACGGAGAAGTCCCTGGAGCTATGTCCGGTTGGCAGAGTTGATACTAAGGCCGACCCCGCGAAGTTGCAGATTCATAAGAAATACAGAGACGCACTCAGATGGCTGGACGGCTTCTCTCATGCAGTCGTTCTGTACTGGTTCGACAGGAACGACACGCCCGCGAAACGAAGCATTCTACATGTTCACCCTCGCGGCAAGAAGAAGAATCCACTGACCGGCGTCTTTGCGTGCCGGTCCCCGGCCCGGCCCAACCTGATCGCTCTTGGTGTGTGCAAAATTCTCGCCGTTAGTGAGCAGGAGGTAAGCATTGACAAGATCGACGCCCTGGACGGCAGTCTGATCCTAGACATCAGGCCCTACATTCCCTCCGTAGACTGCAGAACCGAGGGAGTCCGAGTTCCAGACTGGCTCAAAGGCTGAGAGCCGCCGGAGAAGAGAGACGATATGGAAACTGTTGTTGACTGGCTGTTGGGAAGAAAGTGTATAGAACGAAAAGAAGGCCATGGAATAAGTCTGGCCATCCGGACGATAGAAGAATTCCCAGGTAGAACTTTCAGATGCCCTGAGGCAAGGCCGAAGACAGATGGCATTAGCTCAGACGAGATCCTGGAGCTTATTCAGGAAAAGCTTCCAGGCTACTACGACTACACCACAAGAACTAAGAGGTACCTCAGCAGGAGCGGCATCGCTCAGGCTGAAATCGAGTTGGTCGGAAGCATTGGGATTGTGGACCGATACAATCCACTGGATAGAACATTCCATATTGCCACCGAACAACTGATTCTGCCGGAATGCCCAAACTGAAGACTGATCTGAGCAACACGGTTCTAATCATCAGTACACAGGACTTACGAGGTCGTTATTGTGCAAGCAGCCGGCGACAAAGATCATGAATACGTCTACGGCCCAGTTCCTTCGAGGAGACTGGGGCGTTCACTCGGAGTCGATCTGGTGCCCTTTAGGACGTGCACGTATGATTGCATATACTGCCAGTTGGGCAGGACGACCGACAAGACTGTAGAGCGCAGGGAGTGGGCGCCAATCAGCCGTATCATTGACCAGGTCAAGGCCAAACTTGAATCCAAGCCTGACTACATAGCACTATCAGGATCGGGAGAGCCTACCCTTCATTCGAAGATCGGAGAAGTGATTTCTCAGATCAAGGCGACCACCGACATCCCCGTTGCAGTGCTGACAAATGGATCGTTGCTGTGGTTGCCAGAGGTCAGATTCGCTCTGATGGCTGCCGACCTAGTTCTTCCGTCACTCGATGCCGGGAATGACCGGTTGTTTCAATATGTCAACAGACCTCATCCTGATGTCCACTTTGGCAGAATATTGGACGGATTGGTGAAATTCCGAAACGAATTCGCTGGCGAATACTGGTTGGAGGTCTTCCTGCTGGGTGGTGCAACTACTGTGGAGGTTCAGATACAACTGTTCGCCCACTATGTGAGACTGATTGGGCCGGATAAGGTTCAGGTAAATACCGTTAGCCGCCCACCTGCGGAGGACTTCGCCATGGCCGTGCCTTTCGAAAGACTGAAAGAGATAGCATCGCAGCTCTCAGAGAAGGCAGAAGTGATCGTAACCGACCGTGGTGCACATGAACAGTGCGAGCCTTCAGTTCGACTGCAGGATGTGCTGGCTCTCTTGAGACGTCGACCCTGCTCCATTGATGACATTATGTTCGGGCTTGGCCTTCACCGGAATGCTGTTCTAAAGTATGTTGAGCAACTGTGTCGAAACGACAAGCCCGACTCGAGCACACGGCTCAAGGGAGATTCTACAAGGCTCTGATCTGATCCTGCCACGCATCTCGTTCCTGTCGTACCCTTGTGTCCATATGACAGACAGACATTGTTGACATAGGAGGAATTGTAATGAAGAACTCGGAGAAAACGCAATGTCTCACCGTCGGGCGTGGTAGTATTTTGCTCGCAGCCGTTCTAGTCTTGCCGATCTGGGCTGCGGTCGCTCGGGGACAGCGGGGAATGGGCGACACCAGCGGTGTCTCGCAGCAAAACCTGAAGCCTGCTTTGGTCCGCATCTCAGGCAGGTTGCAGGAGATCAAGACACACCCGTGTGACAACACCACAGGCTTGGCCGAACTGGGGACTCACCTGATTCTCCGAGACAGAAACGGCAATGAACTCAACATTCATTTGGGGCCGGCGCCGGTGCTGTCAGAGATTGTCAAACAGCTTACGGTGGGCAAGAGCTTGGATCTACTAGGCTTCCGTACCAACAAGATGCCTTCGAATCATTACGCTGCAACAAGACTAATTCTCGATGACCGTATTGTCCACCTGCGTGACTCTGATCTGCGGCCATACTGGTCCCAAAGCAGGCTCGCTGATCAGGCTCGATCGCCGTCTACTGTGACAAATGCAGGCCAAGGAATAGCCGACAGACGGGGCTGTTTCTATAATCGTCCCAAATCAGGGCAGTTTCGCTACTGTCATGGCTTTCAAAATTCCCGGCCGAGGTGGCGATGTCGTGGAAGGATGTATCGCCATAGATGGCAATATTACAACCAAGATCTCTAGGGAGACCTGCTGAGTCGTCATCGGCCAGGCCGGACTTCCCCGAACGGAAATCAGTGATGGTCTAGGTCTCTACAGAGACATAGCAATCATGCATATAGACGAAGCCTGATTTCAAAGCAGAGGCCAATCGAGACTCCGAGATTGTCGACGGTATCACATCCACAATTCACAAGGCCAGATTGCGTGTTTTCTGGCGACGAGAGCCAGAATCACAGATCAATGTCGAACAGAATATTGGGAGAATTGAGGAATCATGCTCCCTTCACCATTTTCGGGGCGTCAACAGGTTTGGTGGTGATGGCGCTCTCTCAAGGCTTGCCACCTGGGGTGTCAAATTCTGTTTTCTACACGCTGCATCCGATTCATGTTGTGCTCAGCGCGCTCGTCACGGCTTCCGTGTATGAACTGCATACATGTAAATATAGAAAGGGCAACTGTAATCTCTGGCTGCTACTTCTCATTGGTTATGTGGGTTCGATCGGCATCGCAACAGTGAGCGATTCACTAATTCCCTACTTCGGAGAAACATTGCTCAACATGCCAAACAGGCGTGTACACATTGGCTTTATTGAAAAATGGTGGTTGATTAATCCCCTGGCATTCATAGGGGCCGCCGTGGCCTATTTCTCACCCAAAACAAAGCTACCACATGCGGGCCACGTTCTCCTCAGCACATGGGCGTCACTATTTCACATTTTGATGGCCAAAGGAGAAAGCGCAGGTCTGTTCTCATGTGCTGCAGTTTTCTTCTTCCTGTTCCTGGCTGTATGGATTCCATGCTGCATGAGCGATATTGTATTCCCGCTCCTGTTTGTGGGGCATAGAGATGAGAACAGAGAACACAATACGCATCAATAACGTTACCCACGCTGACAGAAAACCTGATGTCTCATCGTATTCCCATTCATCTCGACGTAACGCAAACCGCGTAGGGGATATAGAGAGGTCATGCCCCACAGGGTAGTGAGACGGTTCTTATGTGCTGTTAATGCTTGGCACTCTAAGGGTGTCACTGAGTCATGTTTGTCCGGGCACTGTCGATAAGACAATTGTTGACCCTTAGTGTAAGGAACGCTTATGGAACCAGAAGAACGCAGTGTTGATAAAGCAGCCCAGAAGATGATAACTCACATGGCTGAGGCCGGCCAAGAAAACGCTTGGGATAGGCTTGAGGCACAATTGCCACAGTGCGGCTTCGGAAAACAAGGAATCTGCTGCCGCATCTGTACGATGGGACCGTGCCGAATAACCAAGAAAGCGCCTGTAGGGGTATGTGGTGCCGACGCAGATACCATAGTCGCACGCAACTTCCTCAGAGCCGTTGCTGCTGGTGCCAGCGCGCATAGTGACCATGGCCGGGGCGTGGCGGAGGTTTTCCTTGCTGCAGCTCTGGGCGAGGCGCCGAACTACGATTTCAAGGACACGGTTAAGTTGTGCAGACTGGCCCAGGAATTAGGCGTCAAGACCACAGATCGTCCGACGAGTGAGATCGCTACCGACGTCGGAGAAATTGCTTTGGCCGAATTTGGCAAGCCTAAGGGAACCCAACTCATGGCCCTTCGGGCCCCGCAGTCCCGGCGCGAAACCTGGCAGAAGCTTGGCATTACTCCCCGCGCAGTGGACAGAGAGGTCGTGGAGGCCCTCCACAGAACTCACATGGGAGTAGACCAGGACTATAAGAATATACTCATGCATGCCAGTCGGACGGCCTTGGCTGACGGATGGGGTGGTTCCATGCTTGCTACTGAGTTGCAGGACATTCTCTTTGGGACACCCTATCCGGGTCGTGGCGAGGTAAACCTGGGGATTCTGAAGGGAGACGAAGTAAACATCATCGTTCACGGGCATGAGCCCATCCTGTCGGAAATGATAGTAGCAGCTTCGCACCATGAGGAGCTGGTGGCAGCGGCAAAAGAGGCCGGGGCCAGGGGAATCAACGTTGCGGGAATTTGCTGTACCGCCAACGAACTGTTGATGCGTCATGGAGTCCCGATAGCAGGTAGCTTTCTCAGTCAGGAACTGGCCATCGCAACCGGAGCGATAGAATTGATGGCAGTTGATGTGCAATGTGTGATGCAGGGATTGGCCGAAATAGCCAAGTGCTTCCACACCAAACTCATTACAACTGCCGATAAAGCAAGAATCCTTGGCGTCGAGCATGTTCCGATGGAAGAGAAGACGGCATTGAAAACTGCCAAAGAACTGGTCAGTGCGGCCATAGACAACTACAAGAATCGCGGCGAAGTTGAGATCCCCAACGAAAAAGAAAAGGTCATTGCCGGCTTTAGCCATGAATCCATCAATTACATGCTGGGCGGCAGGTTCCGCGCAAGTTATCGACCATTGAACGACAACATCATCAACGGGCGAATCCGAGGAGTCACAGGCATAGTCGGCTGCACCAACCCCAAGGTACCACAGGATTCGACTCATACCGCTCTGGCCAAAGAGTTGATTAGACGCGACGTGCTCGTCCTGACTACAGGTTGCGCGACTATCGCCTGCGGCAAACTTGGCCTGGCAAATCCAAAAAAGGCGCTGGAACTGGCCGGGCCGGGTCTAAGAGAAGTCTGTGAGGCAGTTGGTATTCCACCCGTCCTTACCTGCGGTAGTTGTGTCGACAACAGCCGTCTGCTGGTTGCATGCGCGGAAATTGTGCGAGAAGGCGGACTGGGCGATGATATTTCAGAGCTACCTGCGGCCGGCGCCTGTCTGGAATCGATCACCGAAAAGGCAATTTCCATCGGCCATTACTTTGTGGCGAGCGGAATGCTTGTTGTTTTCGCCAAAGAGCTGCTGCCTGTTTCTGGAAGCGAAAACGTGAGCAACTACCTTTTCGACGGAATTGAGAAGGACCTTGGCG
>Ga0209536_100014435_pt1 | contig 11352 bp, 5 predicted proteins | sample DeeMarSeWOR28_12_FD_187461 | JGI IMG/M metagenome (GOLD analysis project Ga0209536, IMG submission 187461) | Marine sediment microbial communities from White Oak River estuary, North Carolina - WOR-2-8_12 (SPAdes) (version 2) | ecosystem: Environmental > Aquatic > Marine > Intertidal zone >... | reverse complement strand
TTTCAGATTCGGTTATCTTCGATGTGAAAACCGGCATTTACCGGGAAAGACTGATGATCCCTGAAATCAGCGGTACTGATTCAACCAATACCATCACCTTTCAATCTCAGGCCGGGGTGGCAGATAGTGTAGTCTTATGGGACTCAACTACCTCAACTTACAATTACATCGTCAAACTTGACAGTGCGGATTACATTACCTTCAAAAATATGACTTTCGAGGCACACGGCACCACCCATGCCAGAATCTTCCATCTGGAGCATGATGCCCGGGATATTCAGATCAGAAATAACAATCTGAATACCCATTTTACTGGCACCTCCAGCGAGAATCAAACCGCCATCTATGCCCCGGCAGGACTAACCTATTCCACCCAGAACCTGCAAATTAACAGCAATCAATTTAACGGAGCTAGCTATGGTATAGGCATCTCCGGCCGCGGTTATAATATTTACTATGATCCGGGTACCCGCATTATCGGTAATACTTTTAGTACAGAGAGCTGGGGTATCAGAATTAGTAGTCATCAAGCCCCATGGGTTGAAGGAAACTATGTATCATCTTCCGGATCAGGAATATATCTGGCTGATTGTAAAGGGGCGCTCAAAGTTCTGAAAAACCGGGTTTACTTCCGTTTCTACTGGGGTATTCAAATTGCAAGTTGTGAGGGCACGGCCAATGAACGGGGGCTGATTGCCAATAACTTTGTAAAAGAAACCGGATCAGCAACTTACCTTCGCGGAATAAACATCTCGAATTCATGTTTCTATCAAGATGTGTTTTACAATACCGTCATATTCGATGAGGTGGGCTCATATGGTGTTTTCATCGCCAGTAATGCCGGTTATCCAGCCAGTAATATGCGTATCCTAAACAACAATTTTATCTGTTTAGACAGGACATTCGCATATAATGTTGTCCCATCCATGATATCAGTTTCAGATTACAACAACATTTATAACGCTTCCAACACCCTGGCCAGCTGGGATGGTGCCTGCCCAAACCTGGACTCATTACAACAAGCCAGCGGAATGGACCTGCATTCCATTTCAGTCTATCCCATGTTTCCGGATCTGGATCAACCTTACACCACCCACCCCTGGCTGGATGGGGCTGCTACGCCTGTTCCGGAAGTTATAGATGATATCGATGGCAATCCCCGCGATCCCAACACCCCTGATATTGGCTGTTGCGAGTTCAACGGGAATCCTAATTCAACACCTTATGCTGGTGTGTTTTCGATTGGTTCCATGGGAAATTTCGAATCATTCAACGAAGCATATGATTCACTCGGGTGGCGGGGCATAGCCGGACCAGTCACGATAGAAGCGATGCCTGGGGACTACACTGGAAATTTGAAAATCCGCAGTATCCCCGGTGCCTCCTGGCAGGACACGGTTGTTTTTACTTGCCAGACTGGAAATCCTGAAGATGTTTCTCTGCACTATCCCCAGAGTGGCGGTGAGGGTAATTATGTTTTATACTTCTATGGTGCGGATCATCTCTCCTTTGAAAGATTGACACTTTTCTCGGACACTTCAGGTACCACAACCAACTATCGGATCGTTAATTTTTACGGAGAGACGGAGAATATTCAGTTTAAACATAATCACTTTTATGGCCCACCCTATCAGAGCTTCTCCGGAAGTTCAGGCGACTATCAGCTGATACGCATGGGGGAACTGAGCGCAGCTCATCAACGACGGATAATTTCCGGCAATTATTTTGAAGGAGGAGGGCATATTGCAATTACCACCGGAGGTGATCAGTCCCGAATTTATATAAAAGATAATACTTTCCGATCAATGCGAACCGCAATTTACGCTAGTGGTAACTATGCACCAATCATCACCAGTAATGTCATGGAGCAGATTTTTTTATCCAATCTTTATCCCTATACGGTCAGGCTTTACCAGATAAGCGGTCCTTTTGAGGTAAGTAAAAATCAGATCCACGCCACTGGAGGACGCAGTATGTATATTCAAGATTGTAATGGCAGTACCGGAGAAAAAGCACTGATTACCAATAATTTCCTCATTGCCGGTGGCGGAACCGGAAGCAAGTATGGCCTACATATCGCCGGATCTTCATACTTAAATATCTATTCCAATAATATCAGCATCACAGGCTCCAGTGCCCTCACCCATGGAAGAAGTATGAATATTATTGGCTCCAGCCAGTTGCAGATCATTAACAATATATTAAGTAACAGCTGCGACGGATATGCTTATTACGTTGCAAGTCCGGGCGCAATCATAAGTAGTGATTTTAACGATATTTATACCACCGGACCCACCCTGGCTCACTGGGGAGGTACTCTGGTTCCCGACCTGGATTCTTTGCGGAACCTTTCCGGAATGGATCTCTCTTCCATTTCAGCTGATCCGGGTTATTATGAGCCGACCAACAATCTTCATGTTACAAATCCGGCTTTGGATAGTACCGCTACACCACTCCTGGTAATCGTAGAAGATATTGACGGTGATCTGCGCGACCTCAACTACCCTGATATCGGTGCCGATGAATTTGTGCCCGGGAACTATCCACCATATGTAGTCAATCATCTTCCGGATGTTGGTTATCGAGAAGATACAGGTATGCACCTGATTTGTGCAGACTTGAATACGGTTTTTCTCGATCCCAACCCTTTAGATACTCTGCATTTCACATTCATCTCAACTCATCCCGCTATTCATCACCACCTGATTTCAGACAGCTTTTTGGTTTCTGCGGACAGTAACTTTTTTGGTGTTGGTGATATGGTGGTAATTGCCCATGACACTCTAGGACTGATGTGCCGGGATACCTTTCAGATCACCATTACCAATGTAAATGATCCCCCGATCATCAGTGGCTTACCCGACACCATCACCTTTGAAGCAGATACATCCGCAATCCTTGACATCTGGAGTTATGTGGAAGATCCGGATGTCGCGGACAGCCTGTTACAATATCTGTTTGAGCCAACTGCCACTGCTCTTTCGGCACTCTATGATTCTGCAACCGGACTTCTTACAGTGTCCTCTTTGGCCAATACCAATTATGCCGCCCTTATTTATATGACTGTTACCGGAGACAGTGGCCTGATTGCCAAGGATTCCATCATGGCAGTGGTGGTTGCAGTAACCGGAATTGAAGATGAATGGCAAAATCAAATCCCCAAAGAATTTGTGCTGATGCAGAATTATCCCAATCCCTTTAATCCAATAACGACAATTCGCTACGGACTACCAAATCTGGCACAGGTTCAGATTGAAATATTTAATATACTTGGCCAGCGAGTGCTGACATTAATTGATGATCAACAATCTGCCGGATATTATGAAGTCCGTTTGAAAGCCAACAGTCTGGGCAGCGGGATTTATTTTTACCGAATGACTGCCTACGAAATATCAAATTCCGGTATTTCATTTACAGATATCAAAAAATTAATGGTTATCAAATAAAAATAAACTAAAGGATGATTTTTGAATCACCAAGTAAACTCATTTTTACTATCAGGAGGAATGTATGAATTACCATTCACATCTACTCATGAGTCTCATATTGAACATCACATTTTTATCTGCGCTCATTCTCGCTCAGTCAATCCAATGGCAGCAGCTTAGTGGTCCGCATGGAGGATCTATTTATTCTATAGTTCACGACAGTTCTGGTAATATTTATGCTAACACAATTGGAAGCACCGGCCCTTTTAAATCTACTGATGATGGCGAGACCTGGATTTCTATTATGAATGGATTAACACCAGTCAATAATGGAGGATTCCATCCGCTTAATATAAATTCTAATGGAGATTTATTTATTGGCGGGGCTCATAGTACCGTTGCTCTTGGCCGTTCTACCGATGGTGGTTCAAGCTGGGAGCCACTGAATAATCTTAATCCTGGCTCAAGTATAATATGTATAGCATTTGACTCTAACGAGAATGTTTATGTTGGAACGGGAACAGGAATTTACAAGTCAACTGATAACGGAGATAACTGGAGTCAATATGGAATGAATGGCTCTCAAACCGAAGCAATTGCATTTAATGATAGCGGGCATATATTTGCCGGTACTTCTTACGCTGTATATCGCTCTACTGATGATGGTGCAAACTGGACACAGCTTCCAACTGGTGGAGGAACACGAACCGTTGCTGTTGCACCCAACGGTTATGTTTTTGCCGGTTGCCAGGAGAATGCCGGTATCCTGCGTTCTACGGATAATGGTGATACCTGGACGTATGTCTATCCCCAAACAGTTTCGATAAGATTTGCATCAACTCCATTCTTTGATACAAATGGAGACATCTATTTTCCAACCTGGGGTAAAAGCATCTTAAAATCTACTGATAACGGTGATAACTGGACAGAATTAAATAACAACCTTAGAATTTATGCAAGGGCTGTTGATAAAAATATTTCGGGTAATTTTTTTACAGGATATGATCATGCAATCTTTAAATCAACAAATGCTGGCTCAAACTGGTATTCTGTCGGAATTAATATAAGTTCTGTTAGAAAAATAGCAATTAATTCTAATGATGATATTTTTGCATCAAGTTCGGGTATCAGTCGCTCGACTGATAAAGGTCAATCCTGGCGGACAATAAATAATGGAATTGATAATTATGACATTCAGGCAATCACAGTGAATAATAATGGGGATATATATGCTGGTGCCTCTCCTCAAAATTGGTCAGTAAATAATTTATACCGATCAACTGATAATGGGGAGAACTGGGCACCTGTTTTAAGTTTTCCACTCAACTGGGATGTAGCGATAACGGGGCTCGCTTCTGGTCCAAATGGAGAGATTGCAGCAGTTGGCGGGGGCTATGATGTCAGATGTCACCTATCAACCGACAATGGAGTAAGCTGGACTAATATCTTATACAATTTACCGTTTTCCCCAAGTGAAGTTGCCATAAATTCTCAGGGAGATGTTTTTGTTTCCGGCGGAAATAGTGGCTTGTGGCGTTTACCTGTTAACGACACCATCTGGGTACAAGCCGGTCCGTACGTTGTATATGAATTTTTTATTGCCAGCAATAATTATATATACACCAAAGAGGCTAAGTCAACCGATAACGGTCAAACCTGGACTCCCATTGGAGTGGGAGCTTATATTTATTCTTTTGCTGAGAACTCAGTTGGTCATTTATTCTTCGGGACCAATCAATATGGGCAGGGTGTTTACCGCTCTTTTGATTTTGGTGAAACCTGGGAGCTGATAAATAATGCACTACCATCGGGATTAGATATAAATACGCTTGCCGTAGATTCGGAGGATTATCTATATGCAGGTACCGGTGGAAAATCAATGTTTAAGACAACAACCCCAACGGTAACATTAACTGATGACCCAACACTTATTGCCTATTATCCTTTCAATGGCAATGCAGATGATGAGAGTGGTTATGGCAATCATGGAACGGTTATGGGGCCCGTATTAACCTCAGATCGCTTTGGAGTAGACAGCTCTGCTTATGAATTCGATGGTTTATCAACTTACATTACCGTGCCTAATTCTCCAAGCCTGCAATCACCAACTACCGAATTAACACAAATTGCCTGGATAAATATTTATTCCTGGGGTTCTGGAGGTTTTTGGGGTCCGGTTTTGATGAAATCCAATTCAAGTGCTAATGCTTTTCAATATCGTCTTTCAGTAGGTACAGGCGGTATAAATACTGCGATAAATAATTGGGAAAACGCTGTTAATGTATTCGATACACTGAACTTTAACAATTGGTACATGGTCGCATCAACGCTAAAGAATGATACAGTTAAGGTATATGTGAATGGGGTATATAAAGGCGAAGGAACCTTAACAGGACCAATAAGTTTAGATACTAAACCTCTGGAGATAGGCCGCGATACTCCAGGTAGTACAGAAGTATTTCACGGAAAAATTGATGATATCAGAATTTATAACCGGGCATTAAGTGAATCCGAGATAGATACTATTTACGGTGGGTTGGTTAATATTTCCTCAGAAAATAAAGGTATAACTCTCCGGAATTTTATGTTATATCAAAATTACCCAAATCCGTTTAATCCCACGACAACAATTCAGTTTGGATTGCCCAAAGCAGGCAGAGTGAAAATTACTCTTTTCAACCTTCTGGGTCAGGAAGTAGGGGTACTCCTGGACGAGATCAAGCCTGCTGGTTCTCATAAAATTCAGGTGGACTGCAGTAATCTAGGGAACGGGATATATTTTTATCGTATGCAAGCAAGCGGTTATGTTCAAACCCGTAAACTGATGGTAGTAAAGTAAATTAAGCAATAAATGAATTTGAAAAAATATCTCTTGCCCTCTTCTCAGGGATCTCAGACAAAAGTGGAGAAATACACAGGGATGTGTTCCATTTTTGCTCATTATTTTAAAATATTCTTGGTATTTTTATATCCATTATCCGAATTATTTTTGATTTATCTGAATATTTTATAGAATCCAGTCATATATTCTCAGACAAACACGCCTCACATCTGATATGCTGGCTAAAACAACAAAAAATCCCCTGCTGGGATTTTCTGAAGAAGGAGGGAAGTCGATCTGTCCCACTATAGCTTAAAAATGGTTGCCAGGTAACTGCCAACGACCGGCGAAACTGGGATTCACGCCCGAAGCGCTGGGTCTCCCCACCACCAAGCTCTTAGTTTGTATTATCCAAGGGGCGATCATCAGGAAATTAAGTCTATAGATTTAAAATTAAGCTTTTCGCCAAATTTGCAAAACGCTTTCGGCTGATTTTCATTGCCTCTTCCCCCGCCGGCCAGCCGAAAAAATGATCCGGAATTTTATATTTCGGTAAACGTTCTTCCAAAAATTCCCTTAACTCTCTCTCCCTTTTCTCAACTACCCTTGCCATTCGTTCTGTCTTTTGGTCGGGCAGCCTTTCATCTTGTCTCTTGTATTCTTGTATCTTGTTCTCTTGCAATCCTGGTCCCTCTCTCTCGCTTTTTCGCCATCTAATAAAAGCCACTGGTCGCTTTCCAAATTCCGCATGATCAACCGGCACCACGATTGCGTCTGAAATCAGAGGATATTGAATCAGTACCCTTTCGATCTCCTCCGGCTGGATATTCTCACCCCCGGAAATGAACATATTATCCTTCCGCCCCATGATCGTCAGATAGCCCTCTTCATCTAATTCACCCAGATCTCCGCTGTGAAACCAACCCGCCTCATCTCGGGTGGAATCAAGATTTTTACCCTCGACATACCCCTTGAAAAGCGTTTGGCCACGGACCAAAATCTCTGAATCATTGGAAATCACAAGCTCCCGGTGCGGAAGTACCCGTCCGGCTGTCAAAACCTTCTGGAAAATGTCGGTTCTACCTGTGGCTGTAATCTGGGAACTCATTTCAGTTGAACCATAACTGCTGAATATTGCCAAATTTTCTCTGAGCCCCTGTTCCAGCAGGCTGGCGGGAAGAGGACCTCCCCCCAGCAAAATCACCTTCATTTTTTTGAGAAATCCTAAATTTTCAGGATTTTCCAGTAATCGCTGAAATTGAGTAGATACCAGGGAGATATGAGTAATTTGAAGTTCTTGTAGGGCCTGGTCCAGTTTTTGATCGGGTGCTGGAATCGCAACAGTCCCTCCCGCCAGCAGCGCCCTGAACAGAATGGCCATCCCACCGATGTGAAAAAGAGGCAGGGATAACAACCAGCGGTCACCGTTTGTAAAAGGGATATTTTCGGCCGATCCAAGTGCACTGTAATAATGATTGGTAAAAGTATGCAGCGCTGCTTTTGGATCATGAGTGGTGCCAGAAGTAAATACGATAGTTGCCTCCCGTTGCGGATCCAAAACAAGCTCAGGATTGGTATTGAGATTTTTTATCGTTGGTAACTTTGCAATCAGGTCTCTGCCTTGTATGAGATTAATGTCAGCATCTCTGAAGCGGAACATTTTCTCTGACAAATTGATAAGAACAGTGCTATCAACTTTTCGCATCATCCTCTGAATCAAACGATCCGGCCAGCGGGTATTCAATGGCACCACTACCATTCCCCCTTGCCACAGGGCATAAAGAGAGAGAACATAGTTAACACTGTTGGATCCGATCAAGGCGACCCGTTCTCCTGCAGACATCCCCTGCTGGAGGAATATTTCCCGAAGTTTGTGGGATGTAATCATTATATCAGAATAACTGAGCACCTCAGAAGGAGTCATAAATGCGGGTTGATGTGTCTGAAATTCGAAATGAAGGGTGGAATTTTCAATCATTTGGATACTGGTATTTTACAGCTGAATTTTTTTTATGAATTGAAGCATGTCCCAGTTTATCTTTTGACCAACAGCTGCAACTTTTTGAATGTCAATCTGCCCTTGCTGAATCTTTATGTCTTCTTCTAACAGATCTTTTTTCAGCCAGCGTAATGTATCTAAACCCATGGCGAGATTATCAGGACGCAACATCCCTGATAATTGAGATAATACCGAGATTGTTATGCCACTCTCAAAAGTACTGCTGATCACGATACCCAGCTTTTTTGTCCTGGCCAGATCAATCCATTTGAATAATTTTTTTACTCCGCCCAGCCGAGTCGGTTTGAGAATAAGATATTTTGCATTGGAGGGAAACTGAATTTTTTCCGGAGACTGCCCATATAGCGATTCATCCAAAGCTACCTTAATATTTGTCTCCTGCTGTAGCTTTGATAAATCTTGAATCTGTTCTACAGGTTCCTCGATATATTCAATCCCCAAATCCTTTACAGACTTCGCAAAATGTATTGCTTGCGATATGTTCCAGGATTGATTGGCATCCAGGCGAATATTAATTTCCGGGCCAACGTTATCCCTCAAATCTTTGACTAACTTAATCTCCTCCTCCATTGAGGACCTCCCCACCTTGACCTTCAAGGTGCGATAACCCTCGGCCATTCTGTCCCTGGCTTCCTGCAGAATTTTATGATCCCCTCCTGTTAAAAGTGCATTGACATGAATTACATTCTGGTAAGATTTATTCGAAAAATGAAATAGACAACAGCCATTCTGGTTTGCTCGAAGCTGCAGCAGTGCGATTTCCAGGCCCCACCGAACGGAAGGAAAAAAATTATCCCATTTATTTTTTATACCCGAATCAAAGTTCTCCCGCCTGCTAAAACTTTCATTCAACTCTATCAGGAACGGGGGTGTCTCCTCTGAAAGCTGATGGAGTGCTTCCTGAAGATTTTCCTGATGCCAGCCCGGAAGAGGCGCTATCTCAGATACCCCAAAATGACCACGTTCATCATTCAGACGGACAACCAAACCTTCACGAGAAGAATGAACCTTGCCGGCCAGCTTCAAGGGTTTTACCAGGGGAATTTGAAATTGAAAAAATTCCAGGGAAGCAAATTTCATAATATCCAGCCGATAGAAAACAGCAGGCTATAGATCAGAAGCAGTTTCCCGGTTGTCGCAAGAACTTGATTGAAAATGATTCCCGGCTTCTGTTCAAAAATCGTCTTTATCGAGGGTATGGCCGCCACAAAAACCAGGGAAGCAGCCAGTGCATAAAGGTGACTATTAGTGAGAAAAAAAAGTAAGATTGGGATAAGACAAGCGATCAACACACTCAGAAGATACTCCCAGCGGGCAAAATTTTCCCCAAATCTGACAGCCAGGGTGAGTTTACCTGCCTTTAAATCGGATTGAACATCCCGTAAATTGTTCACTGTTAGAATAGCCATGGAAAATAAGCCCGGGGACAGTCCCGCCAAAATGACCAGCGCATTAATTTCCAGAGTCTGTACATAATAGGTACCACTCACCGCGACTACCCCAAAAAAAATCAGTACGAATATATCACCCAAACCGTTATAACCTAGCGGATAATGACCCGCAGTGTATAAAATACCAAAAAGTATCGAGAGAATTCCAATGACCAGAATAGGCCAGCCACCACGCCAGATCAGATATATCCCTGCCAGTACAGCCAATGCAAAAACCAATACTGTAGCGCGTTTCATCGCACTAGGCGTGACTAAACCAGCCTGGGTAACCCGGGTCGGTCCCAGTCGTCCTTTTTGGTCGGCACCGCGCACAAAATCAAAATAATCATTGGAAAAATTTGTCCCGATCTGAATCATTATGGCGGAAAGTGCTGCCAAAATAGCCAAAAACAGATGTCCCTTATCAGCACCGTATGCCATAGCAGTACCAATAAGTACCGGCGCGATGGCAGCCCACAAGGTTTTGGGTCTGCTGGCCAAAAGCCAAACACTGATATTTGATGTTTTCATCATAGATTATATTTCAATGAACAATTATCAATAACCAAATAAAAACGAAGACCGGATACCGGAGACCGAAAATCAGATTCCTCTCTACCTTTATACCCCTATACCTTATAACTTATACATTTACTCACCAATCCCTCCTGTTTAAAATTTACATTCCCCTGCTTTCCCGATCAAGGTTGCCTTTTAAATTTTGAAAAATCCGGCTTCCGTTTTTCCACGAAGGCGTTTCGACCTTCCTGCGCCTCTTCAGACATGTAATAAAGCATGGTAGCACAACCTGCAAGTTCCTGCAATCCGGCCTGGCCATCGCAATCGGCATTCATCGCAGCTTTCAGGCAGCGAATAGCCGTATGGGAATTAGCCAAAATTTCCCGGCACCATTGTACGGTCTCCTGTTCCAGTTTTTCCAATGGTACCACAGTGTTTACCAGTCCCATCTCCAGTGCCTGCCGGGCATTATATTGTCTGCACAGGTACCAGATTTCCCGGGCCTTCTTCTGTCCTACAATGCGCGCCAGATAACTCGATCCATATCCACCATCAAATGACCCAACCTTAGGGCCGGTTTGACCAAAAATGGCATTATCTGCAGCAATGGTCAGATCGCACATCACATGCAATACATGACCTCCGCCAATTGCATATCCCGCGACCATTGCGATCACCGGCTTGGGACAGTTTCGGATCATGCGTTGAAATTCTAGCACATTCAGCCGATGAACTCCTTTTTCATCCTTATAACCGGAATCTCCCCGAATTTTTTGATCCCCGCCGGAACAAAATGCCTTTTCGCCTTCCCCAGTCAGGATAATCACGCCAACATCCGGATCCTCCCAGGCATCATGCAAAGCCGTAATCATCTCCGAAACCGTAAGGGGCCTGAAAGCATTCCGAACCTCCGGACGATTGATAGTAATCTTGGCGATTCCTTCTGCCTTATGATATTTGATATCGGTAAATTTCTGCACTTGTTGCCACTGTATCTGACTCATATATATCTCCTTTACCTTTTTACAAATTTTATTACTTCCAGATAAAATTTTTCTTCAGCTTCAAAATGAATATTGTGACCACATTCCGGAATAATGGACACTGAAAAATTGGGATTAGATTCTATCATTT
>Ga0209536_100014434_pt1 | contig 11353 bp, 16 predicted proteins | sample DeeMarSeWOR28_12_FD_187461 | JGI IMG/M metagenome (GOLD analysis project Ga0209536, IMG submission 187461) | Marine sediment microbial communities from White Oak River estuary, North Carolina - WOR-2-8_12 (SPAdes) (version 2) | ecosystem: Environmental > Aquatic > Marine > Intertidal zone >... | reverse complement strand
ACTTTGGCAACCCCGCCGCGGTTCACGCACTCGGAGAAGAGGCTAAAATCGCAGTAGAGGATGCAAGGGAAAAGGTTGCTGGGCTACTCGGTGCCAGCCCGGATCAGATATATTTTACCAATTCGGCATCAGAAGCAAATAATATTGTCTTAAAGAGTTTAGATTCATTTACTATTACAACCAACTCCGAACATTCTTCAATTCGTAGGTGTTTAGATAATAGGATTGGCAATGTTATTGAAATAAATATTCTCGAAGATGGAAATCTTAATTATCAAGAGTTAGAAGAAAATCTAAAATACCACGAAGATATACCGAAGCTTGTAACAATTATTGCCGCAAATAATGAAATAGGAACAATTCACGATCTGTATTATATTGGAGAATTGTGCGAAAAATATAATGCCAAATTTCATACTGATGCAACACAGGCAATTGGAAAGTTTCCCATAGATGTAAACAAAATGAAACTGTTTGCATTAACAATGAGCGGACACAAGATTTATGGTCCAAAAGGAGTTGGTGTTCTCTATGTGAGAGATTCGTCACTATTGGTTCCGATAACAGATGGTGGGTACCAAAACACATTTGTTTCAGGGACACAAAATGTTCCAGCAATTGTCGGAATGGGAGAAGCATGCGAGATAATCAATTACGAAGAGAACATTAAAATAGAGCAGCTGCGTAATTATATGTTACGTAAATTATTAGAGGAGATTCCAGATATAGTTGTAAATGGAACAATGGTAAATCGTTTGCAAAATAATCTAAATATTTCTATTCCTGGTATACCAGCTGAAGTATTAATTAAAGGATTGGACGATGTTATTATATCTGGAGGATCTGCTTGTGAGTCAGGCAATATAGAGCCGTCACATATTATACAGGCGATAAACTCGCCGTATCCAGATTGTGCTATTAGAATTAGTCTTGGCCGATCAACAACACAGCAAGATGTTGAACAAGCAGCGATGAGAATAGCAGAGGCAGTAGCAAGTATGAGGAGTGAGTAATGCAAAAGAGTATTGATTTAAAAAACAGAATGGTTGATATGTATGACGTTGACACTGGAACTTATGAAAATGAGATTGTAGGATATCTGGATAGAAAAATGAGAGTTAGGTTCCATAGTGCATTTTTCAACAACAATCGATATGTATTTATACGAGGACAACAAGATCAGTCCTCAAATTCTATAACTGTAAGTAGCTATAGAAAAAAGCAACCTGGAGAAAATATTTCGGTATCATTCCAATAGGAGAAATACAATGGCAAGCAAAGAGCAAGATGTTAGATTACAGATTTTGAATTCGTTACTAGATTCGACTCACCGAGATGTGGGCCGTACAATTAATACACACCGTGAGATGATCTCTCAGGATCCATTGTTCTATGGGCATCTAGCTGTGTGGGCGATGGAGAATACTGATATTCGCGATCATAAGGAAGTATTTACAGCCTCTTTGCTTTTGAGTGAGTTTCCAGAGCACCGAGAGGCTGGCTATGTATTGCTTCAGAGTTTTCCACCATATCAAGTGGTGAAAATTAAGAATCATGTTAAGAAGATATTCAAAAAGAATCCGCCACGTATTATGAAGTCGGCGGTTAAAAGCTATTTGAAGGGCTTCGAACTTAACGATTCTCGTTTCGATGGAGCAGCGGCTTCTCGCCAAAAGAAGTCACTAATTGACTTATATGCATCATTCCGTCTAAAGCCAGGTGCCTTCCAAAACGAAGATACTAAGGTGGAGATTGACGGAGAAGAATGTATGGTTACTCGTGCGCAGGCAATTCTATTTGAGGACCAGCCTCCACAGAATTCAAAACCATATCAAGTTAAGCTGTTATCAACAATTGATGATCCAGTAGAACAAGCACGAGAAATCGTAAAGCACAAGATTCCATATACCACAGCTGTTGGTGCAATCAAGAACATGACACCTACGGTGTTGGCAGCATTAATCAACCAAATGACCGACCAAGAAGTGTTGGTTAACCTTGGTGCGTTGAAAAAGCGTGGCGCCTTGAACAACAAAGATCTAAAGGATCTTGTTGACAAGAAGCTGGCTAAGGTCAAGAAGTCCAAGAAGGTTGACGTAATGAAGGCAGCTAAGGCAGCTGAAACCGCTGGTGTTGATAAAGAGTTGGCCGAGCAACTATCAGATATTTCTGATACTCAGCTAAAAGCCAAGGGCCGTATTTCTATGAGTACTGCACTAATCATTGACAAGTCATCGTCAATGAGCCAGGCCATTGACATTGGCAAGAGGCTAGGATCTATGATTTCTGCTATTGCAGAATCTGATTTCTACTGCTGGGTATTCGACAATGTGGCAACCCAGATTAAGGTCAAGAGCAACAAGTTGGCCGATTGGGAGAAAGCACTTAAAATGGTGCGTGCAGGTGGATGCACATCGTGCGGAGCTCCATTGTGGCAAATGGTTGAAAGGGGCCAACATGTAGAACAAATTGTAATGATTACAGATCAGGGCGAGAACAGACCGCCATATTTCAAGGCAGCACTAGACCACTGGAAAGATAAATTTGGAAGTCTTCCACGAATCGTTCTAGTGAATGTCGGTGGATATAATTCCCGTACACTGGAGACTCGTTGCCGCAATAGTGAAGTAGACTATGAGACATTTGATATTCCAGCAACATCGGATTATTATTCTTTGCCAAATATTATTCCACTGTTGACTAAACGTGGCAGATTGGAATTGCTTGATGAAATCATGCAAACTGAACTTCCAACTAGGGAGGAATTTGAGAAACGGACCGTAAGGTTAATTAAGTAAATATGAGGGGCCCTAATAAGGCCCCTTGTAGTTTGGGGCATCATATGCGCGTTATAAACAGAAAAGCCAAACCATTTGCTATAGGAAGAAAAGTAATTATAGTAAAGGACTTTAAGTCTGGAATGATTCATTTAGCAATAGGTGAGGTAGGTTTAATAGTAGGAGAGCATATAGAAAATCTTCCAGACATGGGATTATTTAATATTAGAGTAATTGAGATAGAATTCAAGGCACATAAAATAAATATAGGGGTCGGAATTGCCGACACATATATGGAGCAGTTATGATTGACGACTTACTAAATAAATTGGCAGACAAAGAACAGAAGATTCTTAGCCAGAAGATTTTTGCCCCATATATAAAAGGTGGAAATAGTATTATATTACGAATCGATAAAGTAATATATAAGTTAAAAACACCGAAGTTTAAAAAAGACGGATTCGGTGTTTTTAGAGCAAATACACCAAACACAGCAAAGCGTCTACGAGAAGCAGAGCGGTATGAAATTGAAGACTATCTGTTGCTTCTACCAAAGGTAGACTTTATATTGGTGTGGAAGTCGGACAGATGGCTTGCCTGTCCATCAAATGCGAATAGTTTTAAACAACAATTCGGTATGGATCCACGCCTGGTTAACATTCTTGTAGCAGACAACGTGGAAATGTTAGATACTATTGAGGCAAGGTTCGATGGTTCAAATTTTTGGTTTGATTGTATTAAGTTTGGCGGTGATGTTGAGCGAAAAGAAATGCTTCGTCAGCGCATCGAAAATCAACAATATCAAGTGGACAAGAATATTACATCTGGGCTAACTCCTGAAGAAATTGCTGCGTTTAGATATACCGCTGCTTTTCATGAAGAAGCTAATAGGCCAGAATTTGAAAAGCGATTAGAAATGGAATTAGAAAAAGTGGACGCAAGCATGGACAAATGCATTGAACGAGGAGACAATGTTGAAGTTCAGTGGAGAGACAAAAAAACTAGCGGGAAGTATACATCGGTTTTAAGAAAAGATGATCTATCTGTTGTGACGGCTGGTATTTGTCTATCGGGCGGAGATAAGAAATTCGATCTACAATCGTTGGTGACTGTGTGTCGACAAGGAGCCAATCGTGGACATGTCGTGCATGTTGGGCGAGGTGGCATGGGCGAAAGAGGATATTGGGATATGTACGGCGACGGCGATGAATACGATTATTATGACGAATAGTAAGGAAATATAAATGAATTTTCACGAAACATGTAAGGTGTTAGTCAACACAGAAACAGCATATAGAGACGGTGCACCGCACTTGCTGGTTACTGGCATTGGGTCATATACACAAGGATTGGCTGGTTCTGTAGAATTTGATTACGAAGATGTGTATATGCGAGAAGATAATTACAATGATGTAGTTGGTTTCTATCACACTCATCCTTCCGGCCTTAATCAAATGAGTCCTACTGATGTTCAAACAATGACACAATGGGTATCTTGTTTGGGGAAAAGTTTGATTTGTCTTATTGAAACTGATGAGCAAATCAATGGCTGGATGTTTATTAAAAGTGAACATGAAATTACTTGTAGAGAAGTAAATGTTCATAGCGGAAATGATGTAAACTATGATATTTGGCTAGAAAAACAGGGACAATTTTGGAGTCCAGCAGACTTCCTAATGGAAGAAAACTTTGAAGAAGAGATGGAAGAAGAAGAAGACGCCATCGAAAAAATTCAAGAGGCTCTTGAGGATATTAGTCAGACGCAAGACTCATTGATGACGGGATTTGGAATGCTATCATCGCTTGTAGAGCAAATGATAGTTACAATGACGAAAGATGATGACGATGAAGATGAACGAACATGAAATAAATTATCGTACCTCTGTCGCATTCAAAAAAATGGGTAGTGCGAAAATTTGTATATGTGGCGCTGGCGCACTTGGATCTAATCTAGCAAACAATTTGATTAGACAGGGAATAGACCACATGACAATTATTGACATGGATCGCGTTGAAGCAAAGAATGTTGCAACACAAATATATACTTTAAGGGATGTTGGACAGAAGAAAGCAAATGCGATTAAGTCTCTTTTACATCAGGCGACCAGGAAGGTTATTAATGCGGTCGATAAAGAATTAAAACAAAACAATGCGTCAAAATTACTGAAAGGACACAGTTTGGTCGTCGATGCATTTGATAATTGGAGTAGCCGTAAATTAATCAAGAAGGCGTGTAGCAATTTAGGCATACCATGCGTACATGCCGGAATGAGCGATGACGGTTTTGCAGAAATAAAGTGGAATGAGATATATAGAATTCCCGACACTGAAGTCGAACAGGATGATATCTGTGATTATCCACTTGCTGCAAATTTAGTACATTTTACTTCTTCAGTATTAGCTGAGGTGGTAATTCAATTTATTACTAATGGCAACAAGGTGAATAAAGAAATTACATTAAAAGACATTAGTGTTCATAACATATAGGGGGTTTATACATGATAAGTGCAATGAACGAACAACTACGGAGGATCGTATTATCGGGCGTCGTTAAGGAAGAGCAAGCGTCTCAATTTTTAGAACAGATTACAGCTTTGGAATGTTCAGATATTGGAAAACCGATTACTCTGTATATTGATACATATGGCGGAAGCGTAGATTCAGCCATTCTTATGTATGATACTATTAAAGCATGCTGTTGCCCAATTGTAACAGTTGGTGTTGGAAAAGTAATGTCAGCAGGAGTATTACTTTTAGCTGCTGGAGATCCAGGACATAGATTTATTACCCAAAATACGCGAGTTATGATTCATGAAGTAGCTGGTGGAGCATTTGGTCCTATTAGTGAAATGGAAGTATCTGTAAAAGAAACTAGGAGATTGCAGAACTTGTATATTGATCTACTAGCCAAAGACTGTGGAGTACCTAAAAAGAAAATTATAAGCGATATGAACTCTGGGGAAAGATATATGTCAGCAACAGAAGCGGTTTCGTATGGTATTGTTGATAAAATTATTCCTCTTAGAAAAAAGGTACTTAAAAAAGTGTCTGCCAAAAAGAAGAGTACACCGGCAAAAAAGAAAACCAAGTAAGGCGGAAGTATGTGGTTTAAAGAAATATTAAAGAAGATGGTTGCGTATTTTAAGCGCCATGTATTCCATTTTGGAATGGTAGTGGCGCTTATTATAATGGCAGTTGTACAAGTTTCTCAATTTACTTATTTAGGAACAGTGAGTTATCGTACAAGTGCTACTCAAAAAAATCTCGATGAGTACAAGACAGAGATGGTTGAAGTAATGCAAAATGCTAGAACAGAGTTCACAGATGCCATTGAAGCAAAAGGAAGAGAAATCTCTGAACAAATGGACGAAGCTAAAATGGAACTCAATTCTAGGATTGATGTTGTTGATAGTGCAATTAAGCCAGAGAAAAAGAGAAGACAATTAATTGTGAAAGTAAGAGATGCTATTACTGAAAATACAGACACAAAACTAACAATTAGAGAGCTTAATAATATAGCGATTGCTATTATAGATTATAGTTACCAGTATAATCTATCTATTGCAAGAGTTCTTGCACAAATTAAACAGGAAAGTGATTTCAAAATAAAAGCAAAATCTCATGCTAGGGCAATGGGATTAATGCAGGTTATTCCAGAAACTTGGGAATATGTTGTTCTCAAAGAATTTGATCACAAGAGTGCTGATCCATATAATATATATCACAATATTAGGGCAGGATGTTTTTATATGTCAGAACAAGTATTAAAGTTTGAAACATATGATCAGGCACTTATGGCGTACAACTGGGGACCACATAATATGAGAAGTTTTCTTGCAGGAGACATACCGGAAGACAAGATTCCAAATGAAACTACAGGCTATGTCCAGAAAATTAATCAACACATTCAAACATTCGAAAAATATGGATTGGAGTAATAATGAGCGATTTGGAGATGGAATATTATCAAACAGACTCATGCCCAGAAAAAGTATATAGTGATATTTATGCAGATGTAATGAAGTGTAAGAGGTGCGACCTTGGTTGCGAAGAATTATTAGATGGACACAATCCGCATGTTATGGGAAAAGGAGGCGGAGAATCAGGAGTAATGTTTGTTGCAGAGGCACCTGGCTTACAGGAAACGATTCATAAAACCCCGCTAACTCCTCCTGGAACATCTGGGAAACTTTATGAAAAGGTTTTAGATCATCTTGGGTTAACAAGAGATGAAGTCTATACAACAAATACAGTTCTATGTAGACCGCCAAAGAATCGTGATCCAGAGCTATGGGAAGTACACAAATGTAAGTCATTCTTTAAAAGACAATTAGAGTTGGTAGAGCCAAAGATTGTTGTTACATTTGGTAGATTTGCGGCTCAAGCAATGTTGGGTAGCGTGAAGATTACCAGAGATCATGGACAATTGATGAGATCAGAACAATTTGGGGTAGATGTTTTTCCTCTTTATCATCCGGCATATGTTGCTGCGTATGCTCCTAAAGAAAAGAAATTGGAATTCAAAGAGGACGTTAAAAAGCTAAAAAAGCTATTGGAAAAAATGGACAGATAATATGAGGTTTATTTTAGTTTTAATGTGTATGATGATTCCAACTAGTATATTTGCAAAAGACAAATACGTTGAAAATGCACGACCAGATTGGAACACAGACACTACTATTAATAAAGTGGTAAAAGTTAAATCACAAATTAGTTTGACTAAAAAGCAAATTGAACTAATTAGAAAAACATATCGCAATGCAGAAAGCAAGTTTTTTGAATATTGGAAAATCGACAGAAGGGAATGTTCGTCAGATGTAGTGGAAGTTAGAATTATAACTGAATATGAACTAGACAACAGAACATATTTTCCTGGTGAAGACGACTATACAGATGCTTCAGGAACTGTTATTGGTAGATATTTTAGACATAGTAATGTTCTATATATAGTTCCTCCGTATCCTGCCAAATATTATTGGCGCAAAGATTTTGCACACGAACTTGCGCATTATTTTTATGATGATTGTGGGATTAAGTTTTTAAGTGATTATAACGAACATATTGCGATTAGAGAGTTTTTAAATAAACATAAAAGACTTTTTTATTAAGGAAGAAACATGCTTGGACCAAGAGAAGATTTTTTATGCAAAGATGACACGTTTATGGCAATGGCTAAATTGGCATCTATGGACAGCAAAGATCCAAACACTCAAGTTGGCGCATGTCTTGTAGATAGTGATAATCGTGTAATTGGAACAGGCTACAATGGTTTTCCGCGAGATATTCCAAGCAATTCATTGCCGTGGGACAGGGATGGAAGCCTAGAGGATACAAAATATGCATATGTTGGGCACGCAGAAGAAAATGTAGTAGACAATTGTGACGATTCTCGTATATATAATAGTAGACTGTATGTAACATTGTTTCCGTGTAATCGTTGTGCAATCAGGATTATTCAGAACAAAATAAAGGAAGTGATATACTTATCAGATAAATATCATGATACATCAGAGTGTATTGCTGCCAGACGCATGTTTGCTCTGGCAGGCATAAAGACTAGACAATTTAAGCCTGAACGGGAGAAAATTGTTATTGACTTTACAGAGTGATTTATGAGAGCCTACATTATTTTAGAATGTGAGGGCCGACAAGATGAGGGATTTTATTCCTGTAGCGGAGTTAAGAATACGATAGTAGATTTGGAAAAAGAACGAGCTTCAGAGAATTACATCGAACTCATCAAATATTTGGACAAAGTTCCAAAATTGTTCGAGGGCCCTTGCTTCAAAGCACATATAATTAGCAACGCCGTGTACAAAATGTACGAATTGGGATATATAAGTGAGAAAATGCACAAGTATATCGCACACTTCTACCAAATGCACAAGCGTTGCGGGCTAATTTTGAGAGCAGAACCGAAAGAATAGGTGAAAAATACTAATATTTTAGTGTATAATTGTGGGGCTGAAATGGTTTCGACATGGAATTGAAGGCTTCGTTGATGACCCGTGGATGAGCAGGCCACGTTAAATAGGCTTAACCTTTTAATTGCCGAAGATGAAATGTTCTTCGCAGGTGCTTTGTTCGGAAACGACCCAGCACTAGCAGAACTTGCTGCGTAAGCAGAATTAGTTCGTGGGTTGCTGCATACCTTGAAACAGAAGGCAGACGATGACAGTAGTAATCTGTTAGGTCTTGGGCTGACCCTAAAAAGCAACCTGGTGGAGGCATAGGTTACGGCCTACGCCCCTAGTCGTTGTGCTTGGTATTGAGCCGATTAGACTATAAAAATAATTATTCAATACAAATGGTCATACGAGATGTTGTTGGAAATTTTGTGGACCGCAGTTCGACTCTGCGCAGCTCCACCAAATTTTAAAGAGAGGTATAAAATGGAAGGACCAGTACAAAGGCCGCCTGCACCCTTTGAGATGCAACAAAAGTATATCAAAAGTAAACAAGAGTTTGAAGCAGCATTCAAGGAGTTTCATAAGCAGGTATTTACCAGTAAAGTGTTAGATAGTAATAAATCTACTGCTGTTAAAAATACTGAAACACATGCAGTCGATAGGCTTGTAAACGCTGCAGTTGCACTTGAGATGGCAAATGTTGGAGAAGGACTTTTAGCACTTATTACAGTGGTGCTACGAGAGCTTCTAACAATGCGTGATCGAGCTAATGATATTGATTACGAACTATGTAAGGCTGTACGTGATCTCAATAAACTAAAAAGTGAATTGGGGATTACTGATGGTAAAAAGAAACAGTGAAATTGAACAAGTAAGAATGTTTGTGGCTAGCTTACTTAATGATGAGCAAAAAGCTCATGCTAAATTATTAGCAGCATTAAAAGCTCAAATAGGAAATACTCCTGAGTATGATGCTACGGCTAGAGTTTTAACCAGAGTATACGAGGCTAAAAAAGAGGTACTAGAGAAAGTGTACAGAAAAACGCAAGGTGTATAATGAGTACTGTAGGAATTGTGCTGTCTGTAACGGCAGCGTTACTAGTAGGAGCATATTGTTTAAATCTTATTGTTGAAGTAGCAAAAGTTATATATAAATTGGCACCAATTGTGGTGCCGTTAGTTGTGATGGTAGGGCTTCTAATTTATGCAGCTGGAGGCTGGGATACCATCGAGAAAGAAATAAAGGCGCAAGATGCAAACTATATTGAATCAATTGAAGATCAAAGCAACGGTGGTAGATATTAAGAGCAATGGTACCATATCAAAGTATTATCTTTCATTACATCCTGGAGCCAAAGTATCGAGAATTGAAAATTGTGCAACTGAAATTGCGCTAGGGCTAAAGGCATATAGTAAGCCGATCATTCGTACTATTACAGAAAAGGGATTGGTATGTGTTGAGCTTTTAACAAATCCATCAAAGATGGTAAGATTTTCTGAATTGGTCGATGGACTAGCCAATAAGGGTCAAAATATAGATCTTCCGCTTGCATTGGGCAGAACTCACGACGGAGAAGATTTGGTTGCGGATTTATCCATTATGCCTCACCTTCTCATAGCAGGAACCACTGGGTCTGGTAAGTCAATTTTACTTCATTCTATTTTAAATAGTTTAATGTTGGTACGCCCACAGGTTAAGTTGGCTCTTATAGATCCAAAGAAAGTTGAGTTCTCATACTACTCAGACATTGAACATCTCTTATACCCCGTTATTACTGAGGCGGAAGATGCACTAGAAGCTCTGTCCGACTTAGTAGATGAGATGGAGAATAGATTTAGATCAATGTCTAAGGCGTCAGTGAACACGATTTCTGATTTCAATCGGAAAAAACCAAGTCGTGCGATGCCATATATTGTTCTTGTTATCGACGAATTTTCTGATTTAATGCACTCATCTAAAAAGATTTTTCAAAAGAAACTGTGTATGCTTGCTCAAAAATCTAGAGCATGCGGAATACACATAGTAATGGCAACACAGCGTCCATCAGTAGATGTTGTGACAGGATTAGTTAAAGCAAATTTTCCAGCGCGTATTAGCTGTCATGTATCATCGCTAGCCGATAGTAGAGTAGTATTAGGGTGCAGTGGTGCAGAAAAATTACTAGGAAAGGGAGATGCATTGATTAATTCTGTTGGATATGATATGGTAAGATTTCAAGGTTCATTTCTCGAAACAGACGAAATTAAACTGTTATGCGAGCAACATGAACGTGGAAGACTGTCTAAAATTTGGAACTATATTCGAGGTGTATAATGGCAACTGATTGGGCCGATATAAACATGCCGTGGTTCGAAATTGATGAGTTTACTGATATTTTAGTTGACAAAATTCACATTTTAGATATATTAAGTAAGTGGGGGATAGAAGCAACAGAGTGTCCGTCTGGAGAATTTACACACAGACTAAGGTGCCCATTACCAGCGCACTTGGATGGTGGAGAAAGAACGGCGTCATTCTTTGTATCAGAAACACAAAATAAATTTTATTGTTTTGGATGTAATTCAGGAGGTACTATTATAGATTTTATTTCTTTATATGCAGGTAAGCCATTTTATGAATCAGTTAGGTGGCTTGCTTCATATGCAGGAATCACAGGAGAGAGTTTA
>Ga0209536_100014433_pt1 | contig 11354 bp, 8 predicted proteins | sample DeeMarSeWOR28_12_FD_187461 | JGI IMG/M metagenome (GOLD analysis project Ga0209536, IMG submission 187461) | Marine sediment microbial communities from White Oak River estuary, North Carolina - WOR-2-8_12 (SPAdes) (version 2) | ecosystem: Environmental > Aquatic > Marine > Intertidal zone >... | reverse complement strand
GTCTTCGCCGGACACACTTTCCAGTTCTCTCGTACTGCTGCACGCGAGGCCGTAAGTGCTGATTCCTCACCAGGGAAGAATCCGAAGACGGCAGATCCGCTGCCTGATAGCAAAACAGCAACTGCTCCCTGTTGCCTCAGGAAATCCATGGATTCCATAATTGGCGGATAGGCAGGAAGGATCGATGCCTCAAAATCATTAAAGATCCCGGTCAGATAATTTTGCTCCTTTTTGATCTGACCATAGAAACGTGAAATTCTATTGTCCTCCGTCGCGGAAGTCAATCCCAAATTCAGAGAGCCGTATGCTTCGGCTGTTGAAACACGTATTCCAGGAAATATAACGACTAGTTGTCCGGAAGGAAGATCAGGAAGCGGAGCGATTTTTTCGCCTCTCCCGGATCCTATAGCCGTGCCTCCAACAATAAAAAATGGAATGTCCGAGCCAAGTTTGGCAGCGATGGAGAGCAGATCAGTTTTGGAGTGCCTGAGCTGCCAAAACCTGCAGAGACCCACCAGTGTTGCTGCTGCATTGCTGCTGCCACCGCCGAGACCGGCGCCGGAGGGGATTCTTTTTTTCAGGATTATGGACGCGCCGGGATTTCCGGAAATGGTTTCACCCAGCAAAGTCGCAGCTTTCCAGACAAGGTTGCTTTCGTGCGAAACACCGGGCAGATTCTCACATCGGAGTTCCAGCCGATCGGAAGGGTGGAATTCCAATTCATCATGAAGGCTAATGCTTTGGAAAATTGTCTGTATGTTGTGGTATCCGTCCGGACGCTTGCCCAGCACGGCAAGAGCCAAATTGATTTTGGCGAATGAACGCATCCGAAGAGGCAGGGCCTTCAATCTGCTTGCCTTTTTTCCTTTAGCTTTTCCAGGAGCTTATCCAGTTTCTTTTGAACTTTCTGGATTTCTTCCTGTTCTGTCCCGATTTTTATGGACTGTGACCAGAAATCGCGCGCTTTCTGAAAATCGCCGGTTTTAAAATAAAGATCTCCGAGATGGTCGTAGATAACCGGATCGTCTTTAATATGTTGATCTGCCAGAAGAAGATATTTTTCGGCGTTTTCAAGATCATTCAGTTTGAAATATGCCCAACCGAGTGAATCCAGAAAGGCACCGTTTTCAGGCTCGATAGCCAAAGCTTTCTGAACATAATCGATTGCTTCATTAAGCCTGATTCCGAGATCGGCGAGCATGTAGCCGAAGTAGTTCAGAGCCCCTGCATTTTGGGGATCTTCTTTGATGACTTCTTTAAACAATGCTTCCGCGCGCTCGTAATCCTTCTGTCTCTCATATACGGTGGCAAGATAATACTTCGCCTCCATGTTCTCGGGATTCGTTTCAATCATTCCCGACAACAGGGATTCCGCAAGGTTGTATTTTTTCTGTTTCTCGTATACGGCGAAAAGATAGAATTTGGCATTCATATCTTCCGGGTCCGATTCGATAAGGTCTAACAATAGAGATTCCAGGCGGTCATAATCCTTCTGTTTCTCCAAAACTGTCGCCAGTTGATACTTTAACTGCTTTTTGGCCTGTTCACCCTTAAGTTCATTTTTTTCAGCCTGGTTAAGGATATCCTCTGCTTCGGAATAGCGCTTGGCCTGCAGGTATATTTGGCTCAATTGTATATAGAGATCAACTTCCGAGGGATTTGATTTCAGCAGTTCATTCAGAATCGATACTCCATCATCCATTTCCCCGGCATCGGCCAGAGTCTGAGCGTAAAGGATACCTCTACTGATATCGCCCGGATTCTTCTCATATTCCATTTTCCCGATTTGGATCGCTTTATCAAACTGGCGGTTCAAACGGTATGCGTTCATAAGTTCGTAATTCAAATTCGGATCGTTCTTCGCCATTTCCTGATAAAGAGCGATCGCACTTTCATAATCTTCCATTGCCAAGTAGCATAAAGCCAGGTTGTGCTGGAAAACGAGGCGGTCGTCCTGACCCTCTTCTACCATAAGATTGGACGCTTCCAACAGATCGGAGAATATTTTGACGGCTTCCGAATATTCCCTGTTGCTTCGCAAGGCGACACCGAGGTAGAACTGTTGGCTCACGATGAATCTGGGATCCTTTGTCTGGATCGATCGAAGTGTTTCAATAGCTTTCTGGTATTCCATTAATCCGATCTGAGCGCGGCCGAGATGGATCAATGCGCCAACATTTCCCGGTTCGACCTGAAGAATCTCACCCAATAGATCGACGGCTTCTTTATTCTTGCCAGATTCAATAAGGGATAGTGCGAGGTTACGCTTCACGGTGATATTATTTGGCGTTTTTCCCAGTAGTTTTCTGTAAACCGGGATGGCGTCCTCGCTTCTTCCGAGCTCCGAGAGAAGCTCTCCGAGCATATTGCGACTGTCATCTGAGTCGGGGCGTATTTCGAGCGCTTTCTGCAAGTATTCAAGCGCCTTTTCGTAATCGTCGGCTTGTCTGTAATAGCTCGCTATTTCCTTGTACCCGGCGTCTGAACCAGGAGTAAGGCTTTGAAATTTTTCATAGGCTTCAATGGCTTTTTCCGGTTGATTCAGATCAAAATGGACTTTTCCAAGGTAGTAGTATGCGTCTGCATTTTCAGGGTCCAGATCCCGTAACTTTTCCAGTTCCTGAACCGCTTTCTCGAGTGCCTCCTTATTCGGTGCGGACCTCCCTTGGGATCTATAGTAAATGTCTGCGAGGAACAGGTGAGGATCCGGATATTCAGGATCAAGACGAGAAGCTTCCTCCGCATAATTGATTGCTTGCTGCAATCTTCTGTTCGACCGCAGCAGCTTAGCCATTTCAAAATGAAGGGTGGCACTGTCGCGGTTGTATTCCAGGGCTTTCTCCATTTGGGACAGCGCTTTTGCGAGATCTCTTGCCCGTTCATTCCATTTTGCAAGTGCAAAGTAGTAGTAGCTCATTGCTCTGTCTTGAGGGACCGGTTCTTGAAGAGCTTCATCAAGATTTATAGGTTTTGAAGCTCTTTGTTGAGCTGAAACGGGCGTACACGCCAGAATGAAACCAAGATAAAAGAGCAAGCATTTCAGGGGGGGTAGGTAATGAAATTTCATAAGCTTTTAATTCCTTTATATTCAGGTATCAACCCGTCCGCTTGATTATCTCATATGAGATCCGGTGTTTCCAGCGCTCGTGTCGCTTACCATCAAGTCTTGGACACCCACTGCCGACTGTTAATTTCTTTTAGGACGCCATTGAGAATTGAGTCGAAAAGGACGAACACCAACTTGTCCGCCGACTTTTCCGCCATAGCCGAAGGCGGAAGGTTCGCCCCTACGGTATTTTTTTTGGCTCAAAAACAAACAAGACCATTAGACATCGGAAAGTGGAAAAAATTCCAATTTCTGTAAAACCTACACACTGCTATTGGGAGGTACGATGATATCCAGAAAAGTAACAGTCAGTATAATGTTGTTTTTGTGTCTCGGTTTAGCGATTGGTCCCCTGTCACTGCAGGCGGAACAATCCAGCACTCAAACGGTTTCTGCGGAAAAAGTCAACCTGAACACCGCCACCGCAGAACAGTTGGAAGCCTTGCCCGGGATAGGCCCCGCGGCCGCTAAGAATATCCTGGAATATCGCAAAAAGGTAGGGAAGTTCAATCGGATAGAAGAAATCATCAATGTCAAAGGGATAGGTGAAAAAAAGTTTTTGAAGATAAAAGACCGTCTAACCGTGTAGATTCGACAAAAAATGATGTTGATGAGGATTTAACGTAGGGGCGAACCTTGTGTTCGCCCTTCTCCCCCAAACAACCTGGTTTATTGACCAGGATCGAAATACCGGCAGAATCCTACGCCTAATCCGAATTGCGAAATTGACATTTCCCGAATGAGTCCTTCTTCTTTGCTCGCAACACGGTGTCATGTAGAAAACAAACTTCGCCGAAGTTGGCGCCTGTATCACGGAACATCATGATTTCACATGAGAAAGATTGTCATGAATCCGTAACTTCGGAATTCGGGCTTAACCGAATGTGATATGAGGATGGAGGCGAATCCAGTGTGCAGGCTGTGCTACCGGAGACATGAACGTTTGAACGCGTCGGGCGAGAGCGATGAGTTCTCCGGATTCGTCGATTAATCTGAATTCTTCGGATTCTGCTTCAGCAGTAAGTAAATTCAGGTCCATACCGTGGAGAAGCCTGTTCTTGTCACTATCCTGGATTACGATAGATGGAATTTCATGGAGGAGATCTTTCATCGGAACAATCCGGTTCAGGAAGAAGTCACTGGATTGAGCTTTTTCTTTTCCTCTCAAAGGTACTGCTTTTTCTATAGGGAATTCGCCGCTTTGGATACGGCGCAGGCGCACGAGGTGTGCTCCACAACCGTATTCCTTTCCAATATCATGTGCAAGGCTGCGAGCATACGTCCCGGCAGTGCAGGCCAGTTCGAATTCTACTTCGTACTTTTCAATCCCATGCAGAGTGAGCGACTTGATAGTTACTTCTTTGGTGGGGGGCGTTATATCTATGCCTTTTCGTGCATAGGAATAGAGTGGCCGGCCCCGAACCTTTTTGGCGGAATAAGGGGGCAACGTTTGAAGGATGGTTCCTCGATAGTGGGAAAAGATTTCCTGAAGCCTTTCCGGATCTATACCGGGCCGGGTGTCTTCTCCAAGAGGTTCGCCGTCTCTATCGTATGTAGTTGTCGCAAAACCGAAGCGCATTGCACCCCGGTAGACCTTGTCAGATGCCAGAAAATAATTGGAAAGGCGTGTTGCCCGCCCCAGGGTGAGAGGGAGAACTCCAGTTGCGAACGGGTCCAGAGTTCCTGTGTGCCCCACCTTTTTTATCTTGAGCAGATTTCGAACTTTCGCCACAACATCATGCGAGGTCCAGTTGGGGGCTTTGTCGATTACCAGGACTCCATCCAATACTATTCATCCTTATATTCGTGAATTTTATCAATCAGTCGATCAATTTTTTCACCGTAATCCTGTGAAAGGTCTGTAAAAAATTCTATATCGGGCAGGAATTTTACCCGTATTTTCTGGCCTAGTTCCCGCCGAATCCACCCGGTCGCCCGATTCAGAATTTCCACTGTTTCTTCTTTTTCGCTTTCAGGGTTGTCCATCACCGAAATATAAATTTTTGCATGACGCAAATCGGAGCTCAATCGGACGCCGGTTACTGTTACGAATCCGATCCTGCGATCTTTCATATCGCGGGATATCAACAAACTCACTTCTTGCCGGATTTGCAGGGCGAGTCTTTGGGGTCTTCTTGATGGTTGCATAACGAAATAATGGTCTAAAAACTAATGTCTAACGTCAAAGGTTAAAAAATAATAGCTTTTTAAATTATCGACTTTATTTTACAAAATTCCAAAAACCACAATATACCTAACCCCTGAATTTTTAATAATGTCTTTGATGGAATCAGCATGGCGCGCCTTTGTAGGATTGCTACGGGTCGATATAGGAGACCTGGCAATCAACCAGTAAGTCTCCCAAAATATTTTCGGCCTCTTTAACAAATTGCATGGTGACACGTTCCAGGATTGAGTTGTCCGAGCTGACTGTGACGGCTGCAATTTTGGCGCGCTGCCACAAATCCTGGTAATCCACTTCAGCGATTGAAAAATTTGACCGTGCTCTCAGCCTGTCCTGAGCTTTACGAAGGACCATTCGCTTTTCTTTAAGCGATTGTGAATACGGTAAATACAATTCAAGTGTACAATATGCTACAGGCATTTTCGAAAGGCGAGTGAGGAATAGAGAACCGCGGGATCCTCTTCCCATCACTGTAGAGATGTGGGTTGTACCTTTTCGATAACGTAAGCTTCTATGATGTCGCCTACTTTTACATCGGAGAAATGTTCAAATCCTATACCGCATTCGAAACCGGACTTAACCTCTGAGATATCATCTTTAAAGCGACGCAATGAACTGATTTTACCTTCATGAACTACAGTATTGTCCCGGAGGAGCCGAGCTTCGGCGTCGCGCCGTATGACGCCTTCCAGTACGTAGGAACCTGCGATGGATCCATATTTCGGCACTTTGAAGGTGTCGCGGACCTCGGCGCGCCCAACATATTTTTCCTGAGTTGTAAATTCCAACATGCCGATCATCGCGGCTTTAATATCGTTGGCCACGTTGTAAATGACCGTATACAGCCGGATTTCAACACCTTCAGTGTCGGCCAGTTCCTGCGCTTTGCGCTCGGGCCTGACGTTGAATCCGATAATGATAGCATTCGAAGCCGATGCAAGAAGAACATCCGTTTCTGTGATAGCGCCGGCGCCGCTATGCAGGAATTTGACTTTAACCTTATCCGTGCTCAGCTTATTGAGCATATCGGTGAGAACTTCAGCAGATCCCTGTACATCACACTTAATGATGAGCGGGAGTTCTTTAACCATCCCCTCTTTCATCTGCTCGTAAAGTGCCTGTAAGGATAAACGCGCCGTTTTACGCAGCGTTGCTTCCCGTTCTTTGGACTGTCGGTATTCGGCTACCTGCCGTGCTCTGGTCGCATCTTTAAAAACCTGGAATGTGTCTCCAGCGAGCGGGAGATCCTGAAGACCCTGTATCTCAACGGGCACGGAAGGACCGGCAGATTGTGTGTTTATTCCACGGTCATTGATCAGTGCACGTACTTTTCCGTGCGCGGAACCGGCGATTAGGGATTCTCCAAGATTCAAAGTGCCGTTTTGCACGAGAACGGTGGCAACGCAGCCCCGTCCCCTGTCCAGTTTTGCTTCCAGGACAACTCCTGATGCAAGCCGCTTGGGATTCGATTTGAGATCCTTGAGGTCTGCGACCAGGAGGATCATTTCCAGGAGCAGATCAAGGTTCGTTTTTTGTTTTGCGGAAACCGGAACGGTAACCACATCTCCACCCCAGTCTTCCGCCAATAAGCCCTGATCCGCAAGAGACTGTTTAATTCGATCAATCTGGGCGCCGGGCTTGTCTATTTTGTTGATTGCCACAATGATCGGGACATTAGCGGCCTTGGCGTGATGGATTGCTTCGATGGTTTGCGGCATGACACCGTCATCGGCCGCAACCACAAGTACGACAATGTCTGTCACCTGCGCTCCTCTGGAACGCATCCTTGTGAAAGCTTCATGGCCGGGAGTGTCAAGAAAGACAATACTCCGGTCTTTTATGTCTACCTGATACGCCCCAATGTGCTGAGTGATCCCACCCGACTCGGTCTCTGTTATTTTTGACTCGCGAATCGCATCCAGGAGAGAAGTTTTTCCATGGTCCACATGTCCCATTATGGTTACAACGGGGTGGCGGGTTATATAATCTTCAGGTTTATCTTCAATTTCCTGTTTGCTTTCCGCCTCCTGTTCGAAACTTATGACTTCGGCTCGGAACCCGAACTCTGAGCATACTTCCCTAGCTGCATCCTGATCGAGTGTTTGGTTGATAGATGCGAGAATTCCCTTGGATATGAGCTTTTGGATGATGTATTTGGATTTGATTTTCATTTTTTCCGCCAGCTCTTTGATCGTTACACCTTCGGTAATAGTAATAGGCTTGAAATCTTCCGGAGAAGCCGGGACACTCGGCAACTCTGATACTTTGACTGTTATTTTCTGGATCGTTTCCGGCTTTGCTGCTTTTCTCTTTCTGGCTGTTTTCGAAGGGGCGGATGCCTTCGGAGCGGCAGGTCTTTCATCCTGAAAACCCTTCAGGATGCGATCAGATACGCCGGGAGTCACGACCTTTTCCGTACTTGTCCGCATTAAAATCTTTGTCCGGGCCTTGGGGACAACGAACTTTTTGGATACTGTTCCCGGTTTTGGCGCCGGCTCGGCGGTGGGCTCTGCCGGTTGTGGTTTAGTCACCTGTTCTTTTTTCTGTGCAGGCGGTTGGGCGGCCTTCGGCGGCTCGGGTTTTGGTTCCTCTGCTACCGGCACAGGTTTTTCCTGTTTCTCGGCTGGAGGAGCTTTCACCGGAGCAGCTTCCGCTTCAACAGTCGCCGGTTTTTCCTCTTCAGGGGCTTTTTCTACAGCCTTCGGTTCAGGTTCAGCTTTTGCAGCGGGAGGTGCTTCTTTCGCTACTTTTTCCTCTTTGACCGGTACGGGTTCTTCCGGTTTGGGCGGTACGATGTCAACGAATACTTCCGATTCACGGTCGTAGTGTTTCCGACCTTTTCTAGGAGCGAGAGATTTCTTCGGAGGTTCTTCTACCGGTGGTTTCGCCTCTGCTTTTGTCTTCCTGGCGGGGCTCTTTCTGGCTTTTCGAGGTGCGGCAGTTGTGCCTGCGGCCTCTTTTTCTTTTGCAGCTGAAGCTATTGTTTTGGCGGCTTTTACCTTTGAAGGTTTTGCCGTCGCTTCTTCTTTGGTTGCCTTTTTCCCCGCTTTTTTGGCTGCCTTTTTTTCCGCTTTTTTGGCCGCTTCTTCTTTTTTTCTCGCTGCCTCCGCAGCTTTGGCTTCTTCGGCCTCCTTTTGAGAGAGAATCTTCTTCCTGATGGTCTCGGCGAAATTAGAGTCGATGGTCGCAGTGGGCGAAAAGACATATAAGCCCAAACGCTTCAGTTCAGCGAGTACGACTTGATTTTTTACTGAACATTCTGTCGCCAGTTCCGCGACTGTTATTTTATCCATATTCGCAAAGACCTCTGCCAAATCCAGGGCATGCCTGACTCGTATCAGGCAAAAATCTTAAATCAATACATCAATTGTTTGCAACCGGGCGATCTTCACACCGGTTTCTGTGTTTCAGACAGAAATGAAAAAGAATCGTACCTGTTATTTATCTTCTTCCTCCACACTTGAAGCTTCCGTGGAATTTACATCTTCTGTTTCCAGCTCAGCGGGGGCATCGGTTTCTACGGCATCTTTTACCGTTTCGGTTGTATCCGCTGTAACGTCGTCCCCGGCTGTTCTTTCGGCATCATCGTCCTTCGAAGTTTCCGTGGAATCCACCGCGCCTGCCTGCAGATCTGAAGTTTCGGTGTCCTCTACATCGTCTGCAGCTTCGGATGTGTCTGACGATATTTCTTCCGATTCAGCCTCGGACCGCATTTCTAAAGCTTCTTCCGTTTCTTCTCTGTCTTCAGCGGCCTTGATCGCCGTAGGCAGATCTATACCCTCGGGAACTTCAATCTCTACCTCCTCAAAAAGATCCCTTGCAGCTTCCAGAATCTTGTTCGCCGTTTTGTCTCCAATCCCTGGAAGCTCCGTCAGCTGTTCCACTTCTAATTCCAGGATGCGCTCGACATTTTCGATTCCCGCTTCGCGCAAAACTTGAATCAGGCGATCACTGATTCCTTCAAGCTCGGTCAGTGAAGTCGAGGAGGAAGAAAGAGATTCCATGACGCTGAGCACCTCCTGCTTCTTCTGTTCTTCACTCTTAACATCGATCTGCCATCCGATGAGTCTCGATGCAAGCCGGACATTCTGGCCTTTTTTACCGATAGCCAGCGATTGCTGCTTTTCTTCGACAATAACTTCCATGTGTTTTTCCGAAGGATCCAATATCAGGACCTTGGAAATTTTTGCAGGATTTAGGGCATTTGCCGCATATTGAGCCGGATCGTCGGACCATTGCACAATATCGATTTTTTCACCCCTGAGCTCCCGGATGATGGAATTAATTCGAGAACCTTTCATCCCGACACATGCTCCAACCGGATCCACATCCCGATCCAGTGAAGAAACTGCCACTTTGGCGCGATCTCCGGGTTCATGAACCGCGCTCTTAACCACGATCGTACCGTCGTAAATTTCAGGGATTTCCATTTCAAAAAGGTGTACGAGCAACTGCGGATCGGTCCGGGAAAGAATAACCTGTGGTCCTTTGGCGACCGGGAGTACTTTTACGATCACGGCACGGATGCGTTCACCCTGCTTATAGGTTTCCGCCTTGGATTGTTCCCGAAGCGGCAATAGCGCTTCCGTTTTACCTATATCAACAATAATGTCCGGGCCTTCGAAGCGTTTGACGACTCCGTTGACCATTTCTGAAATTTTCTGTGAATACTCGTCGAATATGTTTTGCCGCTCCGCTTCCCGTACTTTTTGAAGGATTACCTGTTTTGCCGTTTGTGCAGCTATGCGGCCCAGAACATCCGTCGGTTTCGGGATTTCGACCGTATCATCAATCTCCAGAGTTTCGTCAATGGTTATTGCTTCGCTTAGAGCGATTTCAATATTCGGATTCTCTACAAATTCGACGACCCTCTTGACGGCGAATATTTCAACGGTCCCGGTTTCGGGATCGAAACGCGCGCTGATGTCTTCATTGGTTTTATAATACTTTCTGGAGGCAGCCACCATGGCGTCTTCCAGCGCGCTGATGATGATATCGGGATCGACGTTTTTTTCTTTGCTGATCTGTTCGATCGTCTGCGCAATAATGTTAGACATATTCAGGACCCCTGCGGCCTTATGTTTAAATCACCTATTAAATTGGCCTTTTTGATGTCCATTAAGGCAATTTTAACTATGTGGCCCGGTTTAATCTCCAGGTTTAAACGGCCTTCGGTTACATCTGCGATTCTGCCCTTAAAGTTCTTCCGTCCATCCATGGGCATTCGCGTTTGTACTGTGGCATTTTTCCCACAGAAACGCTCGAAATCCGATTCCTTTACAAGCGGACGGTCTATACCTGGTGATGAAACCTCCAGTGTATAGCGGGATGGAATCCAATCCTCAACATCCAGTGATACCGAAAGTCGCCGGCTGAAGCGCTCACAATCATCCAGGGTTATGCCACCGGGCTGATCGATGAATGTTCGTACAACCGATCTGTTCCCGCTGCCTTTTACCTCAACGAGAACCAGTTCCATTGCCATTGTTGCGGCAATCTGTTCTGCCAATTCAGAAATTTTATCTCCCAGAGCTTGCCTCTGGTTCAAATCGGATGCTTTCATTTCAGACCCTGACTCGTATTTTCGCAAATAAAGCTGCGGCGAATCCGGGAAAGGGCGCTTGCCAAATACCCCGGCTTAGCTTAATCATGCGCCTTCAGCCCGACTTTCACCAGTCGGTTTCTATTTAATATTTCCAGCCGGCATTTTTCTTCCGTACTCTCTGAGAATTGCCGGCTAAATAAAAAAAGTGGGCGCTAGCCCACTTTATTACGAAAGCAGCATTAAAAATTATACTCGACAAAAAATGAAATAGCAACTCCCTGTGCAGTCCGGCTAAAATTATCCAGTTGTTGGATTAATTTGAAATCTTCTGGTGTTTATTGAAATAGGATCATCCGGTATTTCTATCAATAAGGCGAATACCAACTTGTCCGCCGACTTGTCAGGCGTAGCCCGGCCGAAGCCTGAAGCCGGCCGAATCTTCGATTCGGCTAGGGACGAAGGCGGAAGGTTCGCCCCAACAGGCGTATACGGGGAAGAATTTTGAAAAGACCGGCCTA
>Ga0209536_100014432_pt1 | contig 11354 bp, 8 predicted proteins | sample DeeMarSeWOR28_12_FD_187461 | JGI IMG/M metagenome (GOLD analysis project Ga0209536, IMG submission 187461) | Marine sediment microbial communities from White Oak River estuary, North Carolina - WOR-2-8_12 (SPAdes) (version 2) | ecosystem: Environmental > Aquatic > Marine > Intertidal zone >... | reverse complement strand
TATTGGGCGAGATCGATTATCTAATAGCATGTTATACGTAATACGGCATACGCCTTAGACCGGTATCGGCGCGATCACTTGGGAAGAGGTGAACATCCAGGTCACCAGAGCAGCATTAAGTACAGCGCCCAGATAGATTTTGCCGGTCAGCTGGTAGAACCAGGTTGACAGCGGGGTCACCAGGATCAGCACGCCACTGATGTGGAACAGGCTCATCGTGAAGTTAGCCAGCATCCCGCCGGGACCTACGAAGGGGATCGCACCCGTCAGGAACAGGGGAAGGTACTGGATCAGCATAAATAGGATCAGGGGTACGATCAAAGTGAGGGTGTTGACCGCTGACCAGTTCAAGAAGGTCTGCCACCAGGTAACTTTCTGCGGGCGTCTAAGAATGCCGTGGACGAAAGTGCCCAGGAAAATAAAACCGATCAGCAGGAAAGGGAAGTAGATCAGGAACATCAGCGCCCGGTATGCGGTCAGGTCGCTGGCGAAGGGGAAGACAAAGCGGTAGTCAACAATGAAGAGCTGCTCCAGGAGGTGCTCGCTGGCATAGGCGTACAGGAAAAGGAGCGCAGCCAGTAAAACGGTCAGGCCGAGTTTTCCCCAGTCCAGACCAAAACGTCCCTCTTGATAGGAGACTCCCAGCTCAGCTAAGCTCAGCCCCGTCTGACTGGCGCGCCGCTTATACCAGCCCCGGAAGATGAAGAAACCAATCAGGTTGATGACCAGGAACCACCAAACAACACCGTTGACCAGCATCATGGGGAACAGCTGATCGATCTGCACGACATACACATGCAGCCCGAACAGGATAAAGATCAGCGGCAGGTAGAGCCACATCAGCAGTCCGTTGATGCCAGCGTATTTAAAGTATTCGCTGGGAGTGCAGGCGTACTCCCCTAACACCGGACCCTGCAGAGAACTGAAGAGCCGGGTGCGCAACAGAACCAAGCCCAGAGGCAGCAGCGAAGCAAAACCAGCCAGCATGGCAACCAGAGTAGCGGTTTCCTTGATCTGCCAAATCTGGCTGTCGGCGGGGATCCAGTAAGCCTCCGCCGGACCCAGGGACTGTCGGATCCAGGTGACCGCCTCGGCAATAGCGCCTGCGTGGTGCGATTCCTGGATGTGGATCGAGCGGGGCATGTAGACCCGCCTGGCTGTACCAGCAGCGAAATCGCCGTAGGTAATCCCAAACTGCGGGTTTTCAATCGGGATGACCGCCTGGGTTTCGGGAGTATCCATCCACTCGGCTTCAAAATCGCGTGTACCGGTCATGCGAGTGCGGTATTCGTCCCACTTGCCGAAGATCATCAGCATGTTCCTGGGGTTGGTCGGGGAGGCTTCATTTGTGTAGGCGAAACCGGAGATCACCAGGGCGTCCACATTGGGGTCCTGCAGGGCGATCTGATACACCATCTCGGCTCCCAAGCTGTGACCCAGCAGCCCGATAGATCCAGATTTCACATAGGGCAGCGATCTCAGGTAGTCTAGGGAGGTCACCCCGCCATAGGTCTCATCGAAATCAGGATCATCCACGTCGTTGGGGATGCCGGAATTGCCGCGCCCGATGGCATCGATGTTAAGCACTACCACGCCGCGGCGGGCCAGCTCCAGGCTGTAGGCATCGCTGGTCTCGCGGTTGTTTTGGTAACCGTGGATGTAGACCACACCGGGCATGGGGTTTTGAGGGCTAGCCTCGACGGGACGCAGCAGCTTAGCCCGCACCGATATACCGTTGTAATTCTGGTAACTTACGTTGCTGACCGCAACATTCCCAAAATCGCTCTGTACCTGGGAGCCCAACGCCATCGCACCAATCTGGATGACCAGGCAGAGGATGAACACCAGACCGGCTTTGCTGCGCAGGTCCTTGTCGAAGAGCTGCTGCGTGTTCATGAAGATCTCCTGAGGATGATGACGGAGTTGCTATCCGGCTAGGTGCTGGATGCCAGCTTCGGCTTGCGCGACCATTTCGTTTATCACAGTTGAGACCGATTTGATCTCGGAGACCAACCCGATGCTCTGGCTGCAGGCGATCACACCAGCGCTGATATCGCCTTCCCGGTACATCTTTTTAGTCTCACTGCCAGCCACAATGTTGAATATCTCCCACAGGTCGGAATCTTGGGACTCCAGATCGGCGACTTTAAGCGCAGCCGGGTTCTTCCAGGCGCGCAAGGTGTTGTGCAGCGTGCCCAGAATGGTGAGCGTATCCACCTCAGTCGCTTCAAGTAAAGCCTGCTTGAGGTGATCGTGGATGGGGCATTCCCGGGTGACCAGTAAGCGAGTCCCGATGGTGACGCCATCAGCACCGAGCGCCAGCGTGGCCAGCAACCCCCTGCCATCGGCAATGCCTCCGGCAGCGATTACGGGAATGTCCACAGCGTCTAAGGTCCGTGGGATCAACACCATGGTTGTCAAACCCAGCTCGCCGATATGGCCACCCCCTTCGCTGCCAAACATGGTAACGGCATCCACCCCGGCTTTTTGGGCGCTGAGGGCGTGCCGAGGGCTGATGCATTTATGCATGGTGATCACACCACCGGACTGCAGGCGCGCCAAAAGGTCATGCGGAGGGCGGGCTCCGCTGGTCTCCACGACCGTTACACCCTCCTCCAGAATGACGTCGGCGTACAGGTCGTTGTCGATCGGGCGCAGTGCTGGGAACAGGCTCAAGTTGACACCAAAGGGTCGATCCGTCAGCGCCTGGACTTCGTGAACCGCGGCCCGGAACTGATCCTTGCTCTGGTACATGGCCGAGGCCATCATCCCCAAGGCTCCCGCGTTGGAGATGGCAGCCACGAAAGCTGGCCCAGAAATGTGCATCATACAGCCCCCAATGATAGGATGTTGGATGCCAAGCAGCTCTGTCAGTCGGGTCTCGATCATACTTTCCTCTTTTAAAGCCGGATGGTCAAATCCTCCAGCGGGTAAGCAACACAAGCATGGATGTACCCGTTTTTACGATCTGACTCGCGCAGCCTGGCACTTTGGGGGTGGAAAACTCGGCCGGAGAGCAGACGCACGCGGCAGGCGCTACAAGCTCCAGCTCGGCAGACTGCAGGCACGACAATGCCGTGACGCTCAAGGCTGTTCATCAAAGGTTCACCAGCCAGGGCTTGAATATGCTTACCTCCAGCCACCTCGACACGCCAGATCTGTTTAGCGGACATGCCTTTTGGCCAGCCCGGCTCCTGGGTGACATCCTCGGGTGGGCCGTAAAGCTCGCGCTTGATGCGATGCGGCGGTACACCCAGCTCCAGCAGCGCGGCCAAACAGAATTCGTACATTACATTAGGGCCGCAGACATAGTACTTCTTTTGTGCCAGTCGAGGGATCTGACCGGATTGTGGATCAGCCAGCTGAGCCCGGATCTGGTCAGCATCCAGTAGACCGGTCAAGCCCCGGTAACTGGGAGGTGGTTCAGAGATCACCAGGGCGTACTTGAAGTTGGCATGCTTGTCTGCCAATGCTTGCAGCTGCTGGCTAAAGATCACATCCTGCGGTGAACGACTGCCATAGATCAGGTGCAGGTTGAGTTCTTCAGACTGCTCTTTTTCCAACATATGCTTGAGCATACTCATAAAAGGCGTGATACCGCTCCCGCCTGCCAGGAAGACCAGATCATCGCCATCGATGAGCCCTTCGTGGTAAAACTTGCCTTTGGGGCCGGTGGTTTCCACCTGGTCTCCAACCTGCAGCTCGCTGAGCAGGTAAGGAGAGACGAATCCAGCCGGCTTTTCTTTGACCGTCAGATCCAGCCCCTCAACCCCTGGAGGTGACGAGATGCTGTAAGGACGGCTGGTCAGCACGCCATCCACATCCTGGAACAGATTGAGATACTGTCCAGGGCGGAAAGGCGGTAAGGAGGCATCAGTACGCTCGAAGCGGAATGTTTTGGAGGTGGGCGTTTCCTGGATGATCTCGACCAGACGCAGCTGCATGCGTTTGGGATGCAGGCTGGCGACCATCTCTCGACCCGTATTGATTTCGTCGCTGTAGTCGTAGCCCTGGCCTGGCTGTCGCAGCGCCTGGCGCTGTCTGGCGACGCGCAGGTGTTGGCTGGCGTCACGCAGAAAATTGAGCAGTTCCATCTCAGCCGACCCCCTGCAAGCGCCCGGTTTTGCGCAGGATGCGCCAACCGGCTCTGCGACCCGAGCGGATGGCGGGCTCGAAGCCGCCGCCTGGCTGAGTCCAGGCGCCTACGAAATACAAACCCTCCAGGGGGCCTTTGGGACCCATACGCCACATCGGGTTGTCGCGCGGAGGCTGGTTGAAACCATAGATGCTGCCGCCTGGTGTGCCCGCATAGCGGATATTGGTAAGCGGTGTAGAGACTTCCACCACCTCAGCATTCTCGCGTAATCCTGGTGCGATCCTTTCCGCCAGGTCGATCATGGCATCAGCCAGGCGGTTCTTGGTATCCACGTATGCAGCTGCGGGAACCTGATACCAGGGCTCAGCGTATGAGAGCGCTGTCAGGACCACTATGGAGGTGTCTGGTGGTGAGATGTCAGGATAGATGACATTGTAGCAAGTAACTGCGATAGCCGGCGGTGGATCTAGTTTGTGCATGCTTTCATAATGACGCTCGAAGTCGTAGTCGTCATTAATGAATATCTCGTGTTCGTCGAGCCCCAGATTTTCATGGGATTGGGCAATTCCCATATAAACATTGACCGTGGAGGCAGCTACCTGGCTGGATTGCACCCGGGTGGTGAAACTGACTGGGACTTTATCAGCTCCGATCAGGTCACGGCAAGTGGTGATGGGATCAGCATTGGAGATGATCCAATCGGCACTGATGGCTTCGTCTTTGTCGGTGATCACTCCGCTGACACGCCCGTTAGCGCTGGTGATGCGCTTTACACCGCAGCCCATGCGCGCTTCACCACCAAAGGCTTCCAAGCGGATGACGAAGGCGTTGGAGAGCGCCTGCGAACGCCCGTTCGGGAAGGCTGCGCCGCGCCTTAAGTAGGATGCCAGGGTCGTGGCGAAATACAGGAATGAAATTTTCGACGGCGGCATGCCAACATAGCCCCAATACTGAGATAGCACAGCGCGGGCTTTGGGGTCTTTAACATCCCGATCCAGCACCTGTCCCCAGGTAGTCGGCAGGTAGCGGAAGAAATGCGGCAGGCGGAACGGCAGGCTGATGGGGTTCCCCGCGCCGCCCTGGATGGCGATTTTGATCAAGTCCCCTCGCAGGTCGAAGACGCGTTTGACAAAGCGGCGGATGCCTTTAGCATCTTGTGGGAAAGTGTCGCAGAGCTGCTCTTCGAAACTTTCCCTGTCCGCTTTCAAGGTGATGTCCAGGTCGGGGTATACCGCTCGATATAGATTGGGGATGTGGATGAACTCCACCTCCTGGGTAATGCAGAGGGAATCGAGGTAACGGAAGAGACCGCCACGGTTCTCAGGTGGGCCAATACCAGACAGCTCATGCAGGGCAACCTCAAATTCATAACGTCCACGAACGAAGCTGGTGGCAAAACCGCCAGGGATGTTGTGCCGCTCTAATAACAACACACTGAAACCCTGGCTGGCCAGGAAGGTCGCCGCTGATAGACCTCCCAGACCAGCACCGATGACAATGATGTCGTAATCTTTAGGCACTCGGCTTGTCCTTGCGCAGCTCGCGGCGCAGCACTTTACCGACCATCGATTTCGGCAGTTCGTCACGGAATTCGATCACACGCGGCACCTTGTAGGCAGCCAAGTGCTCCCGGCAGAAGGAATCAATGTCTTCTTCGCTAGCGCTTTCGCCTTCCTTTACTACAATGAAGGCTTTAACCAGCTCGCCGCGGGTTTCATCGGGTATGCCAATCACTGCTGCTTCTTTGACCTTGGGATGCTCGAACAAAACAGCCTCAACGTCCGCTGGGAACACATTGTAGCCGCTGACAATGATCATATCTTTCTTGCGGTCGACGATGTGTACATACCCATCTTCATCCATATAGCCGATGTCGCCGCTGTAGAACCAGCCGCCCTGACCATCGGGACCGGCTCGCAAGGCATTGGCAGTCTCGGTGGGCATTTTGTAATAGCCTTTCATCACCTGCGGTCCCTTGATGATGATCTCACCAATCTGCCCGGTGGGAAGCTCCTCCTCACCGGTATCCGCGTCGACGATCTTAACATCCGTATCGGGCAGGGGTACGACAACGGAATGATCTTTTGGGTGATCCAACGGATCCATAGTAGCAGCTGGGCCAGTCTCGGTCAGCCCATAAGCTTCTACCATCTTACCGCCGGTGATCTTCTGAAAGCGTTCCTGAACCTCAGGGGGCAGCGGAGCGGCGGCACTGACCGCGAAGCGCAGTGAACTCAAATCGTACTTGTCTCGATCCGGGAAGTTGTTGAAACCTATGAACATGGTCGGAACGCCTGGATAGAAGGTGGCGCGGTGGGTTGCTATGGATTTAAGTACGTGCGCCGTATCGCGCGGGTTGGGAATCAGCACAGTTGTCACAGCATTGGCTATACAGGTGTTCATCCCCACGGTCAGGCCGTATGCGTGGAAGAAAGGCATAACCGCGATCATGACGTCCTCGGCTTCCTTGCTGTGCGCGATAATATTCAGCGCGGTGGCGTTAGAGACCAGGTTGTAATGGGTGAGTTGAGTGCCTTTGGGAACTCCGGTCGTGCCGCCAGTGTAAATCAGGGTGGCAATATCCTGCGGGTCGATCTCAACCGGCACAGGACGATCGCCCCTACTTTGAAGTACATCCTGGAACCAGAAGGTGTCGGGGTCACCGGAGATATCCACCCTGTGCCCTTCTTTCTTCTCCTTGGTCAGCGAGAACAAAAACGACAACAGACCGGGGAAATATTCCTTGACGTTGGTGACGATAACTCGCTTCAAGCCCGTTTTGGGGCGGATGCTCTTGACTCGCTGGTAGAAACTGCTCAGTACTACAAAGGTCTCTGTGCCCGAATCATTGACCAGATGTTCAATCTCCCGGTCGACATACAGTGGGTTGCAGCAAACCACAATGCCACCGATCCGCCAGGTCGCGTATGCGGAGATGATGAACTGCGGGCTGTTGGGGAGCATGATGGCGACCCGGTCGCCTTTCTGAACACCCATAGCCTGCAGGCTGGCCGCGAAACGGTTGACGGTGTCATCGAGCTCACGGAACGTCATGCTGGCATCCATCAGACGCGATCCAACCATCGCTCCGAAAATCGTAGCAATGTGGTTGGGATGTTTAGCTGCTGAATCCCGTAGGAAATGATCCAAAGGGATTTTCGGGTACTCAATTGATGTTGGGACTCCCTCATCATAGAACTTAAACCACGGCTTTTCCATGTTGCTTCCTCCTGTCAATTCTCTAGGCTAATTAGGTTTTGCTTGTCTCGGTCTATTCTTTATCTGCTCTGGACGATTCTCTCTAATTTCGGTTGTCCACACTGCTACCAGCGATTTACCTTCTCACGACAATTTTCCCTGCTCTCAATGGATTCGCAATCCGATATCAATACTTATAAGAACTGGACCTGGTGGACGATTTCTCTCCCGAAGACCAATTTTCGAAGTTTTGCCTGGTCAGCCTCAGATCGCACTGGTTCCACCTGGGAAACCGTCAGACCAGCAGAATTTTTCCGCGTTCTCCAATCCAGTATGAAGCCGGGCACTAGCGCGTAGGCGCAGCCGCTGACACCACAGCAGGTCGAGTCGAAGACGGCGTGTCCGACGATATATAGGATTTCACGCCCCTCAAAAGGCAGGCGCACCTCCTTTATCAATATATATTCTCCGCCGATGGCGGTGATCTCTTGACGGAGTTCCTGGTGCGTATACTCGCTCATCTTCTATCTATGGCGTCAACTTAATCGTTTGGCTGCTCTTTCAAACATCGGTCCGCGTTGTAAATTCTGAACGATGCGCAGCGAAGTGAAGAATCTCTCAGACCGGTCATCCAGACTCTTTGCTTGCAGACCCCTGCGATCTCAATCGCCATATTTGCCCACAACGGTCACGCTGCAGATATTCATGTACGGCATACCGCCCAAATTGTGGGTCAATCCGTAATGGGGGTCTTCGATCTGACGCTCACCAGCTCGTCCGTGCAGCTGCAGATACATCTCGTACAGCATGCGCAGCCCGGAGGCGCCGATTGGATGGCCAAAGCACTTCAAGCCACCGTCGGGCTGGCATGGGATGCCGCCGTCCAGGTTGTAAAAGCCATCCATGATATCTTTGACAGCCCCACCTCGCTCGGAGATGTGCAGGTCTTCCATCGTGACCAGCTCGGTGATCGAGAAGCAGTCATGAACCTCCATCATGCTGATCTCCTCCCGCGGGGTGGTAATGCCGGCTTCCTCATAGGCACGTTTGCCGGCTGTTTCCGTGGTCACGAAGTGCTCACCCTCCCACTCGTTGTATTCCAGCTCGTATCCGTTTGAAACCGCCAGCTGAAGCGCTTTTACCGTTATCAAATCGGTTTTTCCCAGCTTCTTTGCAATTTCCGGTGTGGTGACAATGGCACAGGCCGCCCCATCGGAAACCCCGCAACAATCAAACAAGCCCAAGGGATCGGCAATAATGGGTGCGGCTATGATCTGTTCCATGGACACGGCTTTTCGCAAATGGGCTTTGGGATTCTTTGCCCCGTTCTGGTGGCTTTTCCAGGATACGTGGGCAATGGCTTCCTTAAGCACATCCCGGCTAATATGGTACTTGGCCCGATAGGCACTGGCCAGCTGGGCAAAATTACCCGGCGCCGAACCGTTGGGGGCGGTCATATCGTTTACGGTGATGTTGCCGGCCGGCGCCGGTAGCCCACCGTATCCCACATCTTTGAGTTTTTCGACACCTAAAGCCAGACATATATCATAGACCCCCGCTGCCACGGCATAGCAGGCCCCTCGAAAAGCCTCGGTCCCGGTGGCACACATATTTTCGTTTCGGGAAACGGGGATATTGGGCAGCCGAAGGGCCATGCTCAACGGCAAGGCACTGGTGCCGACGCCGAACTGCGGTGCGTTCGTACCCAGCCAGGCAGCCTGGATTTCATTCTTGTCGATACCGGCATCGGCAATGCATTCCACAAACGCTTCGACCATCAGGTCTTCCCCGTTGCTATCCCAGCGTTCGCCAAATTTTGAGCATCCCATACCTAATATAGCCACTTTATCTCTGATTCCTGTAGCCATTTTTTTCTCCTTTTATTTTTCAATGTTGTTGTCGATCGTTGCTTTCCAGTAATAACCGGAAAAACTGCGCTTGTCATCCTGATATTTTTTTCGAAACGTCATCTTCATTCTTACCCCCACTTCAACACTGTCCAGCGAACAGTCGGTGAAATCAGTAAGGATGCGACCACCGCCCTCAAATTGTATCATGCCATATATCGCAGGCGGATCCAGGGATGCCGCCAGGTTGTCGGCGGTAAATGTGAGAATCTTGGCCGGTTTGTCGGCGAATTCATATTCTTCCAACGAATCTACAGCACTGCATCCCGGTTTGACACAAATTCTTTTTGCCGGTATCTGGGGCGTGCCGCACTCCCTGCACTTGCCACCCACAAAACCCAAAATTAATTTACGGTTTCGATACAGAGAGGAAAGCCCGGTTCGCGTATCGACATCACCACGTGCCCCCAGATCCGTTTCGATCAGACCATTGTACTGAAGCCATTTTGTGTAGGTGTCCACCTCTGTTCGATTGGCAAGGCACCCTGAAATGCCAGCCCGTTTCGGCAATTTGGTTATCTTGTCCGTTACCCGAAACAAAAGGGCACCGGCCCCTTGCCCTATGCCGGCAACCATCAATATATCTCCTGGCTTGGCGGTTTCAAGTTCTCTGGCCAGCATGACAAAAGGATGGGCAGCACCGCACTCACCCACATTCGCCTGAAGCATATCGCTCAACTGCTCCGGCTTGGCGCCCACGGCACCGGCGATTTTAGCCTGAAAGCGGCCAAAAATGCAGGGAAAAATCATTTTGGTGACATCTTCAATGGAAACACCGGTTCTGTCCAAAACACCTTTAAAGACGTCGGGGTAGATCTTGGAAAAACCTTCATCCCTGATCCAGCGTTGCTCCCAATTATAGTCATATTTCGCGTCGGACCCACGGTAATGATCCACAAAATCGGTGGAGATGGTATAACCACCGATATACTCGGCAATCACGTTGTCATTGCCCACGACCAGTGACCCGGCCCCGTCTCCAAACAGCATTTCATCATTGGATGCCGCCTTGGTCCGTCTTTTATCGGACGCAGTAACGAGAATGGTCTGTTTGTCCCCCCCCTTAACCGTTTCCAAAGCCGTCATAAGTGCAATGGGACCAGCTTTTAAGGATGAAGCAAAATCCGCGGTCAGGATGTTGTCAGGAAGATTTAATGCTGCCTTCACCACACCGGCGTTATCCCGGTCATCAAATGGTAAAGTTGTGGAGGCCAAGTACACGGCATCCAGTTTGGACTTGTCAATCCCCACTAGCGCATCCTGGCTTGCTGCGACTGCCATTGTAAGACTGTCCTCATCCCAGTTGGCCATGGAACGTTCGCCCTTTGCAGCGCCAGCAAGACCCGGCGAAAACCAGCTCATGCTCTTAGCAATAGCAGCCCGGCTAAGCCTTTTCTGAGGGATGTAACCCCCATACGAAACAATACCAACCATATTTTTCCTCCCTTTCTTAATGTAGGTTTATCCTTAGTAATTACCCAGGTATTTGGGTTGAAGACTGAGGGTGATAAACTTACCTCAGTTACTCGAAGACTATATCACGAAACCTTTCTGTAACCCAATAAACAAAATGGAGTTTCTTCGGCAAACAGCTAGAACGTCCTAAAAGCCTTCCACCTTAAGTCTATCTACTCAATATAGTTATAGAAGCATCCCCTTGTCAAACGAAAAATAGGGTCCCAACGGCAGTGCTTTTTTGATCTTCAGAGTAGGACTAAGGGGTAAAATCACAGAATTCTTCAGATAGGTTGAAATTCACAATTAGATTATATTAAACTGGATTAATCATCTCAATTTTTAACTGCTGGATACCATTATAAGATTCAGACCTTTAAACCGAACGAAAACAGGAGGTTAACATGGAAGAGATCAAGATTAAAACCATAAAAGATGTGGAGGAAGTGGAAAAAACCCAATTGGATGAAAAACTTGAGACCATTGATACTTATTCCATGATCCGGAAAGGAGCGACCATCAATCCCGACGCCCCGGCTATCACTTTCCTCCTCAATGGTGATGCCTACGAAAATCCCTTGGTTGTCAACTACCAAGAGTTAATTCACGCTTTATGAAGGGGATGGTGATACTTGGACCGATAAGGGACGCTCTAACATGTGAGTGTCCATTCCCATCATGCCACCTTTTTTCATGTT
>Ga0209536_100014431_pt1 | contig 11354 bp, 9 predicted proteins | sample DeeMarSeWOR28_12_FD_187461 | JGI IMG/M metagenome (GOLD analysis project Ga0209536, IMG submission 187461) | Marine sediment microbial communities from White Oak River estuary, North Carolina - WOR-2-8_12 (SPAdes) (version 2) | ecosystem: Environmental > Aquatic > Marine > Intertidal zone >... | reverse complement strand
GGAACAAACAGGACGTCCGCGCCTCTGGCCTTCACGATTCGAACGAACTCGGGGAACTCGACATCGTAACAGATGGCGATCGCGATCTTTCCACGGTCGGTCTCGAAGATCTCGATGTCACGGCCCGCGGTGATGCCCCACCAACGCGCCTCGGAAGGAGTGACATGGGTCTTGTACTGTTTATCGATCCTTCCGTCCCGGTGAAAGAGATAGGCGATGTTGTAGAGGCGCTTCTTTTCGACCGCGAGATGCGTCCCTGCGATGATGTTGATGTTGTATTGAATCGCCATCGTGTGGAAGAACGACACGTACCGCTCGGTGAACTGGTCGAGCGCCCGCGCGGACTGTGCGGGGCTTGAGTCGGGTACGAGCGCGAGCAGTTGAGTGGTCAGAAGCTCAGGAAACAAGAGAAAGTCGACCCTGTAGTCGGCAGCCGAGTCGATGAAGAACTCGCACTGCGTCGCGAACTCATCGAAGCTCGCCACCGTGCGCATCTGGTATTGAACGGCTGCAACGCGCATGGCGGTGGCGGCCCGGCGTCTCGGATCGGGGGGAACGAAGGAGGGGTTCCGCCACTCCATCAATACTGCATGCCCGCTCGACTCCGTGTCACTCGGGAGGTAGTTCTCGATTACTTCCCTAGCGACGAAGCCGTTTGCAATTTGGGCGAGGATCACTGGGTCGCGGATCTCGTTACGGAGCACCTTTGCGAGATATTCCTGAGGCGACATCTCGTGCGCGTGCCGGCTGTACTTCGGCATTCGGCCACCGAAGATGATGCCGCGAAGGTTGAGGCGCCGTGCCAGTTCCTTTCGCTCGTCGTAGATCCGTCGCGCGAAGCGTTGACCCCGAAACTCCGGATCGACGGCGATGTCGATCCCGTAGAGCGTGTCGCCATCGGGGTCGTGCGTGCGAATCATGCCGCCCTCGCATACGTCGTGGTACGTGTGGGAGTCGGACAAGTCGTGGATGTTGATGATCAGCGAGCTGGACGTCGCGACCACTCGTCCGTCGATCTCGACGCAGAGCTGACCCTCCGGAAAGAGATCGAGCTGACTCACGAACTGCTGGCGTGTCCACGACTCGAGCTGGGGGTAGGCACCCTTGTGCACACGCTGCACGTCACGGAAATCGGATTTCTCGAGTTGTCGTACGACGACGCGCGGCTTTCCTCGGTTGTTGCTACCTTCTGACATCGCCTACGCTAGCACTGCCGCGCATAAGCCGCCCTACTACGATGTCGGAACCCAAAGCTGAACGCTGCGAATCGAGTTTTCGCGGTTGGGTCTGCAAGTGTCCGAAACTAGACGCTTCCCGAAGGGGGAGCGTGTCCCCCTAGGCGGCGGCTGTCGCGCGTGTGTTGGCTTCGTCTACGTAGAGGCGGCGCTCTTCGTTCACGAGGGCGAGAAGCTGCTTCTGATCGATCAGGCCGGCGTCGAGCAGGGCACGCATGTAGCCGTCGGCATAACCACGGGCCTGGGCCAACGTCGCGTAGTTGGCTCCGCTGAAGCGGGTTTCGATCGTCTTTCGCACGAGACCGCGCAGAGTTCCCTTGAGCTCGTCTAGATTCATGACCGTTCCTTCCTGAGTCCTGAGCCCCGAGTGTCGATTTCGGCTGGCTCCGGTCAAGAAAACGGCTGGCTAGAAGCAGGTGAGGTTCCGAAAGTCACGGATTCGCGATTCGATGTCTTCACGCGTCAGCTCGACAAGGGCCCCGATGCCAACGTCCTGCACGCAGAACGATGCCGTCGACGAGCCGCAGATTACCGCTTGCCGGAGGTCGGTGTGACCGTTCTCGGCCAGGTACCCGAGGAAACCGCCAGCAAACGAGTCGCCGGCGCCGGTCGGATCGGAGACGGCCTTCAGCGGATACGCGGGCGCGCAAAAGATGTCTTCGTCGAGGAAGAGCAGGGCGCCGTACTCGCCTCGCTTTACGATGACGGTCTCCGGCCCCATCGCCCGGAGTGCCTCTGCCACCGCCAACGGATGGTGATAGCCGGTGAGCTGACGCGCCTCCTCCTCGTTGATGACCAAGATGTCGACACGCGTGAGCAGCTCTTTCAACGCATCGAGCGCGGTGTCGATCCAAAGGTTCATCGTGTCGGCGATGACCAGCCGCGGGTTCTCAATTTGATCGAGAACGTGAAGCTGGAGCTGCGGCGCGATGTTGCCGAGCATGACGAATGGCGTGTTGCGGAACGCCACGGGAATCTTCGGCTGGAAGTCAGCGAAGACGTTGAGGTCGGTTTGAATCGTATCGCGCGACGTGAGGTCGTCGGCGTAGCGGCCCTCCCAGTGGAAAGTTTCGCCGTCGGCGACCTCCAACCCCGTCGTATCAATTCCGCGCTTCCGCAGCATGTCGACTGCCTCCCGCGGAAAGTCCTTACCGACGACGCCGACCAAGCGCACTGGCGCGAGTTGCGATGCCGCAAGGGACGCGTATACGGCGGAGCCGCCGAGGATGCGCGGATGAGAGCCGAGGTGATTGTGAATGGTGTCGAACGCGACCGAACCAACGACGAGAAGCTCGCTCATGATGCCTTTCAGGGGATGTATTTGCCGATCAGCGGTCGTAGCTTGTCTCGCACGTCCGGTGAAATCGAATCGGGGTTGGTGATGATTGCGCCGGCGAGCGCTGAGGCCGCCGGACGCTCGCTCGGGTCGGGCACGGCCTTGCCGAGCTCGACGATGATTTCTTTGGCTTTCGCGACGTTCTCATGCATGACGGCGACCACGGCTTCCACCGTGACGGCATCGTGGCCCTCGCGCCAACAGTCATAGTCGGTGGCCATTGCGAGCGTCGCGTATGGGAGCTCGGCCTCCCGCGCCAGTCGCGCTTCAGGCAGGTTGGTCATCCCGATCACAGACACGCCCCACGACCGGTAGAGCTGCGATTCGGCGAGTGTCGAGAACTGGGGGCCCTCGATGCAAAGATAGGTTCCGCCATCGTGCACGGTCGCGCCGGTGCTTCGGGCAGCGGCGCTCAACGCGCTTGCGAGTTGGCCATCGATGGGGTGTGCGAATCCGACGTGTGCCACGACCCCGTCGTCGTCAAAGAAGGTGTCGATGCGATTGCGGGTCCGATCGATGAACTGATCGACGATGACCATGTCGCCCGGGTGGATGTCTTCTCTCATCGACCCGACGGCGGACACGCTGAGGATCTGCTCGGCCCCAGCCATCTTGAGCGCGAGCACGTTGGCGCGGTAGTTGATTCGGTGGGGCGGATAGCGATGGCCTCGGCCGTGACGCGGTAGAAAGAGCAAGCGCGTAGGGCCGAGTCTTCCTGCGACGATCGTGTCTGAGGGCGCGCCGAACGGCGTCATCATTGGGATCTCTTCGACGTCCCTCAGTTGCCCGAGCTCGTAGAGTCCGCTGCCGCCGATGACGCCGAGGGTCCGTGGAGAAGTGCTCATCTGGTGTAGGCCTGTCTCGTGACGACGATCGTATCTACCTCAGCGTCGCGGAAGACGTCGAGCTTCACCGTCGATCCAGCGGGGCCACGCAGCCGTTCGACGATCGTCTCGTAGTCGAGCTCTCGGACCGAGGTCCCGTCGATCGCGATGATCACGTCGTCGACCTGAAGGCCAGCGAGGTCGGCTGCGCCGCCCGGCGGCACCTGGAAAACCCGCAGGCCCCCGCCTTCTGAATAACCGAGCTTCGCGTGGATACCCCCGGCCGGCTTGCCGCCGCCGCTGCCACCGCAGGCTGTGCAGAGGGCGAGGCCCACGAGCAACGCGGTCAGGGTTGTGGAAAACCGGTTCATCGTGCGCCACGGGCATAGCGGGCTTCTCGGGGAGCGCAAACCTTCGCCGAGCCAAGATTGACACCCTGCGCCTCCGGAGTACCATGCCTTCAACCCCGCGAAAATGTGGGTGAAAACGCTTGTGGGCCGAACCGATGTATAAGCTTGTCATCTCCGATGACGAAGGTCACACCACCGTCGTTCCGCTTCTGCGCGACGAGGTCACCATCGGTCGCGAGAAGGGCAACACGATTCGGCTTACCGAGCGTAACGTGTCCCGGCTTCACGCCCGGATCCTCAAACGTAATGGATCTTACATTGTCGAGGACCTCGGTTCTTACAATGGGGTGACGGTCAACGGGGCGCGCATCGAGGCCAAGGCCGAGCTCGCCGCGGGTGATCAGCTCGGCATCGGAGACTACGACCTCGCGTTTCAGTCCGACGTGGTGGCCACCGCCAACACCTTGCCCTCGCCGAAGCCGAGGAGTCAGCCTCCGCCGAGGCTCGTGGTTCTCGGGGAGCCGGCCGCCGGCGCCGAGTTCACACTGAACAAGCCCGCCCTGCGCATCGGGCGCGACGAGCGCCTAGACATTTGGATCAACCACAAGTCGATCTCGCACGAGCACGCCGAGGTGCAGGTGAGTGATGCCAAGGTGACCGTGTTCGATTTGGATAGCGCCAACGGCATGCGGGTGAACGGCGTCAGCGCCAAGCGGGCCGTGCTCGAGACCGGAGACATCCTTCAGCTCGGCGAGGTTCGGTTCCGTTTTCTCCCAGCCGAGGGTGCCCACAGCTTGGTTCCGCTGCCTGGGGAACTGCCAGCCGCGGCTCCATCGTCATCCTCGTCGCGCAAGCCAGTCGTTGCGATCTCGATCATTGGGCTTCTACTGGTAGCCGGTGCGGGCGCTGTCCTGACGACCCTGCGTTCGCCACCGGGCTCCGCTGCCTCGGAATCCGCAGCGGTGCCGATTGCGCCGCCGGCCGCCACGGAGGGACCCGCCAGCATAGTGACGACGACGCCCACCGAGGCCCCGAAGGACGGCGACAGCGCAAGCGCGTCAGTCGACGAGCCGCAGGAATGGGAGAGGGAGCTCGTTCGCGCACGCCGTGCGTTGGCTCGTGAGCGATTCGATCGGGCCTATGTGATCGCCGAAGAGTTGCCAGCCGACAGCGTGCTGCGGGAGACCCCTGAGTTCGGCGAGATCCGCTATCGATATGTTCAGTCCCACATCAATGAGGGTGAGCGCGCTCTACGGGAGGGCGACCTCGATCGCGCAATCCGCGAGGCGGCGCTGGTCTTGGAAGTGCAAGGCATCACACCAAAGCAACGCCAGGAGGCTCGACAGCTGAGCCGGCAGGCCAAGGCCGCCCAGGGTCGCAGAATCGTTGATTAATGGCCTCCGGCCGTGACACACTGGAGATGGGTGTTTGGGGGAACACAGTCCAAGAGGGATCCGTCCCGGCCGGGTGCGTGGCTAGTCGCGCTCCTGCTCGGGGTGTCCGCGCTTCCCAGTGGGGCGGCGGCGCAAGACGCGACGCTCCAGGGCGGCGGGATGGATCTGCACCTCTTCCGGCCGGCCGTCGACAGCCGCGGGTACTTCAGCGTGAACGGCAGCGAGGTCATGCCGCACAAGGAGTTCAGCTTCGGGCTCGTCCTCGACGCAGGCTTCGGCATCCTTCGTTACAACGGTTTCATCAACGATCCAAACGAAGCGGCCACCGACGCCGCGCGACAGAACCGGATTGCGCGACAGGCGTTCACCGGGACGTTCAAGTTCAACTTCGGCATCGTCGATCGGCTGGTCGTCGGTATCTCACTTCCGATCACGTTCTTTCGGGGTCACGCCGTGCAAACGCCCGATCGAGGAGGCAGTTGTCTCGCTGGCTCGAACACTTGCCTCTACAACCCCGAAGCCGGCGGCCTGCGTTCCCAGGGCGTTGGGGATCTGACGCTCAACGTCAAGGCTCGCCTCTTGAACCTCGGCGAGCTTCCGGTCGGGATCGCGGTCACGTTGCGTGCAGGATTTCCCACCGCCAAGGAGACGCAGTTTGCAGGCGAACCGGGCTTTTCGCTTTGGCCGACCGTGGTGTTCGAGTTCCAGCCAATCGAAAAGATCCGACTCGCGCTCGAAGGCGGCTATCGATGGAACTCCAAGCAGGGTGCGACCTTCATTTGGGACGGAAGCTCTAGTCCATCAAATCCGCTGGGCAACGCCATCGACCCGGTCGACGACCCCAATGCAGGTCGTCGCTTCACCTACGACGACTTGATCACGTTCGGCTTCGGCTCGGCGTTCCGCGTTGCGCAATCCTTCGACATCATTCTGGAGCTCTATGGAACGCAGATTGCAAAGGAAATTCGGACCAAAGGCACCCTCTCGATGGAGGCGTTGCTCGGGTTCAAGTACTTCGTAACCAACAAGAGCTTCCTCTACGCCGCCGGCGGCGCAGGCATTCCCAAGACGGGATTCCAAGCCGCTGACGCTCGCGTGGTGCTCGGCTTCATGTACGAGCCTGCCGTGGGTGATCGTGACAAGGACGGTATCCCGGATGACGACGATGGTTGTCCGGACGACGCCGAGGACAAAGACGGATTCGAAGACAGCGACGGTTGTCCGGACCTCGACAATGATGGTGACGGCATCTTGGATGTCGACGACGCCTGCCCACTGGTCAAAGAGGATTACGACGGCGATCGAGATGAAGACGGTTGTCCGGAAGGTCGCGAAGGCGATCGGGACGGCGACGGGATTCCCGACGACATGGACGAATGTCCGGATGAACCCGAGGACTTCGACGGCTTCCAAGATGAAGACGGTTGTCCCGATCCCGACAACGACGGTGATGGAATTCCGGACGAAAAGGACCTGTGCCCGAATGACCCGGAAGACTTCGACAAGTTCCAAGATGAGGACGGCTGCCCTGACGTCGACAACGACGGCGACCGGATCCTCGATGTTGACGACGCCTGCCCGAACGATCCGGAGACGTACAACGGACACGAGGACGAGGATGGATGCCCCGACAAGGGTCTCGTGATCCTCGAGGACACCCAGATCACCATCCTCGAGAAGGTCTACTTCGAAACCGATAGCGCCATCATCAAGGCGCGGAGCTTCCCGTTGCTGGATGCAGTCGCGGCCACTTTGAACGCCAGCCCCCAGATCACGCTCTTGGAGATCCAGGGTCACGCGGACGAGCGAGGCAGCGACGGATACAACATTAAGCTCACCCGAGCGCGCGCCGCGTCGGTCATGAACGCCCTCATCGAGCGGGGCGTTCTCAAGGAACGGCTGCGCTCCGGCGGCTACGGCGAACGTTGCCCGGTCGATCCCAAGCACAACGCGAACGCATGGGAGAAAAACCGGCGCGTGGAGTTCAAGATCATCGAAACCGACGCAGGACCGACCGGAGTTGAGGTAACATGCCCGCGGGGCCGGTCGCTGGTTCCGAGGTGATATGTCGCGCGAGCGCTTCATCGAGCTGATGACCCCTGCACTGGCGCGCTTCAGTCAGGACGTGAAGTCGGTTTTGCGAATCGTCGAAGATCCCAATTTCGACGATGAGAGCCGAGTTGCGGCCGCGGGCAGCCTACTGCACGTCATTTCATCGACCGGGGTCATCCCCGGAGTCCGCGGCGTGCTCCGGCACTTGGGCGATGTCATGGTGATGCGACTCGTGCTTGACCGAGTGCGCGAGCGCTCTCCTGACGCGTTTGCAAAGCACTTGGCCGAATCCCCAGAGATGCTCGAGCCATTGACCGACGAGCTCGATGCGATGCGCGAGTACCTCGGCGATCGTGTGAGCGTGCTCGAGAAGGCCGTTGAAAAGTTTCCTTCGTTGAACCACCAGGGCCACCAGGCAGCCGCGTGCGTCGAGGACCCGGACTTGTCCACTTGGCTCTACGATGCCGTCCACGAAGCGCTGATCGCAGAGATCGACTTCGACGATGAAGACGTGGTGCGCGAGCTCAAACAGGTCGACCGCATTCTCGCACCGCTGGCGTCACGTGTCGGCCGCTAGCGATTAGGCGGCCCTGCGTCCCGGCTCGGTGATCTCTCGAAGCAGCCAAGTTCCGCGCGATGCTTTGACTGGCTTCGGAGCTTCGTAGGCTAGGATCCTCAGAAGCTCTATCGTATCCGCGTCCCACGCGACGAGCCGGAGAATGCTTCCATCCTCTTCGCGAAGCTCGGCGTTCGCACCCGTGCGTCGCCGCATGAGATCGTCTGCGTCCGATTGCGCGCGCGTCTGAACGAGGAGCATGATGCGACGGGGTCGAAGGAAACCCAGCGCGCTCGAGGTCAAGACGAAGCTAACGCTCAGCAGGCCGACGCGACTCGTCGGTAGGTGAATTCGAAGGCGCGGCCGTCCGTCGGCGGCGCGTTCCCATCGGAAGCACATGGCGGGCGCGTCGGGAGGCAAACGAAGATCAGAAGCGAGCCGACGAAGCGTCGCGATCGTTTCGGCCGGCGTCGGCTGGAGGTGATGGCGCGTCCCCAGCAGGAACGCCGGAAGTAACAGCAACGCGCCGGTTGCTTGGCCGGCCGCGAACAGTGCGGCACTACATACGACCAGAGTCGCTGCGCCAAATGGGGTCGTCGCGTCCAGGAAATCAGGCGGATCGCCAACGAGCAACTTCGGGAGCCCGGCCGGGCTCCACGTCCTGTCCGCCCGTGGTGTTGCGTGGATTGGCCGGTGAAGCGCCAAACAGATCAACGGAAGCGCCCACGCGCTGTGCGTCGGATGAAGCCACTGCGCGGCAGCGAGCCAGACGGCTGACCCCACCAGAACCATCGGCCAGCCCGCGCGGATCCAGAGCTGTCGGCGGCCGAGCTTGGCTTCCAGCGAGCGCCGCTTGAGCAGGGCGATGGCCGCGAGCAAGAGGATCGCCCATGCGACGTCGCGCTGCTTCGGGATCCGTAGCGGTTGAAACCCGTCCGGGGTCTGCGTGGTTTCGGCAACGGACGGCAACGCAATCGACCCTGCTGGCGCGTCGAACACGAGTGGCCAAGCGGTCATCCGCGGCAAGTGGATTCGCCGCCATCGTACGACAGTGCCGCCCCCGCGTTCGATCACTTCGAAGTCGACGCCTGGAGGGGTGTCCTGCTCTTCATCGGGAACGACCGTGCCTTTGGGCGCTCGGAGCTCAACCGACACATCGTGAAGCCCCGTCTCCCACGCGGGCACCGACCACACGATCCGGGCACGAGGCTGACCGTTCGTCTCGACTGCACGCGCGTCGGCCTTCGTCCGATAGCGCATGAAGACCTTGTACTCGCCCCGACGCGGCGCGTCGCGCCGATGGAACCAGAGTCGAATGCGACCATCCTCGTGAAGCTCGGCTTCGGGACGAAAGAGCTCGCCTTCCTCGGATCGGAAGTACGGTGGCCGGTTTCGGTCGAGCTCGACGTCAAGGCCGAGGTCCACGAGCTCGAGCTCTTGCAGCCAACCCGCGTGCACTTCGACGTCCAACCGAAGGAGGATGTAGAGCCTCGAGTCGCGCTCTACCTCGACCGTCGCACGGGCGCTCTGTACGACCGTCCGCGTCCATGCGTGCGCCGGAGAAGCCGCGCCGAAAGAGGCGAGGAAGAGCAGAAATAGCAGGCCGGAGGCACGGCAGGGGCGCATGGCTCGAACCTACGGAATTCGGGCGTTCCGGGGAAATTTCCTACTGCATCCGGATCCACGATGGCATGAACAATAGGACGAATAGCGAAAGGGTTAACCAGCCGACCATCCGGCGCCGCGGCGTCAGCTCCGTGTCCTCCGTCGGGGGATGGCCCGGCCCCGTCGCTCGGGTGAGCAGCCAGAGTACGAGCGCCCAGATGAGCCAGTGCATTCCAGCGGTCGCGTCGTACGTCAGTCGGTCCCCGCGGACTCCCGCGAGGTAGCTCGGCACCCCGTACGCCAAGCCGATGACCACTGCGACGAAGGGCAGCGAGCGCAGCACGAGCTTCGAGACTCGGTTCTGACGCGGGCCAATGAGTGCGTACGCGACATGCCCACCGTCGAGCTGGCCGAAAGGGAGCAGGTTGATCATGGTGACTAGCAAGCCGGCCCAGCCGGCGAGGGCGGTGGGAGTGAGAAAGACGTCGTACCCCGCGGCGATGGGCCCTTTGAGAGCGTAGAGGATGGCCAGGTACAGAATCGAACGGCCTTCGACGAAATATTCGGTTTCGGGGAGCGGCTGAACGGGTGAAGTCGCGATGCCGTAGATCACGACTGGCACGGCGACGAGCATGCCGCACAACGGACCGGCCGCCCCGATGTCGAGCAGGGCGTTCCGGGAGCGGATGCGTTCCCGCATTTGGATGACCGCTCCGAGGGTGCCGAGTAGGAAGAACGGGATGGGAATGAAGTAGGGTGGTGAAACGTCGACGCGGTGATACATCCCCGCGAAGAAGTGCCCGAATTCGTGAGCGAGGAGGATCGCCATGAGCGGGACTGAAAAGACCCAGCCCACCAGGAGCTCGTCAATCGATGTGGGTGGGTGCTCCAAGACCTGCGCCGCACCGACGTAAAAGGTCGACAGGAACGTCAGGGCAATCAAGACGAGCGGCAAAGCCCATTGCGTCCTTCGTCCCCGCACCAGTGGGCTGTAGCATGTGCGTTGCAAAGCGCACGATCTGCTATCCTGGCCAGGCAGATGGATCTGTACAGCGCTGCCAAGAGGCTCGGCCGGCCTTTCGTATTCACCGACGAAGCATCTTCGCGCGGCCTTTCAATCGCCGACCACGGCTTGATTGGCGATGGCTTTTCAGCAGCCCTCGTGCGGGCGGACGGTGCGATCGACTGGCTCTGTTTGCCTCGCTTCGATAGCCCGAGCGTCTTCGGAGCGCTCCTCGACGAGGACCACGGCGGGTCCACCTCGGTGAGCCCTGTCGACTACCCGTTCGAAACGCTGCAGCGATACGACCCGGGGACGAACGTCCTCGAAACCCTCTTTCGCGCCGAGGGCCAGGGAGCGCTTCGGCTGACCGACTACATGCCGTGGACCGACGATCCTCGATCCGCGGTGCACGAGGTGCACCGACGCGTGCAGTGTGTCGAGGGGGAAGTGACGGTGCGCGTAGTGTTCGACCCGCGCTTTGGCTACGGCCTATCCGAAACGACATTCGAGATCACCGGGAGGAGCGCTCTCGCCAAGGGCGCCTCGGGGGAGCGGCTCATGGCGGTGCTCGGAGGCAGTGGGCGCTGGGAGGCGCGCGCGCAGGGTGGGGTCGAGGCGGTGTTTCCGTTGAAAGCGGGCGATCGCGTTTGGGTCGTCATCAGTTGGAACACTACGGAATCCGAATCGGTGCTGGCGTACCGTCCGTTCGAGGCGTTGCGCAAGACGCGCCAACGCTGGCGTGACTGGGTGCGGGGACTTCAGTACGACGGCCCATGGCGTCACCACGTGATTCGCTCCGCTCTGCTGCTAAAGTTGCTGATGTACTCGCCAACGGGCGCAATGGTCGCGGCTCCGACGACGTCGATCCCCGAGTGGATAGGCGGAAAGCGCAACTGGGATTACCGCTACACCTGGTCACGAGACACGGCGATGGCCGTGCGTGCGGCCAATCTGCTCGGTTGCCGAACCGAAGCTCGCGAGTTCTTTCACTTCGTTCGA
>Ga0209536_100014430_pt1 | contig 11355 bp, 7 predicted proteins | sample DeeMarSeWOR28_12_FD_187461 | JGI IMG/M metagenome (GOLD analysis project Ga0209536, IMG submission 187461) | Marine sediment microbial communities from White Oak River estuary, North Carolina - WOR-2-8_12 (SPAdes) (version 2) | ecosystem: Environmental > Aquatic > Marine > Intertidal zone >... | reverse complement strand
TATTCCTTTTCAGCTCGAAATGCGCCGAGAGCATTTCCCCCGGCACTGGCTGAGCCAGTCGCAATTGTCCATTGGCCCGTGAAGTTGCGGAAAAAGCCATGGTCAATCCCGTCATGAACAGGATTGCCAACCATTGCCGGGTGTGCAAGGATGAAATCATGCCGCTCCTTGACCTGGGGGGCATTGCAGAAGTCGTGATCCGGTGAATCTTGGCAGCCTCTGGGTGGGCTTGCCGATCCCGGCAAGTTCATGGCATCTACGGCCCCTTAGGTCCGGTCCCAGGCCGTTGGTGTGGATACGCCAAAACGTTTGCAAAGTTGCGCATTTTTATACTGGATGTGAAAATACATTTTCAGCACCATTCAAACAAACCTCAATCGAAAAATGGACCGAGGATCATGGCCCTTGAGACATTCTCCCCTGGACCGTTCTATTGACTCAATCCTGAGTAACCTTATACATATGGGAACGAGTATCCAGGCAACCTATATGGTAATCCCTACCAGGAAAGCCTGAATAGAAAGGATTTTCTGACATGGCATCATCGACTTCCAGCGACCTGGGCATCACAAGGGATATCGAAAACCGGGAGTGGCGAGAGTCTCTGGATTACGTATTCCGCACCCAGGGTCCCGAACGCGTGCGTGAAATGCTCCAGCTTCTGCAGATCCGAGCCCTGAAACTCGGCGTCTCGATTCCTTTCACTGCCAACACACCATACATCAATTCGATTCCCGCGGATCAGCAGCCTCCCTTTCCGGGAAGCCGAGAAATCGAGCGTCGGATCAAGAGCATTATTCGCTGGAATGCCATGGCTATGGTAGTTCGCGCCAACCGTGAGGAAAGCGGTATTGGAGGTCACATCTCCACCTACGCCTCTGCAGCCACTCTTCTGGAGGTCGGCTTCAACCACTTCTTCCGCGGTAGGACCGAATCCCGCTATGGAGACATGGTCTTTTTTCAAGGGCATGCTGCCCCCGGCATTTATGCGCGGTCTTTTTTAGAAGGTCGCCTCAGTGAGCAGGATTTGGTCAATTTCAGGCGAGAGCTTCGGCCTGGTGGAGGCCTTTCATCCTATCCGCACCCCAAGCTGATGCCGCATTTCTGGGAATTTCCCACCGTGTCCATGGGTTTGGCTTCGATTATGGCTATTTACCAAGCCCGCTTCAATCACTACCTGGTGGACCGCGGCTTGATGGAACCCAACGACCGCAAGGTGTGGGCATTCTTGGGTGATGGTGAGATGGATGAGCCCGAATCCCTCGGTGCCATCACTCTGGCTAGACGGGAAGATCTCGACAATCTGATCTTTGTGATCAACTGCAATCTGCAGCGACTGGACGGGCCGGTCCGCGGCAACGGAAAAATCATTCAGGAGCTGGAAGCGGCTTTCCGCGGTGCAGGTTGGAATGTGATCAAGGTCATCTGGGGTGATGACTGGGATCGGTTGCTGGCCCAGGACGAGAACGGCCTGTTAATGAAACGGATGGAAGAGTTGATGGACGGCGATTCGCAACGGTACGCCGTTGCCAGCGGCCAACACATCAGGGAAGATTTCTTTGGTAAGTATCCCGATCTCTTAAAAATGGTCGATAAATACTCCGACGAGCAGATCCGTAAATTGCGCCGGGGTGGTCACGATCCAGAAAAAGTCTATGCTGCCTACGAAGCCGCCGTGAACCACCGCGGCACGCCGACCGTGATCTTGGCCCAAACCGTCAAAGGATACGGGTTGGGCGAAGCCGGCGAGGGCCGCAATGTCACCCACCAGCAGAAGAAATTGAACGAGCAGGAGCTGAGGGAATTCCGTACCCGCTTTGGCATACCCATTTCCGACGACGAGGTATCCGAGGCGCCATTCTACCGGCCTCCGGAGGACAGTCCCGAAATTCAATACCTCCAACAACGCCGCCAGGCACTGGGCGGTTTCCTGCCCAAACGAACCACAACGGCCGGACCTCTGGCTACCTGCGAACTGGACCTGTTCGACGAGTACTTCACTGGAACCGGCGAACGATCCGTATCCACCACCATGGTTTTAGTGCACATGCTGACCAAGATGCTGCGCAATAGTGATTTCGGAAAATACATCGTACCCATCGTGCCGGACGAGGCTCGCACATTCGGTATGGAGTCACTTTTCCGTGAGTTCGGCATCTACTCTCATACCGGCCAACACTACGAACCTGTGGATAAGGGCAGCCTCATGTTTTACAACGAGAAAATCACAGGTGTCTTGCTGGAGGAGGGCATCACCGAGGCTGGTGCCATGTCTTCGTTTCTCGCCGCCGGCACTAGCTACGCTACTCATGGTATCAATACGATTCCCTTCTTCATCTACTACTCCATGTTCGGATTCCAGCGAATCGGTGATTTGATTTGGGCCGCTGGCGACATGCAGTGCCGAGGTTTCATGATTGGCGGTACCGCCGGGCGGACGACCTTGGCCGGTGAAGGCCTGCAACATCAAGACGGTAACAGTCATGTCCTCGCCCTACCCTACCCACACGTCTATGCTTACGATCCAGCATTTGCTTACGAGCTGGCTGCCATCGTCAGCGACGGCATCTGCCGTATGTATGGCCTACAGGAAAACATCATCTATTACCTGACTGTCATGAACGAGACTTATCCTCAGCCAGTGATGCCCCGGGGTAAGACCGTACGCGAAGGGATCCTCAAGGGTCTGTATCGCTACGCCGCCAGTTCAAAAAAATCAGCCACCGCCCATCTCCTGGGTAGCGGGGCGATATTGAACGAGGTCATCAAAGCCGCGGCCATTCTGGAACAAAACTATGACGTGGCCGCTGACGTCTGGAGCGTCACCAGCTACAAGGAATTGTACCGGGACGCCATCGAATGCGAACGCTGGAATATTTTGAATCCCAGTAAGAAACCCAAGCGGCCCTATATTGAGCAAGCTCTCTCCCGGCACAACGGGGTGTTCGTGGCAGCCCTGGATTATCTGAAAGTGTTGCCTTCGATGTTGGCACAGTGGTTCCCCGGGCGGTTGTCTGTCCTCGGCACCGACGGTTTTGGCCGGAGCGACTCGCGCGCGGCCCTGCGGGATTTCTTCGAAGTGGACGCCCGATATATCGCTCTCGCTGCCCTGTCAGCATTGGCAGCCGAAAATAAAATCGACGCCAAAGTCCCTCGACAGGCCATCAAAGATCTAGAGATCGATCCCAGTAAGCTCAATCCGCATGTGGATTGACGCCATGGAATTCTCTTAGGCCAAAGGAACACTCTATGACGACCGAAGTACGGATTCCCGATATTTCCGAAGGGGTAACCGAAGGCACAGTGATCAGTCTTTTGGTTGCCGTGGGAGACGACGTCGAGCTGGATCAATCCCTTCTGGAATTGGAAACGGACAAGGCCATCGTCGCGATTCCATCTCCCGCCGCGGGAAAGGTGGCAAGCATCGAAGTGGCCGAAGGAGACAGTGTGGCCGTCGGTGCGGTGATTTTGAAGTTGGAGGCTGGAGCCATGGCGGCAGCAACCTCCGGAGCGGAGGCAGGAGACGCCCAAGTCGAGCCATCCTCACCCGAGAAGGTAGTCGAGGAAGCCGCGCCACCCGATGCGGCCACAGCCGACGCGGCCGTAGCGGCCACAGCGGCCAGTGCACCCATCCAGCCCACACCCGATGCGGTGACCGCCACCGCGGGTATGCCGCCAGACTCTCCAGCTCCTGACCCAGCTGAGAGCGGACCAATCGCCGACGTGGCGCCGGCCGCACCATCAGTGCGCCGCCTCGCGCGGGAGCTGGGCGTGGACATCAATGTAGTGCCGGGAAACGGTCCCCACGGACGAATCAGCGCCGAAGATGTCAGGGAATTCGTGAAGCAGACCATGACCACCAGTGGCAGTGGCGGAACCTATATCGCCACCGGCGCGCCAGCATCGGACCGCAAAACCACCGCGGGGACAACTCGAGCTGGGTCGATACCGGGCGCAGACGACCTTCCTGATTTCACCCGTTGGGGAGGCGTCATTCGTGAACCGTTGCATAAGGTTCGCGAAATCACTGCCGCAGCCATGAGTCACGCCTGGCACACGGTTCCCCAGGTCACTCAATACGACGAGGCCGACATCACCGAAGTGGAAGAGTTCCGACGTGCTCACAATCAGAAACTCGGCGACAGGGAAACTAAACTCACCATGACCGCGATTCTGTTGAAGTTCGCTGCGGTGGCGCTGCAGGAGTTTCCCCAATTCAATGCGAGTCTCGATTGGCCCCGTCGTGAACTGGTGATGAAGCAATACATACATATCGGCGTGGCTGTGGACACAGATCATGGGCTCCTGGTACCAGTGATTCGTGATATCGACCAAAAGGGAATCGAGCAATTGGCCACCGAGCTAACCGAGATCGCGGCGCGGGCACGCGAGCGTCGCGTCAATCCCGCTGAACTGGAAGGCGGCAATTTCACCATCAGCAATCTGGGTGGTATCGGCGGCCGGGCCTTCAGTCCCATCGTTTACCCACCACAAGTCGCCATCTTGGGTGTTTCTCGCGCTCGCACGGAACCGGTCTGGCACAATAACGAATTCCGACCACGTTTGATCATGCCACTCTCTCTCACCTACGATCATCGGGTGATCGACGGCGCCGACGGTGCGCGTTTCTTGTCTTGGCTGTGCGAAGCATTGAAGCAACCACTGCTGCTGGCCATGAAGGGATAGCAAACTATGACGGACAAACCCACCGAATCCCCAGCAAACAAGGCTCACGTCGACCCCACGCGAAACAGTCAAGCCGATGTGCTCGTGATTGGTGGCGGGCCCGGTGGCTACAGTGCCGCATTTCATGCGGCAGACCTAGGCCTGCAAGTCACCCTTGTCGATCCCGAAGACAACCCTGGCGGTGTCTGTCTGTACCGGGGTTGCATCCCTTCCAAAGCCTTGCTTCACGTGGCCAAAACGCTCACCGAAGCGGCAGAGGCTGCAAGTTACGGAGTGATTTTCGCCAAACCGCAGTTGAATCTCCACGAGATGAGGTCATGGAAGGACAATATCGTTGGCCAACTGACGCAAGGTCTCGGTCAACTCGTCCAGAAAAAGAAAATACACCATATCCGAGGCAGGGCACGGTTCCTGGATGCTGGCCGTGTGGTCATAGAACAGGAAGACCACAAGAGTGAGTGGGTTTTCTCACACGCCATCGTAGCCACAGGCTCCCGACCTATCGCTTTACCTGGGTTTCCGTCTTTCTCGCCCAGGATCATGAATTCGACGATCGCCCTGGAGCTAGCCGATGTCCCCAAATCTCTGTTGGTCGTGGGCGGTGGCTATATCGGACTCGAACTCGGCACCGTCTATGCAGCCTTGGGCACCAAGGTCACCGTCGTGGAGATGATGCCCAACATCCTGCCCGGCGTGGACAAGGATTTGGTCTCCGTGCTGAAGCGTCGACTCGACAATGTCTTCGCCGATATCCTGGTGCGGACGCGAGTCCAGGCGCTGAAAGAACAGAAAAACGGCATCCAAGCAACCTTGGTGGACAAGGACGGCCACGAGAGGCGCCGGCTATTCCACAAGGTCCTGATTGCCGTCGGGCGGGTGCCCAACAGCGGTGAGCTTGGTTTGGCTAACACACGGATTGTCAAAGACGACCGCGGTTTCATCCGAGTGGATGGGCAGCGACGGACCCATGAGCCCAACATCTTTGCCATCGGCGACGTGGCGGGGGAGCCCATGTTGGCCCACAAAGCTACCCATGAAGGGAGAGTCGCCGCCGCAGCCATTGCTGGGCGGAAGGTGGTTTTCGAACCGCGGGCTATTCCCGCAGTCGTCTACACGGATCCGGAGATTGCCTGGTGCGGTCTGACTCAGACCGAAGCTCAACAACAGAAAAGAAAAATTAAGGTTGGTAAGATCCCCTGGGGAGCTTCCGGCCGCGCTCTGACCATGGGTCGTAACACTGGCTTGACCAAGATCATCATCGAACCGGAGAGCGAACGCCTGTTAGGTGTGGGGCTCGCAGGCCCCGGTGCCGGTGAGCTGATCGCCGAGGGTGCGCTGGCTTTGGAGATGGGAGCCGTGGCGGAGGATTTGCGCCTCACCATCCACCCCCATCCGACCCTGTCCGAGACGGTTATGGAGGCGGCTGAAACCTTGTTCAAGCCTCGCTGAGATCCATGCCGCAGCTACCCCCCTAGTGCCCCCTCGCCGACAAAGCTAATATGTAGGGTGGGGGAAAGGGATTCTGGCGGAAAGCCCTCGGTACACCCACACAAACACCCTCGCACCCGTGATCGCCCTCTTTTTCCAGAATCCCCCGTGAAGTCTTGTTTTCTGCAGATTGGAGGGGGAACATGAATCACACTCGAACCACACTCCTGGCAGCCATCCTGATCGTGCTCATACTACCCGGCACGATCCACGCAACGAATCGTGCCGATCCAGTCGTCGATCCAGATGTCTACGCCGAACTGAATCGAACCTCCGAGGGAAGAGTCTATGTCCTCGTCGTGCTTCAACCACTCCAGAGCCGGATTGCGACACTCGAGCAACGGAAAGCAGCGGTAGCCGCCATTCAGGGCCAGGTTTTAGTAACGGTCCTGCCTCAAGATTTCGAAGTAGTGTATCGCTATCAGACGTTTCCAGGATTAACAGGTTGGGCATCAGCCAGCGGGCTGGCAGTACTCGAAACGCACCCCGACGTGATTCGCGTAGGCCTTGACGAAACCGGCGAGGGATTCCTCGATGTCAGTGTGCCGTTCATCAACGCCGATCAAGTCCAGGCTCTCGGTATCACAGGCCAGGGGATTACCGTGGCGGTTCTGGATACCGGTATCGACAGTGCGCACAACGACCTCTCCGACAACATCGCCACGGGCGCCTATCATTTTCTCAATCAGGGAATGGACATTGGCCCGGGAGCCGTGGATGGGCACGGCCACGGAACCCACATCGCGGGTATCATCACGTCCAACGGAACCGACGCGCCGGTCGGAGTGGCTCCTGATACGGATATCCTCGCGATCAAGGTCCTCGACGACAACAACAACGGTAATGTATCCGACTGGGCCGCGGGGGTCGACCACGTGGTGCTCAACATGGGCAGTTATGCCCACCTGTGCGCGATCAACATGAGTTTCGGCACCTACGGCTACAGCGCATGTCCTTGTGACAATCAGGACTCCTTCACCATGCTGATGCAAGCTGCTGTGCAAGCGGCGAAAGCCAACGGCATTGTTTGCTTCGCCGCCAGCGGCAATAACGGTGCCTGCAATCTGATCAGCAGCCCGGCTTGCCTTTCGGCCACCACCGCCGTGGCCTCCGTTTACGACCAGAACTATGGTGCGATCGATTGGTTCTTCGGTGGTGAATTCGTCTGTAGCGACGGCGGCTCGGCACCGGACTGGATCACTTGCTTTACTCAGCGCAGTGGCTGCAACGATCTGGCCGCTCCTGGCGCTTTCATTGCTTCGAGCCAGCTCGGTGGGGGCTGGGTGGAGATGAGTGGCACCTCGATGGCGACACCACACGTGGTGGGAGTAGCCGCTCTCATGTGCGAAAAAGCCGATGACTTGGGCACCCAGCTCACACCGGATCAGATCGTCCAGATCATGAAGGACACCGGCCAGCCGACCTTCGATCCCTGTGAGACCGAACCCAATCCGATCCGGGTCGATGCTCTCGCTGCGGTGAGCGCTGTCGACACGACCCAAGCTTGTGCCGGGCTGATCGATTTCGAAGACGATCCCCAGGTCGGCGCGAACATAACCTGCAACCCCGACGCTGGCCCCTACGAGTGCAACCCATCACACCACAACTGGCTCCTTGCCAAGGGAATCGACATCACGGGAACGCCGAACGGCTACCTCTTCACCAATCAGATATCAGGTCCCGTCGGCCAGACCGGCGTCTTCATCGGTTATGCAGCTCCGGACTACGGTGAGGCGGACGAAGGATTGAGCGACAACGAAATGCTGAGCATCCATTTCCAAAGTGCCCCGGCCCAGGATGTCGAGCTGGTCCTGACCGTCAGCCCCATCACAGCGAACAACAACGTTTCCTCTACTGTCTACCTCGACGCTTACGACGCCGGGAGTAGCCTTGTAGCCAGCGACACTCTCACCTTTACCGGGGTGACGAACGGAAACCACACGCCCGGTGCTATCAGCGTGTCACGGCCTGTTCCAGATATTTTCCGGATTGATCTGAGTGTCGACACACCTCACGCCGTTGAAGGCATTTATTTGGAATCGGTGGAGTGTGGATCTGTCGTAAGCGTCCCGGAAATCGCTCAAGTGGCGCCCTTCACGCTCTACCCCAACAACCCGAATCCCTTCAACCCAGCCACGGAAATCCGTTATGAACTTTTTACCCCGGTTCCGGTCCGTCTTCAAATTTACGACACAGCGGGCCGGTTGGTTCGCACCTTGGTCGATGCACCTCTCCAGCGACCGGGTCCGCACTCACTCCGGTGGGACGGACGTGATGGGTACGGTGCCACAGTAGCTTCCGGCGTGTACTTTTACCGGCTCGAAGCCGGGGAATACGGCAAAACCAGACGCATGGCATTGATCCGCTGATTTTAAAATATGGGGCAATTCTTCACAAAACCGCTTCTCTGAGAGGCGGTTTTGTTTTTTCCTACAATACTCATCCCCTTGATAAATATTGCATTCAACACCTAGGTCAGGCTATGCTGCCATAAAGAGCTGTTTATCAAGGCTGGCGTTTACCCTGTGAGTCTGTAATCGGCGTTTGACCTTAAAGGAGCCACGATATGAATCACGAACTGCCCGATCTCCCCTACGCCAAGGATGCACTTCAACCCCATATCTCAGCCGAGACGCTGGAATTTCATCACGACAAGCACCACGCCGCTTACGTGACCAATCTCAACAAAATGATACCTGGCACGGAATTCGAAGACCAACCACTCGAACATATCATCATGACCGCACCAGCTGGTGGTATCTTCAACAATGCCGCTCAAGTCTGGAATCACACCTTTTATTGGAACTGCCTGAGTCCCCAGGGCGGCGGAGAACCCAAGGGTGACCTGCTCGCCGCCATCAAGTCTAAATGGGGCTCGTTCGAATCTTTCAAAGAGGAATTCAGCAGGACAGCCGTGGGTACCTTCGGCTCTGGTTGGGCCTGGTTGGTCAAGAAACCGGACGGGAGTTTGGATTTGGCGAGTACCAGCAACGCCGGTTGCCCCCTGACCTCGCCGGACATCCCACTTTTGACGTGTGACGTGTGGGAGCACGCCTATTACATCGACTATCGTAACGCACGCCCCAAGTACGTCGAACTTTTCTGGAACTTAGTGAACTGGGAGTTCGTGGCGGAACGATTTGCCGGTTAGTCCCTGTATTGGGTCTTGGGTAATATTGAGTGTCACCGACCGCTTTGCCGACAGAACAGGCCGCTGCCGCAAAGCGAAGGGCGCCCCGCGGATTGCGGGGCGCTTCACTTTTGGTGACAGTTCACCGGTAAAGACTCTTCACTCGACCCCAGGTCAGGGCTTCTGAAGCTGTTCCTGCATTCCACTCGTAAAGTTCCCAAGGAACGAAAATTCCCTCCGGATCGTGATGGACCCACCCTACGCCATCACTGAACCAGCGTGTCTCCACGCGGCCCCCACCGAAACTGATCTCCACTTTGACAGCAGGAAACGTTCCCGCAGGAACAGTCACCTCTTGGAAATCGATAACCATGGCCGAATAACTGAAAAACTCACCAGGAGGTGAACAAAAAAAATCGGAATACATAGTACCGCTGATGTCCCAGGTCTTGCCGATGTACAACGGTAAATCCAAGTAAGTCCAAGGTGGATTGAAAACGACAATTTCCGGCTGGGGTGCCAGAGACTCCCAACCGTGGTAGTACACGTTTCCCTCATTATCTTTTGACCAAAAATGTTGGTCTTCTCCTTCCTGGGACTCGATTTGCCAGCTCGATGCGAGGATGGTTGCATCCAATCCACAAATCTGTCTTTGACCTGAGACCGCCATCTCAAGCAAATTTCCCGAGCTGTTCTGGTAGTTCCAGTAGGCACCTGGATTCAGAGGCAGATAGTCCGGTATCTTCCCCAAGAGGATGTTACTGGTGAGGAGAACCACAAATCCCCCCATTAAACTCACTTTAAGTATGTAACTCATGATACACTTCCTCAGGAGTAGGGCAGCCAGCTCGGAGCTCGACGTATTGGTGGGTTCCTTTCATTTTCCCACTTAGGCGATTATCATGCAACCGATTATATAACAGGCAATTAGATTATCCAAACATCGAAACCGGCGCCCATAATGATTCTCTCTAGAGAACTCAAGTGATCCCGGCATTTGCCGACATAGAGCAAGTAGAGGCGCATGATCCCGGGCATGACTTGATCGACCCACCGGAGCCACCCAACCGGTGCTGGAGGAACCCGAACATGAGCGAAAGACGCAAGAGGGACCGGAAAGCAACGTTGCACATCATCAGGGTTCTGAACCGAGACACTGGCAAACAGATCGGGCGTCTGGTAAATATTACCACTGATGGCATGATGCTGATCACCAAGAAGCCCATCGACAGAGGTACGATCATTCCCGTCCGCATGGTGTTACCGTGGATGATTCACGACAAGGAGGAGTTGGAATTCAGTGCGGAAGTCCGCTGGTGCCGGCCGGACACCAATCCAAATTACGAGGCCGTCGGTTTTAGACTGCTGAATGTCTCACGCGAAGGTACGGAGATCATCGAAGCGGTCTTTCACGAGTTCCATCTCGTGGGCTGATCTTCTCACGGATGGCCGTGATGTGGGCAGGCGTTGTCCCACAACATCCACCAATCACTGACACGCCATTCTTCACCATTTCCTGAGCTTGTTCTGCCATGTACTCCGGGGACTCGTGATAAACGACACGATCTCCCACCAATTCCGGAAGGCCGGCGTTGGCCTGGATGAGCAGCGGTAAGGTGGTATGCTGTTTGAACTCTCGCGCAATGTCGAGCATCTGTGCAGAACCATTCCCGCAGTTGGAGCCGATGACTTCGGCGCCTGCGGCGGCCAGACCCTTAGCTGCAGTCGGAATATCCACACCCATGATGGTGAAGAAACCTCGCGGTGTCGGATCGAAAGTCATCGTCGCCATAACAGGAATCGTAGGTGCAATGGTTCTAGCGGCTTCGATAGCAAGGGTGGCCTCGGTCAAATCGGTCATCGTCTCTAAGCAGAGAATATCAATACCTGCTTCAACGAGGGCTCGAATCTGACGCCGGAATGCCGCAGCGATTTCGGTGAGCGGGGTATCCCCGTAGGGCTCGAGAGTTCGGCCAGTGGGCCCGCATGAACCGGACACGTAAGCCGAATTCCCCACGGCTGTGCGTACGGCAGTAACAGCGGCCCGGCTG
>Ga0209536_100014429_pt1 | contig 11355 bp, 9 predicted proteins | sample DeeMarSeWOR28_12_FD_187461 | JGI IMG/M metagenome (GOLD analysis project Ga0209536, IMG submission 187461) | Marine sediment microbial communities from White Oak River estuary, North Carolina - WOR-2-8_12 (SPAdes) (version 2) | ecosystem: Environmental > Aquatic > Marine > Intertidal zone >... | reverse complement strand
GATGTCGCGGACCAGCCGGGTCAGGCGGCAGTACTCCGGGAGCCGGCGCAGACACTCGCAGAGCAGCTCGAGAAGCTCCTGGTGTGTATAGGGGCGCCAGGCGCCGCTCCGGTGGTGCCGTTCGAGCTCCACGCCCTGCACGAGACTGCAGGGATAGATCTTGATCTCGTCGGGACGGAAGTCCGGATCCGAGAAGAGGCGGTCGAAGTCCTCGATATCGGCGGCGGGGTCCCCATAAGACATTTTGACGGCGACAGCCACCTCACATTTAAGGACATTGCCATCCAGATAAAGAAGAAAATGAAAAAGCTGTTCGGCAAGGAAGTCAAATTCATGGCCGAACCGGGGCGATTCCTGGTCGGACCCGCCGGAACGCTTGTTACGCAGGTGGTCGGCAGAACATTCAGAAACAACAAGAACTATTACTATTTGAATGACGGTGTTTACGGCGATTTCTCCGGGATCGTCTTTGATCATTGCAGGTACGAGTTCAAGACGCTTCGCAGGGGGCAAAAGTTCTTGAGCGCCCTTGCGGGGCCCACATGCGATTCGTTCGACACGCTCTCCCTCAACGAGGAAATGCCGGAAATGGATGTTGGAAACGTCGTTTACGTGAAAAATATCGGCGCATATTCCTGCGCCAGCGCCGTTCCCGCCTTCAACGGCTTCCCGCCGGCCAAGGTAATGATGATCTAATAAACCTTATTTTTCACGGATCTTATCGCAGATAATGATTTTCACAGACATCCCGGATATTATTTCCGCGGATCTTGCGCTGATCTTCCCGGATTTCCCTGATTGTCTTATCTGTGGAATCAGCGTCGATCTGCGTTTAATCCGTGCTTTTCACATCCGCGAAATCCTGTGACAATCACAATCCAGTGATGGATCTGCGATGTCTCTCTAAGGAATTTCTAATAGATCTTATCTGACCTCACAAAACTGACAAAGTCGATTAATTGGACAGGAATCACAAAGCGGTTTCGGTTTGCAGTAATTCTTCCCAAGCTCAACAAGCAGCGCATGATACTCTTTATATAATGTAAGCCGCCTGGGAAGGTTGGATTCAAAGTATTCCCTCACATGCTCATAGCCTTCTGCCTTAAATAAGCCGACCCTCTCCCCTATCCTTATAGTATAAGCATCGACAACGAAAATTGGCTTCCCTAAAGCATACAGAAGGATAGAATCAGCCGTTTCTCTGCCGATACCCCATAAAGATAGAAGTTGGGTACGGGTTATGGAAGCTCGATCAATATTAATCAAAAATCTGCAGAAGATCTTGAGCTTCTTTTCTTTCTGCTTGTAATAACCGGAGGATCGAATTATCTTATGAAGTTTTGAGGCCGGAGTTCGCAGGATTTTTCGCGGAGAAAGCAACCTTTCTTTCTTTAATTCGGCGATCGCCTTTTCAACGTTCGTCCAGCTCGTCTGCTGCGTAAGGATCGCGCCAACCATTACCTCAAAAGGAGTATCAGCAGGCCACCAGTACTGCCTGCCGAAATGATCCAGGAGCTTATTGTATATCTTGATCAATTTATTCTTCTTCATTGTCCCGCTCTTGCCAGCTTCTTAGACTCGGCATCAACATATCTTATGGGATCGGGGATCCGATATCCGCGGCAGCATGAAAGAACGATTTTAATTGAAGACTCTAGATCAATTTTGAAACCGCGAGAGATATAAAGCGGCTTAACATTATCTCTTGACCTGACGACGGCCCCGATGACCTCCCCACCGTCATATAATAATGTAAAAGATCCTTTCTTAATCGGTGGAGCTTTGTGGGTTCCTATCAATCTGGACTTGGCGCAACCTATCGATGGCTTGCCTGCCAAGACCCCCATGTGCGCCGCAACGCCCATTCTTTTTGGATGAGCAATGCCCTGACCGTCAAAAATTATGACATCGGGACCACTTTTCAGTTTCTTAAATGCTTTTATTAGGGTTGGGCCCTCCCTGAAGGTCAGGAGGCCGGGAACATAGGGAAAGGATAATCTGCTCTTGGCGCTTACGGCCTCAATGAGCTCAAGATCGGGGAAGCTGTACGCGGCGACAACAGCGTAGATAAATTTTTCGCTGAATGCCAGGTCGGCTGCCGCAAGGATCTTGATCTTATCCAGGCGCAAAGGCTTGCCCCTAAAAATTCTTTTGCGCAGCTGTTTCTGAATCCGAAAAGCTTCCTTGGGGGATACTTTCCAGGAATGAAGGCTTTGGCATTTCACTAGATTTTCCCGCCCTGAATATCCTCTCTTAAGTTTTTCATGAGTTTCATAAGGAAGAAAATGTTATGTGTGGTGAGAAGAATATACGCGAGTATTTCTTTCGCGATGAAAAGATGTCTTATGTAGGCGGCCGAAAAATGCCTGCAGGCATAACAATCACACGTTCTGTCGATAGGAGTAAAGTCGTCAGAATATTTCGCGTTCCTTATTCCGGAATAACCTTCCATCGTCAAAAACGAACCGTGCCTTGCCAGCCTGGTCGGGATGACGCAGTCAAAAATATCGATTCCCCTTTTTACAGCCCCGATAATATCGCTCGCGAAGCCGACTCCCATCAAATGCCTGGGCTTTTCATCCTCAAGAAGAGGAACAGTCGAATCAAGCGTCTCAAACATCGCTTTCTGCGGCTCTCCAACAGAAAGGCCGCCTATGGCGTATCCAGGAAAGCCTATTTCTCTGATCTCTTTTGCCGACCGCTCTCTCAGATCTTTGAATATGCTCCCTTGAACGATACCAAACAACACCGGGGAAACGATGCCGGAAGCCGCGGATTTCGACCTCTTGGCCCAATCCGTGGTCCGCGCCACCGACTCCATCGCCTTATCTTTATCGCACGGGTGCGGAATGCATTCATCCAGCGGCATCATTATGTCAGACCCGTAAGCATGCTGGATCTCAACAACGCGTTCGGGTGTAAAAAAGTGCTTGGAGCCGTCAATATGCGAAATGAATTCCACGCCGTCGTCCGTAACGGCTTTGAGGTCCTTGATGCTGAAGACCTGAAATCCGCCGCTGTCAGTTATTATAGGCCTATTCCAGCCGATGAACCTGTGAAGCCCTCCGGCTTTCTTGATGAGATCGGGCCCCGGGCGAAGGTACAGGTGGTATGTGTTGCACAGGATACCGCGGACTCCGATATCTACCAGATCTCTCGGCATCATCGTTTTGACTGTTCCCTGAGTGCCGACCGGAAAAAACGCGGGAGTTTCCACTTCGCCATGTGAGGTTATTAGTTTCCCTATTCTTGCTTTTGACTTTTTGCTTTTTGAAAGGACTTCAAATTTCATCTAGAGAGTATTATACAATATTTTGAAGAAATTCGTGGATTGAAGCAGCCGCAAGCTTGCCGGCGCCCATCGCGGAGATAACGGTAGCAGCACCCAAAACAATGTCCCCACCAGCGAAAACTCCGGGGATTGAAGTCATCCCCTTCTCGTCAACTATCACCCCACCCCACTTCTCGATCTTGAGGTTCGGAGTTGATTTTGGGATTAGCGGGTTCGGCTTTTGACCGATAGCCACAACAACCGTATCACATTTGATCTTATACTCCGACCCCTCGACCGGAACGGGCCTGCGCCTGCCGGAAGAGTCCGGCTCGCCGAGCTTCATCTTGAGGAATTCCATCTCCTTGACCCATCCCTTATCGTCAGCGAATATCTCAGTTGGAGCAGCAAGAAGAGTAAATTTAATTCCTTCTTCTTCGGCACGGACTATTTCTTCTTCTCTTGCCGGCATCTCCGTTCTTGACCTTCTGTAAACTATTGTTACTTCCTTTGCTCCAAGCCTGAGCGCCACTCGCGCGGAATCCATGGCAACGTTTCCGGCGCCTATTACGACCACATGCTTGCCCATTCTTATGGGTGTAAGATACTCAGGGAATTTGTAGGCCTTCATCATATTGACCCTGGTCAGGAACTCATTCGCGGAATAAACTCCTCCAAAGTTTTCTCCGGGAACTCCCATAAAACGCGGAAGGCCAGCTCCGGAACCAACGAATGCAGCTTTATAGCCGTTCTTGAACAGATCATCGATCGTGAGTGTTTTGCCGATCAAAACATCTATCTGAAGATCAACTCCAAGACCTCTTATGTAGTCCACTTCTATCTTTACAATTCGCTTCGGCAGTCTGAATTCAGGAATGCCGTAAACAAGCACTCCGCCCGGTTCGCTCAGCGATTCGAACAGGGAAACTTGATATCCTAACTTGGCCAGGTCCGCCGCCGCAGTCAAACCAGCAGGCCCGCTCCCAACAACCGCGACTTTTGATTCGGTCATTTGGTTTTTAGATTTCGGATTTGTTTGTGGTTTGTACTTTGTGGTTTGAAATTTTTTCTTCGTCTCCCAATCCGCCGCAAACCTCTCAAGATATCCTATCCCGATAGGATTCCCCTTCTTCCCAAGGATACAAAGCTTTTCGCACTGGTCTTCCTGAGGGCAAACCCTTCCGCAAACAGCCGGAAGTGCATTTTTCTCCTTGATCTTCTCAATCGCTTTGTCAAACTCTCCAAGGGCAATAAACTTGAGAAATGCCGGGATATCTATCATTACGGGACAGCCTTTTACGCAAGCCGGATTCTTGCACTGAATACAGCGTTTTGCCTCGGAAATGGCCTGTTCTTCCGTCAGCCCAAGCGCGACCTCGTCAAAGTTCCTGACGCGCTTGCCCGGAAGCTGCTCATTCATCTTAATTTTTTCCGGTTTATTATTCATTTGCCCAGCCTGCATTCATGATTGATCTTTTCCAGCGCTTTTTTCTCTTCGTCTTTATAAACGGAAAGTCTGTTTCTCAGGTCGGCAAAATCAACGAGGTGAGCGTCAAACTCCGGGCCGTCAACGCACGCGAACATGGTCTTGCCGCCCACAACCACCCTGCACACGCCGCACATCCCGGTCGCGTCAAGCATGATGGGATTCAAGCTAACAAGGGTCTTGATGTTCTGAGGCTTCGTGACACGCGAAACGGCATCCATCATCGGCACCGGCCCTACGGCATAGACAAGATTAATCTCTTCCTCGCCCTCTATCATTTCTTTAAGGACATCCGTGACAAATCCCTTTCTCCCGCATGTCCCGTCGTCGGTAGTAACATGGAGAACATCGCTGACGTTAGCTATAACCTTATCCATGATAAGAAGGTCTTTACACCGAGCTCCGATAATTGTTGTAACCTTGTTCCCGGCCTCTTTCATTGCTTTTATCACGGGATGGATCTCCGCTATTCCAACGCCGCCGCCCACCACAACAACATTTCCGAATTTTTCGACATGGGTGGGATGACCAAGCGGCCCGAGAAGATTAAGGACCGAATCCCCCGGCTTTAAAGTGCCGAGTTTCTTCGTTGAAGCGCCGGCTTCCTGAAAGACTATCGTGATGGTTCCGGCTTTGGGATTTTTCTCGGCAACGGTCAACGGAATTCTCTCTCCAGTTTCATCAATCCTGATGACAACGAACTGACCCGGAAGGGCCTTGACCGCCACAAGGGGCGCCTCAATCTCAATCAGCTTAATTGCCTCTGCCAGTATTTCTTTTTTTACTATCCTGTTCATCGAAACCTCAACTTTATAAAAGAAAAGAGCTTACACACGAACCACACTTCCTTGTGCAAGCTCTCTATTCTAGATTATTTTGTGCCGTTATTCTACAGTGCGCCGCTCCCGGAAAACATCACAAAAGTGTTCTCCGCTTCTTCAGTGTCCCATCCGTAAGCGAAGTCGATATGAACGGGCCCGAGCCCGAATCCCAAACCAAGCGTCATTCTCGAGATCTCTCCGCCGTTCTCGGTATAATAACCGGCCCTTGGCGTAAAGATTCCGGTAAACAGTCCGCTTTCGGCCCCGAGACGGATATCGGTCTTGCTGCCGTCGTCTTCAACGCTGTACATATCAAGGTCAGCCGAAAGAGTAGCGATCATCGGGATTTGCGAGGCCACGCCGAGCACAACATGGGTCGGCTCCCTTTCAGCTTCACTGTAATCCGTTTTTACTCCGGTGCTAATCAGCTGCCCCGTGTCCGGATTCACCAGGAAGGATTCGGTCTGCCCGCGCCATTCGAATCCAGTCATCAGATTGCGCAACGCAAGTCCGACAGTAAGGGTCGGTATAACATCCATCTGAGCGCCGACGTCAAGACCAATTCCGCTGCCCGTCGCGTAAGATAAATATGCCAAATTCGGAACCGGCGGGACCGGACCCCCAACGTGCGAGCCCAACCAGAGCTCCCCACTCATAAATCTAAGGTTTGCACCCAATGAGATCGGGGACATCAATGGAAAAAGTCCAAGCTTGCTTCCGAAAGTAACCGCAATAGCATGCTTCAGTTTTCCGTAAAGAGAAATGTCAGGGGTCGAAACAGGAATAGTAGTTGATGCGACCGACTTATCCACGTACGCATCGGCCCACGGAATATAGCTTACTCCGATACCCCTGACCGAAAATCCGATAATTCCATTCGCGCCCACGTCAACATTAAGCGCGTCTTCCCAGTTGTCCTCAAGATATTTTGCGGGGTCATCCGTAACTTCCGTGAACCTGTCGATCGTGACATTCCCTTCATAGCCCAGGCCGACCATCCCGTCACCAGCCAGAAGACCCGCGTGAATGAGGCCGGCAGGATTCCAATACGCTGCGGTAATATCCCTTGAGAGAGCGGTGTAAGCGCCTCCCATTCCCATCGCTTTGGCGCCGATCCCCACTGCGTAAACGGGTGAAGAAACCAGCAAAATTGACAGAATAACGGCAAAAATTGTTGTTTTTCTCATTTTCCGCCCTCCAAAAAAAGATGGATTATTATACCACATAAGTGAAATCGCGTCGAATATTTTACGAGAAACAGTCGGGAGGCATCAAAAACAATTATGAAAATTAAGCCCGGTCTGAGACCCATGTCAACGACCCCGCTGAGACGGGGTGTTTTTTCAAGAACAGGAAAGATTGGCCCTGCTCAAAGGGTCAAGCTTGACCTCATCGACACCGCAAGCCATCTTCTGCCGGCAAAGTTCGAAAGGCAGCATGAATGGCTCAACATCAGAAGGCGGTCCGTAATAAACCTCGGCCATGATATCCGCGCTCTCAAAAAAAAGCACAAACAGGCCGTCGCCAACGGCGAGGTCCCAAAAACCCAGCTTGAAGTAACGACACTCTTAAATCATCTCGATGCCCTGCTTTCAATTTCACAGGAGCTAGTCCTCGAGCCGAATCTTGAGAAAATCTTCACGTCAATACTCAAGGGGGTAAAAGAACTTGGCTTCAAGCGTGGATTTCTCTATACATATGACGGCAAATCAAAACTGCTGCAGTTAAAATCCGCCATCGACATGGAAGAGGCAAGGGACTCCAGATATCACGAACCAACAGACCCGCATGAGGCAGGAGACACCCCGAAAAGCCAGGCCATTGATTCGAGAGACATCGTTATTGTCAGCAAACGGATTGAAAACAGGCCTCCCGAGATAGTCCTGCCGCTTTTCGTTGAAAACGAGGTAGCGGGAATCTTGAAAGTTGACAACAACGATAGCATGCCACTTTTTAAAGCGGGCGTCTCCAGAAAGATAACAACAACAATTCTTACAACATTTGCCAACCTCGCGGGAGCGTCAATAAGAAACGCTCTTCAATTTAAGGAGCTCGAGGATACAAAATATCGCTTCAGCGAAGCGGTGAATCTTGCCCGCATGGGTGAAATGGCCGCGCTCGTCGGGCATAACCTGATGAATCCTCTGGCGGTCATTACAGGCATAATCCAGACAGTAATGATCGAACACGCAAAAATAACCAGAATGATCGACCGCCAACTCGCCGAGGTGGGCGGAGAAGAGCTTATCCCGGAAAAAATGAAATCAATAATGATGGCCTGGACCGAGCAACTGATCAGAAACTTCGAATACAAAAGTACGGAGATTATACTCGCGGCAGAAAGGATATCAGAAGTAAGAAAGCTGCTTGAGCCTTTCCACACCCCGGCTGCAAAATCTCAACCGACCAAGCTTAACGAAATCCTCAAGAGCGCCATGGCGCTGTCAGAAATTCTCGCGTCAAAAAACGGCACAACAATCGAACTGCGGTTAAACGAAGAAGAAATCAGCGTTCAATCTTCGGGGAAACTGGAACTGGCAGTTTTCGCTGTCTTAAAGAACGCCATAGAATCCCTGCAGGCAAAATCGGAGCAGGGGCAAGATGATTTCCACGGAAAGATAACCATAAGGTCCTATGTCTCCGGGAAAAGGGTGGTCTTAGAAATCGAGGATAACGGAGTGGGAATCGAAAACGATCATATCGGGAGGATATTTGATCCGTTCTTTTCCAAAAATAAGGATTTAACAAGCAATCACGGCCTCGGTCTTTCCTTCGCCAGAGAGATAATAAAAAAATCGTGGGGAAGCATCCGGGTTTCAAGCATTTTCGGTGACGGAGCAACAGTGAGAATTGAGCTCAACCCTGCCGACTAACCTGCCTCCGGCAGCGTCAGATAAGCCTCCGGCATAACATACACGCCCCTGGAATCGCTCTCTTCTGCGATCTTCATCGCTTCATCCACAGTATCAACCGGAGTCATTCGCATCTTTTTTACAATATCCTTATCCATTTTTGTCACCCAAATTATCCTGAACTTCTCGGCCTTGTGAACAGCGGAGTATATTGAATGACCCGGAATGCTGAAATTTCTCCTCAGCTCCTCTTCGATCGCCTTGGATGACCCAAGGTTTATCCACTTCATGTATTCTTCAGCAGGAAGACCTTCAGCCGATTCTGCAACCAGAACCATCGTTCCCCCTTCTTTAAGGCAGTAAGAAGCATTCTCCATCGCCTTATGCGACTGGACAAAATTCATGTCCTTCGTCCCGCCGCCCGCGGAAGCAATAACAAGATCAGCTTTCTTCGGAATCTTAACCCTCGCGTGATCATCAATGAATTTGCATCCGGCAAGATGGGCCTTCTCAAGGTCTCCCGCAAAAACACCGGCAAGCTCGCGCTCACCGTTCACGACAGAGTTTACGATCATATCAGGCCCGAGCATCCTGGCAGCCTCAAGCATGTCGCCGTGAACTGGATTATCCTTCAGGTTTCCCGTTATGCAATTCGGATTCTCGCCGCCGCCCACCCTGTCGCTCATCAGCAGCTTGTGGTTATACTGTACAGTATCAAAGGCCGAAATCCCCGGCAGGACAGATTTTCTCCCGCCGCCGAATCCGGCAAAATAATGATATGTAATGCAACCCGTGAGGATCTTGATACCCGCGCCGGCAACAACTTTATTTACTCTAATTTTGTTTCCGCGCGAAGAAGTGCCGAGCTCAACAAGGTTCGAGTCGTCCCTGCAATGGTGGTCAACAAGCCGAACATTTCTCTCCGAAACAAAAGGGCCAACCAGCTTTTTCTTTTCATCCTCTGTATGGCCCCTGTGAGTGCCTGTCGCAAAAACGATCGTGATGTTTTCGTCGATAACACCAGAATTATTCAGGTCGGAAAGTATCACCGGAAGCAGAATGTCCGCCTTGGAAGTCCGGGTTCTGTCGGAAACAACAATGACCGCGTCCTTACCGCCTTTATCCTTAACTATATCAGACAAGGTCGCGGAACCGATCGGCTGTTTCAGTGCGTCAACGACCGAAGCCCTGGGATAGGCAAGCTTTTTCATTTCCCGAGACTTAAGAATCCCGAGAATTCTGTCTTCGGGAACGGAAACCTTAACTTCGGAACTGCCGTATTTTAAAAGAACATCTATTGCGGACATATCCAAAAAAGATTATACATGATCAACTTGAACCATTCTACATTTTATAATATAATCCCGAATACTGTATGAAAATCTTACGGGTTATCCTCATAACAGTTCTTCTGGCGGCGCTCTCAACGCCCGCTTCAGCTGGAATGCTCACCCTTGGCGCAAAAGCATCAATTTACAATCCTCCGGAAGCGGGAGCAAGCCCGTCATTAATGTACGGATTCATGCTGGACTACGATATCAACGCGGTTTTTCACGCGAGAGCCGGAGCCCATTACACGTCTTACACGGCAAATGACGTCGATTATACCTTAATGCCCATCACACTGGATATCCTCGCACACTTAATGCCAGGCAATAACGTTGATCCCTATCTGGGAGTCGGCGTGGGGTATTACAGCAAAACAATTGACGGAGAGGAAAGCTCGCATACCGGCGGACAGGCCATAGCGGGGATAAAGTTCAACCTTGGCGGCTTCAGCGCCGCTTTTGAGGCAACATATATGGTTCCCGATCTCGCAAAGTCCGAAGAGGGATCATTTGCCTGGGGCGGCTGGGCCAGCGGCTCAACTTACGTATATGTGCCCTTCTAACAACACGGGAAAGGAGTATCACACATGAAAAAGCTGAACTTAACCAATGTCCTCCTGGTAATTACGATAATCATGGCCATAGTTTTCATCAACGTCACTTACGGAACATACAGGAAATTCAGCTACGAACAGAAAAAGATGCATGTCTTCTACATTACCAACGCAGGCATAAATCAGGCTATCTGGTACCTTTCTACACCAACAAGCCTGGGAGGATACGGGCCTTATTGGAGAACAAAGAGCATGAAAAAGTTCTTTTCAGTCGGGTCGTACACCATATCCGTCAAGGACAGCAACCTGCCGGGAGAGATCCTCATTACTTCCATTGGAAAGGCGGAAGGGATAACTCTCATGCTTCAGGCAACGGTCGTTTACGGAAGAAGCATCCCTTCGGTCTTTGATTACGCCCTCTACAGCGGCGGCGAGCTTGAGATCGGCGGAGCATCAAGCATCTCCGGAAAGATATTCATCAACGACAACTTAAAACTGAGCAGGAGCGTTGTTCTTCAGAACGGGACCGCTCTCATTACGCCCGGTTACAATGTGATGTGGGAAGGCAAGCCGGAATATAAGAGCATGAGGCCGCAAAGACCGTATCCTGTGCTCCCCGTCCTTGACACGACATTCTATTACGACAAGATCGCCTTCGCGAAATCCGGCGACAAGAGAATTCTCCAGGGCGACTTTGACTTTAAGAATGTCGACCTGGAAGGGCAGACAATTTACGTTAACGGCAACGTCACAATTAAGGGCAACATTACGGGCCACGGCGCGATCGTAGGTTCAAGAAACATGAAAATAACAAATAACGGACGGATCGACAACGGTGTTTATTTCATTTGCAACGGCAAGCTGACGGTTTCCGGAAAGCATTTCGTGAACGGCAATTCATACTTCTACTCAAAACAGAGCCTGATGCTTGAAGACGGAACAAGACTGACCGGCGGAGCCGTATTGCTTTCCCCGACCATCATCGAGGTCGGGCGGGACTGCAGTATTTCCGGCCTGGTCTACGCCCCTTCCATAGCGGTGGG
>Ga0209536_100014427_pt1 | contig 11355 bp, 10 predicted proteins | sample DeeMarSeWOR28_12_FD_187461 | JGI IMG/M metagenome (GOLD analysis project Ga0209536, IMG submission 187461) | Marine sediment microbial communities from White Oak River estuary, North Carolina - WOR-2-8_12 (SPAdes) (version 2) | ecosystem: Environmental > Aquatic > Marine > Intertidal zone >... | reverse complement strand
CGTGCCGGCATGTTTCCAAAAAGATCTCTGACTTCAACGACAGTCCCTTTGTTGCAGCCCGTTTCATGGACCTTTGCAACTTTGCCATAGCGGACTTCCACCCTGGTGCCCAACGGGTCCTTTTCAGTCCTGGAAGTTATGGACATTTTAGCAACCGAGGCAATGCTGGGTATTGCCTCACCTCTAAAACCAAGGCTGTGAATTGCCGTCAACCTGCTGCTGTCATCTGCGCTCTCGCCCAGCTTGCTTGTGGCATGGCGTTCCAGGCAGAGAAGGATATCGTCACCGTCCATGCCCATGCCATCATCAATTATTTTGATAAGCCTGGTACCGTTGCCTTCAATTTCTACCTGGATAGTGCCTGCCCCCGCATCAATGGAATTCTCAAGAAGTTCCTTGACTACGGAAGCCGGCCGCTCAATGACTTCACCTGCCGCGATCTGATTGGCAAGATGTTCTGAAAGAATTTTTATCTTGGACAAAACACACTCCAATGAGAGAGGAAAAGTTTGTTATTTGTGTTCTTGGGCTGCATGAAGTAAATAAACCGCAGCTTGTTAAATTACACTACAAATTCTATCCAGACAAGTTCATCGGCATGGGCAGGGAAACATCGAAACAGCATAAAAGTCGCAAAACTCCTGCCAGCAGGAGAAAACCTCCCGGGAGGCGGGGGAAAAGTCCGATAACTGCCACACGGCACAAGCCCTGGAATCATGTCCACTGCACTCTTTTTCTTCTGGGCATTAGCCTGCTAATCACGGTTTTTATAGGAGTGACCCTCTACCTTTTTGTTCTGCTTGACATACCGAACCTGAAATCAATACATGACTATCAGCCGAAAATGGCAACCTTGGTGCTTGACCGGGACAATAGGACAGTAAAGCGGATTTTTGAAGAAAACAGGCGGGTTATATCCCTCGAAAACATGTCCCCATTGCTTCCCCAAGCATTTGTTGCGGCCGAGGATTCCCGTTTTTATCAGCATCCCGGGGTCGACATATGGTCTATTGCCCGGGCCCTCTTTCATAATATCCGGTCAGGGGCGAAGGCTCAGGGAGGCAGCACCATTACACAGCAGGTGACGCGTTCTCTACTTCTTTCGCGGAAAAAATTATATTCCCGTAAGATAAAGGAGGCAATTCTGGCATACCGGATAGACTCGGTGATGAGCAAGGAGGAAATTCTCTATATCTATTTAAATCAGATATATCTGGGCGAGGGAGCTTACGGCGTCGAGGCGGCTGCTGAAACCTATTTCAACCAAAGGGTACAAGATCTGACCCTGGGCCAAATAGCAGTGCTGGCCGGTTTGCCCCAGGCACCCAGCCGCTATTCACCCTTCAAAGATATGGAGCTGACCAGAAAACGCCAGGCATATGTTCTGAACCGTATGGCCGAGGATGGCTATATAACACCTGAAGCGGCCCGTGGAGCATATGAAGAGCCGTTGGCCCTTAGTGATCCCCCAACTGATAACTTTGTAGGGGAGTACTATTATCAGCAGGTTATGAACTACGTAAAGAGTCGGTATGGAGAGAAATTATTGACAACGGGAGGACTTACGATCATTACCTGTATGGACCGTTCTCTCCAGGAAGATGCCCAGGCTGCTGTCAGGAGAGGATTGGCTCATTTTGCAGCAGACCGGAACACGGGAAACAGCCCGCAGGCAGCCATGGTGGTTATGGAGATAGAGTCCGGCAGGGTCCGTGCCGTTGTGGGCGGCGCTGATTTTGCAGCCAGCCAGTTTGACAGGGCGATTCAGGCCAGGCGTCAGCCCGGATCATCTTTTAAACCCATAATCTTTGCTGCAGCTCTTGAAAACGGCTTTTCGCCCGATTCAATTCTTGTTGATGAGCCGTTAATTCTTGCAGGGACAGGGCAGGGAAAAACATGGGAGCCTAAAAATTTCGACAACCTCTATTATGGCCCCATATCGCTGCAAACCGGCCTGGTGCAATCACGTAATATTATAGCCATCAAGCTTTTGCAGGAAGTGGGCATAAAGAAAGTTGTCAGTCTGGCAAAGGATCTTGGCATCACTTCAAGGATGAAGCCGGATCTTACCCTGGCCCTGGGGTCTTCTGAAGTTTCCCTCCTTGAAATGACCGGAGCCTATTCTGCCTTTGCCAACCAGGGTATTTATACCCCGCCGGTATTCATTGAGGAAATAATTGACAGGAATGGGAAGGTGTTGGAGAAGGATCAACCCCGAAAGACCCGGGTCATGTCTGAACACACCGCGCTTCAAATGGACCAGATGCTACAGCAGGTCATTCAACGGGGGACAGGAAAACAGGCCCGGGGATTAAAGGGAATGGCTGCTGGCAAAACAGGTACTACAGATAGTTATATGGATGCCTGGTTCATTGGTTACACCAGGGATTTTGTCACAGGAGTCTGGGTCGGGCATGACAGAAACATGTCATTGGGCAAAGATGGTTCTGGAGGACATGTTGCAGCACCAATTTGGCTCGATTTTATGAAAAGTGCCCAACAGTAAAAACCGGCATAAATTTCTCAGCAATTTTTAAAAATCGGTTGGAACAGTTAAATTTTCCGCCTTTTACGTTCCCTGAAAAAAATTCTGATGGGAGTTTTGTCGAGACCCAGTTCCTTTCGGAAGGTATTAACCAGGTAGCGGTGGTAGGAGAAGTGGATTGCCTTGGGGTAATTTGTAACAACGGCAAAGGTAGGAGGTCGGGTGGCTATCTGGGTGATGTAAAGAAGTTTAATCCTCCTGCCTCTGTGTAACGCAGGGGGATGGGAGGCAGTGGCATCCAGGAGTATCCTGTTTAGCCGACTGGTGGAAAATGTTTTGCAGAACTGTTCATAAACCGAATCAATTGCTGGCAGGAGTTTTTGTACGCCCTTCCCGGTCAGGGCTGAGAGCGTCAGGACCGGTGCAAAACCCACAAATGCTGTAGCCATTTGTAATTCGGTCACTATCTTCTTCTGCTCTTTACTATCGCCTTTGACAAGGTCCCACTTGTTAACTACCAGGATGCAGGCCCGTCCCTGTTCCTGAGTATATCCTATTACCTTTGTGTCCTGTTCTGTTATACCTTCTTCGGCATCGATCAATATCAGGGCGATATCGCATCGTTCCAGAGCGGCAAGTGCCTTGATAATGCTGAATTTTTCCAGTTTTGCCTTAACTTTCCCCCTACGCCTGATCCCGGCTGTGTCAATAAGCAGGAAGCTGCCTTTCTTTGTTGTCAGCAGGGTATCGATTGAATCCCTTGTGGTTCCGGGGATATCGGAAACCACCATACGGTTTTCACCAAGAAGCCGGTTGATAAGTGAGGATTTTCCAACATTTGGTCTGCCAAAAAAGGCGATCCGGACAGAATCTGCAGGCTGCAAAGAAGTTTCTTCATGTTGAGGAACTGCTGCTACAAGATCAGCCACTAATGAACGAACGCCATACCCATGTTCCGCGGATATTGGCCAGAGTTTTTCCACGCCCAGTTCGTAAAAAGCTGGGAGCAGGACCTGTTCCAGCTCTTCGCCGTCTATTTTGTTCACCACAAAATATACAGGTTTATCGGTTTTGCGGAGCAGCTTCGTGACATCAAGGTCCGTGGGCGTAACGCCTTCCTTGCCGTCCATCAGGAAAAGAAGCACGTCTGCTTCAGCGACAGCCTGCAATGTCTGTTCCCGGATGTTTCCAGCCATGCTATCTCCATCCGCCGCTGCATTGCTCCCCTGCTCAATGCCTCCTGTGTCAACCAGGATGAATGTTTTCTGCTCCCACTCAACGCGCTCGTACTGTCTGTCGCGGGTAACCCCGGGTGTAGCATCGACCAGGGCTTTGCGGGATCTCGTGATGCGGTTGAATAGAGTTGACTTGCCCACATTCGGCCGGCCGATCAGGGCAACGATACCGGCTTGTAAGAGCGCTGAATGGTGATTGGGGTTACTATTTGAAGTCATTGGCAAAAGGTAGATCTTACCGAACGTAATTGAAGAAGTTATGCTTCTCCTGCAGAAACGGTATTGATATTTTCTGCAAGCATAACCAGAATATTTTCTGTCAACTTTTGCAGCTGAGGATAGTCTTTTCCCTCTTCTCTGGCAAGCAGGTGCTGGAGAGAAATTGTTGCCGGCAGGATAAACTGCCGAAAAAAGGGCTTCTGTTTTTGTGAAGACAGGAAGGCAAAAGCTCCAAGAATTTGCAGGTTCCGCTGCATAGCCAGGCTGGGGTAGCCTTTTAGAAATGCCTGCTCATCGAGACCATATTTACAAAGATGCTCCAGGTAATGTTCTAGCAATTCATGCTGCAATTGTTCAGGAATCCGGGCATAGGGGTCGATGAGCAGAGAAGCGAGATCATATCCAAGGGGGCCAAGCCTGCCCCCCTGAAAATCAATGATCCTTACTTCCCTATCCCGGAGCATGATATTTCTTGACTGAAAGTCCCGGTGCAGGAAATAGACAGCCGGCTGCCGAGCAGCACGACCGGCCAGGGTTTTGAATTCATCTGTCAGTCCAGCCGGAAATTTTTTGATCCCGAGCAGATCCTGGCAAAATGCCTGCATGAAATAGCCCGATTCTTTTTCAAGCATCAGTTTTTTATCATAACGTTGCGTTTCCCAGGACCATTTCCTGTTGAAGCGGATACTGCCGGAAATCTGCATATAGAGGAGAAGTTCGATAATTTCTTTGTATGTTTCTCTGATCTGATTCCAGGACTCTTTGCCACTTTTTTCCTTTTTTTGCTCCAGTTCATCATAGAGCAGCCTTGTGCCAAGGTCCTCAAACAGGATAAATCCATTTTGAGGATCGAAACCATGGATTTCAGGAACAGGGATACCTCTTTTTTTCAGATGAGTGCCGATATTATAAGCAGCAAGGGCTTCAGCCAATCCTTTTTTGGGGTTTTCCTTGCCGGGTAGAACCCCACAAAAAGACACATCTGCCCCTGTCTTGATTTTAAAGAATAAGCGGCTTGATCCGTCACTGGAAAGAGGGGTCAGAGTGATTTCCTTGCCAGTAACAGCAAACCCCTCTTTGTGGAGAAAATTGATGATTTGCTGCGGGTGAATATTATTGTCTGGATGGTTCATTTTATATGACGGCAGAAAGCCAGCAGTTGCAAATTATTTAACTGGAGTACTCGAGTGGTGTTTTCATACTCTTCCCCGATATTCGTCTTCAAAAGTACTTCCCGCGTTTCCTCGACCCTAGCATTAAAAACTACATACTTTCACAATGTCACAATGCCGTCGATAATAGTGCTCCCGGCAGGAACTACAGCATCATCCCATACAACCGTGCGCTGCAGGGTCGTCCCTGCTTCAATTGTAGCTCCTTTCCCGATGCAGACCCAGTCGAGCAGCCTGGCATCCCGGCTGACAGATGCGTTTTCCAATCCTATAAAAGGAGCAGCGGCAGCAGTTTCGACAAGTTCCTCATAGACCGGCACATTATGCGCCAGTAAATCTGCGTGCAGCTGCAGGTAATCAGTCGGGGTCCCCATGTCTGTCCAGAAGTGGTTTCGTGCCACATAGGATCCAATCAAGCCCCCTTTCTGCAGAAGTTTCCTGTAGCAGTCGATGATGCAATACGGGGTGTCCCGCGGAATGGTGTGCAGCACATCAGGATTGATAACATGAATTCCTGTAAAAGCAAGGGTTCTTTCCAGCTTTCTTTCGCTGCCGCCAGGCTTGCTGAATCCCGTTATCCTAAGCGTATCATCAATCCTGACATCGTTAAAACGTGGATAGTCATGCAGAACGAGGGTTACATCCGTCCCTGATGCACAGTGAGAGCTATAGACATCGCTGTAATCGATGGAATGATAAATATCTCCATTGACAACAAGTACAGGATCACTGCCGAGATGGGAAAGGGCCAGCCGCAGGCCTCCTCCGGTACCAAGTATTTCTTCTTCCTCCTGCAGTATGATATTGGCTTCAGGCAGTATGGCTTCTTTTATCTGGGAACGCAGGTGGTGTGCGTTTATTATAATTTCTTGCGCACCGGCCTGCTTTATCCGGCTGATTGTCAGGTGTAGAAGAGGCCTGTTGAGAATGGGGAAAAGAGGCTTGGGGCGCTTCAGTGTATAGGGCAGAAGCCTGGTACCAAGACCTGCTGCCAGGATCATGGCTTTCATAGTAAATTATTCATGGCAGGTTACCCTTCTCCCGTTAATTTCAGAGGATACGCAAAATCATTAACCGGACCACGGGATATAGTAGGATATATTTCAGGAGATTTACAAAGACAATTCACCGGCAGCCGATTCTGTGACACCAATGATTACTATACCGGCATCATCTGCAGCCCTGATGACTGCTTCCCTGTCAAAGAAAAGAGCATATCCGGCCTCAACGGCAAGAACGGCAGCATGAACCTCCCTCATGGTCTCAATGGTTTTTTTACCAATGGCAGGAAGATCAAAGCGAAGATCCTGGTTTGGCTTTCGTACTTTCACCACAACGGTTTTTTCTTTGCCAAGAGAGCCCCCCCGGCGTATGGCCGCATCTGTACCCTCAATTGCCTCAACTGCTAAAACGGTTTGATTGCGCAGCACGACACATTGACCGATGTCGAGACTACCCAGGGCTCGTGCAATCTGCCAGCCGAGAATAATGTCTTTCTTTTGCTCTTTTGTCGGTTTTTTTCTGGTTAAAATACCTTTGGGAAAAAGCAGTTCCGGCACGAATCCAGTTGACGCTACGACCTCAATGCCATCTTTTTCCAGGCGATCGGCGACAGCACGCAGGATGGCATCGTCCTGCTTGACGTTTATCTTGTTCCACAGTCCGATCCCTTTGAGGTCAGGCCGTACATCTCTGAAGATATTGGTTTTTTTGATTGAGCCGAGAAAAACGGTCTTCTGTACCCCCTCATGTTTGAAAAAATCGATAATTTTCCCCAGCTGGCCCAGCTTTACCCATTGGAGACGGTCCACATACCCGGCAAGGGTTTCGTCTGTTTCTCCCCTGTGAGCGGCGGCATAGACACTCATGCCCTGCTTCCGGGCCGCCTTTGCAAACAACAGGGGGAACTGTCCCCCTCCGGCAATAATGCCAATTCTATCAGATGTGGTATTAGTCATTGCTGTATTATTTGTTTTAAGATATTTGCAGACTTGGAGCTTAAGCAGAATTGCCAGGAAATTATTCGTCAGCTTCAACCGTTCTGATAACGCCCTGCTTGCTGCTGCGGAAAAAATCTATGAGGCGGTTTACAGGTTCGCAATCGGGCACTTCCCTTGCTGTCTGTTCCAGGGCCTCCTGCAACAGGAGATCAGGGGTCATGAAAATGATTTTATATGCCCTGTCAAGTTTTCTGATGGTATCGTTATCGAATCCGCGGCGGCGCAGGCCGATCTTGTTGATACCGGACACCCGCATTTGTTTACGGGTGCCGCTTACAATAATAAAGGGGGGTACATCCCTGCTAATGCCGGAGACACCACCAATGTATGAATGGGCACCGACCCTGGAAAACTGATGGATGGCGACCAGGCCGCCTACTATGGCATAGTCCTCAACATGGACGTGACCTGCCAGGGTGGCGCCATTGGCCAGGATGGCCGAATTGTCGATCACACAATCATGGGCGATATGGACATAGCCCATGAGCAGGTTGCCGCTGCCGACGCTTGTAATGCCTTTATCAGTGATGGTGCCGCGATGCATGGAGACATATTCGCGGATCTGGTTGTTGTCGCCGATAATAAGTTCTGTGTCCTCTCCTTTGTATTTCAGATCCTGGGGAGGAGCCCCTATGGTGGCAAAGGGGCCGATAACATTTCCAGAACCTATGGTTGTAGGCCCGGATATAATGCTGTGCGGCTTGATTATTGAATCCCTGTTGATGGTAACCCCTTTTTCAATGATCACATAGGGCCCGACATTGACTGAACTGTCAAGTTCTGCAGCAGGATCAACTATTGCGGTTGGATGAATATTCATATTTTTTTATTATTTGTCTGGCATTGTTAAGGAAAAGGAAGGTCTATCAGGAAAATGCAGCCATAAATTCTGCCTCTGCAACAACTTCGTTGTCTACCTTGGCCTTTCCTTCCATTTTCCAGATTTTCCCCTTCTGCTTGAGAACCACCATTTCATAGATGAGCTGGTCTCCGGGAACAACCGGCCGGCGAAATCTCACCTTGTCTATACCCGCAAAATAGATAAGTTTCTCGCCAATCATTTCCGGAATGGAATAGAAGGCCAGAATGCCTCCCACCTGGGCCATTCCTTCAAGGATGAGAACGCCTGGCATTATGGGTTCGGAAGGAAAGTGCCCCTGAAAAAAGAATTCATTCATGCTGACATTTTTCAGGCCGACCATGCTTTTCCTTTTTTCTCCCTCAAGTATCCGATCCACCAGCAAAAATGGATACCGGTGAGGCAGAAGGCGGACGATCTCTTTTATATCCAGGGTTGCAATATCTGTTGCCATTCTTCTTCTCCTTCCTCATTGCGTCTTTTGGTGTACATTCGCAGTCTAAAAATATGCTCATTATGGAGTATGAAGTTCGACTGTGAAGGATAAAAATGCTTTTGCAGGAATTCTATTCCTGCCCGTTATTCGAGAAAAGTTTTTCATGAATTTCTTTCATTTTCTTTCGCATGACGAGCAGTTCCTCATAGAGCTTAGGTAATTTTGCAAAGATAATGCTCGCTTTGAGCCAGTCTTTATGGGGTATGGCCGGATAACCAGAGACAATGGCGCCTTTTTTCTGGTTGGAATGCACCCCTGATTTGGCCGCCACAACCGTATTGTCGTCAAGATGGATATGCCCCTTAATGCCTACCTGACCTCCTAAGATTACGTTTCTGCCAAGGGATGTGCTGCCGGCTATACCAGCCTGTGCCACGATCAGGGAATTTTCACCAATGCTGACGTTATGCCCAACTTGAATCAGGTTGTCCATTTTTGTTCCCTGCATAATATGGGTCTTGCCAAAGGTTGCTCGGTCAATAGTTGTGTTGGCGCCTATCTCTACATCATCATCAATCTGTACAGTGCCGGTATGCGGCCATTTGACGTGATTGCCTTTCTCGTCTGTGGCAAAACCGAAACCGTCACTGCCGATAACAGAACCGCTGTGAATGATAACCCGTGAACCGATGGTACAGGAATGGTATACAGTAACATTGGGATAGAGCAAAGTGTCGTCGCCGATCACAACATCATCGCCAATCACAACACCCGGGTTCAGGATCACCCGTTTGCCCAGCCTGACCCGGTCGCCGATACAAACAAAGGGTCCGATTGATATTTCATCAGGGATGTCGCAATTGTTGCCAATAACAGCTTTGGGGCTTATGCCGGTAGCCTGAAATGGTTTTGCCTGAAAGAAGTTCTGGATGCAAGCCGCAGCAAGATAAGGATTTGCAACCTTGATCAGAGGTTTTTCATCATAGGCAAGTGTGCGCGGTACGATAAATGCTGAACCGTGACTTTTTTTCAGGACATCAATATTTGCATCCTTGACCATAAAGGCAATTTCACCTTTATGAGCCGAGGCGAGATCTGCCAAACCATGTATAGTTATTTCAGGGTCACCGGCGAGATCACCCCCCACCATCGCAGAAAGTTCCCCAAGTGTCTTCGTTTTTGTAACCATGGATATGTCCATGAAAGTATAATTTAGCAAAGCGTCTGTTTAAAAATAAGAAAAATACCTTGTTATGGAAAGCAAGTAAAGGGGTCAGTTGTAAAGAAAGAATTGCTGGCGTAATTTATCAAAGGCATCCAGGTCCTGCTGCCATGATTTTTCCATGGCTATTATGCTTTCGCTTTGTTCAAGTCCAAGACGTACCTGTTTGTCGCCTAAAATCAGATCTATGGGCAGACGCTCATATTCGTATTCATAGGGAGGTTCTTTATAAGCAAATGATTCAGGGTAAAGGAGCATGGCCGCCTGCAGCAGGGCCAGAGAGGTACGGTAGGGGCGAAAAGAAGCGGGATCAGTAACATGGACGTGGAAGCCCTTACAGGTCTGTCCGGTCCACTTATTGGACGTGGGCTCGAATATGAGCGGCCTGAGAAAGCAGCCTGGAAGATCAGCGCTTTTTATTATTTTGTCCAGAATGTGATCATGTTCAAAAAAAGGAGCGCCAAATAATTCAAAAGGCAAACAGGTGCCGCGGCCTTCGGAAATATTTGTGCCTTCCCAGAGCACCTGACCTGGGTAAACGAGAGCGGATACAGGTGAAGGCATGTTTGGTGAGGGAAATACCCAGGGTAGGCCGGTATCGCTATAAAGCATCTGCCGCCTCCAGCCCTGCATGGGGATTACTTCCAGGTCTGCCCCAATGTTGAAATGGTTGTTGAGGAGAAGGGCGAGTTCGCCGAAAGTCAGACCGTGTCGCATGGGGATAGGATAGAGTCCGACAAAAGAATAAAACTCCGGTTGGATGATGTTGCCTTCCACGTGTATTCCGCCGATCGGGTTTGGCCTGTCCAGGACCAGGACTTTTTTACCGAACTCTGCAGCAGCCTCAAGGCAATAGCCCATGGTGTAGAGAAAGGTATAGACCCTGGTCCCAATATCAAAGAGGTCGATTATCAAGACATCGATAAGATCGAACATCTCCCTGGTGGGCCGTCTTTTGTTGCTGTAGAGGCTGTAGAGTGGAAGGCCGGTCTCCTTGTCAATGGCATGATCTGACTCAATCATATTGTCCTGCTTTTCAGAGAAGAAACCATGCTGTGGAGAAAAAAGACAGGTCAGTTGGCCTGGGAAACACCTGTTAATAAGATCGCGGCTGTGCTGGAATTTGCTGTCCGTGGATGCCTGGTTGCAGAGAAGTCCGAGCCTTTGCTCCATAAGCGACCTGGTTGGGGAAGAAAGGAGCTGTTCTATACCGAGGGAGATCATGGGCAAAGGGGTAGTCCCGGCACCTTAGGCCTGCATGACTTTATGTTCAGCACCACGCAACCCATTGAATGCATTACGGGTATCAACAATCAGGTCTGCATGGTCAAGGATGAACTGGTAATCATAGGCGGAATGATCGGTTGCAAGCAGAATACAGTCCATGGAAGCTAAAGTCGCTGGAGTAAGATCAATGCTTTTCAGGTTAAAGGAATATTTTCGCATTTGTGGTAACACCGGAATGTGCGGGTCGTTATAGTGCACCTCAGCGCCTTTTTCCTGCAGGAGCTCCAACAGTTTGAATGAAGGAGATTCCCGCGGGTCATCAACATCTTTTTTGTAAGCCATGCCAAGCAGCAGGATTCTGGAGCCGTTGATAGATTTTTTTCTCCAGTTCAATGCTTCCATGACACGCTGTACAACATAGTAGGGCATGGCAGTATTTACCTCGCCCGCCAGTTCGATGAATTTGGTGGGGAAGTCATACTCCCGGGCCTTTGATGTCA
>Ga0209536_100014426_pt1 | contig 11355 bp, 13 predicted proteins | sample DeeMarSeWOR28_12_FD_187461 | JGI IMG/M metagenome (GOLD analysis project Ga0209536, IMG submission 187461) | Marine sediment microbial communities from White Oak River estuary, North Carolina - WOR-2-8_12 (SPAdes) (version 2) | ecosystem: Environmental > Aquatic > Marine > Intertidal zone >... | reverse complement strand
TTTTCAGGAATTCCGAGGACATTTTAGTGGTAGACCCGGGGGCGTTCGTGCAGTCCTTTGCGCTCGCGATCGATGATATGGGCCGCGCGGGAGATGTTCTTGGGGAATTCCATTCCCCGGTTCAAAAGCACCACCTCATGATGAGAAGCCTGGAAGTGGTTGATGAGCTCAGTCCGCGCGTAATCCGTGTCAAAATCCTTGCAGGAGAAGATATCGATAAAGGCGTGCTCCTTGTCCGGAAAGGTGTGGACAGAGATGTGGGACTCCGCGATCAGCACCACCCCGGAGATGCCCCAGTCCGAAGGCACCTTGCCGTGGTATTTGAAGACATAAGGGGGCATGATCTTGGTCATTTTGATCTTTTCCGGAAAAGTATCGAGGATGTTGAACACGAAATCGATGTCGGAAAGCTTTTCTTTGGGACAGCCATAGCAATCCAGCATCAAATGAGGCCCAAAACCGTACTGGACGTCTTCCTTCACTTGATCCCTCTACCCCCTGATCCGATCTTTAACTAATTGTAAAGCACTTTGTCGATTTGTCAAGTTTTTTCCTTTCAGGTAGAATAGGCGCGGCATGCATGGCTTTGAAAGAATGCGCCGGGAAATGGTGGAAAGACAGCTTTGCCCCCGCGGCATCTCCGATCCCCGCGTTCTGGAGGCCATGCGCAGGGTGCCGCGCCACCTTTTTGTACCGGAGAATATCCGCTCTTCTGCTTACGACGACTGTGCCCTTCCCATCGGCGAGGACCAGACCATCTCCCAGCCCTACATGGTGGCGGCCATGACCGAGCTCCTCAGGCTCAAGGGCGACGAAAAAGTACTGGAGATCGGCACCGGCTCCGGCTACCAGGCCGCGGTCCTGGCTGAACTGTGCCGCAAGGTCCGCACGGTCGAGCGCATCGAAGCCCTTTCCCGGCGGGCGCAGGAAGCCGCCCGGGAAGCGGGTTATCAGAACATAGAATTCATCGTCGGCGACGGCACTGAGGGTTACGCCGGGGCCGCGCCGTATGACGGGATCATCGTCACCGCTGCCTGCCCAAGCATCCCCCAACCGCTGCTGGAGCAGCTCAAGGACGGCGGCAGGCTGGTGCTGCCGGTGGGCGAAAGATACCAGCAGGTCCTGACCGTGGCTACCCGGCAGGGAAAAAAGACCCGGCTGGAGGAATCCATTCTCTGCGTTTTTGTCCCCCTGCTGGGTAAATTCGGCTGGAAGGATTGACCCGCCAGGGCATTTGACCCGCCCCCTGATTTATGGTATCCTAAACAGGCTTGGAGGTTCACCATGGCAGAGCAGGGATTCAAAGGAACAAGCATTGAAAAAGGCAAGGGCGAGGACGAGTTCCTCGAGGTCGAGAACCTGATCAAGGAGACCCTCGAGGAAAGCAAGGTCCTTGAAAAGAAAAAAGAAACGCTGCCCCCGCCGCCAACGCCCCAGGCCCCGCCTGAAGCTGTAAAGAAAGAGGACTTCAGGGCCACCAAGATCTCCCCTGTTCACAAAGAGCCCGAGGCCAAAAGCGCGGCCCCGGCCAGGCCTGCCCCCAGCCCCAAAGCAGAGCCCTCCGGCTACGAGGCAACATTCAAGGAATATAAGCCCGGCGACATCGTCAAGGGGACCGTGCTCAAGGTAGACCCCGGCGCGGTGCTGGTGGACATTAAATATAAAGCGGACGGGCTGATCCCGTCCGAGGAGCTTTCTGACCGGGCCGTCGGCTCGCCCGAAGAGGTTGTCAAGGTGGGCGACGTGATCGATGTCTACATTGAGAACCTGGAGAACAAGGAAGGCTATGTCGTGCTTTCCAAGAAAAGGGCGGACCATGAGAAACGCTGGCGGACCGCCTTTGATTCCTACAAGAACAAGAAGATCCTTGAAGGCAAGGTCATCCAGGTGCTGAAGGGCGGCCTGGTCGTGGACTGCGAGGGTATCCGTGGCTTTATCCCCGCTTCCCAGGTGCTCAAGAAATCCCAGGAGGCGCTGGAATCCTTCAAGGACAAGCTCCTGCCCGTCAAGGTGATCGACATAAACCGCCGCCAGGGAAAGATCGTGCTCTCCCACAAGCTGGCGGCCGGCGAGAAAGATAGATACAAATCGGAAAAACTGCTGGACGAGCTGGAGGTCGGCCAGATCCGCCACGGCATCGTCTCCAGCCTTAAAAGTTTCGGCGCTTTCGTGGACATAGGGGGCATTGAGGGCCTCATCCACCTGAGCGAGCTTTCCTGGAAAAGGGTGAAACACCCATCCGAGGTCCTCAAACTGGGGCAGGAGACCGACGTCTTCGTGCTGGGGGTGGACAAGGTCAACAAGAAGGTGGCCCTGGGGTTAAAAGAGCTTCAGCCCGATCCCTGGGTGAACGCCGCCGAATATTACCGGCCCGGCCAGATCGTCAAGGCCAAAATACTGCGCTTTGCCAAGTTCGGCGCCTTTGCGGAGCTTGACCATGGACTGGAAGGGCTGATCCACATCTCCGAGATGTCCCGGGAACCGATCAAGACCCCCGGCGAGGCCGCCAGGATCGGCGACCTGGTGGACGTAAGGATACTGCGCGTGCTTCCCGAGGAGCAGAGGATCGGCCTCTCCATGAAGGAGGCCAAGGCCAAGAAGGAAAAGGAAGAAGCGCAAAAGGCCGCGCCCAAAGAGGAGAAGCCCAAGGTCACCATCGGCGACATCATCGCCCAGAAAGAAAGAGAAAAGGCTGAACGCGAAGCCGAGGAGATCGAGGGAGAGGAGAACCCCGAAGCACAGGAAGGGGAACAGGAAAGCCAAGCTTGAGATCCCTGGACAAGCTAGACAAGGCCGCGGACAAGAACAAAAGCCTGCTCTGCGTTGGACTGGACATCGATCTGGACCAGGCCCCGCAATCGGTCCTCAACACAGAAGACCCCATCTACACCTTCAACCGCGAGGTCATCAGCGCCACCCGGGACATGGTGTGCGCCTATAAGCCGAACATCGCCTTCTACGAGATGTACGGCATTTACGGCCTCTCTTCCCTGATCAAGACCATCGAGCTCATCCAGGCAACGGGCATCCCGGTGATCCTCGACGCCAAACGCGGCGACATCGGGACATCCTCATCCGCCTACGCCCGCGGCCTCTTTGATGTCTTTAAGGCGGACGCGGTGACGGTCAACCCCTACATGGGGCACGACTCGATCGAGCCTTTCATCGAATACCAGGACAAATGCGTTTTTGTGCTGTGCCTCACCAGCAATCCCGGGGCGGAAGATTTCCAGAAGCAGATCTACCGGTCCGTCGCCGCCAAGGTCAATGAGTGGAACAAATACGGCAACTGCGGCCTGGTGGCGGGCGCCACCAAGCCCGGCGAGCTCAAGGAAATAAGGGAGATGGCCGGGGACATGCCGCTTCTCATCCCGGGCATCGGGGCCCAGGGCGGTGACATCGCCGCCACGGTCAGGGCCGGCGTTAATACCCAGGGCGACCGCGCCGTGATCAACGCCTCGCGCAGCATAATTTACGCCTCCAAGGAAGACAATTTCGCGGAAGCGGCGCGGGAAGCAGCGAAAAAACTGAAAGACGAGATCAACCAGCACCGGTGGGAGAAATGAAAAACCCGAGATCCGATCCCTCGACTTCGCTCGGGACAAGGATCCGAGATCCGAAGATCGAAGTGGTCGACAACAAATATCCTGAACGGGAATATAATGTCCACATTGAGTTCCCGGAGTTCACCTGTGTCTGCCCCAAGACCGGCTTGCCAGACTTTGCCAATATAATCATTGACTACACGCCCGACAAGCTGCTGGTGGAGCTGAAATCACTGAAGATGTATTTTATCTCCTACCGTAACGAGGGGTCGTTCCACGAGACGGTGGTCAACAAGATCCTGGACGACTTTGTCGCCGCCTGCAAACCCCGCAAGATGAAGATCGTGGGCGAGTTCAACGTGCGCGGGGGGATCAGGACGACGGTCTCGGCGGAGTATCCTCAGTAAGTGCTGTCCGCCTGCTGAAGGATCTTAAGCTCGATGGGGTCTTCCGGGCCAAAGGGCTCGATGCGGGGATCGTGTTTGGCTACAATGGAAAGGATATCACTGCTCACACCCAGTTTTTCCAGCAGCTTCGCCCCTTCCCTGCCATGGTGCTTGTGGATATAAAATCTTCGAAAACGCCTGTCCTTTTCCCCCCGATCCGCCAGGCGGTCATAAAGCCCGGACAGGAAGAAGCGGATCATGACCAGCAGCGACTTGGTGAGGACAGAATTACGCTCGTTGAGCTTGCCGATGTCATGGAGCAGCCCAAGACGCACCAGCTTCCTGTCATCCATTTTGGGGTAGCGGCGCGCCGCGTCCAGCATCTTCTTTGCCACCACCACGCAATGTTTTTTCTCAAAACCCGGCAGCTGGCTGAAAACCGCCATTTCCTGGATGCTGAGGTAGCCGCGCGCAAAGGCCTCGTCCGCCCGGGTATAGCTTGAGAACATCCCGAACCAGAACTGCCTCACGCGGTGGACCATCCTACGCAGCATCGATCGCCTTCCTTAAAGAAGAAACGAACTTGGGGACCTGGTTAATCCTTTTGCGACCGATCAGGTCTACGATGGCGGAACCCACGATCACACCATCGGCGATCTTCGCGACTTCGGCCGCCTGCGAGGGCTTTGAGATGCCAAAACCCACCGCGACCGGCAACTGCGAAAAATTCCGGATGCGGGAGACCAGCGGCTTCAGGTCTTCAGCCACTTTCTGGCGCTTGCCGGTGATGCCGGCGACCGAGATCAGATAGATGAATCCGGACGAATTCTCTGCCGCAAGCTTGATGCGCTCATCCGTGCTGGTGGGGGCGACCAGGAAGACCGTGTTGACCGCCGAGAGCTGGCTGGAGACCGGCGCCTCTTCCGGCGGAAGGTCCGGAATGATCACCCCGTCCACCCCCGCTGCCGCCGCCTCCCGATAGAACTTTTCCGTCCCGTGCCTGAGCACCAGGTTATAGGAAAGCATGAAACAGATCGGGATACTTGTCTTTTTCCTGACCTTCCTGACCAGCTTGAGAACGTTTGCAAGCGAAACGTTCTTTTTGAGGGCCCTCAGATGCGAGGCCTGGATGACCGGTCCGTCGGCCAGGGGATCGGAGAAGGGAATGCCCAGCTCAATGATGTCCGCCCCGGCCTTCTCAAGCTGAAAGACCAGTTTTTCAGTGGCCGCCAGGGTCGGGTCCCCCGCGGTTATGAAGGTTATGAGCGCCTTGCGCTTAGAGAACGTCCCTGACAGATTCGACATCCTTGTCTCCCCTTCCCGAAAGGCAAACGACCACGGAATGGCTCTTGTCCAGTATGGAAGCGAGCCTTTTCAGATAGGCAATTGCATGCGCGGACTCAAGCGCCGGGATGATCCCTTCGGTTTGGGAAAGGAGCTTGAATCCCTCAAGCGCCTCTTTGTCATTTGCGCTCGTATATTCCACTCTTTTGCTATCCTTGAGATAGCTGTGCTCGGGTCCGACCCCGGAATAATCCAGCCCGGCTGAGATGGAATGGGTGTCCATGATCTGCCCGGTCCTGCTCTGGAGCAGATAGCCCATCGAACCATGCAGCACTCCCGCCGAACCCTTCACCAGGGAAGCTGCCCCCGCGGCTTCAACTCCGACCATTTTCACGTCCGGGTCTTCCAGGAAGGGGTAGAACAAACCGATCGCATTGCTTCCCCCGCCCACACAGGCGACCAGATACTCCGGCTCCTTCTTCTCCAGATCAAAATGCTGGCCCTTGGCCTCGCGGCCGATAACGGACTGGAAGTCCCTGACCATCATGGGATAGGGATGGGGGCCGACCACAGAGCCCAAACAGTAAAAAGTATCCCTGGGATGCGCCATCCAGTCGCGCAGGGTCTCATTGATGGCGTCTTTCAGGGTCCGGCTGCCGGAGCTGACCGGAATAACCCTGGCCCCCAGAAGCTCCATGCGGAAGACATTGAGGGACTGGCGTCTGACATCCTCCTCCCCCATGTAGACCGCGCATTCCAGGCCAAAGAGCGCGGCCGCGGTGGCGGTGGCCACACCGTGCTGCCCCGCTCCGGTCTCCGCGATGATCCGTTTCTTACCCATTCTGCGCGCCAGCAGCAGCTGGCCGATAGTATTGTTTATCTTGTGGGCGCCGGTATGGGCAAGGTCTTCGCGCTTGAGGTAGATCTTGGGGCCGCCCAGCTCCTCGGTCAGCCTTTCCGCAAAAAAGAGCGGTGTGGGACGCCCCGCGTAATGCTCCAGATAGTATTCAAGCTCTTCCTTGAATCCTGGATCATCCTTGGCCGCAGCATAGGCCTGCGTCAGCTCTTCCAGGGGGGGGACCAGTGTTTCTGGAACGAATCTGCCGCCATATTTACCGAAATGGCCGGATTTATCAGGCAGTTCTGAAAACTTAGGAAGCGTCATGGTGGGTCTATTATATGCCATACGGGGTGGTGGTTCAAGCGGCTGAGGATCAGGACCAGATCTCGTGTTCCAGGAGCCGGCCGCCGAACATTCTTAGGTTTTGGGCGATCTTGAACAGATTCCGGGGGCGGCGGTAATAGGCGGGATGAAAAAGGTTGACCAGGTACCTGCCAAGCGAGGTCTGTTTAAGCGCCGGCGGCAGATTGGACAGGGTCACGAGCTCCCCGATCCTCAGGTTGCGCTGGGCGTAAAGCGCCCGGTAATAATCCTCAGCGACCATTTCCCGGGGATGGAACATGAAATCCACGCCGCTCAGTTTGGTCGGATCGAACATGTCGCCGAACAGCACGGTATCCCGTCCGGTCAGCGTGACAAAACAGGTCACACCCAGGCTGTAAACATCATAGCGCACATCCTCCTTCTCCGGCTTTTCCAGCATGAACTCCGGCGGAAAGAAGGTGTAGGTGCCGTGGTCGCTTCTGGGTTGAGCGTCCAGCCAGTTCGCCCTTCCAAAATCCAGCAGAGTAAGCTGCCTGCTGTGCCGGTCATAGAGGATGTTATTGGGCTTTATGTCCCGGTGAACGACATTGCTTCCGTGCAGCTCCCCCAAGATATTCGCGAGCGCAGGGAACACCTCGGTCGCCAGTCTAGCCACCTTCCGGCGGGAGGGCGGCCGTCTGCCCCATTTGATGGTGCAAGCATCAAGGTCTTTCCCCTTGATCCTGGGCATGACAAAAAAAGGCGCCTTTCTGGCCTTTTTCCCGAACTTATCGATCTCCCCATCATACCCGATCTCTTCGACCATCACCTCGCCCTGCCCGATCACCCCGGGAATGCCTTTCAGCGACGGGAGACCAAGCAGGATGTCCCTTTCCGAAACAAGGATGGCATCGTCGGCCGTTCCGGTGGAAAGCTTTACTACCACTTCCTCCGCCTTGCCCACGGATTCCAGATAACGCGGCACAAGGTAGCCGGGATAAACGGCCATGGATGTTTCCCTGAACCTTTGCTGCTCATTGACAGCGATCCTCCTGCCGTCGCGCATATACCCGACGACCTTTAAGGGGGTCACGTGCTTGCCGCTCCTTGAACGCAGGACGACCGTTTTTCCTTTGATCCCGATGAACATAATAGTTTCCTCTACGAATTTATCGTGGAAAAGCGGGGAAAATTTCAGGGAAGAAGCACGTAGCGGGCCTTTTTGGTATGGGGGTTCTTGCGGACCTGGACCTTTACCCGGTAGGCCTTCCAGATGTTGGCGGAGGTAATGACCTCATCCGGACGGCCCTCGGCCACGACCTCGCCGTTCCTGAGCAAGATCAGCTTGGAACAGAAATGCGAGGCCAGGTTAAGGTCATGGAAGGTGGCGATGATCGAGCGCCGCAGCCGCAGCCGGCGCAGGAGTTTGCAGATCTTTATCTGATAACGGATGTCCAGGTGCGAGGTCGGCTCGTCCAGCAGCAGGACCTTGGGTTCCTGCGCCAGCGCCCGGGCGATGGCCACCCGCTGGAACTCGCCGCCGGAAAGCGAGCTGACCGGCCGGTCGCGCAGGCTTTCGATCTTGAGCTCCTCAAAGGCCCAGTCCACCGCCCGCTGGTCGTGGTCTGACTCAAAAGCGAAGCGCTCCAGATAGGGAGTGCGGCCCAGCATCACCATGTCCTCCACCGAGAAGCCTTCAACCGGCTCCATGAGCTGGGGAACGAACGCCACCTTGCGGGCGATCTCCCTTCGCTCCATCTGCTCGATGCGGTGCTGGCTGATGATGACCGTGCCTTTTTCGATCTTCATCAATCCGCTGATAGCACGCAGGAGGGTGGTCTTGCCGGACCCATTGGGGCCGACAATGCCCACGAACTCGCCGTCATAGACCGAAAAGGAAATGCCCTTGATGACCGGCCGGCCCGGAGAATAACCGCAGCGCAGCTGCTCCACCCTTAAGACACTCATTGTTCAATTCCTTTGGAAGCTTCTTTCAGAATTGTATCACAAATAATGGGGGAAGGACGCCGGGAGGCAGATTTTGCTCCCTTCGCTGGTTCATCTTCGATTTAAAAGAAAATGCTAGCCTAGATAGCAGATCCCGCTTTAAACAAATTCTAATACTATTCCATCAACACCAGAATAGGGGATATGAACATGGCAACGCCCCAAAATTCTTTCATAAATGCTATTTACCACTTGTTTTCTTGTTTTATCAGCCAACCGATTAAAATAAGGTTGAAGTTGTCCTAGCCCGGATAGTTCTGCAGATGTATATTCACGAGAATTCATCGTGAATACATGCTCGATTGCAGTGTTCTTTTCTACTATTCTTTCAACCCTGCCTGACTTCTCACATTCATCAAAACGTTCATTTAAAGGGAGCTTGCGCAACCTCAAATCCTCTTCCCCCATTTCCTTTGGCCAATCCGGAGAAGTTTCCCCTACCCTTGATTCTAAGAATCCCAAATATCTTACATTTATCCCGAATACTTTTGACATATATGCAGCGATCCCGCTCGCGCACTCAGGATCTTCTTGTCCATCATATTTCCTTCCATATTTTAACCCCTCATCTAAAAATGCGTTTACTTCGATTATGGTAGATGCCCTTAAATCTTCTATGGGGATAAATAAAACCCTTCGCGGTTGTTCTTCACCCTTAATATGAACCTCCAGGCTGACGCCGATATCCCCCAGCTTGATATCGCTTTTCGCATTCAAGCTTGACGATCGTGTCTGAAGTGCATCTCTCAATTCCAATGCTTTGGCCATTACTTTTTCAGAAACAGTGATTTCCCCTTTGCAAATGGGGTCCAAAAGCCTGCTTTTGATCGCATATAGGGTTCTTGTATCCCTGGCGCCTTTTGTGATTATTTTTCCCAGGTTTGCTGATAATTGATCGAATCCTCTATTATAACCAAAGAACTTATCCCATCTAACCTTGAGACTCCCTGATCTCATTGATGCCATTACTTTTCCTCCTTATCTTCTGCTTCCACCCCAAGCCTACTGCCTGTAAGAACGGGGTTTGCTTATGCGATTTCAACCTCTATCTTATCGTTGAATACTTATTGAAATTTCATTTCTTGGGGAAATTGAGAGATGGGGGGCGGGGCCTCCCTGGGTTTATTTGCCTTTGAGCTTCCTGCGCCTCAGAAGATACAAAAAGAACGGCGCCCCTACCAGCGCCATGACGATGCCGATGGGGATCTCGAGCGGCGAGAGCACGGTGCGGGCAACAGCATCTGCTACCACCATCAAGAGCATGCCAGAGAGGGCCGAGACCGGGATGAGCAGCCGGTGCTTGGGCCCGATGATCAACCTTATCCAGTGCGGCACGATCAGGCCCACGAACCCGATCAGACCGGAGACAGAGACCGCGGCCGCGGCCATCAGGGAGGCGGTCCCGATCAGGAAAAGGCGCGTGTTCTCAACCTCCACCCCCAGGCTTGCCGCCATCTCCTCGCCCAGCAGCAGGGCGTTCAATTCCTTGGAATAGAAATAAGCGATGGCAATGCCAGTCAGGGCGTAGGGCGTGACCGTGAGCACGTTGCCCCAGGTGGCAGAGGAGAGGCTGCCCAGCAGCCAGAAATAGATGGTGGCCAGATTGCCTGAGATAATGATGATGAGGGATAGGATCGCCGCGCAAAAGGCGGACAGCGCCACTCCCGCCAGGATCAGGGTCTCGGGGGCGGTCCTGCCCGCCACCTTGGATAACTTATAAACGATCAGCACCGCCGCCAGGGAAAAAACGAATGCCGCCGCCGGCACCGTGCTCATTCCCAACACCAGGAACTGCGCGCCCAGGGCAATGGAAGCGGCCGCGCCCAGGGCTGCGCCCGCGGATATTCCCAAAATATATGGATCGGCCAGGGGATTCCTGAGAATTCCCTGAAGCAGGACCCCGGACACCGAGAGCAAAAGCCCGACCAGCGCCGCCAGGACCACGCGCGGCAGGCGGATCTGCCAGAATATCTCGTTCTGGAAAAGCTGTTCCGGCGGCAGGAAAACGGAGCCCAGGAGCAGAGAGACTCCCATGACAGCCAGAAGAAAGACCGCCAGCAGCACCAGCGCCAGGACCTCTCTATTGTTATTGCGTTTCTTTTTCATGGATAAAGTCCGCGATCTGCTCAATGGCTTCCACCACCCGCGGGCCCGGCCGCGACAGGATATCATCATTGATGAAGAGGACCCTGTCATTCCTGACCGCGCTCAATCCCTGCCAGCGGCGGTCCCGGGCGATCTCCTGCCGGCTGATCAGCCCCTGCGGGATGATGATATATTCCGGGTCCTGCTCCAGCAGCTTCTCAAAGCTGTACTGCGGATAGGCGGCCCGCGCATCTGCCGCCATGTTCCAGGCACCCGCGTAGTTCAAGATGTCGTCTATAAAATTTCCCCTGCCGACCACGATCAGCGGCTTATAACCTACCACCACCAGCACCCTTCTGCGGGGAAGACCGTAGAGCCTTTCCTCCACCGCCCGGATCCGCTCCTCCATCCGGTCGGCAAGCCATTCTGCCCGGTCCTCAACGCCGGTCAAGACCCCCAATTCGTCGATGGTCTCGACCACCCCCACCACCGAAGCCGGATCCACGGTATAGACCGGAAGCCCGTACTCAATGAAGCGCTCGATGTCCTTTTCCTGGGCCCCATCCAAAAGAATGACCAGGTCCGGCTTCAGGGAAACGACCTTTTCCAGGTTCAGAAAGAACCCGCCGACCTTTTCCTTTTCTTTGGCCGCCGGGGGATAATTGCAGTTGGTGGTCACGCCTACAATGCGGTCATCCAGCTCCAGGGCAAAGAGCATTTCGGTGATGGAGGGCATGCCGGAAATGATGCGCTGAGGAGAATCAGCACCGGCTTTTGCCGCCAGCAAGAATATTATCAGGATTATGATCTTGATCTTTTGAATAATATATCGCCTTCCTTGAAACCCGTGACCTTTCCCAAATATGGACACTTCATCTTAAGCAGGAAATAAATGTTCTTCTTC
>Ga0209536_100014425_pt1 | contig 11355 bp, 9 predicted proteins | sample DeeMarSeWOR28_12_FD_187461 | JGI IMG/M metagenome (GOLD analysis project Ga0209536, IMG submission 187461) | Marine sediment microbial communities from White Oak River estuary, North Carolina - WOR-2-8_12 (SPAdes) (version 2) | ecosystem: Environmental > Aquatic > Marine > Intertidal zone >... | reverse complement strand
ATCCAGATGTGCCTGCATCTCGCTGGGACAGTGCCATGGCGGATTGTTGTCGTTTCCACACCACCGCACCCGTGGATCGTCAGCACGACGGCTGGGGAGCCATCGCCAACACAACAGCGGCTTGGATTATCAATTTTGAGCAGATGCCACCGGAAGATGACACGATTCCTCTGAGCAAGGCAGAACGCGACCTTCTTGTAACCGAGACTCAAGCTTGGCTCAAGAGTCTGCGTCCGGTGTTACAACGCCGTATCGACGAGGGCCGGATCCGGGAAGGCCATGGGGATTTACGCTTGCAGCATGTCTACTTGACCGAACCCTGGTCGGTGATCGATCCCCTGGAGTTCGAACGCTCGCTCCGTTTCTGCGATGTGGCGGCGGAGGTTTGTTTTTTAGCCATGGAATTAGATGAGCTCGGGCGGCAGGATGCAGCGGAACACTTGTTGGAACACTACGCCATGCTCACAGATGACGATTCCCTTCTGACCGTAGCTCCCTTCTTCAGACGATATCGCGCCGTGGTGCGGGGCAAGGTCGAATGGATTCGAGCGGGACAGGTCGCTGGAGAGGAACGGAACCAACACCTCCAGCGATCCCGCCGCTTGTTCGAGCTGGCATTGGGTTACGCACCACTGCGATGAAGAATGAATGATTCTGCCCCGGCCAGGGTAATAGAAATATTGCGTCTGCATGGATTTTCTGCACGGGAACAGGATTGTTCCCCCAGGAGTACCAGAAAAGGATAGCACTGAGATGTGGGAACAAATCTACGCCAACAAACGCAAGTCCGCCTGGTTAGCTTCCCTGATGGCGGTTTTGCTTCTCATCCTCGGCTACGTCCTGGCCGAGTATTACGCACCTGGTTACGGTGTCGCCGGTCTCTTTCTCGCCTTCACCATCTGGTTGATCATGGCTTTGATAGCCTACTACGGCGGCGACGGCCTGTTTCTGGCCATGTCAGGCGCCAAAAAGATCGAAAAACAAGACCTACCCCAGCTTTACAACGTCGTCGAAGAAATGACAATCGCCTCGGGATTGGGCAAGATACCAGCCATCTATGTCATCGATGACCCGGCACCCAACGCCTTTGCCACCGGTCGCAATCCCGAGCATGCGGCCGTAGCCGTAACCAGCGGCCTCCTTCGCGTTTGCAGCCGGGACGAGTTGCAGGGGGTTCTGGCTCACGAGATCGGTCACGTCAAGAACCGAGACATTCTCCTGATGCTGTTCGCCGGCGTCATGGTCGGCGCCATTGCTTTGTTAGCCGAAGTGGGATTACGGGGACACTGGTTCATGGGCGGCCGATCCCGGCGCTCATCAGACGGCGGTGGTGGCCAGATGCAAGCCATCATAATGCTGGTCGCCATCGTGCTCATGATTCTCGCCCCACTCATCGCTCAGGTCATCTACTTCGCCATCTCCCGTAAGCGAGAATACCTGGCCGATGCCTCGGCAGCACGTTATACACGATATCCGGAAGGATTGGCGGCGGCTTTGGAGAAAATCTCCACAGCACCCGAAAAACTCAGCTCCGCCAACCGGGTCACCGCACCCATGTATATTATCAATCCACTCAAGCGTGAGGGTTCCCGCGCCGCGAACATCACTAGCACCCATCCACCTATATCAGAGCGAATCGCAATCCTGCGTGCCATGGGGGGTGTGACTTTCGCCGCTTACGACAAGGCATTCCGGCAGAGCAAAAAGAGTCGCAGTAGTGTCATACCCGCCTCTGCATTGAAAGAAACCGCAGCGGAAGAGGCTCCCCTATCGAAAGCGGCGGAACCCGAAGACTCTGCTGCTACAATCAAGAAACGGGCCCGTGAGGTGGACAATTTCTTTTACCGGCAGGATCAATACCTAGCTATGGGCTGTGTGTGCGGCACGACCTTGAAGATTCCCCCGGGCTTTCTTGCCAGCCAAGTCATATGTCCCCATTGTAAACGCAAGCACCGTGCGTCTGAGTTTAAGCCGCTGGCAAAAAATCGCTGACCTAACCATACCAGGGATGAATAGATAAATAACGGAAGCTGATTCGATAATCGTAGAGCTCAGGGAGCCTCTTCGGGGCAGTCTTGATTGATCAACGCAACAGGTTGATCGGGTGCGCTCGATGACAACTGCAGCTCGATCAGCTGGTTCGGGTTGTCTCCTGCCGTGTATCTTACTCCCCCCTGCATGACTTCTTTATTAGGCCGGATGAAAAAGGTCAAAGGTTCTTCATTAAAGATGTGGATCTTAATTTCGAGCAAGACTAAAGCCTCACTCCACGGTAGTGGTGCAACGAGACCAACAGTAAATCGCGGCGGTGAAGCGAAATTGATAGGCTCTTTCCCCTGGATATCCCAACTCACGATAACCGAGCTGTCCATACCCTGGATTTCGACCCAGCACTCCCAACCCGAAATACCGGAACGCTCACTAGGACGAGACACGATAAGGTAAGCTGAATGCTGTCCCTGGGGTAAAGAGGCGCAATTGACTGTGGCTTCTTTGTCCAGATATATACCGATGATATTTTCAGGGGGCGTAGTCTCTTCTTGCTCGCTTGCGAGCGTATCCTCATTTGCCGAGAGATCACCAACAGCCAATAGGGCGAACATAAATACCAAGCATATGTGCCACATTCCTTTTCTCACGTCGGCTTCTTCCTTTATCCCCTTGTTGATGAGAGCGCCAGCTGGTTTTAATTCTCTGGTTGCCCTAGAATCTTGGCGATTTTTTCCCGAGCTTTACCAGCTTGATCTGATTGCGGATACTGTGCTACCAAACGTTCATAGTATACAAGGGCTTGGTCAATAATTTTTGCTTTGTTTTGGCAAATTTCTCCGGCTTTGAGCAACATTTCAGGAGACTTCGGATCATCCGGAAAGAGGTCGGCGACCTTGCCATAGCTATCAGCGGCACTTACAGGCTGTTTTTGCTTGTCGAGGTATATTTTGGCCGATTCCTCTAAAGCACTGATACATTTTCGATTTTCCGGATAGTCAGCGACGATTTGGTTGTATGTGTCGAGTGCCTGGCGGTAATTCTTCTGTTTCTTGATATAGATTTCCGCCAATTCGAACAAGGCATCGACAGCCTTGTTGTGCTGGGGCATTTCGTGCACCAGAAGTTGATAATCGGCGATGGCACCATTGATATCTTTGAACCTGGAAGCCTTGATATCCGCTCGATTGAAAAGCGCCGTGCCAGCGTTTCCAGTCTGCGGAAAGTCCTCGATAACTGCTGTCAAGGCCTGTACTGCCAACTCCGGATTCTTCAATTTTTCATCCAAGATGTCCGCTCTACGTATGCGAACCGAGGGAACGAGGTGACTGTCGGGATAAAGGTGTTCAAACTTCATGAAACTCGCTGCCGCCTCTCGATAATCGCCAAGCAACATATAGGCCTCAGCAATCCAATACTGGATTTTTTCCGCCCGCACATCGTCAGGATAGAGATCGACGAATTCTTGGTATTCAACCAACGACCACCGGCGTAGTTTATCCATGCCGAGATCATGGAGAAAAGTCAAATACTGATAGAGAAGATCCGCTGGTTTGCCCGGAGCAAATTCACCGTTGATCAATAAAGTCAGTTCATTTTTGTGGTCACGATACTGTTTATTGGTCGTTACGATGACCCTCGCACCTTCGGCGCACTTGTTATGGACAACACTGTTTGGATTTAGGAACAAGGCCTTCATGAAAAGTATGAAAGCGCGGTGCTCGTCACGGCTGTCCGCAACAACCCGTGCCTTTAAAAAACGCACCTCAGCCACATGAACACTTTGGGGGAAAAGGCGAATATAACTGTTCAGTTCTTCAATAAGGTAATCGGCGAGTTTTCTGTCTTGCTGTTCAAAGACAGATTTCAGATAGTTGAAGTAATCATCGTCAAGTGCAGCATTCACCGAACAATTGACGCCAAGTAACAATATCGTTCCTATGAGAAGAAAACGGACCGTAAAAGGCCGCATGCAATGTTCCTCCTGAAGGTGAGAGTAATTGTCACCGGCGCTTTAAACCACATAGCGGGGTTGCTTGTTCCCTCAACTGTTCTTCAGTGACAGTATCTCATGCTCAACGCGGGCTTGTCTACCTTCCTAAGTTGTCTAATCATAATCCCGCTTTTCGCATTGCGTTTAATAATTCAAATTATCCGAATCGAATGAAATCGGTCTTGCGAAAAAAGCAGGCGGATTACCCTTTGACAGACCTATCCGTCACACCAAGGACGCTCCGTAGAGAATCACTTGGTTTTTCCCATTCTGTTTAGCTTGGCGCAAACAGGCATCCGCTTTTTCGACCAATTCCTGGAGAGCATCATCAGTATCACCCTGAAGAACACATTGCGCCAAACCAATACTGATAGTCACCGGTACTACATTGGGTGTCTCCTCTTGCACGCTTGCGCGAATTCTTTCAGCCACATCGAAAATCGCGTTCTCATCCACCGGCGTGAGCATAATAATAAACGTGCCGCCACCATAACGGCCCAGGATATCGGATGTACGCGTACTGTAGCGTAGGATATTGGCGACCCGTCTCAAGACCGCATCACCGCTGCGCTGTCCATGTCTACCGTTGACGGCTTGCAAATCGTCCACATCGCCGAGTAAAAAACCCACATTACTCTTGCTGCGCTGGGCTAAATGGGCCAATGGTTGCAGGGCGTTGAAAAATCCCTGCCGATTGAACACCCCCGTCAATTCGTCTATGTTGCTTTGCAGAGCCAACTCGCGATTCTGAGCCCAGAGTTTTTGCGTGATATCACCCAACAACTCGATCTCGGGTGTGAGATTGGTTTGGCGATGTATCATATCGATGAGGCGATTCAAATGAGCGTCATACTGCTCCCCAGGATTTTCCTCACCCGACACCGTGTGTGCAAAATGGTAAAGAATCTCGAAGGCTGGATGCAAAAGATAGTATTCCATGCGGAGTGCCAAAACGAAGGGATGGTACTTCTCCGGGGATCCGAGATAAGACTCCCTGAGTTCTGCGGCTCGGTTTTGGATCATACCAAGCTCAGCCACAACACTTTCTGGATCCTCGAACACTTTTGGTATGGGATGATCCTCTACCCGATCCAGCAGCGCACGCCAGAAACCACATAGCTCTATTTCATCGCTAGCCATCTCGTTCCAAAATCGCTCCAGATCATCTTCGGGAGCCAAGGTGGCAAGTTCATCGTAGATAACCGATGCTTGCGCATTGACTGTCAGACAGAGATTGAGAATCTCTGTGTAGCTCTCTTTATCCATGGCCTTGCTCCTCTAAGGCTGGCAGGCAGAGAATATCACAAGACAAACCAGTACCCCACGTTCGAGACGCTGGGTGAGCAAGGTGCCGTCCCTGTTGTCACAACCTGGTTTTACTATCGGCAGAATCGGTTGTTAATGGATGATTTATTCAATGCTTGGATAACGCGATAAATCAATGAAAATATTAGGATTGTGCACAAGTGCAGACTCTGGAGCGTTTCACTCATATCGCAGTGCCTCGATGGGATCGAGGCGGGCAGCCCGGTCGGCTGGGTACAAACCGAAAATCAAGCCAATACTCACGGAGAAGAGGACAGCCAGAGATGTCACCAGCGGTGAGAACTGGAAGGGGAAGTTGAGCATGCCGGTGACGCTCAAGGAAGCGAGATAACCCAATCCGATACCAATGATGCCGCCGATTCCAGTCAATGTTCCGGCCTCGACGAGAACCTGGAAAAGAACGTCTTGGCGACGCGCACCCATAGCCATTCGCACGCCGATTTCCCGTGTCCGCTCCGTCACGGAGATCAACATGATGTTCATCACACCGATACCACCAACCATCAAGCCAATGGATGAAAGTATGACGAGGACCAAAGCAACGCCACTGGTCACTTTGTCTATCAACTCACCATAGGTCTCCGAGGGAACCACATCGAAATCATTCGGTTCACCCGGTTTCAAATGCCGAACTTTACGGAGAGCACCAATGATGTCCGTCTGAATGTTGTCGATGTCGTAGCCATCGGCAACGGACGCTGCGAGAGTCCGATCTTCGAGGTTAGGATCGAGGAAGTCACGTTCATAACTCGTCCACGGGACCGCAACGAAGTTGTCACCGAGCTGCCCCATAATATGTTTGCGAGGCTCGATGGTGCCGATGATCTCGTAGGAACGGCCTTCAATGCGGATCCACTTGCCAATGGGGTCGAGCCTGGGAAACAGATCAGCACGCGGTCCATGGCCCAGCACACAAACTTGGGCGCGATTCACGGTTTCCTCGCGTGTGAAAAAGCGACCCTCATCCGAAGTGAATGAAAGCAGATAGGGAAAATTCTCTGAACAACCAAAAACTTGTACGAAATGGGTTCTTTCCTTCCCGTAATGCAAAACAGTCACATCGTTGTTCTGAACGTAATAGTCGACCGCAACAATACCAGGAACCTGTTCCATGGCGGTGATGCACTCCGGCTCGAGCTGACGCCGTCGCAATTTTTCTTCGACGTCTTCTCCACCCATACCGTGATAACGAGCCACGTAGATGTAAGGACGGCCGGCGGAAACCACATCATTGCGAATTTTGCTGGAAAGCCCCGTGACTATGGTGAAGATGGCCAACAGAGTCGCCACCCCAATAGCCACTCCCACAATCAGCAGAACACTACGCATTTTGTGGCCAATGATGACTTGGACAGCCTGACACATCCCTTCCCAGATGCGAATCCAAACGACGCGGCGGTCACTCATAACGCAGCGCCTCCACAGGGTCGAGACCGGCCGCTCGCCAGGCCGGATAGGTTCCGAAGACCACGCCGATCACGAAGGTGACTCCCAATCCAAGGCCAATGGACCAACCGGCAATTGCGAAGTTCAAGGGAGACAACAGGGCAATGATACCGGCTAAGAAAAAACCGATACCAATACCAGTGACACCGCCCACCATAGACAGAATGATAGCCTCGATGAGAAACTGCCAGAGGATGGCCATGCGGTTGGCACCGAGAGCCTTGCGGACACCTACTTCGCGTGTCCGTTCCGTGACCGACACGAGCATGATGTTCATCAACACGATACCGCCCACTACCAGGCTGATTCCGACAAGAGGTACCAGCGCTCCATATATTGCAGACGAAATTCCACCCCAGATGTTCAGAAGTTGGTCGGCGGTCTGGATAGCAAAATCGTTGCGCTCCAGAGGCCGCAACCTGTGTCTGACCCGCAACCAGAAGGTGGCTTCGTCCTGAGCGTCCGCCATGAAATGCAGGTCGCTGGCTGCGACTTTGATATCAATGGACTCATCGGAACCGAATATTTTGAGGTAACTGGTGATCGGGATCACGACGAACTGGTTCCGGTTACTTCCGAGAACCGTACCACGGTCCTGGGCGACTCCAAGCACCGTGAAGTGAAGATTTCCGATCTTGAACTCTTTGCCGATCGGATCGCTCAACCGGGGAAAAAGATCTCGGGCGATTTCCCAGCCAATCACCGCGACTTGGCGGCTTGCCAGAATATCGTGCCGGTTCAGATGTCTCCCCAGCGCCAGAGGAATGTCCTCCAGCAGAGCGTAGTCCTCGGTTTTACCCCGGACCGTGGCTCCACGATAAGAACTGGGGCCGGCCCGCAAGTTCGCTCGTCCGGAAAGTGATGCCCCCACAACGCGAGCCAGCTCCATCCGCTCAGTCAAGTAATCACGGTCCTCGAGAGTCAGGTTGGGATTGTTCAGGGATTCCAGAAAAGCGTCGAAATCGGTCAAGAACTCCACCGGATTGACCCGCGTGATGGTGAAGACATCGGTTCCCTCGTCCAGAACCACCTGTCTGGCGTATTGGTCGGCACCGTATATCAATGAAACCACGGCGATGACAGACATGGTCCCAACGATGTTACCCAGCAGAGTCAAAAACGTCCGCAGTTTGTGACTGCGGAGACTCCCCAGGGCGATACGTACTCCCTCGAGCCAGTTCATCCGTTGTGCTCACAATCACGACCGGTTTATTGACCCCTGCCCGGCCGCTCGGTTACCACTTGTTCGCCAAGTTATCAATCGGCGTACCGTGGCGTCTGATTACCGGTCCCGGTCCCTGCCCTTCTTACTCCGCTTGACCGCGTCGCCGTGCTCCAAATCGCGTAGGATCCGAAACGGGCCGGTCACTACCGACTGTCCTGCCGCCAGACCCGAAAGCACCTCGAAATCATCCTCACCGGCAATGCCAAGTCGCACCGGTTGGAAGGAGGCCATGCCATCTTCGACCACGAAGACACCCTCCTTATCCTCGCGTTCGACCGCCTTGTCTTTCGGCTTAGGTTGGTCTTCCCCCGCAGCCGTGCCGGTAGAAGGAGAGGCACTATCCGCAGCGACCGCTGCTGTTGTGTCATCCGTCTCTTCAGGGACAGGTCTGCGACTTCGGCGTCCCCGGCGTTTCCGGTCGAACTTCTCTTCGGGTGGCCACTTGCGAACCGTCACCGCTCCCAAAGGCACGGCGATGGCACTGTCACGTTCGGCCACCCTGACTTCAGACTTACAGGAGAGACCAGGCCGGATATTGGGAATTCGGTCGTCGAGGGTCACTTTGACCTCAAAATCCACAGCTTGCCCGCTGGTGCCTGCGCTGGTGTAGATGGGACTGTTACCAATCTCGGTCACCTTTCCGGTGAAAGTCGTGTCGGGAAAAGCGTCGATATTGACCTCGGCGCTTTGTCCCACCCCGATCTTGACCACCTCGGTTTCGTCCACCTTGATCCTCGCCTCCATTGTCGATAGATCGGCAATCACCAGGAGCACAGTCCCGGGATTGTTCAAGGTGCCCATGATGGCGTTTTCTCCCTCCTCGACATTCAACCGAGTGACAACACCGGACATGGGGGCGTTCACGGTGACTTTTTCCAGGTCGTAACGTGCCTTTTCCAAGTTGGCTTCCTGTTGGAGGAGACGACTCCGGGCGGCATCGACCCTGGCTCGTTCCACCCGAGCCGTGGTGCGAGCTGTTTCCAACTGTTCGACCGAAACCAATCCCTGTCCGTGCAGCTCCTGGGCGCGACGTAGATCTTGTTCTGCTTTCTCGGCTGCCGCCTGGGCTAGAGCCACATCGGCTTGGGACGTACGCACAGCTGCATCCAGGGCACGTACAATCGACTGGAATTCAGTCGGATCGATCTCCAATAGAAAATCACCCACCGTCACCGTGTCACCTTCCGCCACCGCCAAACTCGTCACCTTCCCGATAGTGTTGGCACTCACATCCACCGAACGTTTGGGGTGAATGGTGCCGGAAGCCGTAACAGTGGCCACCAAATCTTTGCGGGTTACCTCCGCAATCTCCACCTCATATTCCTTGGTGCGATTACTCCGCAGGATGGAAATCACAATCAAGGCCAGCACGACGACACCTAAGCCAATGAACACCCACTTCTTCAACACTCGCCTCCCTCAGTCACACCGCACTCATTCATAAACCATGGTCGCCTACAGAACAGCAGACAAGCTACGGCCTCAGACGAACAACCTTCCCAGCCCGAATAGCACCCCCGTCAACAGCAACCAAGGCAGTATGACGACAGTGGCTGCCTTGCCGCGGCTGAATTCATTGACCTTCTCAAAACCAATAATCAACACCACAATGCCCCACCAGCTGAAGAAATCACCGAAATACATCAATGCTTGGTAGGTGGCGGACATCAGGTCCGCATTGGGAGTCAGTGCTGCCAATCCAATGGAAACACCAACCACTGTTTGTTTGGCGAAAATCAATGGTAACTTCACGAGAGTACCGAGAACATAAGGAATGATGCTGGCCCAGAAATTGACTCCCATGATCTGTTTGAAACTACCCGTTCCTCCAGCCAACTTCGAGAAGAGTAGAAAAAACAAACCGTAGAAGAAGATAACGATGCAAACCCCGAAACCACCCGTCAAACCATTGATCAACCGCTTTGTCGGTGAAGGGCTCAACGCTTCTTGGTAGTCATGCTCCCAATCCTCCTCCGACATCATTTGGCCAAATCGCGTATCCCGCATCAATTCCATTTGCTCCGGGCCGGCGATGTGGGTGGTAGCTGCCGTAAATAGGCTGATGACCACAAACAGGATGACCGCTGCCACCAACCACTGCGGCCTTTCTCGAACCCATTCCATGGCTAGGCCCGGCTTGACTATTAAGGCCCACAAGCGCGAACCGAGGTTATCACCGTTCATCTTGGCTCCTCCCATTGTTCCTATTATCCAAATTCAAAGCTTCCAAACGTTGATGGAGAGCTCGCCCGGTTCGCGCCAGTGGCGATTCCGCTTCCCGGGCTGCCAGGGGCAGGATTCCAATGGCCGGATCGGAATATTTGGTCAAGAATTCCTCAGCGAAAGTACCGCTTTCAATTTCATCGAGGATACGTGCCATGCGGGTCCGTACCTTCCGGTCAATGACACGTGGTCCCCGGGTCAAACCCCCAAATGCGGCCGTCCGGCTGATCCGCTTCCGCATACCCTCCAAACCATATCGATGCAACAAATCGGCGATCAACTTCAGCTCATGCACGCACTCGAAATAAGCGTTTTCGGCAGCGTATCCCCTCTCGGTCAAAAGATTGAACGCGGCTTGCAACAGCTCCACGACTCCACCGCACAAGACCACCTGTTCGCCAAACTGATCGCTGATACACTCCTCACGGAAGGTGGTGGGGAAGCCTCCGCCTTTCAGGCAGCCTATAGCTTTGGCATAGGCTGCAGCGAGATTCCAGGTATCGGCATGAGAGTCGTCGGTCACCGCGATCAAGCTCGGTAAGCCACCCCCGCGCTGGTAGGCCTCACGCAACATGTCCCCCTGCCCCTTGGGAGCCACCAGGAAGCAGGCACGATCCGGATCGGGAACAATCTGTTCGAAGACGAGGGCGAAACCGTGGGCGAAGGCAAGGCAAGCGTCCGATTTGAGGTTGGGTGCGACCCATTTTTCATATAGACCGGCCATGGCTTCGTCGGGCACGAGAAACACCACGATATCACCGGCAGCCGCGGCATCACTGACCGAAAGGACGGCCATGCCGTCCTCAACGGCCCGAGCACCAGTCAGAGACCGCGACCGTGCACCGACCACCACCTCGATGCCACTTTCGCGGAGATTGAGGGACTGGGCACGGCCCTGAGATCCATAGCCGAGGATGGCTACCTTCTTACCCTGCAACGGGTTCAGAGAGACCGACTCCTCTTCGAAAACTTCCGGGCGATTGGTTTTATTGTCAGTGGCCACGCCTGGCGACCTCCCAGCTGGATACTGAACTTACGTCGAGCATTCACACGGGTTTCCTCCTGTGGGCGCTGCGAGTCTAGACGGTGGGCCCCATCTTGACAAGGTGACTGTACCCCGCTAGATTCCGCACAGCCTGGTGGATGAAGCCGC
>Ga0209536_100014424_pt1 | contig 11355 bp, 10 predicted proteins | sample DeeMarSeWOR28_12_FD_187461 | JGI IMG/M metagenome (GOLD analysis project Ga0209536, IMG submission 187461) | Marine sediment microbial communities from White Oak River estuary, North Carolina - WOR-2-8_12 (SPAdes) (version 2) | ecosystem: Environmental > Aquatic > Marine > Intertidal zone >... | reverse complement strand
CTCCGCCGATGTCTGTTGCGCTTCCTGCACTCTACGAAGCGCTCGGCGACTCGAAGCAGGCAGGGCAGGAGCATCAGGCTTGGCGCGGGATCGAAGGGAAGGCTTTGCGTCAGAAGGCGCGACCGTAAGCGGTGGTGGTCGCGGGCTTCATCGACCTTGCAGGGCGCCGATGCTACCGCTGCTCCTCGGCAGCACCCTCTTCGGCCGCCTGCTCAGCCTCGACCTCGGCCTCGATCTCCACCTCGACCTCAGTCTCGGCCTCCGCCGCAGCAGCCTCTTCGGCTTCCGCCGCGGCTTCCTCGGCCTCTTCTGCTTCGATCTCCGCGGCCGCTTCTTGCGCGGCGGTTTGCTCACGCACTGCGCGGTCGAGTGCCTGCTCACCAGAAGACGAAAGGAATGCGAGCCAGACCGAAAGCGCCATGAACGTGAATGCGAAGCCGGCGGTCAGTCGAGTGAGTAGGTTGCCTGCGCCGGCGCCACCGAAAATTTGCTGGCTCGTGCCCCCACCAAACGCCGAGCCGAGGCCGCCACCTTTGCCCGACTGCAAGAGCACGACGAGGATGAGGAAGAGGCAAACGAAGACATAGATGATCGAAATGAGGGTATACATGAGCTCAGCTCTCTGCCCGGCGAACGCCGGCGTCGATAATCGGAATGAAGTTGTCGGGACTGAGCGACGCACCACCGACCAGCGCGCCGTCCACATCGGGCTGGGAGAGCAGCTCGTCCGCATTGCTGGGCTTCACGCTCCCGCCATACAGAATGCGAACTGAGTCTGCCCACGATTTGCCCTTGAGCTCCGCGAGGCGCGCCCGAATCGCGCTGTGCACCTCTTGTGCGTCCGCGGCTTTGGCTGTCCGGCCGGTGCCAATCGCCCAGATCGGTTCGTAGGCCACGACGAGCGGCGCCAGGGCCACGGCGTCGTATCCATCGGTCGCTGCTTCGATTTGCCCTAGGACGACCTCGAGGGTCTTGCCCGCGTCTCGCTCTTCGAGGCTCTCGCCGCAGCAGAGGATCGGTACGACCTTGTGCACGAGCAGCGCGCCGACCTTCTTGCGGACGCCTTCGTCGGTCTCGCCGAAGAACTGACGTCGCTCCGAATGGCCGATGATGCAGTAGCCGCAACCGGCGTCGAGCAGGAGCGTAGGGCTCAGCTCGCCGGTCCAAGCGCCCGAATCCTCCCAATGCGTGTTCTGCGCCGACAGGCCAACAGCGGACCCTTCGAGAGTCTTCTTCACCGAGGTCAGCGAGGTTGCCACCGGACCGACAACCACGTCACAGGCCAGCCCAGCGCCGACGTGGGCGGCAATCGCGCCGGCCAATGCCTGAGACTCGGCGATGGTGTTGTGCAGTTTCCAGTTGCCTGCGATCAGCGGTCTTCGGTTGGTCATGGCTTGAGGGCCTCCACGCCGGGAAGAGGGCGGCCCTCTAGATACTCCAATGAGGCGCCGCCGCCAGTGGACACATGATCGAAGCGGCTCGCCAGATTGGCTTGTTTCACGGCGGCAACGCTATCGCCTCCGCCCACCACGCTAAACCCCGGACAATCCGCGGCCGCTCGCGCCACCGCCAAAGTGCCCTCGGCAAAAGCCGCATTTTCGAAGAGCCCCATTGGCCCGTTCCAGAACACCGCCATCGAGCGGCGGAGACGGTCCCGGAAGAGGCGCTCCGTCTCGGGGCCGATGTCGAGCGCCATGGCATCTGCGGGAATCGCGTCGACGCCCACGGCCCGCGCCTTGGCGGAGTCGATCGAGTCCCCAATCCGAACGTCGATGGGCAGAAGCAGGTCCACTTCGCTCTCTTCCGCCGCGGCCATCAGGCTCCGAGCGAGCGCGAGCTTGTCGTCCTCGCAAAGACTCTTCCCCACACTGAGGCCACGCGCGGCCAGGAACGTGTTCGCCATCGCGCCACCGATCAGGAGCGCATCGACCTTGCCGAGCAGCGCTTCCATGACGCCGATCTTATCGCTCACCTTCGCGCCGCCGAGGATGGCGACGTACGGACGTGGTGGATCGGTGCGCAGCTTGTCGAGCGCCTCGAGCTCCCGCTGCAGCAGAAAGCCCGCAGCGCGGTCCTCGATGAGACGAGGAAGGGCGCTCACCGAGGCGTGCGCCCGGTGTGCAGCTCCAAACGCGTCGTTCACGTACGCGGTGCAAGAACCTCCGAGCTCCCGCGCGAATTCGACGTCGTTGCTCTTTTCCTCCGGGTGGAAGCGCAGGTTCTCGAGCAGTGCCACCTGGCCGTCGCGAAGGTCTTGAACGACCTTGCGCGCGCCGTCTCCGATGCAGTCGTCGGTGAGAGACACCTCACCGACGTCGAGTAGCTCCGCCAAGCGAACCGCGACCGGCTCGAGCGATAGCTCGGGGACGACCTTGCCCTTCGGCCGACCCAGGTGTGACGCCAACACCACCCGCGCGCCCTGTTCGAGCGCGTAGCGAATCGTCGGCAGAGCGGCACGAATCCGGGTGTCGTCCGTTATTTCGCCGTTCTTCAACGGAACGTTGAAGTCGACGCGAATGAACGTAGCGACACTTTCGAGGTTCAGGTCCTCGATCGAACGAATGGCTTCGGGCACAGGCTTAGCTCGCGCTCGAGACGATCCGCACCAGGTCGAGCATGCGGTTCGAGAAGCCCCACTCGTTGTCGTACCAGCTCTGCACCTCGACGAGGTCTCCCCCTACGACCTCGGTCTGCGCTGCGTCGCAAATCGACGAATGAGGGTTGCCCATGAAGTCGACCGAGACGAGCGGCGCCTCCTCGAACTGGAGGATGCCCTTGAGTGGGCCCTCTGCGGCAGCCTTGAGCGCCGCGTTGACCGCGTCCCGGTCGGTGCTCTTGGCGAGCAGCGCAGTGAGACAGGTGAGCGATACGTTGGGAGTCGGCACCCGAATCGCGGTGCCGGCAAGCTTACCTTGAAGCTCCGGAATCACGAGGCCAATCGCCGTCGCCGCACCGGTGGAGGTCGGAATCATCGAAAGCGCCGCGGCGCGTGCCCGGCGCATGTCCGAGTGCGGCTGGTCGAGAAGACCCTGGTCGTTCGTGTATGCGTGCACGGTGACCATGTGACCTTTCACGATGCCAAAGCTGTCGTTCAGGACCTTGGCAAGCGGGGCCAAGCAGTTGGTCGTGCAGGATGCACAGCTGATGATCTGATCGGTCTTCGGGTTGAACGCGTCGCTGTTGATGCCGACGACGAAGGTGCCGTCGATCTTACCCTTGCCGGGCGCGCTGATGATCACGCGCTCTGCGCCAGCCTTCAAATGCGCCGATGCGGCTTCCTTCGTGCGGAACAAGCCGGTGCACTCGAGCACAACCTCAGCGCCGAGCTCTTTCCACTTCAGCTTCGACGGGTCTCGCTCGGCCGACACCGGAATGAGATGGTCCCCGATCCGAATCGCGCTGCCCTCGACCTTGACCGGGTGCGGGAAGTGCCGGTGCACCGAGTCCCACTCGAGAAGATGAGCGAGCATCGCCGCACTGGTGAGGTCGTTAATTCCGACGATTTCGACGTCTGCGCGCTCCGCAGCGATTCGAGCAACGCAGCGCCCGATTCGTCCAAACCCATTGATTCCGATTTTCGTGGCCATTGTTCGTTCGACTCCCTCCCGACTGCAGCCCAGTTCAACTGGGTCGCCAGCGAGCGCGGAACGTAGCGCGCACGACCGATCGGTCAAGGAGCCAAGCACGCGAATAGTCTGCGCTTTTGACCGGAGTCAGCGCGACTCGCGATCGCTACTCCGCTGCCTCCTGGGCGTCACGAAGCTCGGTGGTCACCAGCTCGAGCACCGCATTGGTAAACGCGACGATGTCCGAACGGCTGTGGCCGCTATTGCGGAGCTCGCGATAAACCGATTTCGCGATGATCCGAACGCCACGGTTGTCCGCCCCCGGCTTCGGGTTTTGTGATCGTGTAGCCCCCATTGTGCTCGAGCATGATGCAGATTGCGTGCCACTTGTAGAAAACGGCAAAACCAATGATTCTGGGGCTCGCTTTACACTGGAATTTACAAGGAAGAACCGGTTTTGCCACAGCTGGGTCAGAAAGGCTCACACCAGATGATAACTGCGCAATGCGGTTCGCATGTGAGGCACAAGCGCGCACCAGCCTGCGCATGCAACATGCCGGGAAGACCGGGATTTCGGCTGGACGGCCGACTTCTGCTCAAGGGGGCCCGAGCGCCCCGCGAAGCTCCTCGAGCGCGCTCCGATGAATGCGGCTGGCCCAGGACCTCGAGATGCCCAGCTCCTGGGCCATCGCGTCGATCGAGCGGCCCTCGAAGTAGAACCCTCGGATGAGGACCCGCTGCCTGGGTGATAAGCGAGGGAGCGCCTGCAGAAGCCGCGTCACGCTCTCGTTCCTGAGGAGCGCCGCCTCCGGGCTTTCGCCGCCGAAGCTCCCTTGCAGGACCGAGGCGGTGCTGAGGCTTGCGCTCATGCGCGTAAACGCCTGGTCGAGGCGGCTGGGCACAGCCGTGGGCGCAACTCCCGCGGACGCCTGGAAGCGTTCATGGGCGCGGCGGGGCAGGTCGGCCATCTGCCGGACCCCGTCGAGCATCGCCCCCCGGATCCGATAGTAGGCGAAGGTCTGAAATCGAACCCCACGGCCTGGGTCAAACCGTCGCTGCGCCTCTAAGAGGCCGCCGAAGCCGAAGGCAATCAGGTCTTCCAGGTCGCCTCGAAGCGCCAGCTCGCGCCGGAGACGACTCGCAAGGCCGTAGACCATTTTCTCGTGTTCTGCGATGAGCTCCGATCCCTGCATACCAGCTCCCGAGCAGAGTTCCTTTACCCGGGTGGGTTAATGAAGTCAAGTGGAATACCTTTGACTACATATAGAGGGGCTGGTCTGATGGGTGACTCTGCGGTATAGGGGCGCTGTGAAAGCTGCGGGCCCAGGCATTGCAAGCACAGATCGGGCGCGTTTTGGCTCTTTTGCTAGCTTGCTCGACCAGATCCTGCACGACGCGACCGCGCTCGATGGCCTGGCGTTCGCCTACGCGGAGCTCGCGGCGCCCCAGCGCCAAGCACTGGTTCGCGCGGTCCTGCAGGACGCCGCCGATCCGACCCACGCACTCGGCGCGCTCCTTGCGGTGGAGGAGCAGCCTAGGGCCCGGCGGCGGCTCGCTGGGCTCATCAGCCGCCACGGGCGCATCGAACAGTCGGCGCTTCTCGAGGGCACCGAGGCCGAGGGGGAAGCGCATCTGCTGCAGTCCCTTCCCCGCTTGGAACCCGAGTCTCTCCACATCACCTGGAATGATTGCAAGATCAATGTAATCGCGCTTGAACCGCGAAACGTTTTGAACTTTGACTGCTCGTCGAAGGCGGTATCGATCCCCGAGGCGGTCGAGACCTTGGCTCCGCTCCTGTGGCAGCACATCCGCGCAGGAGGCGCTTTACCCGAGGGCGTCGAGCGTTTCGCCGGATTCTTCTCCGTGTCCTAGAGGCCTGGGGCTTCGGGTCAGTGGTGGCCGTTGCCGTTCCCGAGCAGGGCACCCTCGAACTTCGTCGTCTCCATCAGCGAGCCATCTTCGGCGTCGCGGCGCACCATGAAAAAGTGCCGGGCGACCGAGTTGTTGTCCTCGCGAGCCACCACCATGATCGAGTTCATCCCCGGGTGAACGGGAATCTCGGCATCGAAGGTGAGCTCCCTCGGGTCGGCGCTGCCCTGATTCGATTCGTAGAAGACTTTGTGCCGGCTGGTCGAGATGTAGAGGTCACGCACCCGTTGCGAATCGGTCACCTTGCCCTGCACGCGGAAGACGTCGCCCCGGGTGACATAGCCCTCGACGGGCTCGAGCTCGATCTCGGGCGAGGAGTGGGGAGTAGCCCATGCGACAGGCGGCTCTCTCGACACCTGGCCCTGCGACGGCGATGTCGCGCCGGCCGCCACCCATCCCGGCCGACCAGCACCGAGGTTCACGCGCTCATACGCGCCGCTCGTCGCGGTGTGCAGCACGCGGAAGGACTCTTTCACGGTCGCTATGACGGGCGCATTGGGGTCGGGCCGCTCCCGGATCTCGGCCCCAGGCGCCAAGCTCACCACCTGCTTCGCTGCCAAGGTCTTCACCGGCCCCGGTTCTTGGGAGATCGGAATCTCGAGCTTCTGACCGACCGAGGCCCCGAGCTCGGTATCGGAGACCCCGAACATCAATGTGGCCTTCTGGTCCTCAAAGTCGGGGAGCACCTGGAACGAGAAGGGAACCACCCATTCCTCCCCCGCGTGCAAAGAGCTGCGTTGGAAGCGACCGTCATGGAGGAGCACCCCGGAGCCGCTCTTGTTTTGGAGATTGGCCTGAAGCTCGAAGCTATCGACGTCGCTGCGGTTTTTGACGGTGACGTACAGGGTCACCTCCTCGCCGCGCTGCACCCGACCGTCGCCGTTGCCGTGGATGTTGTCCGCCAGCTGCAAGCCGTATACGAAGCGCGGTTGCGGGAGGGCGCGAATCACCGTCCGGACCTCGACGGGCTTTGGAGCATGCCCGTGCGCCTCTTCAAACTCGACCAGAAGCGCATCGGCGCGATCCATCATGCTGCGTGGGATGCGACAGACCCTCTTCTGGTCCTCGGTCAAGCAGCCGCCGAGCGTCGTTGTCCACGAACGGGTTTCGCCCGGAGCGAGCTTTCCGAACACCAGCTCGCGACGGTCGAACCACGGGTTGTCGCTGCTGGTCATCGCGCGGAGCTGATACAGGGGTTGTTTGCCCTGGTTCGTCACCTCGACCTCGAGCGACAAGGGGTCGCCGGCGGTCGCCGGCTTGTCGCCAGCGCTGGTCCTAGCGCTAACCTTGACCTGGCTTGGGCCCTCGTCCGCGCCCACGCTCCAGTCGATGTCGAGCTTCTTCAGCTCGCGCACGACCTTCTCGGTTTCCTGCTTCTGCACCCGCTCGATAATTGGCTGGGCGGCTCGAAGCATTTGCAAACGCTTGGGGGATTTGGCGTTGAGCACGATGCTCCGCGAGAAGCGGATCAGGAAGGCCTCCTGGGCTTCGTTCTCCTCTTCGCCAGGCTCAGACTCGGCCAAGCGTTGGCGCAAATCCGCGTTGAGGTAGTAGCCCAGGGTGACTGCTGGGCGCTGCGAATCGGTCGCGCTCGCATGGGTGAGGTGAGCCTCCAGATCCGATTCGCGGAAGAGCTCATCGACCTTGAGATCCATGTTTTCTCGGTCGACGGTCATCGGGCTGATCGCGATGTCGGGCACGATGCCCACGCCCTGGATCGAAACGTCCCCGGGCGTCAGGTACTGCGCCACGGTGAGCTTCAGCGCCGACGCGTCTTGAAGTTGGTAAAGCACCTGCACCGAGCCCTTGCCAAAGCTCTGCTCACCGATGATCAGGGCGCGATCGTGGTTCTTGAGAGCGCCGGCGACAATCTCACTTGCGGACGCGCTGTGACCGTTGATGAGCACGACCATCGGGTAGCGGGGCTCGGTGCCACCTGCTTCGGCGAACTCTTCGGTGCGTTCGCGCGGATCCTGAGAGGAAGTCGTGACGATCGGACCTTCGTCGAGGAAGGTGTCGGCAACTTGCACGGCCTGATCGAGAAGACCGCCGGGGTTGTTCCGAAGATCGAGCACGAGGCCGACCATTCGCTTCTTGTGAAGGTCGGCGAGCGCCCTGCGAAGGTGCGCTTCGGTGTTGCCCTGGAAGTTCTTGATTTGGACGTAGCCGACATTGTCGCGCAGCATCCGGTGCTCGACTGAGCCGATTTCGATGACGGCTCTGGTGAGCTCGACACGCCGGGGCGCAGACCAGTCCCCGGCCTTGTTCTGGCGACGAATGAAGATGGTGACCTTGGACCCGGGCCGGCCACGGAGACGGTCTACCGCTTCGTTCAAGGGCATGTTGAGCGTCGACTCGTCGGAGATTTTGACTATCCGGTCACCGCGCTGGAGTCCTGCCTTGAACGCGGGCGTGCCCTCCATCGGCTTGATCACGGTGAGATGCCCGTCGCGAATGGAGATGACGATGCCCAGTCCGCCGAACTCGCCTCGGGTGCTGGTTTGCATCTCGGCGAAGAGCTCGGGCGGGAGCAGGACCGTGTGCGGGTCGAGCGTCTTGAGCATCCCGTTGACCGCGCTGTACTCGACGTCGCTGAGCTCGATATCCTCTTCGTTCTTGAGCTCGTCTTGCAAGAAGGCGAAGACCTCTCGGAACCGCCCGGCGAGCTCCCAGGGGCTCGACACGTCTTCGATGGCGAACTCGCGCTCCCGGCTATTGACCTGGACCGTGAGCGTCTTGGCGCCTTCCTGATAGTGCACGAGGACCGGCGCCACGTCCTTCTGGATGGCGTCGAGTCCGGCGAGCATCATCTTGCGGTGGTCGATGCGCTTGGGATCGACGTAGTCGTCGTTCACCTGATGAATCACACGATTCATCACTTGAAGCTTGGTCAGATCCCAAGGCGTCTTCTGACGCGCGGCCTGAGCCCTTGGGGAGGTGTCGATGTCGATTTGCAGGCCGTTTTGAATGGGCCAGCCGAACGAAATGGTGAACGCCGCGAGGACGACCACCAAACCAAGCAAGGGCTTCCAGAGTCTTGTCATTCTATTGGAGGGGGGCAGGGGCCAGACATTTGAGTGTAGCCCTCTTGGGCTTCCAGGCCAATTGCGTTGATGGATACCTAAGGTTATCGATGCAAGGTGCCACACCGAATTCTCCGGCAGCAGATCGCCAGGCCGGTGCTCGAGATTTGTAAGGAGCTCCGCAACGCAGGCGAGCGGGCGTGGGTCGTCGGGGGCTGCGTCCGGGACACCCTGCTTGGACAGCGGGTCAACGACTGGGACGTGGCGACGACCGCCCCGCCGGAAAAGGTCCTAAAGGTCTTCCGCAGGGTGATCCCGACCGGGATCGACCATGGCACGGTGACCGTCCTCTGGAAGGGCGGGGCCTACGAGGTCACGACCCTCCGAGGCGAAGGATTGTATTCCGATGGGCGGCGACCCGACACTGTCGTGTTCGTCGAGGACATCGACCGGGACCTCGGGCGACGCGATTTCACGGTGAACGCGATCGCGTATGACCCGGTCGACGGGCATCTGGCCGACCCCTTCGGTGGGCTGACCGACATGCGGGACAAGGTCCTGCGGGCCGTGGGCGAGCCCAGCGAGCGCTTCCAGGAAGACGGGCTCAGGATTCTGCGCGGCGCCCGCTTCGTCGCGACGCTGGATTTCGAGCTCGAAGAGAAGACCGAGGCCGCGTTTCGAGGCGCGCTCGACACCTTTCGCAAGGTGAGCCCCGAACGCGTCCGCGAAGAGTGGTTGAAAGCGATGAAGGCGCGCGCCCCGTCCCGCGCATTCGAAGTGATGCGCCGCACCGGCATTTTGGAGGTCACCTATCCCGAGCTCCTCGAGCAGGTGGGCTGCGAGCAAAACCAGTGGCACGCCTACGACGTCTGGGGCCACACGATGCGCGTGCTCGACGAGTCAGCGCCTGACCCCGTCGAACGAATCGCCGCGCTGCTCCACGACGTCGCCAAGCCGCGAACCCGAGCCAGGTCCGACAAGACCGGCGACTGGACGTTCTACCATCACGAAAAAGTCGGCGCCGACATGGCCGAGCGCTGGCTCCGCGACTACCGCTTCTCGAATCAGGAGCGCGAGCTCGTGGTGGGCCTCATTCGGCATCACTTGATTTGCTACACGAGCGAATGGACCGACGCTGCAGTGCGCAGGTTCATCAAACGAGTAGGCGCGCAGAGCGTCCAACCCTTGTTGCGCTTGGGCGAAGCGGACGCGCTCGGCAAGGGACGCAACGTCGAAGAAGAGCTCGCGGCCTTGAAGGAGCTACGCGCCCGAATCGACAAGACGATCGAAGACGGCAACGCTTTGACGACGCAAGATCTCGTCATCGGTGGGAAGGATGTGATCGAGCACCTCGAAGGCGGCGCGGGGCCGATTGTCGGAGAGATTTTGCGGACGCTGCTCGATCGGGTGATCGAAGACCCGTCGCTGAACACGCGAGACAAGCTGATGCCGATGGTCGAGGAGCTGGCGAAGCAGGGGCAGTGACGGGAGCAGTGCCAGTGACCGAGAGCCTGGGACCGTGGCCGCCGGGGGTGTCGGTGGCGGGGTCCTAGGCTGAGTTTCTAGACCCAGTTGGTCGGCGCTTTTTTGGACTCGGCCGGGGGCTTCGGTAGCGTGGGCCCCGATGAGGCTCTGGGCTGCCACCTTGATGACCTTCGCGCTCCTCTCGCCGGCCACTGGCCAGGCGAAGAAGACCGAGGACTTTCGCCATAGCTACGAGCAGGTCTGGGGCGCTGCCATTCGTCTGATCCGGGTTGACCAGGGCTATCCAATCAAAGACCGGGACCCAGAGGTCGGTTACTTCCTTTTCGACTACCGCGACGACGGCCGGATGTACCCGGGCAGCGTCGAGCTCGTCCGAATCGAGGATGAAGGCGGCGGCCCGATCCGCGCCGTGGTCCAAATCCCTGCGATGCCGAGCTACATCGAGCGCATGCTCCTCGACAAGCTCAAGAAGAAGCTGATGGACGAATACGGTGAGCCCCTGCCACCCCCGCCCAAGAAGCACAAGCCCGACGAGGCTCCCCCGAGCGAAGCCGAAGAGCCGGAGTAAGCGACCTGCTCGCATCGCAAGGTCTTCGCGCTGCGGGCTCCGCGTCGCGCGGGCGAACCCGATAGGCGTGCATGATGGTTGAATGAGACGTAGTCGTGCGTTGGCGCGGGTCAGGCCCTGTTAGGGGACGGGTGGGTCGGCCACGGATTGCTCGAAGCAGAAAAGCCTGCCGCCGTCTTGGCCGCACGTTCGGTTTTGCCCATCCGTCCAGGCGCGGCCGATGGTCGTGGGCAGCCCGACGGCCGACGACGAGTTGATGCTGTCGTCGGTGGTGAATCCGAGGCAGCCGTTGTTGTTCAGGAACGCCTGAACCGTCCCGTCGACCTGGGTGTTGGTCCAGACGAAGCAACCGAAGGGATCATTGAGATTGGTTTCCACGCAGCGCTCGCCCGTCGGGATCCCGGTGTCTTCGTCGACGGATACCGGGAAATCGCCGTATTCGTCCATGTCGATCGGATTCTCGATGTAGAACTCATCAGGCGGCCGGTTGGTCAGCCGCTCCCAGCTCGACGCGATCTGAACTCCGTCTTTCAAACGATAGGGCAACGCAGACCTCTCGAAGCGCTTGAACGGGGAGGCGCATGGATCCGAAGTCCAGGACATCCAATAACCACCGAGCCCGGCCGCTTCGGCGAGCTCCGCACAAGTCTCGTCCGCGCCTCGCGGTCCGCCGAGCGCTGCATCGGACCTGGTGCTGCTGAGGAACACCATCGCGGAGGGAAGGCAGGCACGTTCGACGCACACCTCCATCGCGCCACATCCACAAGGCCGGCTCACGGCTTCG
>Ga0209536_100014422_pt1 | contig 11356 bp, 8 predicted proteins | sample DeeMarSeWOR28_12_FD_187461 | JGI IMG/M metagenome (GOLD analysis project Ga0209536, IMG submission 187461) | Marine sediment microbial communities from White Oak River estuary, North Carolina - WOR-2-8_12 (SPAdes) (version 2) | ecosystem: Environmental > Aquatic > Marine > Intertidal zone >... | reverse complement strand
TGGCGGGACAGGCTCCGAGCGCTGTTCCCACCGGTCAGAATCTACCGAGATCTCTCTTCTTGCAGCCATGAATGGTGTTGGGTATAATCAGAGGTAAGGTTCGGCAAAATTTCGGTCGAGCCAGTTGATTAAAGGAGGATTTAGAATGACGGATCAGAAAGAAGTTGACCTTGACGATATATTCTCTCAAATAGATGAATTTGAGAAGACCATAACACAGCTGAACGATAATCTAAAAAACTTCCGCGAGAAGCTTCTTAAAAACAGGGAAAAGTTTGGCCCCGACATGTCCAAGTGGCCCGCTGCCGCGGAATAATCAGATCCCGGTTATCATGAAATAGGCTGTCGCGGTTGTAATTATTTGTACGGTCAGGTTGTCCAGCCCGTGACTGCTTATTGCCTCAACAAGAGCACCCAAAAGACCGCATGTAAGTCCGACTTTCAGCGCGACCATAGGACTGAATCCCGCGAATATCATCCCGAAAAGGGCGCCGAGGATCCCGACGAGAGCTATCGCGAGAGAACCCTCAAGGCTCCTGTTTATTGTCAGATGCCCGAACGCGGGCACCCTGTATTTGTGCCTGCCCCAGAGCGTGCCGACGGGCTCCCCGACCGCGTCGCCCCAACCACTGATCAGAATGCCTACCGCCGCGAGCTTGCCGAAAAAGAGAATGCCCAGAAGCCCCCCAAGGCCCGTCATGAGAAGAGGGATTACAACATAGATGGTCCTGTATGGGGCGTCAGTCGGGCGGGCTATCGCTTCATAGAACGGGAATCCCTGTCCCGAATAAATGGCATAAATGACGCATATGGTAACAATGGTGCCGAAGAGTATAAGCACCGGGAATCCTGCCGCTATGAGCAGAAAGCTCGCGAAGGAAAAAATCAGGAAGTGAAAGATCTTTCGCGTATAAGGCGCCCGCATGTTCTTGCGTGTCTTGAGCCACCCGGCGAAGGCTGCGGAGAGTATAGTGTAAACCAGAAGAAACGGACCGAGAAGAATTATCATCCTGATATCCGGAACGACTTCCTTTAACGGAGTCCCGCTGCTCATCAGAGATCTTAACAGGGGCCTTAAATTTTCAATCTGTGCCAGCGTTCTGATTCTTTCGGTTTCCGGAAACCGCGTTATTATGTCCGGAAGGGGAGGCCCAAGGCGCCTTTTTATGTTTGCCTTGACGTCATCGAGTTCGGGCCCGTACAGGTACCATGGCCCGCCTTTCGCCACAAGGTCGTAGATGTTGGTAGATTCCGGGTCTAAGGCCTGCCAGTCAAGATTTGCGCCTTTCGCTATTACACTGTCGCGTTTTGAAACGGCGGAATCCGGATTGCCGAGATACAGAAATCTCCTGACTCCTCTTGTATGCAAATATGAACCGAACTCCGGGCCGGCCGGATCCGGACCGACGGCAATGTTCGGAGCTATAACACTTGCATTTCCTTTCTGCAAAGGGATCTTGAACAGGGTTTGCGTCAGGGGCGGCAGGTTTGTTCTGAATGCGTTGGCAAATGCCATGGATCTGGGACTGAACGTGCGGGATGCGTGTATGACGACAGGGTGCGGGAAATCCCAGGTTTTTCGGGCCGCGGCCAGTATCTTCTCCGGATCGTAGTCTGATGGCGAGATCTTCATTACTTTCAAAGGGATTTTGCCGGCCTTCAGTATTCTTTTTTCCCGCGCAAGCCATTGTGCCTCTGCGGGATCATCAGGGTCGAGAAGAGCGACAACCTGTTTAATATAACCGCTGGTAATGTACCTGTAAAACTCGTCATCGGTTGGGAAGGGTGTCAGGTAGACCTCCGGGCCGAGTTTTATTATTTTGCCGCGTTCAAGAGTTTCCGCCATTCCGATCATTTTAGCTTCAACATTTCCTCCGTATATGTACCACGGTCCTCCGGAAGAAACGCTCTCCATGACGGCTTTCAAAGGGATCTCCGCTGCCATTGAGCTCCATTCTAATCCGGCATTTTTTGAATAGGCACTGTCGTTCTTTGCCGCCGGGGTTTGCGCGTCACCGAGGTATAAGACCTTGCGAACGCCCCTTTGGAAAAGAACAGCCGAAAACTCGTCTTTGGATGGGCGGGGGCCGATCGCTACGTTTGGTCCGATAACGGCGGTTTTTCCGGCGCTCAACGGTTTGTCGAAAGACCCGGGGGGAAGCGGGGGAACATTGCGGCGAAAAGCCTGGATAAACGCCTGGGCCCTTGAGCTGTCGCTGCGGAACGCGTGAATAACGACAGGTCCGGAGAGGGTGCGTGCTTTTTTGGCCGCTTCGAGCACCTCGGCCGGGTCAAAGCCGCTTTTTTCCAGTGGCAGATTGTCAAAAGGGATGTGATATGTTTTAAGGAGACTTCTCTCTTTTTCTATCCACTTTGAATCTTCTTTATCATCGGGAGCCAAAAGGGAGACCACGTGGTTGATGTTCCCGCTCAGGATGTAAGCCGTGAATTCATCGTCTGTCGGAAACGGGGTCAGATAAACACCATCGGCCAGCTTTATGATGTAGCCCCTTTCAAAGCGGTTAAGATTATCGATCTTTCTGCTTGAAACAAGCGCGGCGGTCCTGCTGGTGGGGGATGCCGCTTCGATTATTCTCTTGGCCAGCCTGACCCGGTCCTTTCCCAGATAACAATGGATGTAATATCTGCCCTTGGCGGAGGCCGCGATCTCTTCAAGTTTTTTCAGTGAGCCTTCGTTCAGCCCTTCGCCGACCCATGGAAGCATCGGAAGGTGGATGAATTTAAGTCCTATCTCACTGATCATTTTCTTCTCGTCGGCCAGCAGCTGCGGCTCAAAAGGAACGACAGCGGGGTGTAACAGAGAAATTATCGTCGTGTATCCTTCGCCCTTGAGTTGCGTCAGTATGTCTTTTGTTGGATAAGGCCCGAAAGTAAATTGCGTTCCCGAGATCGCACCGATATCTTCATATATGTTAAGCAGGGAAGGGTTCTCCATGAGCCATAGCGACCCCATTGCTGAAACAAGGCATAGAATAATTATTCCTGCTTTCAATCGGGCTTCGTGCGACTGGATTATCTTTCTCGTGAGCCATGCGGAGAAGACCGCGGTCAAAAGCACCAGCAAAATTATTATTATTTTGATAATTATGTTTTCTAGGTCCTGTGACAATCCGTGTGCCTGGGCGGTGTTCGTGGCCCAGCGGACGGGGCCGACAAGAGTGCTTACTCCAGCGGAATATCCGGTGAAAAGCCAGATCAGAAGGAAAAGAAAGATGTTGGCCGTAGAGAGTCTGAAGAAGTAATATTCGAAAAGGTAAAAATAATATCCGAGTTTTTTCATTTTTAGTTATTAATTCGAGTAAAGAGATATAGCCCCAACGGGATTCGAACCCGTGCTGCCGGCTTGAAAAGCCGGTGTCCTAGGCCTCTAGACGATGGGGCCATCCTTCGCTAAAGCTTCGGATGGCAAGCCACCCGAGAAGCGAAAGTCCTGGAGATCAGAACAAATATACTATGGTTTTTTGGGGTTTTCAATACGAATTATTTACGGGAATTGCCGGTGATCGGTTTCTGATGGACCTTGTTTCGCATGTACACAAAACCGGTCTTTTCCTGAAAGATGTCTTCAAGTATGGTTGTCGGTTCGGTAAGCAGAAGATATCCGCCCTTGGGCAGTATCGAATGGAACTTTTTAAGGACTTCGAACATTTTTGTGAGCGAGAAATACATTAGAGTGTTCCTGCAGCATATGATATCCGGGATAAAAGGGTAGCGGTCCATAAGGCTGTGTTGGGAGAATACGACCGAAATGCCCTCCAGCTTTTCTTTGTTAATGATGAGTTTTCCGTTTCTCTCAATAATGAACCCTTTTTTAACGAATTTTTCAAAGACTGCCGTGGAGCTTTTCTCCTGGAAATTGGTGCTGGACTTGTCATATTCTCCTTTTTCCGCTTTTTCCAGAAAGCTGGCAACAATATCCGTGCCCTGGATGGCAAACTTAAGTTCTTTTAAAGCCGGGGATTTTTCTCGGGCGCCTTGCAGCAGCATGGCGATCGAATAAACTTCCTCCCCGGTGGAGCAGCCCGGGACCCAGATGCGTATAACCTTTTTTTGCGGGTTTCTTTCCGCGAGCTCCCGGCAGATCATCTTTAGCTTTGACAGATTTGCTGTTCTTCTGAAGAAATATGTCTTGTGTGAAATTGCCAGGGTCAAAAGTTCTTGCAGCTCTTCTTCGCTCGACTCAATGGCGGAAAGGTATTCATTGAGATCGGAGTGCTTTGTTGCTTTCATCCTGTCAGAAATCGCTTTAAAAATATTGCCCCTTTTGCCTGTTTCCAAAAGATCAAGACCGAATTTTTTGTAGAGGTATTCGAAAATACCGAGGTATTCACGGCAGTCGGCAAGATATTTCCCCTCAAATTCCGCTTCATTGAGAGGGTTCTTCATTCCTTTAAGCTCCCTCATTTTATCCTCGCAGAGGATGCCCAAGGCACTTTTTAAATTCTGTGTCCCGTCGCTGCCCCCCTTTGAAAAGAAGATGGGGACACCGAAACCTTCCGGCGTGACGAGGGTTTGCGGCCTGAATCGCTGCTTTAAGGCTCTGATCCTTTCGGGGAATTTCAGTTTGTTTTGAATACAGGATTTTATTCTTGCACGGGCGTTGATCTTCATCTCATCGGTTTATCGGGGAAAACCGTGGAGGATTTCAGTAATTTAGATAAATACGGGGGTTATTTTGCCAGTTCCGCGGCAAGGATCCAGTAGGGGTCAACCTTGGGGTGCTCTAGGATTCTCTCTTTCCCGTCCTTGATTATGGCGTGTCCTTTTTCTTTTCCTACAACTTCTCCCACAACGGCGCTCAAGATGCCCTTTTTGTTGAATTCAGAGACCAGTTTATCCGCGTCTTTTGTGTCTACAATGGCTATCAATGTTCCTTCGCTTATCGCGCAGAATGGGTCGAACTTGAACAGTTCCGCTGTCTTCTTGATGACAGGCTGGATCGGGATGGCGTTTTCGTCGACCCTCAGGCCGTAATTGCCAGCCCTTGCCATCTCGTAAAGACCTCCCCATATGCCGCATTCCGTCGCGTCGTGCATTGCGTGCACCCCCGGGAAGTTTCTGGCTATGGCGCAGTCATCAAGCACGGACATCTGATAGAAAACATTGCGGGCTTCTATCTGGAAATCAGCTCCGCCGGCCATGATAAATTTCTTCTGGAAAAGCACGGCGAGAAGCCCTGTGGTTTCAACCGCGGGCCCCTTTGTGATAACGATTTTGTCTCCGGACTTGACCTTGTGCGGACCGCGAAGGTCCTTTTCGTCTCCGATCGCGATTCCCGTCGCCCCGCCGACCATGGGGTAGTTGCACCCCGTGTAGCGCGCTGTGTGGCCCGTGATAATGCTTATGTTGTATTTTGCCGCCTCTTCGTGCACGGTCTTCCACATCTCCTCGAGCTCGGTTTCCTTCATTTCCGGTGGAAGATTGAGATCGATTGTGAGGTATTTCGGGATTAGCCCCGAAACCGCGACATCGCACATGATGATATGGAAGCCGAACCATGCGGCGCGGGAGAAGCCGAACGATGGGACGATAAAGAACGGATCCGTGGACATGGCAAGGCACTTTTTGCCGACCTTAAGGACGCCGTAATCAACGCCGTGCCTCGGCCCAATGATGATGTCCTTGTCCTTGGTTCCTAAGCGGGGATAGATCACTCTGTCGAAGAAATCTGGATGGATCTTGCCTAATTCCGGAAGTTTTTCTTTGCTCATTTTTATCTCCCTCCGCAGGTCTTAACCTGATCAGGTTCATCGGGTAATCCGCCTCCGGCGGAACTCTCAGCTCCGGTCCCTCGACTGCGCTCGGGATAGGAGCTCCCCGCAGTAAACAGCGCAGATTCTATCAAAGACCGCTATGCTTAGTCAAGGAAATAATGTAATATGTTGCTGCGGGGGGAGACCTGATGAAGAACGAAATGGGTTTTTACGGCTTTCATCTTGAGGATGAAACCCATAGAAAAAAGAAAAGAGCGATTCTTTCCGAGCCGATAGGTCAGGTGGACCTGACTAAAGTCGAGAATATCGTAGAACTCCTGGATTCTTATGAGGATGCCTCAATTCAAGCCAGAAATCTCGGGCTCTGCGCCCGGGTCTTTGAGAGTATGCTAAAAGATAAGGAGCGCCCAACTATACTCCTTGGCCTCGCGGGCCCGCTTATCGCCGCAGGGTTGAGAAAGGTGATAAGGGACATGATCGAGTTTAACCTCGTTGATGTAATAGTATCCACGGGCGCCATCCTTTATCAGGATTATTATCAAGCCATGGGATACCAGCATTATAAGGGGTCTCCGCGTGCCGACGATGCGGCCCTGCGGGATCTTTACATTAACAGAATATATGACACTTATGTGGACGAGGAAAAGTTCGGCGAGGTTGATTCCCACATCGGGAAGTTCGCAAGCGGCCTTGAGCCTAGGTCTTATTCTAGCAGGGAATTCATCGATCTGCTTAGCGGAACGGTTAAGGACAGGAATTCCATCCTTGTCACCGCCAGAAAGCGCGGGATCCCCGTTTTCTGCCCGGCGATGAACGACAGCAGCATCGGGATCGGCCTGACGGAGCATTACTATCGCAGCAAAAAGACCGGGAGACCCAGAATTTCTATTGATTCCATCCGCGATAATTATGAATTGACCCAGATCATAGTGTCTTCAAAGCGCACGGCCGCCTTCTATGTCGCTGGCGGAGTGCCCAAGAACTATATTAACGACTCTGTCGTTATGGGTTACATTTTCGGCCATGATACAGGAGGGCATAAGTACGCACTTCAGGTCACAACGGACGTTCCTCACTGGGGCGGCCTTTCGGGCAGCACGCTTCATGAAGGTACTTCGTGGGGAAAGATCAACAGAAACGCCTCCAGGGCGATGGCCTTTGTTGAGCCAAGTGTTTCTCTCCCGCTGATCGTGGGATATGCCCTTCAGAAAAAGCTTGGAAGCAAGCGCAAGCGCCTGAAATTCAAGTGGGATGGGGACGTCCTGGAGAGTCTCCGCTGACCTTACTTTAAGTATTCGCGCAGTTTCTTCGCCCGCGTCGGGTGTTTCAGCTTTCGAAGCGCCTTTGCTTCTATCTGCCGAATTCGCTCGCGGGTAACATTATATACCTTACCCACCTCTTCGAGTGTTCGCGGGTGTCCGTCGTCGAGGCCGAAGCGCAGTTTGAGCACCGTTTTTTCGCGGTCCGTCAGGGACTTCATCACGTTTTCAAGGTCTTCACGGAGTAGCCCGTGGAGAACAACCTCGTCCGGAGCCTGAACCCCGGCATCCTCAACAAAATCTCCCAGCTTGCTTGAGTCTTCGTCTCCGACCGGCATCTCAAGCGACAGCGGGATCTGCGATACCTTTACGATCTCCCGGACCTTGTCCACGGAGATCCTTGAGCGTTTTGCGATTTCTTCCTCGGTCGGCTTTCGTCCGAGTTCCTGCAAAAGCATGCGGGAGGTTTTTCGGAGCCGATTGATCGTTTCCACCATGTGAACGGGGATTCGAATGGTTCGCGCCTGATCCGCGATCGAACGTGTTATGGCCTGTCGTATCCACCACGTAGCGTACGTGGAGAACTTGTATCCCTTTTTGTAGTCGAACTTCTCGACCGCGCGTATGAGTCCCAGGTTTCCTTCCTGGATGAGGTCCAGAAAGAGCATGCCGCGTCCGGTGTACTTCTTGGCAATGGAAACAACGAGACGAAGGTTGGAATTAACCAGCTTGTGCTTTGCCTTCATGTCTCCCTGTTTTATTTTCTTTGCCAGATATACTTCTTCTTCAGGGGTGAGCAGCGGGAATTTCCCGATCTCGCGAAGATACATCCTGACGGTATCATCCACGCCTATGCCGCGTATGGTTGTTATGTCACCGGCGAATTCCTCTTCCTTGAACTGCTTTTTCGGCTTCGCATCGGCGATCTCAAGGTCCTTGCCGAGAAGGTGCTCGATTTCATCGATGTTCTTCTCCGGCTCTGGATAGATCGTGAGGATCTCCTCCGGTGTTATAAACCCTTTTTTCTCCGCCAGGGCTTTCAAGTTTTCTACTGATTCTTTCTTTTCTGTCATGTTGGCGTCTTCACCTTCCCTTTTTATATCGAAAGAAGCTCACCAAGATTTCAATGTATTTCGTGGGAAACCCGCATTTTACCAAAAATCCGATTAATGTCAAATGGTTCTTTCAATGCTTCTGAGAAGGTTGGTGTACTCCAGGAATTCCCTGTGAAGGATCTTGACGCGTTCATCTTCGTTCTTTTTTTCGGCTTCCTCGAGTTCCCCCCTGAGGGAGTCTGTTTTTGCTCTCAGGTGATGTGCCTTTATCGTCGCTATGTAATCCAGGGCGGCTTGTCTCTCGTCCGCAACCGGATGTTCCTTAATCATGAGCGCCGAAAGCTTTTTTCTGGCCTGCTCTGAGGGCAGATTTTCAAGCATAAAGGTCAGGACGTTGTCTTTTTCGGCCCCCGTGCTTGCCAGCAGTTCGGCAATTTCTCTTGTGGCGCCTTCGGTGAATTCTCCCCAGTGCAGGTTCTCAGTGAGGATCTTTCGGATCTCCTTGTTTTCTATGGCCAGCTTAAGTATGGATTCCTCGGCGGTAATGATCTTTGGCCTTGGCTTCTCCGTGATCATTGCCTGAGAGGCGCTCTTTTTCCTCCCGGTGTAATATGTTTCCCTTTTGACCTCGGCGGCAATCGTTTCCATGGTTGTCTTGAGCAGCGAAGCCGAATATTTAATGTATTCCTCCCTTACGAGTCGCTCCGGTTCCTTCGAAATATGCGCGGCCGCCTCCCTTATTGCCCTTGCCCTTGATTCAATTTCCTTAAGGTTATGCTTTTTTATGGTGGAATTTATCTTGTACTGCAGCCAGGGAATTGAGTCTTCCATGGCCCTGATGAATGCGGATTCTCCCATTGAGCGTATCATCTCGTCCGGGTCTTTGCCGCTGCTGATCTCGGAAATCTTCACATGGAAGCCGCCTCGCTTTAGGATTTCAACGCCTCGTTCGGTGGCCGCGTTGCCTGCGAGATCAGTGTCGTAAGCTAGGACCACGTTTTCACAGAACCTGGAGAGTAGTTTTGCCTGCTCTTCCGTAAGGGCCGTTCCCATGGACGCCACGACGTTCTTTATCCCGCTCCTGTGGCATGTTATGACGTCCATGTAGCCTTCGACGACGATCGCCTGGTTCTTTTTCCTTACGGCCTCTTTTGCGAGATCCATTCCGTAAAGTATCCTGCTTTTCTGGTAGATCGGCGTTTCAGGGGAATTTAAGTACTTTGGTTCGCCGTCACCGAGTATCCTCGCTCCAAAACCTCTTTCCCTTCCCCTGTCATCGCATATCGGGAAGATGATCCTTCCCCGGAACCTGTCGTAGGAACCCCCGCCTTCCTTTGCGACGCACAGCCCCGCCTGCTCCATGTCTTTCGGATGGACTCCGCGCTGAATAAGGTGCTTTGATAGGGAATCCCAGGAATCCTTCGCGAATCCCAACTTAAACGATCTGGCGGTCTCGTCGTTTATTCCGCGATTTTTGAGGTATTCTTTTGCCGATCCGGCCTCTTCGTCGTCCGCCAGCACCTGCTGATAATAGTGCGATGCCAGTTTTATCGCGTCGTAAAGATTGCCCCATTTGTTCTGGCCTTTAGGACCTCCGGCGTCGGGAACGCTGACGCCGACTTTTTCTCCCAGGAACCTGACCGCTTCGGCAAAACTGAGATTCTCCATTTTCATTACAAAGGCGAAAATATTGCCGCCCTCGCTGCAGCCGAAACAATGGAAGAGGTTCTTTTCCTGGCTCACAGTAAAGGAAGGTGTTTTCTCGGAGTGAAACGGACACAGGCCGATGTGGTTCTTCCCGCGTTTCTTTAGTTTTACGTACTCGGAGATGATGTTTACGATGTCAGCTTTTTCCCTTATTTCCTCGATGATGTTGCTTGGTATCATGAGCGGGCTCTCCATTCCGAAGGGATAAAGAGCTCGTTGAATTTGTTTATTGCGTACCTGTCTGTCATTCCGGCGACAAAGTCCGTTACGCGACTGAGCAGCTTTTCGCTTTTCATTTCCTTTGTGTATCCCCTCAGCTGTTCCGGGTTATATAAATAATGCCTGAACAGCATTCTTATAAGGTAGGGGATCTTATCCTCCTCGGCCTTCGCGACAACGTTCGTATATACTCTTTTGTACAGGAAATCGTAAAGGCCGTTTACGGCGCCCCGAATTTTCTTGCTCATGGCCACCTTGTTCTTGCCCGTACTTTCCTTTATGACGTCTGAGATTATCACGTCGAGAAGCTTGCCGCCCAGGAGCTTCATGTGTTTTTTGGGGAGATCTTTCTTGCTCAGGATCTTGGCCCTCAACGCGTCTTCAATATCGTGTCTTATGTAGGCGAACCTGTCCGAGAGCCTCACAATCTGACCCTCGAGGGTTTTGGGCGGAGGTTCGTGTCTCGGGTGATTCTTGATCCCGTCAAGGACTTCATGGGTGAGATTGAGGCCTTTGCCGTCCTTCTCAAGGACCTCAACGATCCTGACGCTCTGCTCGTTGTGCTTAAAGCAAGAACCGTATTCCTTGAGTATTTTCTCGAGAACATCCTCTCCGGCGTGTCCGAAGGGCGTGTGACCCAGGTCGTGGCCGAGCGATATTGCCTCGGTAAGATCTTCGTTGAGGCCGAGAGCCCTTGCGATTGTTCTGGCTATTTGAGCGACTTCGAGCGTGTGCGTGAGCCTTGTCCTGTAATGGTCCTCAACAGGGGAAATAAAAACTTGGGTCTTATGCTTGAGTCTCCTGAAAGACTTGCAGTGGAGTATCTTGTCCCTGTCCCTCTGGTATGCCGTTCTGTAATCGCATTCCTTCTCCGGCCTGGCCCTTCCCCTGGTGTTTGCCGACAGAGCGGCGTACGGAGAAAGAACGTCTTTTTCTCTTTTTTCAAGAGCTTCCCTGATCTTCATTTATCACCGTTGAAGCGAAACCGGCTATTTCCTTCGGGCGGGCTTTGACTTTTCTCTTATGGTCGCCTGCGCGGCCGCTAGGCGCGCGATTGGAACTCTGTAAGGAGAACAGCTCACGTAATTTAAACCTGTCTTGTGACAGAACTCGATTGAATCCGGGTCTCCGCCGTGTTCTCCGCAAATGCCTACCTTGAGCTTTGGTCTGGTTGCTCTTCCTTTTTTAACGCCTTTGTTAACGAGCTTGCCGACGCCGTTCTGGTCTATGGAAACGAACGGGTCCTTTTCAAAGAGGCCGCTCTCGATATAGTAATTTATGAACTTTGCGGCGTCGTCCCGGCTGAAGCCGAAGGTTGTCTGCGTCAGGTCGTTTGTTCCGAACGAGAAGAACTCGGCCTCATTCGCAATCTCGTCAGCCG
>Ga0209536_100014421_pt1 | contig 11356 bp, 10 predicted proteins | sample DeeMarSeWOR28_12_FD_187461 | JGI IMG/M metagenome (GOLD analysis project Ga0209536, IMG submission 187461) | Marine sediment microbial communities from White Oak River estuary, North Carolina - WOR-2-8_12 (SPAdes) (version 2) | ecosystem: Environmental > Aquatic > Marine > Intertidal zone >... | reverse complement strand
TCTATCCCCTGGTCTGCAAGTTTTTGCAGGTACGGCTGCAGTTTTTCCGCGGCAGTGTAATCAAGTGAAGGTATCGCGCTGGCATCGATGATGACTTGCTGCACAGGGTGTTCCTGCCCGTCGATAAATCCCTGCAGGCGTTCGATGAAGTAACTGACGTTGGCGAAAATCAGCGGGCCGTAAAAGCGGTAGACGACGAGGCCGGGAATGCCCTCGGCTTTTTCATCATCGCCGACATCGTGCAGGTCTTCGGAACCTTCGACGCGCCCGAGCAGCGCATCGTTTGGCCGCGCCAGTTCAGCCAGCAGTATTCCAATCGACATCGCAGTGCCGAGCAGGATGCCGGGCAGCACACCGACGAAGATCACAGCACCCATGGTCGTAATCGCGATCCAGGCGGTCTTGCGGTGCATTCGCCACAGGCGCCGTATGCCGGCGATATCGATCAGCCCAATACCGGTGTAAACCAGGATCGCTGCGATCGCGACCTTCGGAAAACGCGTCAGCAGGTCGGCCGCGAACACGATGAACGCGACCAGCAGAATGGCCGAGACCAGGTTGGCGACCTGGGTGCGGCCGCCGCTGGCGCTGTTCAGTAGTGTCCGCGTCTGGCTGCCACCGACGCTGAAACCCAGGAAGGCACCGGACGCGAGGTTGGCCGAGCCCAGCGCGAACAGCTCGCGGTCCGCGTTGACCTCGTAATCGTGCTTCTCCGCCATCGCCCGCCCGAGCAGCACGCCTTCGGGAAAAATCAGCATCGCGAGCCCGAGCGCGCCCACAGCAAGCTTGGCAATATCGTCCAGGTCCAGGGTAAACCCAACAGATTGTGGTGTCAGCTCGCGGATCTCGCCGATCACGCCGACATCCATGGCCTTGAAATCGACAAAGTAGCTGGCCACGAACATGATAAAGAACACCGGCACCAATGGTGGCAGCCGCGGGATCAGCCATTTGGCGATGACCAGCAGCACGATCACACCGGCTCCGACTGCCAGCGTTGTCGTGTGCATATTATCCAGCTTCTGAACCCATTCGATCAGACGCTGAATAAAACGCTCCTGCTCCAGGTCGATACCGAACAGCTTGCCCCACTGGCTGACGATGATCACGAAAGCGGCGCCATTCAGGTAACCCATCAGTACCGGCGTCGACAGGAAACTGGCGACAACGCCAAGACGCAGTGCTGCCGCCGCAACCAGTATGATGCCGGTGAACACCGCCAGCCATGAGCTGGCGATCAATGCCTTGGCCGGATCACCACCGGTCAACGGCAGTATTACGACACCGGCGAGCAATGCCACGGCGCCGTCGGGACCGACGTTCATATGCCGCGAGCTGGCAAACAGGAAATAGGCAATGGTTGCGGCCACCGCCGCGTAGATGCCACCCACCGGCCCGGAACCGGCCAGCTCGGCGTAGGCCAGTACCGAAGGAATCAGCACCAGGCAGATTACCAGGCCGGAAAGAACATCGGGGCCGAGGTCGCTGCCCTTGTATTCGCGCAAGACCCGAAGACCCGGCATTGCTCCGAGGAGTCGTCCGGAAATCGATACCCTTTCCGTCGTTTTTGATTGCTGTTTGATATTGGTCATTTTTGTGTGCAATTTCTACGGAACCATCCGACCACGTTACCCCTGCAACTTCCGCGGGAGTGACGTAGTCTTTTACATATATATGTTCGCACAAATACCGTTCAGGTAGGAACTACACAGTATAATCGGGGCCAGACCAATTGGCCGAAAGCAGGCACTCGTCTTATTTCTGGTCGAAGATCCTTGATTTACTCACCTGGCTATCCGCTAATGACCCGAAGTGGATGTTCGTAACTCAAAGAAGTATTTGCATGTCCGCAGAAATTAAATGGTTGAATATATTGTTCGACGTTCGTACTCTTCAGTGAAATTACTCAAATATGCAATCACAAAAACTTCGTCAATGAAGATACGGACCATGGTAAGTTCTGGATGATCGAGGAAACGGGCTTGCGCCCACGTCGATGATGATACGTTCTGTTTATTTGTCTTTTTGGCCCGTTCTGATAAAACAGCACGAAGACTGTCCAACGCCAGGCCAACGCTGGATCAGCTTTGAACCGATCGGAGGAGACTCATGTCCGAGCCTTATATAGCCGATACACAACCGAAAGCCATCGAAATGAAAGCGGGGGAGACCGTGTGGTGGTGCAGCTGTGGTCTCTCAAAGAATCAACCATTCTGCGACGGCTCGCATCAGGGCAGCGCGTTCGCACCTGTGGAATATAGCGCGGACAAAGATGGCAAGGTTTTCTTTTGTCAGTGCAAGCGTACGACGAATCCGCCATTTTGTGACGGTGCGCACAAGCAGATCACACAGGAACAGCTCGATGAGCAGGCTGGTCTTCGGACCGTCTGGTACAAGGTGGCCGAGCCAGACGAGCTGCGCGAAGGGGAGGTTCGCAGCGCTCAGGCAGGCACACAGACAATCGCACTGACTTGCTTCGAGGGGCAGATCGGTGCGCTTGACAGTGCCTGTCCCCACCAGGGCGGCCCACTTGGCGAGGGCAGTATCGAATGCACTCAGCCGGACGCTGATAACGAGGCTGAATGCTGGCTGCGTTGTCCATGGCATGGTTGGGACTTCCACCCGCTGACCGGGCTGTCACCTGGCTCGCATGAGGACGGTGTAGCGACGTACCCGGTTGAAATGCGCGAAGACGGTGTCTATGTCGCTGTGCAGGAATCGACCGTCCACACGCCGACAATCAGCGACTTGATGGTACAGACGATGCTCAACTGGGGGGTGACCCACGTGTTCGGTATGGTCGGTCATTCAAATCTCGGGCTCGCCGATGCACTGCGCCTGCAGGAAGAACAAGGCGCTCTGGTCTATATTGGCATTCGCCACGAAGGCGCAGCATCGTTCGCCGCATCGGGCTACGCCAAGCTGACCGGCAAGCCGGCGGCCTGTCTCAGTATTGCCGGGCCGGGGGCGACTAACCTGCTCACCGGCCTGTGGGATGCCAGGGTCGATCGCGCACCGGTGCTGGCATTGACTGGCCAGGTCAACACCCAGGTGCTCGGCCCTGGCGCCTTCCAGGAGATCGACCTGGCCAGCGCCTTTGCGCCTGTGGCCCGTTTCAGCCAGACTGTGTTGCGTGACTCCAGGCCGGTCGAGCTGATGAACCTCGCCTGCAAGAATGCGATAGTGGAACGCGATGTCGCCCACCTGATTTTTCCCGACGAGGTGCAAACGTTGCCGGCCGCGGAGGATGACGAAGCCGGCGCACCGGATGGACGCCTCGGTGACCGCCATGTGCTGCCGTCAGCCGAAAGCCTCGCAACCGCATCTGACATGCTGGCAAACGCGAAGCGGCCAGTGATCATCGTTGGCTACGGCGCAGTCGGACGCATGGAATTCGTGATCAAACTGGCGGAGAAGCTCAAAGCGCCGGTACTGACCACGTTCAAGGCCAAGGGCCAGATCGCCGATGACCATCCACTCGCCGCCGGCGTGCTTGGTCGCAGTGGGACGCCGGTCGCCAGCTGGTGCATGAACGAGAGCGACCTGCTGTTGGTGTTCGGCGCCAGTTTTTCTAACCACACCGGCATCACCGCGAAGAAACCGATAATCCAGGTTGATTTCGATCCAATGACGCTCGGAAAATTCCACGCGGTCAAGCTGCCAGTGCTCGGAGAAATCGGTTTGACTGCGAAGTGGCTGTGGCAGGAACTGCCGGCCACGACCGGCTGGGTTGATCAGCAACCGGCACTGGCCCAACGCTGGCAGATCTGGCGCAGTGAAAAACAGCAGCGACGCGCCCGCGATCGTGGCAAGGGAATGAACTCAGCCGTTCTGTTTCATGCCATGTCCGAGCTGGTTCCCGACGATGCGGTGATCGCGGTTGATGTCGGAAACAATACCTATTCCTTCGGCCGCTACTTCGAGTGTCGCGGGCAGCGGGTGCTGATGTCAGGTTATCTGGGCTCGATCGGCTTTGCATTTCCGTCTGCTATGGGTGCCTGGGCAGCAACTCAGGTGCAGCCCGAACACCGTGGACGCCGGGTCATATCGATCAGCGGCGATGGTGGCTTTGGACAGTACATGGCCGAGTTCACAACTGCAGTGCGTTACGGAATGGACCTGATACATGTGCTGTTGAACAACAGTGAGCTCGGCAAGATCAGCAAGGAGCAGCGTGCCGGTTATTGGCCAGTCTGGCAGACATCATTGCTCAATCCTGATTTCGCTGCCTACGCCGAGGATTGCGGCGGTCTTGGCATTCGGGTCGAAACCGAGGCTGAGTTTGAAAAAGCAATGCAGCACGCACTGGCTTACGATGGCCCGGCGCTGATAGAAGTAATAGCTGACGTGGAGCTTATCTGAGGTCTACTATCGGACATGATCCTGGAGCCGATTAAGTTATGAGTATTGAGACTAGTGTTGAACCTCTGTGTACTGAAAAATTAGGTACATGTAATGCCATTGAGATGAGTATCTTACCCAAGGAACATGATCTTGGTGGTTTTTCAGTTCGCCGGGTATTGCCTTCAGTTTCCCGCCGTATGATAGGGCCATGGATATTCTTTGATCATATGGGGCCCGCTATTTTCTCGCCCGGTGAAGGTATTGATGTAAGACCGCATCCCCACATCAACCTCGCTACAGTCACGTATCTATTTGATGGCGAAATGTTACATCGAGATTCATTAGGTAATGAACTGACCATCAATCCTGGTGAGATTAACTTAATGGTGGCAGGAAAAGGAATTGTTCACTCTGAGCGACAGCGCGAGGAAATAAAATCAAATAATAATAAACTAGATGGTTTACAACTATGGCTAGCACTTCCCGAATCATATGAAGAAATAGACCCGGAATTTCATCACTATGATTCTATGGAAATACCCGCCATCACTATCAACGACGTTCCTGTCAGGATACTAATTGGAACCGCATATAATACGATCTCGCCTGTTAAGACCTTCACCAAAACACTCTACATTGAGGCAAATATTAAAAAGGGACAGAGTCTGGAACTTCCTGATGGTGTGCAGGAGCGTGGACTTTATATTGTGCGTGGAAAACTCAAGGCAAAAGATAGCGATCTTGTAGAGCACAGTATGACAGTTTTCCATCCAGGTCAGTCAATTACAGTCAAAGCGGAAGAAGATACCCAGTTTGCCGTTATAGGCGGTGAAGTATTATCTCATCGTCATATTTGGTGGAATTTCGTATCAAGTAGTAAAGAGCGTATTGAGCAAGCAAAAGTCGATTGGAAGAGTGGTAAGTTTCCTAAAGTCCCTGGTGATGAGGTTGAGTTTATTCCTTTACCTGATAAGTAGACTAATTCATGAATGTCCGCTATTGGCCGGATGGTTCGGCCCCAGTATTTCGGACCAGTTGATTAAGATCTCATTGCCTGATTCTCAAACGCTGGCGGGCTCGATAGCTGGAAAAGCCCACTTACCGTCCAGAATAGTCTCTTGGGCTCGTACATGCGGATGGCATAGTTCCATCCGGGAGTTATGGAGATGCAATTCTTTCGTTCGTCATCGCAGCTACCGAAATGGATTGCAAGGGAATCGTCCTCGTTCGGCCTGGCAGAGTAGTTGTTATAGCTGTTCACACCGAGATCATTTGCCTCGAGATAGCCATCGGCGTTGTAGACTGTGATGGACCAGAACGCATCCACCGGTGCCTACAGATCCAGCACCGGCGAGGAATAAAGCGTATCCTGGTTCATGCGGATGACTGTCTGGTTATCGGGCGTCGTGGGCTTGCGCACATGCGTGAATGGGTCGAAGCCAAGGCCGAAGGCCGCCATGTTGGCCCGGATCAAGTGATCCGTCTCGGCGCGCACGAGGGTTTCAATCGTCACGTCTGTGGCATGCGCACACAGGGCAGCAAGTGGCAGCAACAGTGCCAGTTATTTCATATGTTTGTTCTGTTTCATGGGTATCTCTTTTATGTTCAGTTCGTCGGCCGTGTCTCGGGGAAGGTCCAGCTGCCGTCGAGGATCTCCGGTCCGGGGCGGTACATTCGCACCGTGTAGTTCCAGCCCGCCATCACCGGCAGGCAATTTACCCGGCCGTCCTCGCAGCCGCCGAGATGCACGGTCATCGAGCCGTCTTCGTTGCGCTTGCCGGTGACCGAATTGACGATATAGGCGTCGAGCGCGTTCTTCTCGAAGAAGCCATCCGCGTTGTAGAGGCTGACGGACCAGAACGCGCCCACCGGCACATCTGCGGGTATCTCGATCTTGTATTTCCCGACAGGAAGGCCCGGTTCCACGTTGAGATAGAAAGCCTCGTCCTCGGGCAGTCCGCCCATGCCGACAGCGGTGCCGAGGAAGTGGCGCACCGGATCGACCTCGCCCCTGGCGCCAAACACGCGGAAACTGTCAGGCAAGAAACGGCCGATCTCGAGGGTCGCTTTCAGCAGGCCCTCGAAGCTGGTCTCATCGTAATCCGGCACAATGAAAGGCCTGGCAGAGGCCGCGTCGATCGTCATCCGGTCCTGAATCGCGTTCACTTTGGCGACGTCGTCGACATCGGTGGCGTCGACGAGAATCCGCATGAAGACGATGACGTAGGGCGTATCGAACTTCTTCATATCGAGGGTGTAAGTGCCACCGCCGAAGAACACCTCATTGATGTAGTGGTCCTGGTTGACCACCATCGCGGTCATGTAGCGATCGCCTGTGTCCGGCAATGTCAGCGTGGCGCCTTCGCTGATGTCGATCACGATGGCGCTGTAGAGCGTGTCGCGATTCATACGGATGGTGGGCTGGTTGTCGATCGGGGTCGGCTCGCGGAAATGGAAGAAGCGGTTCACCCCGCCGGCCAGTGCGACGTATTTGCCGAATTCCAGGTCCGTCGCAGCGCGCACGAAATTGTCGATGGTGACCGGAATTTCCCGGCTCTCGACGAGGGCGTCGAGGGTGTCGCCGATAGTCTGGGACGAGACGGGTTCGGCGACCAGGGCGGCCATGGAAATGATGGGAGCGGCCAGTGCCATTCGCGGTAGTAAACGTCGCAATGAGCAATGAGACATAGTGAAAACCTCTAAGTTAATAATGTTTCAGGATCCACGGCTACCTTGGCAGCACGATATTCGCCTGCAGCCGGAAACGGAAGCCCTCCGGGCCGTTGTCGGGGGACTCGACCCAGTAGCCGATCCCGCCTTGCAGGCTTACCGGCAGCCTGCCGAACATGACCAGCTTCGACAGCGCCACATTGACCGGTACCGACCACTGCTCGGTCTCCCAGTTGTAGCTGGTCTCGGTCTGTAACGATGCGGTCCATGCGCTCGGCCAGGTATAGGCCGCAAAAGGCTGCATGAAGGTGTTGTTAATGTCAGGGCGGTCGTCGTCGCCGGCAAACGACCAGATGTGGTTGGCGAGTATGCCGATGGTCCAGGGACCTTTCAGTACCAATCCTATCGCCGCGGGTCCGGCGCCCCACTTCTCGCCCCCGAGCAGCGAGTCGGTCGCCGTCGGCAACAGGAAAACGGGGCCAACGCCCCAGGTCAGGCCACCGGCGCTGGGCTGTTTCGGTGAAAAGAAGAGAGTGAGGTTGATGTCGCCCAACCCGAACTGTGAGCCTTCTCCCGGGAAGATATCGTCCTGGTAGATTACCGGCATGATCGTCCGTGTAATGAGGTTCCAGTCCTCACTAATATCGAACGGGATGACCGGTTGCACGTTGGTCGTGATCTTCGCACCGTTGTCACCCGGACCGATGTTATGGTCGAAGTTCATCTGGATCGGAATTGTCATCAGATCGGCGATGGGATTGGTCAGTTCCTGGGCAAGGTCGGCGTCGTCAGAGGCGCCGGCCGACGCGGGTGTCTTGGCAACCAATGCAACGAGAGCAGCCGTGAACAACCATGAACTCCTGCTTCTGCGAGAAAAAGATCCTGACGCTATATTCATTAGATTTTCCATGTTTTAACGACAGTTTTTTGACAAACAATACAATAACAAATCAAGGACGTGTATCACATGATAATTTTTCAAATACTTATACCAGCTGATCATTCGATAGTTGTTTATAGCTGTTCTCGGACTATGAAGTCACGCATAACGGGGTTTTGTATCTAGCCGACTGACCGTTTATGGCCGTTCCCAGAAACAAGGCGCGATTGCGGGGCTTCCTGTTCTAGCTCGACTGCCCGCTTCTGGTGTTAGCTGACGTTCAGCGGTGTGCGAATGCGGGGCAGGGTGGGGTTCACTTTTGACGAAAGCAGGCCCCGCTACCAATTTTCCGCCTTGAAGTCAGACGCTAAGGGCGATTCCATGCATAGACCCGCGGACATATAGCCGGAGGGTCTTTTGATTAGGGTGCCGTAAACATCATCAAGCCGGGCGATCCCTTTTTTACTCGTTCGGGACCCATCAACCAGATTACAGGCTCTCAATCGCTTTGCTAACTGGGGGGTATTTCGACGACCATGATTTACGAGTCAGCCCAGATGTAAGCTTGCTCTCATCTGTTTGTGTAACACACGCACGACATAAATCAAAGGCTTTTTCTCAATAAAACAGACCGCATGTTCCTGGTAAAGATAACGTCGGTAGCCTTTACGTATATCATCGACATTTTGTGCGCGCGTTGGGGTGTCAGTTACTTGTACAAGTGTTTCTTCCAGTCCGGATAAATATGCCTCGGCTTGTAATTGTCCGAAGTTACTTACGGTGTAGCGATAAATGTTTCGTAAATCCTGTCCCGCCTTATTCGAGAGTCTATAGTTCACTGAATTGATGTGGACTGCTCAGATTGAATAATGTCCTTGATCGTCAGTGTTGACTCACCGCTTTTTTCGCCTTCGATCAGCGCTAGCATGACGATCCACAAAACAGGTAATGGATGCAGCGATCAAGCTAAAAGTAAGAAAAATCCGAATAAAACGTGTGAAAAATACGACTTTTATATCAGTATTGCGTCTGCATAATTAAATGCAGGAAAGTGTTTTATGGAGAGTCCCTGCTGGTTCCACATCAACGGAGGTTAGGGTCATGAACGAAACAATATTTCTGGCAATCGCTGTATCAGCTGCCGTTTTTAAAGCTGTTGCGATTGTGATTGGGGTGGTCTGGGCATTTCGCAGCCTTTTGACACAGCAGGCTGCACCGGCTGTTTATCGTCACACACGCGTGGACCTTCCTTATCTATCAGGGAATGCGCGCAGGTATATGCGTTGAAACTGGTTTTTTAGTGAGACAGAAAAGGATAACCGTAGTCTGGTAACCGGCGGCATGGTATCTGCTAACCAGATTGATGTATTAATACGAAGAGACAGGAGACTGGCGATGAAATACAGGCGTGAAAAAGGTTCTGATGAAAACAAGCTGTTCTCATCCATAAAATGGGTGCTGACGGCCATTTCGGGCGCGATTACGACGACATTGATCTTCATGCTCGGACCTGTATCGTCCTGACACGGTGTGTGAAAGGAATACTGAGCGGTTTCATAAATGTATCTGACCGTGCACCAATGGCACTCTTCGGCTCCCGGGCAGGTTTCAGCCAAAAAATTGCGCTGAGTAGCCCGGTGTGTTGTCCTGCGCCTAAGCCGGCAGCGGGGCAAAGTCACCCCGAACACCCCCTGGCGCACCGGAGACAGGGGCCTGAATGAGGGTTCGGGTTTGCCAAAACCTGAAAGCCGCAGGTTCAAATCCTGCCCCCGCTACCAACATTTTCGAAAAGCCCACAGATGTGGGCTTTTTTTATGCCTTCGGGTTATGAGCCCGACGTGGTAGTCGGTCTCATGCTCTATATACCCGGGAAGGTCGTAGGTTCGTATCCTGCCCTCGCTACCAACTCATTTCATTAAAATCAATCAATTACGCCAGAATTGATGCCGGACCCTCGGGCTTATAGCCGGAGGGTCTTTTTCGTTTGGGTGGTGCTGAAGGGCACCTCAGATACGGACATTACCGCGCCTCTGCTCACAGGTGCATCGCTGGGGCACACTTGCTTCGCTACCCAATTTTCACCTCCACCTATGCCCGTATGCTGCAGACGCCTTGAACATTCCATGAGGTGCTCAATGGAGGGATCATGTAGAGGGTAGGAGGTACCGCTTTCGGATCTGACCCACCTCAGACCTTTGGTAATCTACGATCGACTTATGTCTGGGAAGCGGTAATCAACGCGGTACAGACGTCCACAGTCTTGTTGTTAAACGGCTTCTCTAACTACCTTTATGAATCCATTGCCCCATCCTGGCACTAGAATTTTGAGACAGCGTATTCTATAACGTGGTCCAGAACCTTGCGGTTCGCTCCGTTACGGGCCATGACCGCCAATCCATACTGCAGTGTTAGAATGTAGTCTGCCAGAACCTCTGGAGAGCCCGGCTTGCCAAGGGTGCCAGCCGAGGCTTCCTGCCTAAAAAAATCACTCAATGTTTTACGTGTGAGCTGATTGATTTTAGCAACCGCCTGCGATACGCCAGCAGGGAGGCAATCTCCGCCTGCTTCATTCGTGGTCGCCGCTACAAAACAGCCGCCAGGCAGTGTTGGGTCAGAAACCATCCAGGCAATTGATTTCAAATAGGCGGTCAGACGTGAACGCAGACTCTTGTTTGGCGCATTTAATTCCTCCATGTGTGGACTGCCGTATTTGCTCACGTATTGATTGAGCGCACTGATGCACAAAGCTTCCTTGTTACCAAATGCAGCATAGAGACTGGGTTTGTTAATGCCCATTGCATTGGTGAGATCGCTAAGCGACGTGCCGTTGTAGCCGTTAGACCAGAACACTTCCATCGCTGCATCCAGGGCGATTTGCTTATCGAACTCACGTTGACGTCCCGCGGCCATTGGTTCACCTCAACAAATTTTTCAGAGTATGCTTGACATTATATACCGAATGGTACATTATTCAAATATGTACTGATCGGTACATTAAGGCACATCACATGAACATAGGAGTAGGCACAATGAACAATCTGAGTGGGAAAACGGCAGTCGTAACGGGTGGTAACAGTGGAATAGGCAATGCAGCTGCCAGGAAACTCAAAGAGTTAGGCGCAAATGTTGTAATTACCGGGCGTAATGCTCAAGCGGTCGAGAGCGCCGCGGGTGAACTTGGTGTCATGGGCGTCGTGGCCGATCAGGCCAGCCTGGACGACATCGATACACTGGTCAGTCAGGTCAAGGAGAAGTATGGCAGCGTGGATGTCCTGTTTATAAATGCCGGTGTCGCTGCTTTCGCACCCGTTGAACAGCTGAGCGAAGAGCAATTTGATGCGACTATGAACGTTAACTTCAAGGGTGCATTTGATCCGAATGCAGACCTTTGGGTAAACGGTTGGACAGCACTCGATCAATACGGCATCCTTGGCGAAGTCGAAGGTGGTATTGTAGTCGTTA
>Ga0209536_100014420_pt1 | contig 11356 bp, 6 predicted proteins | sample DeeMarSeWOR28_12_FD_187461 | JGI IMG/M metagenome (GOLD analysis project Ga0209536, IMG submission 187461) | Marine sediment microbial communities from White Oak River estuary, North Carolina - WOR-2-8_12 (SPAdes) (version 2) | ecosystem: Environmental > Aquatic > Marine > Intertidal zone >... | reverse complement strand
GGATTGTCACCCTGAATGAAGAACAGTTCTTCAGGGATGAATGACCGTATCCAGGGTTCGTTCACCTTGTTAATTCCATATTAATTCGCAAAATTTGTACATTATTTCTTTGCTATGGAAACTCCCATTGTTCAGCTGATTCAGGGAATGCTGGCTCCCGGTCTTATGATCTCGGCCTGCGGATTGTTATTGCTTGGAATGAATAACAAATACAGCCTCGTCGTAAACCGCATACGCCTGCTGAATGAAGAGAAACGCAAGGTTTTTCACCAGGAAGAGATCGATGAAAATGACAGCAATCGCTTGAGCAACATAGAATTACAGATCAGCCATCTCATTGAGCGCATATCTCTGGTACGCAACGCCGTCTTCAGTTATTCCCTGGCCGTTGCATTGTTCATTGTCAGTTCGGTGCTGATAGGATTAACCATTAATTCGAGGACCCCCGCATTTGACTGGCTGATCGTTGCCTTTTTCTACGCGGGAATGCTGGCTGTTTTTGTAGGGGTTGTTTTTGCTGCCATAGAAGTCTGGAAAGGCTACCGGATCGTAAAGATCGAAATCTCTGAAGTCTATAAGCCCATCGACTAAAACTGCGAGTAACTCTTTTTCTGATTATTTCGTAAAATCCCTTAATTTTAGCTAACGGAGCTGATCATGAAAGAACTACGCAGATATTATCGCATTAAAGGAACTCCGGAAGAAATCTATGCTGCTCTGATAAACCCCTTCGCCATTTCCCTGTGGACGGGTGCCGAAGCGGTAATGAAGGAAGAGCCGGGTAGCAGATTCTCGCTTTTCGATGGCGACATTGAGGGGATCAACATATCCTTCGAGCAGAATCATAAGATAGTTCAGGAGTGGTTTTTCGGGGAGCAGGAAGAAAAATCCATCGTAACCATTACGCTTCGGCCAGACCGGTATTTTACCAAGATCGAGCTGCACCACAGCAATATCCCCGAAGAAGCATTTGAAGATATGTCCCACGGGTGGGATGCATATTATTTCGGTGGACTGAAGGACTTTTTTGAAAAGTAAGCATCATGCTTCTGAAAAGATTACTTTTCATTCTTCTAATTTGTCAATTGCCGGTTCTGCTTCCAGGCAGAAGCCTGGATGAGATCAGAAGGTCCGGAAAGATCTACGTGGCCTTTACTTCAACTGATCTGAAAAGCATTAACTACGACCTGGCCGTGGAGTTTGCCCGCTATCTTAATGTCGAACTGATCGAGGTGGAGATCGAGTGGGCCGATGCTTTCAAGAAAAATGGAAGCATCCCTCCCGACATGGAGACCAATCCTGATCTAATATACACTCCCGATGCGCTGAAGGAATCCGATATCATCTGTTCCACATTTACCATTATTGACTGGAGGAAACGATTATTCGGTTTTGCAAGAACATTGCAGTCGGCCGAACTCCTGATTATCAGCAAGAATGAAGAGCTTCCCCGTGGCCTTGCAGATCTATCCAATAAGCGGATTGCCTATTTGGAATCCACTACCTTCGAGAAGTCTCTCAATGATATCAATGCTACCCTCTCTGAAAAAATGGTGCTGGTCAGGACCAGTTCAACTGATGAGTGCAAACGCTTGCTTGAAGAAGCTCAGGTCTACGGCATCGTGCTTGATGCCGACGAGGCCCTGAATTACATTGCTCGCAGCGGAAGAAACTACAAGATTGCATTCCCCATAAGTGAGATAAACCGGACCGCCTGGGCCGTGGAAAAAAATAACCCGCTGATCCAGGAGGTTGAAAATTTCTTTGAAACCATTGCCAGCAACGGATTCCTGGACGAGATCTTTTACAATCGTTTCGGGATTACCTACCAGACCTATTTGGACCGGCTCAATAAAAACCTTAAGCTGGATCGCTACCAGCGGGATCTGGATGAGATCCTGGCCTCAAGCAAACTGGTTGTTGCGCTCAGGGATCGGGATTTTGTATACCATGAAAACGGACAGAAACAGTTCATGCATGCCCTTGCTGAAGAATTTGCCGATTACCTGGGAGTTTCGCTTGAATTTGTAGTGACCCCCTCCTTCGAGAAATACTGGGAAGACCGTGAGGGAAATGTTGTGCGGGATTCTTCCTATACCCCGGAGTGGTTCAATTATTTTGACCTGGCCTGTGAGACCATAGCATCGCTGGATTGGAGGTCCGGCAAAGTGAACCTGGTTCCCGTATACACTTCGGCCTATACAGTTGTGGCACGAAAAGAGATCGACATTGAGGACCTTGATGATCTGAACAATTACCGTGGTGTAACCGGTATCGAAACCGTATACGAAGACATCCTGAAGCGTAATGGCATCGACAATTTCTATTATGAAAACGTGAACAACTTCATTCCAGAGGTTCTTGCCGGAAGAGCTGATTATACCATCCTGTACAATGCATTCAGTGAACTCTCGAACTACCCGGATCTTGAAGCTAAACTGGAACTTGGCAGTGTGGATGTATGCTGGGCGCTTCGCAAGGACCAGCCGGAGCTTCAGAAAGAGGTGGAGAAATTCATAAGCCGGTCTCAGGCACAGGGGTTGATAGGCGTCCTGTTAAAGGCGCTCCGGGGGAATACGCTGCAGACTCCGGAAGCATTCATTAACACCTATTATGAAAGGTTTCAAACCGGACAGCTTCCTTATGTGAACTATGGAGCGGATGATGGCTTGCCCCAGGAAGATATACTCTCCATTTTTCAGGACCGGAAAGGGTATATGTGGTTCGGCACAAACTCCGGTGCGGTCCGGTACAACGGCAGGGAGATGATCGTTTTTAACCATGAGCAGGGATTACCCGGGAATTCCGTAAGGGATATTAAACAGGATCGCAACGGAACCATGTATTTTGCCACCACCAGCGGAATAGCTAAGTTTTCCGGAGACACAACCAGGGCCATCCTCTGGCAGGGAATCGCCTTTCATACCATTTTTATCGATTCAAGAGATAACCGCTGGTTCCTGGGTGACGAAGGCGTTTACCTTGAAAGGACCGACGGCAGCACCTCCTATTTAAACGATGAACAGCCCGTTCTGCCTGGAGTCATAAACAGCATTACGGAGGATCCCGTCACCAGGAATCTTCTGCTGGCCACCATCGAGGGGGTCTTTATGATTGATCCGCTCAGTAGCCTTGTGACCCATCTCAGTGATACGGATGCGTATTCACTTTTTATTGATCCCAATGACAGCATCTGGATCTCCACGCGGGACGGACTTACCATTACACACCTTCCGGCAATGATTGAGAACCGAGGGAACACTGCATTTTACAACCTGAATTCCAGACTGCAGTTTCCTGTTAACATAATCTCAGATATTACTACCAATAAATTTGGTTCCGTATGGCTGGTGACCGATTCCAAAATCATGCAGGTCACTTCAACTGACCAGACACCAATTGTCTACGAACAGGAAATCGGCATTAAGAACAATAAGATCCTTTCCTTCCTGATCGATAATGAAGACAATATCTGGATTGGTTTTTCGGGAGGATTACAAAGATTAACCAACCGTATCGGACTGCGGAATTTCTTCCCGGGTACCATCAACAGTTATATCTACTCCATATTCCAGGATGAGCAGCAACGGATGTGGATCACATCAGACAACGGGGTGTTTTACTTTCAGAACGATACACTGGTTAATTTTACATCCATGATCGGTTCCGAAAACCCAAAGTTTACCGGGACCCTCCTGCCAAACACCAATATCTTACTGGCAAATAATGAAGGATTATTCGAAATCAGCGGCACCACCCTGCAAATCATCAAACATAAACCCTTTACGCAAACCTCCTTTAGCGTTGAGAATATTTTTGTCACATCTGAAGGTGAAATATTCCTGCTAACCGGAATAAACGGGATCATCTATTATTTCCCGAATTTCTATTCGCAGGCTAAAGAACTGAAAAACAAATACACGGCTAACATATTCCAGCTCATTGAAAAGGACGGTAAGGTTATAGGGGGTAATAATTCAGGCTTTGTGATATTCAACGGAGAGGAATTTGAGCTGCTGCATAAAACCGATTGCAGCATCTGGTCACTCTACCAGGAAGATGGACAGATATGGGTGGGGACCGACTGCGGAATAGGTCTTGTGATTGACAGTCGCTTTGAGCAAATGGAATTATCTGCCTTTGACCGGGAAATGATGATCAAATCCATTCTTCCGGCCAAGAACAGGAACTACCTGTGGCTTGGTACCAACAAAGGCTTCAGTTATTTCAATACAAACACCCAGAGCTTCGAATTTACCATTAATGCCAATGATGGCCTCAGCGGTGATGAAATCACGCCGGGAGGACTTTTTATGGACCGCAATGATATCCTGTGGGTGGGTACCTATCATGGTGTGTCGAATTTTAATATCCGGGCCAAATCAACTCAGAACATTGCCCCTGTTTGCTACATAGAAAAAATGTATCTCAATGGCGAGCGTGTACACCCTGAATCGGGAACGTCCTTTGCACATAACGAAAACAATTTTGTATTTGAAATTAGTGCGCTTTCATTCTCCGATGAAACCTCGGTTGAATATGAATACTACCTGAGGGGTAAAGGGAATAAATACACTTCCTACCACCGGGGTAAGGAATACAAAGCTTATTACAACAACCTGCCGCCCGGTAAGTATGAATTTATATACAAGGCCAAAGGCAAAAATAACATCTGGGGCTATACCGAGAGTTTTAATTTTACCATTCGAAAAGCATGGTACAACACCTGGGTATTCCGCCTGCTGATCATCTTTCTTTTTATTTCCGGCACTTACCTGTTTTATATAATCAGAATACGTACCATTAAAGCCCAGAACGAAAGGCTGGAACAGCAAGTGAGAGAGCGAACACATGAACTGGAAGTGGCCAACACCGAGATTGAGGCGCAGCGTGATTTTGCCAGATACCAGCGTGATCAGATCGCTCAGCAGCAGAAGTCCATCATGGATAGCATTCACTATGCCCAGACCATTCAGAATTCACTGCTGCCCTCCACCAGCATACTTAAATCGAAGCTTCCCGAACATTTTATCCTGTTTAAACCAAGGGATATTGTCAGCGGAGACTTTTACTGGTTCAGTGAACAGGAGAACCACTATTATGTTGCCGCAGCCGATTGTACCGGCCATGGGGTTCCCGGCGCATTTATGAGTATGCTTGGTATGGCCCTGCTGAACGAGATCGTCAACAAGCATCGGGATATCGATCCCGACAGCCTGCTCAACGAATTACGCAGCCAGATCATGAAAACCCTGCACCAGAAAGGGGATCCAAGTGCTGCAAAGGATGGCATGGACATGGTTGTCTGCAAAATAGACAGACAGAACAGCAGGTTGTTGTTTGCGGGAGCCAATAATTCGCTTTATCATGTCAGAGATAAATCACTTACCGAACACAAAACAGATAAAATGCCAGTAAGCATGCATCTGGTGATGCGTCCGTTCACCGGGCACGAAATCAATCTGAACCCGGGAGACACGGTATATCTCTTCTCTGACGGGTATGCCGACCAGTTCGGGGGGCCCAAGGGTAAGAAGTTTAAATACCAGTCATTCAAAAATCTGCTGGCTTCCATCTCAGCAAAGGCAATGCATGAGCAGGGATTGCAGCTTGAAAGAGAATTTGAACAGTGGAAAGGGGATATGGATCAGATTGACGATGTGGTGGTCATTGGCCTGAAGTTCTGATACTCTGCTGTAACTTTCCGGCTGGTACATTCGTCATACCAGCAAATCAATAAAACCAGAACACATGAAACAGATAATTATACTATTGCTTGCATCCTTTATGATGCTCCCGCTCCCGGCACAGGAAGCGGATACCATACCGGAAACAGCTCCCGCACCGGAAGTGGAAGAAGCAATTGTAGCTGAGGAAGAAACTGTTGTTCCTGAAGTTACCCCGCAGGGAGATACCGTAAACGTCATTGGAAAGGTGGAGGTTATTGAAACTCCGGAAACCACACGGGTTACCCTTGGTGAAAACGAAGTTATTATTGTTGAAGAAAATGGAGATACTGTCAGAGTGGTACTTGGTTCACGGGGAATCCGGATCGTCGAGGGAGAGAATGGAACAGAGGTCAAGGTAATGGATAAGGAGGATTTTCCTACAAGCTACGGGCAAAGAAAAAAGAAAAGGTTCAGAGCACATTATTCCGGACTTGAAGTGGGACTTAATAACTATGTCACCTCCGATTTTTCCATGACATTGCCCCCTGAATATGCCTATATGGACTTAAATACGGGGAAATCGTGGAACTGGAATCTCAACATCATTGATTATGGTTTCGGGCTTGGGACCGATAAGGTGGGACTGGTAACCGGACTCGGATTCGAATTTATAAACTACAATATTGAAGGACAGAATAGTATCCGCAAAGATCCTGTGACCCGGGAGATCATTGAATATGTCCCAGATTATGCGGGCAATATCACCAAGTCCAAATTCAATATGACATACATGACCGCTCCGCTCCTGCTTGAATTCCAAATTCCGGCCCCTTCCAAGAGAATTTACATATCAGCCGGGGTGGTTGGCGGCTTAAAGCTATGGTCAAACACAAAGATGAAATATACCGTAAACGGCGAGAAATCCAAAGAAAAGGCAAAAGGCGATTACAACCTCTCTCCCCTGCGCTGGGGGGTAACTGCCAGGCTTGGCTACAGAGCTCTTGGTTTTTACGCCAATTATTATTTCACGCCCCTGTTTAAGGACGGCATGGGCCCGGAATTATATCCTTTTTCAGTGGGACTGGCATTCGCATTTTAAACAGCTTACCCTCTACCGTGGAGCCGGCCGGTTTCGGGTTTACCCCCGACCGGCCGGTTCTGTTTTTTGGCTTCAGCCAAAACGAAAATATTACCTTTGTCCTGTAATCAACCATTGAATTCATGAGACTTCTTCTGATAAGCAATTCCACAAATGCAGGTGAAGCTTACCTGGATTATCCAAAACAGAATATCCGCGATTTTCTTGGTACCAGGCGTTTTAAATGCCTGTTTATTCCCTATGCCGGGGTGACCATCAGTTTCGATGATTATGAAGCGCGTGTCAGGGAACGCTTTGCCGAAATTGGACATGATATTCACTCCATCCACCATGATTCTGACCCGGTTGCAGCAGTTAAACAAGCTGAAGCCATCGTGGTGGGAGGTGGTAATACCTTTCAATTAATTAAACTGATACAGGACTATGGGCTGATAGAACCGATACGCGACAAAGTACTTGGCGGCACTCCCTATGTGGGCTGGAGCGCTGGAAGCAATGTCTGCTGTCCCACCATCAGGACCACCAATGATATGCCGATCCTGGAACCCGATAGCTTTAATGCTTTTAATCTGGTTCCTTTTCAGATCAATCCGCATTACACCGATCTGAATCCCCCCGGACATGCCGGCGAAACCAGGGAGGACCGGATCATGGAGTACCTGGCAGCCAATCCTGGAGACACGGTGCTTGGCTTACGGGAGGGCTGCATGTTCAGGGTGGAAGGCCAGAAAATGACATTAACTGGAAAACGGCCGGTCAGGGTATTCAAGTTCAACCAGACTCCACTTGAACTTGACCAGGATCACGATTTCAGTGTATTCCTTGAATAGTCATGAAAAAGCGCCTGAGAATCCTGCTTGAGTACCTGACGGCCACGGTACTGATCATCCTGCTGCTCATGGCCATTGCCGGTGTGGTGATGGTGAAGTTTTACGGTGATGACCTGCAATCCTTTGTGATGGAACAGATCAATCACCGGCTTGACAGTAAAGTGGACGTGGATGAGATCAGCGTCAAGGTTTTTCAAAAGTTTCCCAACACTTCCATCCGCCTGGAGAATGTAACCATCTGGTCGACACACAATTTTGATGCACGCCATTTTAACGGTCCGGGTGCCGATACACTTTTAAGCGCTTCCCATGTTAATGTCAGTTTTAACCTTCTGGGCTTGATGCGCAAAAAATACCAGATCAGGAAACTGGAAATCGAGGACGGGATTCTGCATCTGTACACCGATAATCTCGGGGAGGTGAATTATAAAATCTTTTCGGTAGATAAACGGAACCAGAAAGAGATATCCCCGGTGAACCTGTCTAACCTCAGGATATCTGACTTTTCCCTGGTGATCAACAACCAGGCCAAGCAACTGGTTTATATGGGAACGCTGAAACGTGTGGACCTTAACGGTAAGTTTTCCAAACGAAATACCCAGCTAAAAGCTGCCCTGAGCGGATGGCTGGATGAACTTTCGAACAAGGAGATCCTCTATGCTTCCAACCGAGAAGTGGAAGCGGAATTGAGCCTGGATGTAAGCGATTCACTGTATACCATCAGATCTGGACATCTTCAACTGGATCGTATCCTTACCGACATGGATGGGCATTTCATCCTGCACAAGGGTCAAGGAGTGGAAATGGATCTCTTTGCCTCGGCAAGGGACCTCGAATTACACGAGGTCTTTGACCTGCTGCCCAGTGAAATGAGCAAGAAATTGCAAGGTATCAAGGGAAATGGGATCCTCCAGTTATATTCCAGAATCACCGGAATGGTAAGTTCGACACTGACCCCGAAAATTGAAGCCGATTTTCAGACTTCCAGGGCTAATTTATCCTGGGACATGCTGCCATTTTCACTGAAAAAACTGAGCCTTAAAGGGAATTATTCCAATGGGGATAAATTTAATCCCCTGACAGCCACCTTGAGCATTGAATCCTTTAATGCAGTGATTGGCAGCGATCATCTATCCCTGAATGGCCGTATACATAACTTCTACGATCCCGATTTTTCATTTAAGCTCAAAGGGGATATTCATCCAAGTCAGTGGCTTTCGTGGTACAAGCAAATTCCTCTGGCGGAGTCCGGGGGCACCATTTACAGTGATATTTCAGTGTCAGGCTCCTATGACAGGCTCAAACCAAAGGGACAGAAATTTCTTGCCATTGATTTTGCGGGTGGACTCTCCATGGAAGATGTGATGTTCAGAATTCATAAAAAGGACATTCCTTTTACCAATCTGAACGGCACCATTCATGTAGAGAATGATTTCTGGGAACCTTCACTTTCAGGTTCCTTCGGAAAAAGCAATTTTACCTTCTCCGGCTCGGGACTTAACCTGATTTCCTACCTGCTAAAAAAAGATGAACCACTGGTGGCTTCTGCCATGCTTCGCACCAATCAGCTTGATCTTCAAGAGTTTATCGAAACTTTCGCCCGTGCTGAAAAGGGGCAGGATGGAAGCATCCTTTTCCCGGACAGATTGAAACTGAAGCTGGACTTCGTGATCAATGAATTTGAGATGAAGCGCTTCAAAGCCAGCAATGTACGTGGAGTAGCCAGCTATGATTCGCCCGTATTGCAGGTGGATTCCCTCACCATGCAGACCATGGAAGGAAACCTGATGGGAGATTTGGGAATGGCCCAGGATCAGCAAGGCGATATATTCGTCAGCGTTAATTCAAGCCTGTACAACCTGGATATTGAAAGACTTTTTTACTCATTTAACAACTTCGGACAAAATCAGATCACCGATGAACATCTGAAGGGAACCATTTCAGGCAGCTCTATGTTTTCAGCTTCCTTTGATTCCACATTCTCCATAAGGAAAGAGTCCATTCTCAGTGAGAATAGTATAAACATACAAAACGGTGAGTTAAACAGTTTTTCACCCCTGCTGGCACTGTCCAGGTTCATAGAGGTGGAGGAACTGGAGAATATCAAATTTGAGACACTGGAAAACAACATCCTGATCAAAGAGGAGCAGGTAATCATACCTTCCATGGATATCCGTACCAATGCATTGAATATGTCAGCCTCCGGCATACATGAATTCAACAATCACTATGATTACCGTCTCAAACTTAAACTATCCCAGCTGCTTTATCGTAAGGCAAGGGGTTCCAGGAACAGTGAATTCATTATTGCTGAAGATGAAAGCGACACAAGGGTTCTTTTCCTTATGCTCATCAACGACGGTTCAGGAGCCCGGGTGGAAATGGACCGGGAAAGGACCGCAGAGAAGATACGCAGTGACCTTAACCAGGAAAAAACCGAATTAAAGAGGATCCTGAATGAAGAGCTGGGCCTGTTTAAAAATGACGAATCCATTGGATCAGAAGAGGATCCGCATAAGAGAAACGATGAATCTTTTACCTTTGAGTTTAACGAGGAAGCGGATAGTACCGGGGTGAAGGAACCAAAAAAAGAAAAAAGACGCTGGCTCAGGAACAGAGAACCAAAGGACAGCACGCAGAAGAAGCCCGCCGTTGAATTTGTTATTGACGAATAAGTGAAAAACAGCCATGGTGGACATATACAGTAAAAAACAGCGCTGGAAACTAATTCTATTTCTTTCGGCTGTCCTGATTGGAGTGGGTTCGCTCTGGTATACCAACAGGCTGGTACAACGTATTGAAATAACCGAAAGGCAGAAAATGGAAATCTGGGCCGAAGCAATAAAAATTGTAAATAGTGCCGGGCTCGATAGTGAACTGGCCTTCCCCTTTTCAGTTATTGAGAACAATACCCACATTCCCGTGATTCTTACCTATGCTTCAGGTGAAATAATTACCTATAAGAACCTGGATTCAATAAAGGCTGAGAACCAGGCTTACCTGTACCGGCAGCTGGAACATGCTCGCGAGGAAAACGATTCCCTGGTGATTGATCTGGGTCCCGACGAATACCAGCTCCTGTTTTACCGCGATTCCATCCTGCTCAGGCAACTGATTTTCTTCCCCTATGTACAGCTGGGCGTCATTGTCATGTTTATCCTGGTCTCCTACATTGCCTTCAGTGTTTCAAGAAAAGCGGAACAGAACGAAGTCTGGACCGGGATGTCCAAAGAGACCGCCCACCAGCTCGGAACCCCTCTGTCTTCTTTGATTGGATGGGTGGAATTGCTCAAGGACTATGATCTGGATCCCACGACAATTAGAGAGATACAGAAAGATACTTCAAGGTTGGAGAAGATCACCGATCGCTTCTCCAAAATAGGGTCCAGTCCCGCCATGAAGGATACAGATCTGACTGCCATACTGAAAGAAAGCCTTGAATATATGAAAGGACGCGGACCACAGAACATTGAATATCTCCTGGACCTCCCTTCCAAACCTATCATAATCAGGCTGAACGAGACACTCTTCGAGTGGGTGATCGAGAACCTCCTCAAAAATGCCACAGATGCTATCCGGGATGCCGGCAGGGTTATCGTCCATGCGGTGGAGATCGAGGACAGCGTTATAGTGGATATAGAAGACAATGGTAAAGGTATAGTAAAATCCAGGTTCCGGACCATTTTTAAACCCGGCTACACCACCAAGAAGCGCGGTTGGGGCCTGGGGCTATCGCTGTCCAAGCGCATCATTGAAAC
>Ga0209536_100014419_pt1 | contig 11356 bp, 9 predicted proteins | sample DeeMarSeWOR28_12_FD_187461 | JGI IMG/M metagenome (GOLD analysis project Ga0209536, IMG submission 187461) | Marine sediment microbial communities from White Oak River estuary, North Carolina - WOR-2-8_12 (SPAdes) (version 2) | ecosystem: Environmental > Aquatic > Marine > Intertidal zone >... | reverse complement strand
TTGAAAGTTCGTATAACAGCTATATTTCCTTGGCACAATCCGGGAAGGAACAGCCGCAGACTACCCATGCCGACAGATATAATCTCAATGCGGCATATGGTATTTCCGCTTATAACAAAGGTTCTATATTTTTGTCTCAATTGGGCTATGTCATCGGGCAGGATAAGTTGATGGAATCACTCCGGTCCTATTATGCTGATTTTAAATTTAAACATCCAATCCCCAATGATATTAAAAGAACAGCCGAAAAGGTTTCCGGAATACAATTAGACTGGTATCTTACTGATTGGACCGGAACCACAAATACCATTGACTACGGAATTAAAGAAGTGCAGGCAGAAGGCAATAAAACCAGGATAGTTCTTGAAAGAATTGGGCTAATGCCAATGCCAATTGATGTCCTTCTGGTTTACGAAGATGGAACAAGGGAAACTTTCTACACGCCTCTGCGAATAATGCGAGGCGAAAAAGACAATCCTTATCCAAATATCGAGAGGACAGTTTTGCAAGATTGGCCCTGGGCTTATCCTTCCTTTGAATTTATTATTGATAAACCTGTCAGCTCTGTGAAAGCAGTAGTAATTGACCCTTCTCAACTGATGGCTGATATTAACCTTGAAAACAATATATGGCAGGCTTCTGAGTAATTATTTTTTATGCCAGAAAGCGTCTTTGTACATCTCATTTTTAGCAGCCCGCTCCCGGTTATACAATATCAGATGTGTTTCATCAACCGTTCTGTTTCTGTAGCCCAACAGGTGGAAAAACGGTTTACTGAAAAACCTGGCGACCTTTAAATTTACCATGAGTTTTTCCCTTGAGGAATTGGACCAGGAAATACCAGGAAGTGATGCCAGAAAAGAGTCAAATTTAATTCTTCGTAAAAAAGCCGAAAAAGATAAGATCCATTGAGGTATCCGGCGTATAAGAAAAAATCCTTCTTCTCCCTGAACCTGATAGAGTGGCATGAACACTATAGTGTCTTTATAAGCCGTTATCTTTTCTCCATTATGATTGGCCATGGCTATGCCCTTCGATAATTTATCAAAGCTGCTGAAGCCCGGAAACATCTTAAAGTTATCAGAGTCCGTAATACGGTGTCTGTGGATTATCTCATAAAATATAGTATTCCCCTTTGCTGCTGCGCTCAGTTCCTTGTGGTGCTTCTTATAGTCAGGTGCTTCTTCTTTGTCAATAATGCCAGCATAAATCAAGGCCAGCCAAATAAATGAAATTGTGTTGGTTACCGCATCTTCCGTAAAGTGCTGCCCGGATTCAAAGCCTATGGCAACGTATCCTTTTTCATTGATATAACTTAACATCGGCCCTTCCAGATATTCTTCTATCCCAAGTATTACCGGAACGGGAAATAAGCGGGCGAATTCCCGGTTTATTAAGGCATCATTTATCGTAATAAATGGTAATGTTGGGCTGGAGGTGGTATGAAAATCAATGAAGTAATAAGGAGGAGACTGAGTTTCGAATATTTCTGTAATCAGCTGATGAATCGTAGTAAGTTCATTTTCCTCGACTGAGCGTTCCTTCCGGTTTCTTCGTCCAATAGCATCTATTCCCGAATGTGTCCAGATTCTGTTCAGGTCATTATCTAAAAAACGTTTTTTTTCAATCAGTGCGGGGATATTTCCTTTGATTCCGAAAATGGAGCCCCTTATTTTCAGGTCGCTGCCTTTCAATTTCTCAAATACATGCTCAAGAGCTTCAACTCCCGAGGGTTCGTTTCCATGTATTCCCCCAAATAATACTAATGTAGGGCCTTTTTCCTTCCCTGAAATTTGGCCTATTATTCTTTCGTTTTTCTTTTTTTCAATGGTCTTCGTTTCGATTTTAGCCATCTATCATAAATCGTTGGTCGTAATAATTCCAATTAATTTTTTTCCCTCTACCACGGGCAGGCAATTAATCTTGTTAGCACTCATAAGTTCCTCAGCTTCTTTCAAAGGTGTTTCAGAAGTTGCGGTAATCAAATCCCTGGTCATTAGTGTGCCTATACTGCTTTTTAGTTTAGCAGGGTTCTCCACATAGTTTTTTACATCTGTCCAGGTCAGCAACCCGCTTAGATCAAGATTTTGATCTAAAATAGGGGCATGGTGAATATTTTTCCAAAGCATCATTTTTAAAACCAATTCTGCGCTATCATTTTCCTGTGCAGTCAGTGTTTTCGTGTTCATGCGGTCTTTTACCTTAAGTGTGTCTTCGGGGATCAAATATTCATCTCCCCTTGGCAATTGCCAGACATCTACCGTGTAGTGTTTTTCCTGTCGTTCATGCATGGTGGCTACCAATATCTTGAGAGCGTCCGGTGTTTTATAGTTTTCTTTAAGTTTTCGGAATGATTTAACTATCCACCTGGAACCATTATTTGAACGAATCCTGTTTTCAATGATAGATAAATAATGTTCTGCATCTCTTGGTGCTACGCCCATGCTGTAAAGTCCTCTGTAAGCCATTGGCAGAAAATGGTCCAGCAATACTTTGTGGCTGCTTAACAGTTTTCCGTCCCAATGAAACTGTGCGGCCATTCCATATCTGGCCGCATTAAAAAAGTTTCCTTTTGCGTCTTTAAAGTTCATTTTTTTATGAATGTTTTCAAACGCTTTGGGGCGTCCCATCATCACCCCTACCCATAACATCATATTTGCAATTTCATCATCGGTAGTGGGCCCTGATGGCATATATCTATTTTCAATTCTCACATGCGGCACATTGTCCGTTACGCCATAGCAAAGCCTGTTCCATTTATAAATAGTGCCGTTGTGTAGTGCAAGTGCCCTCAATTTTGGAGTTTGCCCGCTTTTGAGCAATGACATGCTATCTGTCTCAAAGTCTGTTGTTATAAGGCTTCTGAACCTGATTACCGCATCCTTGTAAAAATCGGCTATAGATCCCGAGACCCAGTCATTTCCAAAACCAACTCTGGATTCCTTTTCATTCAGTATGAAGGTACTTGCCCTTGTGTCAACACTTTGGGTAAACAAAGCAATTCGTGTTTCTTCCCATAATTCCTGGCCCAACAATAAAGGAGAATTTGCGGCTATGGACAGTATTGGTCCGGCAATTGCCTGTGCCCAATTATAGGTGTCAGCAAAATCATCCGCGTCAATCTGAAGGTGCGACTGGAAACTGGTATTACAGCCCTCATACAGTATGGTATTGTGGTGAAGATTAACCTCATCTACCCCTTTTATATGCAGCTCTATGTCTTCTTTCCTGATATCTTTGATCGCTTCGTTTAAAACATGATATCGTTCTAGCGGAGTCATATAGGCCGTTTCCAAAAACTTTGTGTCTACGGTAGGCAATATTCCCGTAAGGAGAACCTTGGTCTTGTGTTTTGCTGCGCTTGATTTAGCTTTTTCGAGCAATTCATTTAATTGTTTGTGTAGCTCAGAAAAACACAAATCATTTAAAACCAGAGGGTCCAGGTTAATCTCCAGGTTATAAAGCGTTAACTCAGAAGTAAAATGCGGGTCATTGATGTCTTTGAGGACTTTATTTGCTTTATTTGTAGGCTCCCAATTTTCTTCGACAAGACAGAATTCCTGTTCCGCCCCAATGCGTACAGGCCTTTTTTTAAACATTCCGTTTTCAAGCATAAACTCAAGTGCTTCAATATCAGTAAGCAATTGATCAATATATCCGACTTTGTCTTCGTTCCTGGTAAGCTTTTTAACATTAAATTCCCCCATAATCAATGGTGTTTAGGTGTATAGCCTTGAAATATAATTCAATGCAAGATAAAATCCTAGCCTAGGGATAAATATGATATTTGTCATAGCCACGGGACGTGGTTTTTATTGTTTAATTTAGCGGCGTTATGTCTTCAAAATTTCCAAAAAAAGAAAAGTTAAAAAGTGAGATTCTCATCAGGAGGCTTTTTGAAGAAGGCAAATCTATTACAAGCTATCCATTGAAGCTCATTTATTTGCCTGTGAATAGCTCTGCTGAGGTTAAAATTCAATGCGGCGTTGCTGTATCCAGTAGAAATTTTAAAAGTGCCGTTAAACGAAATCGCATAAAGCGCCTTTTGCGGGAAAGCTACAGGTTAAATAAAGAAAAAAAATTTAACAACATCGAGGGAAGCTTTGCGTTTCTATTTTTATACCTTGGAAAGGAAATGCCCAGATATGAGGATGTAGAAAGGCATATGAAGGTAATTCTAAAACAATTTTTAATTAAAATATCTAATGAAGACTTTGTTAAGTAAAAAAGTACTGCTCCCGGCATTGGCGGTTGTGATGCTGGTAGTTGGAAGCAGTTTTAAAAGTGATTTTTTTGAAATTGCCAAGCAGATAGAAATTTTTACTACTTTGTTCAAAGAACTGAATATGAATTATGTAGATGAGACCAATCCTGCAGAACTTATGGATACGGCCATAAAAAATATGCTGGATGATCTTGACCCATATACCAAATTTCTGAATGAGCAGGATGTTGAGGCATATAAAATAAATAACGCCGGTGAATATTCCGGCATCGGTTCTGTGGTGCGTTCTTATGACAGCAAACTTGTTATCATAGAGCCCTATAGAGGCTATCCGGCAGATAAGGCGGGCTTAAAAGCCGGTGATGAAATTATTAAAATTGGGGATATCTCCATCGCTGATTTTAAAGATGATGCCAGCGAATTATTAAAAGGTGCCAACAACACTTCCGTTGAAGTAACTTACAAAAGGCAAGGTAAAACCAATACAACTGTAATTGAAAGGGAAGCCATAGAAGTTGATGCGGTTCCATTTTACGGCATGGTGGATGAAAATACCGGTTATATAGTACTTTCCAGGTTTAATGCAAAGGCCTCTTCCCAAACCAGGGAGGCGCTTCGCGATTTGAAAGGAAAAGGGGCGCAAAAAATTATTTTAGACCTGAGGGGCAATCCCGGGGGGCTCTTATCTGAGGCAATTAATGTTACAAATCTATTTGTGCCCAAGGGCGAATTGATTGTAACTACTAAATCCAAAGTAAAAAAGTTCAACCGCGAGTACAAAACAAATAATCAACCGGTGGATGAAGACATCCCGCTTGTCGTCCTGGTAAATGGCGGAAGTGCCTCGGCCAGTGAAATTGTTTCGGGAAGCCTGCAGGATTTGGATCGTGCGGTAATAATTGGAGCTCGAAGTTTTGGCAAGGGTCTGGTTCAAAGGCCATTGCGACTTACTTATGGAACCCAGTTAAAAGTTACTATATCCAGATATTATACGCCTTCAGGACGCTGTATTCAATCCCTGGATTATTGGAACAGAGATGAAGAGGGCAAGGCCGTAAAAACGACAAAGTTTAATGAATTTAAGACAAGAAATGGCAGAAAAGTTGAAGATGGCGGCGGGGTTATGCCGGATATTGAGATTGCAGCCTTAAAAACCAACGCCCTTACCAAAGCACTTTTAACCAATAATGTTGTTTTTGATTTCGCCACCAACTATTACTATCAAAATAGTGCCGGCAGTATTGATGACTTTAGCTTTGGCAGATCGGATTTTGAAGATTTTAAAAAATACGTGTCTCAAAGCAATTTTAATTTTGAAACCAGCACAGAAAAGGCTTTAAAAGAAGCAATTACAGGTGATGACAAGGCTATATATGGTGCAGACATCCTGGATAGTTACAAAAGCCTGCTGGCAGAAATTAATGCCCGCAAACTCAATGCCCTTGAGACATATCAAAAAGAAATTCAGATCAATCTGCAGGATGAAATTATTAAGCGTTATTTCTACCGCGAAGGCCTTTATCAGTATTATCTGAAGAATGATGAAGCTATATTGACTGCTGCCGGTTTAATGGAAGACAGTGCAAAGTACCGGTCTATCTTAAATTAGGAGGATTCCCACTTTTATTGTTTACATATTTTGGATGGATACATTCCAGAAAAGAAAAGTAATTCGCCTGTACTGGTCTTATTTACTATATTTATAAAAGCGTAAAAGGACGTTTGGCTGGTTTCCGAATTATGTCCTGATCGCCTCAGGAAGTACCACTAATTTTATTGACAATTGACCGCAATTTAAATTCAGCCAACTATGAAACTAATACGTTTTGGTGAAAAAGACAATGAAAAACCCGGTGTCCTTTATCAGGGTAAAAGATTAGACTGCTCAGAAGAATTCCGGGATTGGGATCGGGATTTTTTTCAAAATAACGGATTAAAAAGACTTGAGAAATACCTCGAATCCAATGCTGCCCAATTAAAGGAAGTTTCGGATTCTACAAGGCATGCTGCGTGCATTGGCAGGCCGGGAATGATTATGTGTATTGGCCTGAACTATTCAGAACATGCTGCAGAATCTAATATGGCAATTCCTGAAGAGCCTATAATTTTTGGAAAAGCAACCAGTACCCTCAGTGGCCCTTATGATGAGGTGTCTATTCCCAAAAATTCTACCAAAACAGATTATGAAGTTGAGCTTGGGGTGGTTCTGAATAAAGATGTGCTCTACCTTAAAAATGAGGCAGAAGCTGCAGAAGCCATTGCGGGATACTGCGTTATAAATGATTTGTCTGAGCGGACTTTTCAACTGGAAAAAGGAGGGCAGTGGATAAAAGGAAAATCATGCCCGGGGTTTAGCCCTGTCGGCCCTTTCCTGGCAACCCCAGATGAATTAGGGGATCTCAATGATCTTAAAATGACGCTGTCTGTAAACGGGGAATTAAGGCAAAATGGCAGTACTTCTTTCATGATTTTCAGACCTGCTTTTATTGTCTATTACCTGTCGCAATTTATGCTTCTTGAGGCGGGCGATTTAATTTCAACCGGCACCCCTGCCGGAGTTGGCATAGGCCTGAATCCGCCATCTTACCTTGCTAAAGGAGATTTGGTTGAATTAAGCATTGAAGGGCTCGGAACGCAAAAACAAAAAATGATTTAAATCTGTATGAGGGTGTGGAAAGCCAAGCTCGTTTATGATGCAAAAGCAACTCTCGGAGAAGGCCCTTTTTGGGATCACGAGTCCGGGCAATTATTTTGGGTTGATATAGAAGCCGGGGTGCTTCATTGTCACTATGATAAAACCAAAGAGAATTCCAAATGGTACATGGAAGAGATGATTGGAGCTGTGCTTCCCTCCGGAAAGGAGACATTGATCCTGGCATTGGAAAGCGGTATTGCCGCTTTTAATTATAAAACAAAGGAACTCAGGCGCCTCCCCGTTCTGGAAAATTCTGATCCGGATTTGAGGTTTAACGACGGTAAATGTGATCCCAATGGCAACCTTTGGATAGGTACTATGCACAAAAACCTAAAGCCCGGATATGGGAACCTTTTTAAAGTAGACCATGAATTACGGGAGACACTTCAAATTAAAAACACAAGCATCTCAAATGGGATGGCCTGGTCTCCGGATAAGACGAAATTTTATTATATTGATACAGCGGTTTATGAGGTTTGGCAATATGATTTTGACGTTGTTAAGGCAGAAATTTCAAATAAAAAACCAGTCTTTAAAATCCCCGGGGCCTATGGCGGGGCAGATGGTATGACAATAGATCAGGAAGGAATGCTGTGGATTGCTCATTGGGGAGGCGGATGTGTGAGGAGGTGGAACCCGGATACAGCTGAGGTTCTGGAAAAAATTGAAGTTGAAGCACCACACGTTACTTCCTGCTGTTTTGGAGGGAAGGACCTTAAAACATTATATATAACAACCGCACGGAGCGGCATGTCGGAAGATAGCCTTGGGTTATATCCTTATAGTGGAGGTCTTTTTTGTTATAAAACGGAGATTGGAGGTTTTAAGGTAAATAGTTTTAAGGGCAATCTATGATCTACGATGGAATAAAGGATAAGGTAGCAATTATTACAGGGGCCGGAATGGGCATAGGATATGCCATAGCCGAATTGTTGCTCGAAAATGGGGCGCGTGTAGTTTTGAATGATGTTGATGAAAAAATGGCGGAAGAAGCATTGGTGCGTTTGGAAAAAAAATTTCCCGATAAATGTTCTGTGTTTATTGGCGATGCTGCGGACATTGAGGTTATAGAAAAACTTGTGCTGTTTACCTTAACGCTGTATAAGGGAATAGATTTTGTGATCCCGAATGCCGGGATCACGTTATTTGGTGATTTCTTCAGGTTTAAACCCGAGGAATTCGATAAGGTAATTGGGCTTAACTTAAAAGGGGCTTTCTTTCTGGTACAAAAAACTGGTGAAATTATGAAAACACAAGGTCGTGGAGGTCGTGTTGTCTTAATGTCTTCCATAACGGGGATCAAAGGATATCCAGATTTAACTGCCTATTCCATGACCAAAGCTGCACTTCAAATGATGGCCAAAAGCCTGGTGCTGGCACTTGCGCCTTATCAAATAACCGTAAATGCCATTGCTCCCGGGGCAACCCTTACAGAGCGCACGAAGGAAGAAGAACCAGACTATGCAGGAACCTGGGGAAAGTTAATCCCCTCTGGCGTTGTTGGTAAACCAATTGACATGGCAGAAACCTGTCTTTTTTTGCTTTCTGACGGGGCTGCGCATATCAATGGTCAAACCCTGGTGGTAGATGGCGGGTGGACTGCTATTGGCCGTTACCCTAAAGACCTGGAATAGTTAATGCCTTCATTTTAAAAAAAAGATGCTTTCACTCCCGATTACTGTCTATTATTTTAAATTAGTGGCTTCTTAAAAAAACACCCTTTATGGCAAGCAAATACAATACATGGTACCACCCCTATAAAACCGATGCAAAATATCAAAAGAGATCTGCTTATTTCAGCATGGAATTTGGCATTCATCAGGCACTTAAAATCTATTCCGGAGGTTTGGGGTTTCTTGCAGGTTCCCATATGATTTCTGCAAAGGAATTAAAGCAAAATATGATAGGCATAGGAATGCTGTGGAAATATGGATACTATGATCAGGGCCGAAACACGGACCAGACCCTGCAAACACATTTTATTGAAAAACATTACAATTTTCTCGAAGATTCCGGGATCCAGGTAGAGGTAAAAATTCATGATAACCCATCTGTTAAAGTGCGGGCCTATGTTTTAAAACCAGAAATTTTTGGGTCTGTGCCTATCTATCTGCTTACCACAGATGTTCCTGGAAATGACCATTTATCAAAGACAATTACCGACCATTTATATGATAATAATACACTTACGCGTATCTCGCAAAACATTGTTCTTGGCATTGGCGGAGCAAAGGTAGTTCAGGAATTGGGAGGGGCAGACATATATCATTTAAACGAAGGACATGCGCTGCCGGCCTTTTATTACCTCCGCAGTTTGGGAATCACAAGAAATCAAATGTTTTTCACTACGCATACCCCTGAAAAAGCCGGTAATATGGAGCGAAACGGACACCTGTTGAATAGCTGTGGTTTTTTTGGGAGAACACTTACCGAAGAGGAGTTAAATAAAGAGGTGGTCAATGATGATATGTTAAATTATACGGTAGTCGCTCTTAGAATGGCCAAAAAAGCAAATGCTGTTTCCAAACTTCACTCAGTTGTGGCTAATAATATGTGGAATAGTTTTTCGGGAACCACTAAAATCATCCCGATTACGAATTCACAAAACCAGGGTTTTTGGCAGGATATTGCTCTTGCAAGGGCTTGGAAAAGCTTAAATACCAAGGCATTTAAAAGGAGGAAACTCGAATTAAAATCCCGGCTGTTCGATGTGGTATTAGATCAGACCGGGAAACTTTTTGATCCCAATGTCCTTACCATTGTCTGGGCAAGAAGATTTGCTCAATATAAAAGGGCGGACCTTTTATTATATGATATTGAACGTTTTGAAAAACTTGCTTCCTCTTCAAAATACCCGATACAGGTTATTTGGGCAGGCAAACCTTATCCTACGGATTATTATTCCATAGACATGTTTAATCACCTGGTGAACTATACCAAATACAGCGCCAATATGGCGGTGCTGATTGGGTATGAAATGGAGCTTTCCAGAAAACTAAAAACAGGTTCGGATGTTTGGTTGAATACCCCCAGAATTACCAGGGAAGCATCTGGTACCAGTGGGATGACCGCCGCCATGAATGGCTCTATAAACTTAACGATTAACGATGGGTGGATTCCTGAATTTGCAAAAAATGGCAAGAATTCATTTGTTCTTCCGGAAGCGGATTTTAAATCCCCTGCCTGGGAGCAGGATAAATTCGACAGTGATAATCTCTACGATGCCCTGGAACAGCAAGTGCTTCCTCTATTTTATGAAAATCCTGAGAAATGGCAGGAAATGGTCTTTAAAGCTATCGATGGCGTAGTGCCGGCCTTTACAAGCCGAAGAATGGCTGATGAGTACTATGCTAAACTCTATAAATAATGATTATTTGAGCGCCTTATTAATTCACAAAAATGAAAGCAGGGGTTAAAGACGCTATTGGCACTTTTCTTGGAACTAAAATAAAAAACGTTACACCTGTTTCCGGTGGTGATATTTCCACAGCCTATTTGCTCCATACAACATCCGATACCATTTTTTGCAAACTAAATAGCGCTCCAGCTGCAAAAGCCATGTTCGTTGCAGAAGTTGAAGGACTGGAGGCTATTGAAGGCACAAAAACCATAAAAACCCCCGATATTTACACTATTAAGGAATTGGAAGCAGGCGCTTGTTTATTAATGGAATATGTGCCATCTAAGCGCCCTGGAACTAAAGACCTGGAAGTGTTTGGGGCGCAATTGGCTTGTATGCATCAAATAAGTGCCGATTATTTTGGGTGGGAAAAACCAAATTATATAGGCAATTTGCCTCAGTCCAACCAAAAACACGACAATTGGATTTCGTTCTATATTGAGGAAAGATTAAGCCCTCAAATTCAGGCGGCTGTAAATCAAAAATTGTTGACCAAAGATGATGTTCCCGGAATTGGCAGGCTTCAAAATGTCATGAATTCCTATTGCCCGGCTATTAGGCCTTCTTTGCTGCATGGCGATTTATGGAATGGTAATTTTATTGTCAATGAATCTGGTGTTCCATACCTCATAGATCCGGCCCTGTATTTTGGAGATAGTGAAATAGATTTGTCTATGTCGAAACTCTTTGGTGGTTTCGGGGCTCCCTTCTACAAAGCATATTATGAGATTAATCCATCCCGTCAGGGCGAAGCTAACAGAATGGCTATATATCAACTATATTATTTGCTGGTGCACCTCAACCTGTTTGGAAAGACTTACTACAGATCGGTGAAAGAAATATTACATGCACATTTTTGAGAGGTTTCCTTTTGGTTAGTGCCAAAGAATCTGGCTATTATTAGATTCTTTTGATACTTTTAGCAATCATAACTTTAAAACAATGATTTTCAGGAATTCCTGGTTCTGTTGTATTCTCTTCGTAATTTCCGCCTTAGTAGGCGGTTGTAAATATTCGAAAGGGCCAAAAAAGGAGA
>Ga0209536_100014417_pt1 | contig 11357 bp, 10 predicted proteins | sample DeeMarSeWOR28_12_FD_187461 | JGI IMG/M metagenome (GOLD analysis project Ga0209536, IMG submission 187461) | Marine sediment microbial communities from White Oak River estuary, North Carolina - WOR-2-8_12 (SPAdes) (version 2) | ecosystem: Environmental > Aquatic > Marine > Intertidal zone >... | reverse complement strand
ATTCCGGTCAGCCCGGGCCGAGCCAGCCCTCCGGCGAGCGTCTCGAGCCGGGCGAGCTCGAGCGAGGCGACCTGCGAGCCGAGCGAGGTATCGAGCCCGGCGAGCGCGGCGTTCGGACCCGATGCGGCGACGCGCGCGCACCAATCGTCGGCGGCCTCTGCCCGCTCGAAGAGCAGATCCCAGGTGATCTCTCCGCCTCCGACCGAGCCCTCGAGATGGACGCCGGCATGCGAAGCAACGGCACCGTCGATCGCGTCCGTGAGCTCGCAAAGAGCGCTCGCGATGGATTCCCGAGCGGACGCGTCGCTGGCTTCGCGAAGATGCACCTGACCCACCACTCGGCGCGTCATGCGTTCAGCCTGCCCAGGCCTTCGAACTCTTCGAGCGCATTCGCGCCGACCGCAAAGCGTCTCGTGCGCGATTCGATCAAGGCTTCGCAGTCCGACCAGAAGGCGCTGACCTCGGGCGTCGCGTTCTGGCTGCGCATCTGCCAGAAGCCGGGCACGCCGGCGAGCTCCCAGACGAGCAGAACCGAGAGACCAACGCCTGCCGTCTCGGTCGGTGGCGTGATCCAGGTGTGCCGCAGCTTCTGACCGCGCGCCTCGGCGCCGGGTCGGTAGCTCGACTCGAGAGCCGCCAGGAAGGTCTCCAGCATTCCGGGCTTCAGGTGCAGCTCATCCAGCACGATGATCGGTTCGCTGCCGTCGGATCCCCCCGCGCTCATGCTCGCCTCCCCCTTCGGCCGCACCCTGCGGCTGGATGCGCGCGTACGGGACGAGCCAGGTCCGCGCCGTCGCCCTCGCGCTGCCCAGGCCTCGGATGCCCGGAGCTTCGATTCCTAGCCCTTCGATCCTTCGCGGCTCTCCGCGGCCTTCGTCTCCGCCTTCGCCTCGGACTCGACCCACTCGAGCTTCGGCCGCGAGCTCTCGCCGCTCTGCCTGGTCTCGGCCTGCTTCGGGAGCCGCGACTCCTCGCCACGATTCGGCAGGGATGCGGACATGTCGAGGCCCCCGATCACGATCGCGCCATCGTGCATGATCACGCGCGGACTCTTGATGTCTCCGCCGACGATCCCACCCTTCTCGACCTCGACGAGCTCCGAAGCGACCACATTACCAGTGATCTTTCCGAAGACGATCACGGTGTGGGCATCGATGCTGGCCTTCACGTGCCCCTCGTTGCCGACGGTGACCTGATGATTCGCGAGCCGCACCGAGCCTTCGATCGTGCCCTGAATTTCGAGATCCTCTTCGGCGACGATGTCACCCGTGATCGTCGTTTCGCGTCCGATATGAGCCATGAGATCCACCTCGAGCTCCGGCGTTGCCGGCTGGTCTGAAAAAAGCGGCGGGACGGCGTGAAGACGATCTCGCGGGTCTCGATCGATCCCCTTCGAGTCATCGTCGTCGCCCTTCCTGCCCCGCGTCTGGCCCTCGCGGTCACCCGGGCCCGCCTCGACGCCCGGCGCCAAAGCCGCCTTCGAGTGCTGCGGCGGCAGACGCGGGGCGGGCTCTTCCTGGCTCTTCCCGGGCCCGAAGCGCCGCGCGACGACATCACCGAAAGGCGTCTGCCCCGCCGCCTCCTCTGGGCCGGAGAGCACGCTCGACACGAGCCCCGCAGAAGAGGTCGAAGCTCCGGAAGCCCGTCCGTGCTCCGAATCGGCGCCGGGCGGCGAAGATCCACCACCCTCCTTGCTTTCCTTCTTGCCGCGCTTCCACAAGGCCATGCTGCTCTCCCTCGAGTCCGTCGAGCCCAAAGTGAGTGTCGCCGGTCGCTCTTTGCGTGACCGGAGAAGCGGCGCCGAACGGGAATCGACCGACCACTGCTGCGGCGCTGCCGAGCCGCTGCGCCTAGCCTGCGGATCCGCTCTCGGCGTCCATCTCTTCGAAGACGCGCGCGACCGTTCGAAAGCCCGAGACCGCGACCGGAAAGCCCGCGTAGAGTGCGCAGTGACGGATCAGCTCGCAGATCTCCTGCCTGGACACACCGAACTGCTCGACTCCCAGCCTGACGTGAATGGCCAGCTCCTCGTGCAATCCGCGTGTGCAGAGGATAGCCATCGTGGCCAGGCTTCGCGTCGCCGGCGGCAGCCCCTCGCGGCCCCAGAACTCCCCGCCCACACGCGTGATCAAGGCCTGCATCTCCTCCGCCACCTCCGGCGGAAAAGTCAGCTCTGCCACCGGATTCCTGACCGCATCGCTCATCGGGCTCGCCCTCCTCGTGTCGCATGATGCACTACAGTCGACGGTCCGTCGCTACCCCATAGGAGGACGCTCATGGCTCCGCTGGCTCGGCCCTCTCGCGTATCCCGGAGGGCCCCGACCGCCCTCTCGCTGGCGCTGGCCGCGGCCGCGTCACTGGCCGCTGGACTCGTCGGGCCCGCCATCGCGGATGCGGAGCCCGCGCAGGCCGCCCCGGCCGCTCCGACGATCCAATACTCCCCGACCTTCGGCGACGATTTCCCGACCGAGGTCTTCTGGGGCGATACACACGTCCACAGCTCCTTCAGCATGGACGCCAACACGATGGGCAATACGCGACTCACGCCAGCGGCCGCCTATCGTTTTGCCCGCGGCGAGGCGGTGCGGGCGCATAACGGCATGACGGTGCGGCTCGATGCGCCGCTCGACTTCCTCGTCGTCTCGGACCACGCCGAGTACATGGGGCTGTTGCCGGGACTGCGCGCCGAGGATCCCATGCTGATGGCCGACCCGGTCGGCAAGCGCTTCGCCGAGGAGATCCAGGGCGACGCGGCCCAGCAATACGAGGTGATCGGGGCGCTGATCGACAGCCTGATGAAGTCGGAGCCGCTGATCGACAACGAGGAGTTCAAGCGCAACATCTGGGATCGAATCACGGCGCTCGCCGACGAGCACGACGACCCGGGCACATTCAGCGCCTTGATCGGCTTCGAGTGGAGCGCGATGCCCGGCGGAGACAACCTGCACCGCGTGGTCGTCTACCGCGACGGAGCCGCGAAGGCCGGCCAGCTGATTCCACGCTCGTCCTTCGAGGGAGACCGACCCGAAGACCTCTGGGACTTCATGGAGACCTACGAGCGGGCGTCGGGCGGCGAGATCCTCGCGATCCCGCACAACCCGAACATGAGCAACGGCCAGATGTTCTCGCTGGAGGATTCTTCCGGCCAGCCCTTCGATCGCGACTACGCGCTCCGCCGAGCACGCCACGAGCCGATCGCCGAGATCACCCAGGTCAAGGGCGATAGCGAGAGCCATCCGCTGCTCTCCCCCGACGACGAGTTCGCGGATTTCGAGAACTGGGACTACGGCAACATCGGAGTCCCGAGCGTCCGCAAGCAGCCCGAGCAGATCCAGTACGAATACCTGCGACAGGCGTTCAAGAACGGCCTGGGCGTCGAGGCGCGCGTCGGCGTGAACCCCTTCAAGCTGGGCGTGATCGGCAGCACCGACTCGCACACCTCCCTCTCCACCGCCGCGGAGAACGACTTCTGGGGCAAGATGACGAGCATGGAGCCCAGCCCGACCCGCATAGCACCGCCCGAGTTCCAGCAAGAGGGCACCTCGATCTTCTCGTGGAGCTTCGTCGCCTCGGGATACGCCGCGGTCTGGGCGCATGAGAACACGCGCGAGGCGCTCTTCGAGGCGATGCGACGCCGTGAGGTCTACGCCACCACGGGCTCGCGCATCACGTTGCGTTTCTTCGGCGGCTTCGCGTTCGAGCAGGAGGATGCCGTTCGTCCGGACTCGGTCCGGATCGGCTATCGAAAGGGCGTGCCGATGGGTGGCGATCTCGCATCCCCCCCGACGGCGCGCGGCGAGAGGCCACCGTCCCCGCGCTTCCTCGTGCGTGCCCTCAAGGATCCGAACGGGGCCAACCTCGACCGCATCCAGATCGTGAAGGGCTGGCGCCGCGCCGACGGAGCGCTCGAAGAACGCGTCTACGACGTGAAGCTCTCGGAGCATCGAGGAGGTCGCGGACGCTTCGGGGGCCTCTTCGCAGGGGGCTCCGGAAAGCCAAAGCCGATCGCGTCGACGGTCGACGTCGAGAAAGCCACCTATACCAACACCGTGGGCGACGCCGAGCTGCTCGCGTTCTGGGAGGATCCCGACTTCGACCCGGCGCAGGGCGCCTTCTACTACGTGCGTGTCCTCGAGATCCCGACCCCCCGATGGACGACCTATGACGCCGTCAGGCTCGGCGCCGAGCTCGACGACGCCACGCCACGCGTGATCCAGGATCGCGCCTACTCTTCCCCCATCTGGTACACCCCGCGCCCGTTGCCGATCGACGCCGACTGAAGCGATCGCGCGGCCTTCAGGGAGACAGGTCATGTCCCTCCGGCTCGAAGACAAGGTCTCGATCATCACCGGCTCGACGAGCGGCCTCGGCGCCGCCACGGCGGCGCGATTCGCGGCCGAGGGCGCGCGCGTCGTGATCAGCGGACGAAGCGAGCAGCGCGGCGAGGAGGTCGCTGGCGCGATTCGCAAGGCGGGCGGTGACGCGGCCTTCATCCGCTGCAACCTCGACGAAGAGGCGTCGATCGAGGCGCTCGTCGCGGGAACGCTCGAACGCTACGGCCGCCTCGACAACCTGATCGCGAATGGTGCCGCCACCGCGACCGCCAGCGGCGAGAAGAACGCCGGCATTCTCGACATGGACAACGAGATCCTCGAGGCCTCGATCGCGACCAATATCCGCGGATTGCTCTGGCTCTTCAAGCACAGCCTGCCCGCTCTGGTGGACGCGGCCCGTCCGCAGGAGGCGCGGACGAGCTCGATCGTCGCGATCGGCACCTCCGGGACGCGAAACGGTGCACCGGGGATGCCGATCTACTTCGCCACGAAGGCGCCGGTCGAGGTGATGGTGCGCTCCCTCGCGACGGAATTCGGCGGGCGAGGCGTACGCGTGAACTGCGTGTCTTCCGGGCTCGTGCAGACGGAGTCCGAGATGAAGACCATGACCGACGAGTTCCGGAGCTACGTCCTGAAGCTGAACGCCCTGCCCTATTTCGGCGAGCCCGACGACATCGCCAACGCCTGCCTCTACCTCTCGAGCGACGAGGCGCGCTACGTCACGGGCGCGACCCTCACGGTCAACGGCGGGGCCGCCTTCTAGGCCAGCCACGCGAGAGGCCAGGCGTTTCGACCCTCACGAACCCACAGGCCGTGGCGACCGCGATGCCTGGCCGCCCCTTCCGGGAGCGTTCGCCGGCGCCCGACTAGCCCTTCACGTCCGCCAGCTTCACGACCTCGGTCTTCCACTCCTTGGGGCACGGCCCGCTCGCGCTGACGATCCGCCCGAGCATGCCGCCCTCGCTGTGGCCGAGCGTGTTCAGCCAGTTCGGATGACCGGGCCCCGGATCCTCGTGGGCGATCAGGATCTTCACCGATCCGTCGTCCTCGTAACGGGCCGTGAACTTGTTCACCGAGATGTCGAAGAAACGGTGCTCGAGGCTCTCCATCCAGAAATTCGAGAGCTGCAGGTTCCAGGTCGCGCACTCCGGTAGATCCTCGATCGTGACGGCGAGCGCCTCGTCGGGCGCGAGCGCCCAATGGCTCTGGTAGTAGTGGATCGTCGGATCGCCGCCCGCCGCGTGGAGCATCGCCTGGTCGTGCGGCGGCAGCTTGTTGAGCGTCTTCTCCTTGTACATCTTCGTCCACTGCAGGCCGATCCCGACCGTCTGCTCCAGGAAGCCGAGCGTCTGGTCGAATTGCTCTTCGAGCCTCAGCGGATCGAGGTTGTTGTTGGGCCGCTCCGGGTTCAAGCACTCGATGTTGAGATGTGCACGCTCCTCTTCCTTCCGGTTGCCGAAGGTCTGGCGCACCACCAGGTTGGTCGAGTGCTCGGTCATCGGAAGCCAGTTGCCCGGCTTCTTCTCCCGGCTCATGAAGATCTCGAAGGTGCCGTCGTCATTGAAGGTCATCTGGCTCGAGTCGATCTCGCCGGTGCTCGCCATCGCGCCCGGGCTGCCCGCGCCCGCCTTCACGCCGATGCTGAACCATCGGACCGTCCCGCGATGGCCGTAGATCCGGTAGTCGAAACGGCTGTCGATCTTGCAGTTCTCGTAGTAGTTGTCCGGGTTGTCGTTGAGGATCTTCTTGGTGTCGTCCGCCAGACGGTAGAACGCGGGATACTGCGTATCGGCGTAGTCGACGGCCTGCTCGAGACCGGCCCGCAGGATCCGCGTCAGGAAGCGGTAGCCGAGCGCCTGGTTCTGGAGGTCCTTCGGCGTGCCCTCCGACCGCACCAACGACCCCGCCGCCTTCAGGCGATCACAGAAATCGTCCCAGATCCGACCGCTCAGGATTCGTTCTTCGGCTTCGCTCAGACCCATCTTCTCTTCTCCCGTGAATTTGCTGTAGGCAGCCGGAACGCAGCGCACGGGGCGGGGCTGTGCGCACGTTCGGCCTCGTCCTACGCTAGCGTGACGAAGCCCAAAATCACCGTCCGCCTCCGGGCCCGATCGGCCCGGAGATCGCCCGAGGCCCCGATGAGCGAGTCCTACTCCCCGAGTCACCCCTGCCCCCGAAACGAGGTTCCGCACTGGGACATCGAAGCCGACGTGCTGATCGTCGGCTTCGGATCCGCGGGCGCCTCTGCCGCAATCGAGGCCGCAGAGTCCGGCGCCTCCGTGGCACTCTTCGAGGTCGCCTCGGGCAGCGGCGGAACCAGCGCCATGGCGGGCGGCGACATCTATCTCGGCGGCGGCGGCGGCACCTCCGCCCAGCGCGAGAACGGCTTCCACGACGAGACCGAGGACTTCTTCCAGTACATGATGATGGCCGGCGGACCCGACGCCGACGAAGAACGGGTGCGTCTCTATGCCGAAGGCGCCCTCGCCCACCACGAGTGGCTGAAGAAGCAGGGCGTGCCCTACCGCAACACCTATATCCCCGGGAAGCCTGTGATGCCGGGAACCGGCGACTGCCTGATCCTGTCGGGCAGCGAGTTCGCCTGGCCCTTCAAGGAGAAGGCCAAGCCCTGCCCGCGCGGGCATCTGCCGGAAGCCATCGGCGAGACCGGCGGCTTCTTCCTGCTCGACGCGCTCACGAAGCGCGTCAAGTCGCTCGGTGTCGACATCCACTTCGATACCCGTGCCCAGGCGCTGATCGTCGACGAACATGGCGCCGTCTGCGGACTCGTCGTCGTCGAAGGCGGCCAGGCGAAATACGCCCGCGCACGCGGCGGCGTCGTGCTCTGCGCGGGCGGCTTCGCGCTGAACGAAGAGATGCTCCGGCAATACGCGCCACTCAGGAAGCGTCTCGCCGACGACGGCCTCTCGGGCGGCTACGACGACGGCAGCGGCATTCGCATGGGCATGAGCGTCGGCGGCGCTGCGATCCACATGGACGAGCTCTTCCTGACGCTGCCCTTCTATCCGCCGGAATCCCACGTGAAGGGCATGCTCATCAACGACAAGGGCGCGCGCTTCATCAACGAAGACGCCTACAACGGCCGGGTCGCGCATTTCATCGCCAGCCAGATCGGCGATCATTTCTACCTGCTCGTCGACGACGAGATCTTCGAGCGGCCGAGCGAGTACTCGAAGATCGAGATCGCCGCGGTCGGCGAGACCTGGGAAGAAGTCGAAGCCGAGCTCGGCATGCCCCCCGGCACGCTCGTCGCGAGCGTCGAGGTCTACAACCGCTACGCGGCCAGGGGCGAAGATCCGCTCTTCCACAAGGACGCGAGCTGGCTGAAGCCGCTGGACCAGCCGCCTTTTGCGGCGCTGGCCTGTCATCTCAAGGAGGCCTACTTCCCCTTCTTCACGCTCGGGGGGCTCTCCGTACGACCGACGGGCGAGGTCCTGACTGCCGACGGGGAGGTCGTCGAGGGTCTCTTTGCAGCCGGCCGGACGGCGTGCGGACTACCGCGCTGGGGCCCGGGCTACAGCTCGGGCATGTCGCTCGGCGACTGCACGTTCTTCGGACGCAAGGCGGGGCTCTCCGCCGCGAAGCGCAGCGGGGACTGAGACTCGACGCCGGGCCTAGTCCGCTTCGGAATCGATCAGCCCTCGCGTCCGGCGCGTGCCAGCGACCCCGACCAGCAGTGGCCAGGCCGTCAGGGAGGCAGCGCCCATCGCGGCCAGCGCGACCGGATATCCGAACAGGCTCGCGAGCTGACCGACCGCCCAGCCCGACCAGACACCGCAAAGATTGATCCCGCCCATGAAGGCACTGAATTGCGTGCCACCCAGCTCGGGATCCGTCAGCGACATGAAGAGCGCGTAGGCGGCCGCCGTGTAGATCCCGAAGAGCGCGTAGTCGACCGCGAGCATCGACATCGCCAACGCGTGATTGCCCGTTCCGATCCGATCGAGGAGCACGCCCATCAGCGTGACGCCGAGCGCGACGCCCGCAATCGCGAAGGAGAGGAAGCGCTCCCTCGAGAGCCCCTGGCGCCCCCCCGAATGGTCCGAGAGCCTGCCGCCCACGAGGGCCCCGACGCCCATGCAGACCACCGCAGGACCGGCGAAGAAGCGGCCCACGCCCTCCTTCGCAATCCCCAGGTCGATCAAGAGCGGCCCCGCGACGATGCCGGTGGCCTCCATGGCCGCCCCGCCGGTCGCTGCGACGGCCAGCCCCAGCCAGGTCGTTCGGCTCGAGAAGACGCGATGCGCCATCGAGACGAATTGCGACAGGCGCGCCGAGGCACCCCCTTCCCGACCGAGACGCGGCTCGTCGGCGAGCCATACGATCATGCTCGAGCCCCACACCAACGCGATCAGCGCGAGCACCACCGCCCGCGCACCGATCTGCGCCTCGACGACGAGCGCGATCCCCCCGAAGCAGGCGCGTCCCGCGAGCATTCCGATCTGCATCCAGCCTGTGATCGATCCGAGCTCATCGCGGGGCGTGCAGCAAACCGCGAGCGCGTCGATCGCGACGTCCTGGGTTGCGGCGGCGACCGCGTGCGCGAGCAGACACATGAGCAAGAACCCGTAGTGCTCGGCGATATCGAGCCCGACGATGGGCAGCAGGGTCGCCCCCATCAATAGCTGTGCCCCGGTGATCCAGGCTCGCAGCCCTGCGCGCTCGGGCCGAAGTGCATCGACCAGCGGAGCCCAAACGAACTTGAACGCCCAGGGCAACGTCAGCAGCGCGGACATCGCCGTCACCTGCTCGACCGGAACGCCCGCCTCCCTGAGCCGGGTCGGGAGTGCCCACCACACGTACCCGATCGGTGCGCCTTCCGCGAAATAGAGCAGCGAGAAGAGCGCGCGCCGGCCCACCGGGCTGGCCAGGAGGTTCGGCCGTCGAGTCACCGCTAGATCTCGTGATCCTGGCCCTCGTCGTCTGTCCAACGGACCCCGTACATATCCTTGCGACGGTCGGTCCATGGACGCACCGTACCACTCGACCGATTTCGCTGGAGGAGCTCGATGTCGACGTCGTGCGTCAAGACGGTTTCGATATTAGGCGAGCTCTCGGCGGCGATTGCATCCCGTGCGAATCCGACATCGGAGGGTGTGAAGATGCCGCATTGGGAGTAGTGGATGTCTGCGTTCGGAACGGAGGGAAGATTGCCCGCGCATCCAGCCACCGCCACGTAGACCTGATTTTCGATCGCCCTCGCCTGCGCGCAGCTGCGGACTCGCAGGTATCCGAGACGATCGTTCGTATTGAACGGAACGAAGATGATGTTGGCGCCCTGCGCGACCGCGATTCGAGCGAGCTCGGGGAACTCCACGTCGTAGCAGATCAGGATCGCGATCTTGCCCCGATCGGTATCCATCACGTTGACGTGCGAGCCGGCCTGCACGCCCCACCAGTGGGCCTCGTTCGGCGTCACATGGATCTTGTACTGCTTGTCGATCGTACCGTCTCGCCGAAACAGGAACGAGGCGTTGTACAGGTCCTCGTCCTCTTCGATGAATTGCGATCCCGCGATCACGTTGACGTTGTACTTGATGGCCAGATCCGAGAAGAGCTCGAGATACTGCGGCGTGTACTCGGCGAGACGACGCGCGGCCTGACCGGGCTGTCGCTCGTCGATGATCGACATCAGCTGTGTCGTAAAGAGCTCCGGCATCAACACGAAGTCCGCATGATAGTCGCCCGCCGTATCGACATAGAAGGAGCATTGCTTCGCGAAATCCTCGAAGGAATCGATGCGCCGCATCATGTACTGAACCAGGCTGATTCGCTGGTTCCAGACGCTCCGCAGCTTCCGGCCCGGGTCCGGGCGGTAGTCGAGATTCGCCCACTCCAGATAGGTCGCGTAGCCGTGCGACTCCTTGTCTCCGGGCAGATAGTTGGGGATCAGCCCCTGGAGCGCGAAGCCGTTCGCGAGCTGCGCCGTCAGCACGGAGTCGTAGAGCTTGCGATCCACGACCTGCTCGACGTAGTCCTTCGCGCTCATCTCGGAAGCGTGCTCGTGATATCCGGGGATTCGGCCCCCCACGATGATCCGTCGAAGGTTCCGCTCCTGCGCGATCGCTTTTCGTGCCTGATAGAGCCGTCTCGAGAGCCGATAGCCACGGTACTCCGGGTCGACCATGATCTCGATTCCGTAGAGGGTGTCGCCCGACTCCTCGTGATTACGGATGAAGCCGCCGTCGGCGATCTCCATCCAGCTATGCCATGCATCGTAATCGCCGAAATCGACGATCAAGCTCGAAGCGGAGGCCACGATCTCGCCGTCGTACTCCACGCAGATCTGACCCTCAGGAAAGTGCCGGATCTGGCTCTCCAGATGCTCCCGCGTCCAGGTGGTCTGGCCCGGAAAACAGCGCTTCCCCAGGTCGATCACGTCATCGAGGTCGTCGAGCGTGAGTCGTCTCAGAACGAGCTTGGATTCGAATTCGGCCAGGTCGATTTCAGTCACGAGAAGGGAGCCTCCGGTTCGGATCTCACGCTCAGGCGCGTTCTTTTTGGGAAGGATGCAGTCATGGGAAGGAGCCAGCCATGAGCCGGTCGACAGCCATGAGCGAGTCGAAAGCCATGAGCCGGTCAACAGCCATGAGCGAGTCGAGAGCCATCAGCCAGTCGACAGCCATGAGCCAGTACCAGCCATGAGCCAGTCGGTCGAAAGTCATGGCCGAACAGACCGTCATGGAGACGCCAGCAGCACCACTCGCCTGCCTGCTGGTCCGCGTTCCGCAGGGCCGAACGGAGGCTAGGTACCGCTGTCCCGATCGGCCGTCAACGATACCGACCGGATCCGCCGCCGGGCCGCCCCCTCTCGACCGACCAGACGCAGCGAGGATCGCGAGGTGCCTCGTGAGAGGCGACCCGAACAGAGTCATCTTGTCCGGCCCAGCGCTCACGCGACCCGATTCGAGACAGGCTCACCCCGACGCCAGGCGGTGAGTCCCGCGATCAGGATCCGTCCCATTCCGAGCCGCGCCTCGATCGTCGAGCTCCCGATATGCG
>Ga0209536_100014416_pt1 | contig 11357 bp, 6 predicted proteins | sample DeeMarSeWOR28_12_FD_187461 | JGI IMG/M metagenome (GOLD analysis project Ga0209536, IMG submission 187461) | Marine sediment microbial communities from White Oak River estuary, North Carolina - WOR-2-8_12 (SPAdes) (version 2) | ecosystem: Environmental > Aquatic > Marine > Intertidal zone >... | reverse complement strand
CATCCGGATTTTCGTGGATACCGATGCCGATGAACGGCTGATCCGCAGAATCCGCCGTGACACCCGGGAGCGGGGGCGCTCTCTCGATTCGGTGCTCGAGCAGTATCTCAAAACCGTCCGGCCCATGCATCTACAGTTTGTGGAACCCAGCAAGCACTGGGCCGACATCATCATCCCCCGCGGGGGGGAAAACAACGTCGCGATCGACATGGTGGCCTCACGCATCCTGGAGATGCTCCGGACAAGAGGAGGATGAGTCGGTGGAATGGTCCTATCCGCTGCGCCTGGTGGTGGCACTCGGCCTGGGGATCCTCGTAGGGCTTGAGCGGGAGAGCGCCAAGATCGAGCACCACAAGCTCGTCTTCGGCGGCGTGAGGACTCACCCGCTGGTCTCGCTCTTCGGGTTCGGCTGCGCCTGGCTTGCCAGTGCTGGGCTCACATTTGCGCTTCCGGCCGGACTCCTCGGGCTCGGGATCCTTGCCGGCGTCTCCTACTGGGCCAAGATCGGACACGGACAGTTTGGACTCACAAGCGAGATATCCGGACTGCTCACCTTCGTCACCGGAGCGCTGGCGCTGTTGGCCGACATTTGGGCGGCGCTGGCTCTCGGCATCATCAACGCCTTTCTGCTCTCGGAGAAAAGCCGCCTGGAGTCCTTCGTCGAGCGACTGGACAAGACCGAGTTCCTTGCCGTCCTGAAGTTTCTGATCGTTACCGCCATCATCCTCCCGGTCATCCCCGACCAGGAGTACACCCGGTTTGCCCTGAACCCCGCCAAGATCTGGCGGATTGTCGTGCTGGTCTCATCGATCGGATTCGTGGGGTACTTCCTGAGGCGGAAGCTCGGTGCGCGTGTGGGGATGTGGCTCTCCGGACTGTTCGGAGGCATTGTCTCCAGTACAGCGGTCACGATCGCCATGGGGCGAATGGCCCAGCGCCAGGAAGCCCGCTCGCGCGAGGTGTTTCAGGCGGCGATTCTGGCGGCGGCTGTGATGTACCTGCGTCTCCTGGTCCTGATCTGGGTGCTGGGTCCGGAGACGCTCCCTCTGCTCTGGTGGAAGTTCGTTGCCCTCTCGATGATTGGTTTCGGCCTGGCGCTCTCGGTACAGACCGAGGCGCACGAGCCAGAACAGATCGAGCACCCGGCCCTTCAGAACCCCTTTGAGATCCTCCCTGCACTCGTCTTCGGGGCGGTCTTTGTCGTTCTCCTCATCGCCACGCAAGTGGTCCAGAACGCCTTTGGCCAGACCGGCGCCGTTGTGCTTGCAGCGCTGATGGGTGTGGCCGATGTCGATCCGTTTGTGATTTCCATGGTCCAGACCTCTGGTACGGCTGTGTCGCTGGCGGCGACCGCGGTCATCGTGGCCGCCATGAGCAACACGATCGCCAAAGGGATCTATCTGGCTGTGCTGGCACCCGCCGTTCGGCGGCATGTGTTGCTTCGCTACGGCGCGTGGGCTATTCTGCACGTGCCCTTCATTCTTCTCTAAGAACCGGGAGGATTATCGTGCACTTCGACGACTACCGCGTACGGCCGGGAGCGGCCGTGCAGCTGAGGAAGATCGATACGAGGGACTCAGGCGGGGTCTCCGGTAAGCAGGAAGCCAGGACACTTTTGGCCGAAGGGATCGAACGGCTGGCCGAGCTCCAGGACGTGCTCTACGCCGATAACCGCTACGGGCTTCTCTTGATCTTTCAGGCTATGGATGCTGCCGGGAAGGACAGCGCGATCAAGCACGTCATGTCGGGGATCAACCCCCAGGGATGCCAGGTGTTCAGCTTTAAAGCCCCCTCGGTCCAGGAGCTCGACCATGACTATCTCTGGCGCTGCCTCAAGGCGATGCCCGAGCGCGGCCGCATAGGAATATTCAATCGCTCCTACTACGAGGAGGTTCTGGTGGTCCGTGTCCACCCCGAGCTGCTCGAACGCCAGAAGCTCCCTCCGGATGCCCAGGGACCGAAGATCTGGAAGCACCGTTTCGAGGATATCACAAGCATCGAACGTTACCTGACACGGAACGGTTTCGTTATCCGGAAGTTCTTCCTGCATGTTTCGAAAGAGGAACAGAAGAAGCGGTTCCTTCAGCGGATAGACCGATCGGACAAGAACTGGAAATTTTCCATCCAGGATGTCCAGGAGCGTGAACACTGGGAGGATTACCAGCATGCCTACGAAGAGTTGCTCGCTCACACGAGCACCGACTGGGCTCCCTGGTACGTCGTCCCGGCCGACCGCAAATGGTTCACGCGACTGGTCATCGCCGGGGTGATCATCGAAACCCTCGAATCGCTTGGCCTGCGGTATCCCTCCCTTGATGAGCGGGGGCTCGCGTTGCTTCAAGAAGCACGGACGAGGCTGGAACAGGAAGGCTAGGGCCCCTGCCCCGTGCGGCGCCGCCCTTCAGTGCATGGTCAGGGTTAAGGGCACGGGGCCGGGGGCCTTCTTCCGTTGGGATCTGAAACCCGGCACCTATACGCTCGGTGTCCTCTTCGACAGATGATCCCGCGACCCTTCAGCTTACAGTCCAGGCTGGAACGCTCTCCTTCTTTGAACAGATCAGAAGGCTTGGTCTGACCTCAGGCGGCCGGATATCGATCAAAGAGGTGGACGAAGAAACGGGGATGAAAGCGGTGAGCGGGCTGACGCTGCTCGTCAGCGCCTATGTTCCGGACCAGGACTTCAAGCCCGCGAAGGCGAATCGACCATGCTCTGGCCCGCCGCGATCGTTGCGACGGTCACCGTGTGCGGTGCCGATCACCCGAGTCTATTAGGTGCCTTTTCCATCCTTGCTGCTGGCGTTCTAGGAGGCTGGGCGTGCATGGTTCACCGACTCGATGAGAGATCCGGCGGCCCGGTCCATCTCCTCCTCACTACTATAGAAGTGAGGCGAAAACCTGAGGCTCCCTTCCCTCATCGAGCCAATGATGCCGTGACGCGTAAGGTCTTTCACGAGTGCGCGCCCGTCCATGCCCTCAGGCAAGCGCACGGTGACGATGCCGGCCCGGCGATCCGGCTCGCCGGGCGTCATCAGCTGCAGACCGGCCTGCTCTAGAGCTCCGATCAGCCTTCCGGTCAATGACAGCAGCCGTTGCTCAATGGCTGCCGGTCCCGCCTCAAGCAGCAGCCCCAGCGCCGCGTGCATCCCCCAGAGCGAGGGGATGGGAAGCGTCCCGCCCTCGTAACGCCGGGCGCTCGGGGCGGGGCCCTGCTCGAAGTCGAAAAACTTCCAGGGGTCCTCCACCGCAAGCCATCCGAGATAGGGCTGCTGAATCTGCGCCTGTAGATCATCGGTCACATAGAGAAACCCCGCCCCTTGCGGGCCGAGCTGCCATTTCTGGCAGCCGGCCGCCAGAGCATCGATTTTCATGCGCACCACGTCAAGCTGGAGCGCCCCGACAGCCTGGATGCCATCGACGGCGAAGATGACGCCTCGCTCCCGGCAGAGTGCTCCGATCGTAGCCAGATCGGCCCGGAACCCCGAGAGAAACTGCACGGCGCTGAGTGCCACCAACCGGGTGCGTGGCCTCAGCGCACTCTCGAGAGCCTCGGGCGTCACCACACCGTCGGGTGCATGAAGGAAGTCGATCTCGACTCCGTGACGGCGCATGTTGAGAAACGGGTGCACGTTGGCCGGAAACTCCGCCGTGTTCAGCACAATGCGATCGCCACCTTTCCAGGGCAGACCGGCCGCAACGACGCTGATCCCGTCGGAGGTGTTCGTCTGGAGGGCAATGCGGGCGGCCGTTTCGGCGCCGATGAGCCGCGCAACGCGCTCCCGCAGATCGGCGATCATTCGAATATCATCGCTGTAGGTCTCAAGCTTCCCCGTTGAACGCTCCCGGAGGTTGTGCATCATCGCATCGACCACGGGCGTAGAGAGGGGGGCGGTGGCCGCATGGTTCAAATAGATCCGCCCGCTTGCCGTATAGGGGAAGAGCTTCCGTACAGAGGAGATCTGGCTGTGTGTGAGCGCGCTGGTCATTGCCCGGCTTGAGTTCACTCAGACTCCCTGTGTCACGACGCCATCCTCGACACTGCAGATATGCGTGGTTGCGGTCTTGCTGGTTCGCTCGGGATACTCCACCTCGACACGCTCTGTGATCTCTCGTGCGCCCTGCTCGCTCGCCAGACAGAGGATGCTTCCCCCGAAGCCTGCCCCTGTCATTCTAGCCCCCAGGACGCACTCGCATTCTGCACAGATATCGACAAGCGCATCGAGCTCCGCACAGCTCACCTCATAGTCAGAGCGAAGGCTCATGTGGGAGCCGTAGAGAAGCGAGCCGAGACTCTCCGGATCCCTCCGGCGGAGGGCATCGGCGGCGCGGAGCACGCGGGCGTTTTCTGTGACGACGTGACGAACGCGTCGTGCGAGCGTCGCATCGAGATGCGAAAGGACCTCCGGCAGCTCCTCCGACCGAATGTCCCGCAATGAGATCAGGCCTGGGCGCCGAGGCGCAAGCTCCGAGACGGCACGGGCGCACTCCTGGCGCCGGGCATTGTACTCCGAGGTGTGGAGCGTCCGGCGGACTCCTGTGTCGATTACCAGGACGAGCATCTCGCGGGGGAGCTCGATATGTTCGAATTCAAGCGAGCGGCAATCCAGCAGTAGACCGTGGCCGGCTCGACCCTGGACGGCAACGAACTGGTCCATGATGCCGCACTGGACCCCGACAAACTCGTGCTCTGCGCGCTGGGCAATCGTGATGACTTCCATCGGTTCGCGAGTTATGCCAGCGGCAGCCAGGAGGGCGTGGGCAAGGGCCACTTCAAGTGCCGCTGATGAGCTGAGGCCTGCGCCGCGGGGTATGGTTCCCTGGATGAGCAGGTTCACCCCCGGGAGCGCGACCCCCGACTGCTCCAGAAGCGAGGCAACCCCTTTGAGATAGGCTCCCCAGGCAGGGCTCCGCGAGGGATCGAGCCTGTCCAGCGGTGCCCGGAATCCGCTGTGCAGGTTCTCGGAGAAGGCATGCAACATCCTGTCGTGCCGTCGCCCGGCTGCCACCGCAACGTAGCGGTTAATGGCCGCGGGGAAGACATAGCCGTCGTTGTAATCGGTGTGCTCACCGATGATATTCACCCGGCCGGGTGCCGAGACAACCCACGCGGGACGGGCGTGAAACCTCTGTGCGTAGAGCTCTGCGGTCTGCTGGTGAAGGTGCTCGCGCAAAAGCGCGGGGCCGGCGGAAGAAGGGATTGGCTCCATGAACCACTGGCATGATAAAGAGTTTTGGCGGAAATTGCAAAGCAGTGTGCTTCTGAAGGCCGCTTGACTGGTCCGCGGGGCTTGGCTATATTCTGCCAGTCCTATGACTTCCCGTGCTCGTAAGTTCCGCTGGCTCGTTCTGGCCTGCGTTCTCCCCGTCCTGGTATGGTCTCTGCTGCTTGTGCTTGTTCCCCTTCCGGCGGCCAAACCATTCTCGCGGGTCATCCTTGATCGCCAGGGGCGGCTGCTCCATGCCTTCCTGGCAGCCGACGGACGATGGCGCTTGCGCACCGAGTCCGCCCGCATTCCCCTGCGGATGAAGGAGATGCTTCTGGCCCGGGAGGATCGCTGGTTCGCGGTCCACCCCGGTGTGAACCCCTTTGCCCTGGCACGGGCCGCGGCGCAGAACTTGAAGGCAGGAAGGATCGTCTCGGGCGGATCGACGATCACCATGCAGATTGCTCGGATGCTCGAGCCCGGGGAACGGACGTATCTGAACAAGCTCAAGGAGGCATTTCGGGCGCTGCAGCTCGAGTGGCATTACTCGAAGGACGAGCTCCTTGCACTCTACTGCTCGATGGTTCCGCTGGGCGGCAACATCGAGGGGATGGAAACCGCCGCTCTGCTCTACTACCGGACTCCCCTGGAACGGCTCAACACGGCTCAGATTGCCGATCTGATCCTGATTCCGAGCGACCCGAACCGGCTCCGGCCCGATGTCGGGGCCGAAGAGCTCCTCTGTCTCCGGCGCCGCGAGACCGAACGCTGGATTCGCCGGGGCGCCCTGGCCCCCGGAGACTCGGCCCTGTTGTCGATGACGCCGGCTGCGGCCCGGAGAGAATCGCCCCGGCCTCTTGCACCCCACTTCTCGCTGCGTCTGCGGGATCGTCCCTCTGCGGGGTCCGAGCTTCGTACAACACTTGATCTTGACATCCAGCGCACGGTTGAGGCGCTCCTCTTGACGCACAGTCGGCAGTGGAGTGCAGTCGGGGTGCACAACGGTGCGGTTATCGTCCTTGAGAACGAGCACGCCGGCATCGTCGCCTATGCGGGGTCGCCGGATTTCTTCGACGAGCGAAGCCAGGGGCAGGTCGATGCCGTGAGGGCTCTCCGCTCACCCGGCTCGACACTCAAGCCTCTGCTCTATGCGCACGCTGTTGATCGTGGGAGGCTCACGCCTCGCCGGCGGCTCCTTGACGTGCCCTTCGATGCGGAGGGGTTTCAGGCGGAAAACTACGACGGTACCTACTCCGGTCTTGTCTTTGCCGACGACGCGCTCCGGCGTTCGCTGAATGTTCCCATGATCCGGCTCCTGAAGGAGTGCGGCATCGACGCGTTTCTGGAATCTGCCCTGGTGGCCGGACTGCACTCGCTCAAGGAACAGCAGGAGCGGCTGGGCCTGAGTCTCATTCTGGGTGGGTGCGGTGTGAGGCTCGAGGAGCTCTCCGCAGCCTACGCCTCTCTGCCGAGCGGCGGGCTCTACCGGGCGCCCCGTTTTCTGCTGGAAGGGCCGGCACCTCCGCCCCGGCGCGTCTGGTCGGCGACGGCCGCCGCCATGCTCACCGAAATGCTCTCGAGCCTCGACCGCCCCGACCTCCCCTCGGGGGTCGAGTCGGCGCTCCACCTGCCGGTGATTGCCTTCAAGACGGGAACAAGCTACGGACGCCGGGACGCCTGGACGCTCGCCTACACTGCTCGCTACACCGTCGGCGTCTGGATGGGAAATGCCAACAACGCGGGGAGCCCGGAGCTGGTGGGGGGTCGCGCGGCTGCCCCGCTGGCCATCGACATCTTGAACGCTATTGCCTCCCCGGGGGCAAAAACCATCCTGGCCACCCCGGCCGATCTGGGCGTTCGAATGGTCTGCCGGGAAAGCGGACAGGTCCCGGGGCCGCACTGCAGGGATCTGCTTGAGGACGACTACTCCCGTGCGGCCTCCGACCGGACACCGTGCTCGGTCTGTCGCGAAGTGCTGGTCGCTCCCGACCACTCCATCTCGTACTGCCCCTCGTGTCTTGTAGACCACCGGGCCGTGCCGGTGACCATCAGAGCCCACGACCCTCTCCTGAGTGCATTTCTCCGGGCCCGGGGGATCCCGGCCGCGGTGGTGCCCCCGCACAACCCCCGCTGCACCCGAGTCTTTGCCGGGGAGGGGCCGGCGATCTTGAGCCCGCTGGACGGGATGACCTACTACCAGACGTCCGCCGATCAGCAGCTCGTCTTTCAGGCCAGCTCGTCGGTCGAAGTGCAAGACCACGCCTGGTACCTCGGAGACCGCTACCTCGGCCGGTGGCCGTCCGGGGGCAAGACATTCCTACCTCTCGTTGCCGGTGCGCATACGCTTACCTGCGTTGACGACCACGGCCGCAGGTCACAGATTCGCTTTGTCGTCCGACGCGTCCTCTAAAGGAGTCAATCCATGCATCACGTGCCTCTCCCTGATCGCCTCCGGTGGCCACTGGCGGCCGCCTTGCTGGCTCTTGCCTCCTCGTGTGGGGCGCCGGAGCGCAATGTGCTGGAACTCGCCTCGGCGTTGCCCGCCGGTGAGGTCGCACGCGACACGGCGCTGGTCCTGACCTTCTCCCGCGCCGTCGTTCCGCCGGATTCGGTCAACCGGTGGAGCGCAACCCCCTACATCGAATTCTCGCCGGCCATCCCGGGACGGTTTGTCTGGCAGGATACCTCACGCCTGGTCTTCAGCGCCGATGGCCCGCTGCCCGGCGACGCGCAACTCACCGGCACGCTCAATACAGATCTCTTGCTCCGGCTCTCAGGCGCGGAGTCGTTCTCCGACAACAAGGAGTTCACCATCACAACGCCAGCCTTCACGCTGGTCAGGGCAGAGTTCTTCTATGACAGAGTGGGGGAGCAGCGTCTGGTCGGGATCAAAGCGAATATCGAGTTTGCCTACGACGTGGATCCATCTGATCTCCAGTCCGTCCTGACGGTGGAAATTGACGGTCAGAGGCGTGAGGTGCGCGTCGTGAGCCCCTCGCCAGGACGGATCATCGCCGTTGAGCTCGGAACGCTTGAGCGCCTGGATAGAGAGCGACAGATCGCCCTCTCGCTTTCGGGAGAGCTCGTCTCTCCCGAGACGGGAACGAGACTTGATCTTGAGCGTCCGCTCACCACGCGCCTGGCACCGCTCGGGGACCTGCAGATCTACGGTCACGAGTTTGCCTACGATGGCGTGATGGGCTGGATTACGCTCCGGACCTCCCAGGAGGTCGACCTCGAGGCGGTGCGCGCTGCGCTCTCGGTGGAGCCTCGACGGGACTACGGCGTTGAACTCAGGCCCGAAGGTTTTGCCATCCGGGGGAAGTTTGAACCCGGCCTCAGCTTCCGCGTGAGCCTGGTCAGGGGGCTGACAAGCGTCCTGGGAGGGACCCTCCGCCACGACTACGAGGCGACGGTGGTCTTTGGCAATGTCCAGCCGACATTCGCCTTTGCCTCTCCTGAAGGCCAGTACATGCTGCTGGGGGGGGAGCGGGCGCTGGAGATCAAGACGGTGAACATCAGCGCCCTGGCCGTGCGCGTGAGCCAGATCTTTCAGAACAACCTCGTCTTCTTCCTGGAGAACGGTCGCTACTACGACTACTGGTCCTACGGGGAGGAGGGACGCCGGAAATTCCGCTATGTGGTGGGTAACTACGGCCGCGAGCTCGCCTTTGATACGCTGGCGATCGCGGGGGATTCGAACCGAGAGGTCACCACACGATTCGATCTTGCCCCCTATCTGGGGAACGGCTACCGGGGCTTCTACCTGGTGGAGATAGCCGATCCCGCCCAGGCCTGGCGCAGCTCGGCACAGCTGGTGGTGCTCTCGGATCTGGGGATGATCGTAAAGAAGAGCGCCGACGAGGTGCTTGTCTTCGTGACCGATCTCCGCAGTGCGCAGCCCGTGGCGGGGGTGCGCGTCTCGATCGTCTCCACCACAAATCAGATCATCGCCACGGCACAGACCGATGCCGCCGGTCTGGCCCGCTTCAGCGCCATGCGGAGCACGTTTGAGGAGTTCCCCCCGAACCTCGTTACTGCCGAAGCGGGCGACGATTTCACGTTTCTGAACCTGGAAGACTCCCGTCTCGAAACGTCCCGCTTCGACGTCGCAGGCCGGCGATCGAGCGGCGGGGCCTACGAGGCGTTCCTCTACGGAGAGCGGACCATCTATCGGCCGGGCGAGCGAATCATCGTCGCCGGAGTGGTCCGCGAGCCCGGTGAGCCTCTCCCGGCGCGCATGCCGGTGAGGCTTCGCGTCTCCAACCCTCAGGGCCGGATTGTCCAGGAGCAGCAGATCGTGCTGAACGACCAGGCCTCCTTCGAGTCCTCCTATGAGACAACGCCAAGTTCCTTGACCGGAGAATACCGGCTGACGCTTGTGAGCGGCACCGATCAGACACTGGCGAGCTACCGGGTGAGCGTCGAGGATTTTGTGCCCGACCGCTTGAACGTCTCGCTTGAGGCCTCGGCTCCAGAGGCAGGACCCGGCGAGACTATCGGCTACCTTCTTACCGCCCACCACTTCTTCGGCCCTCCGGCCGCAGACCGCCCCTGGGAGTTCGAGGGAACGTTCGAGAATGTTCCCTACATCTCGAGAGCCTTCCCGAAGTTCCGCTTTGCCAACGACGCCGCGCCCGAGTTCCGCGCCAACCCGGAAGTCTCCAACGGCCGCACCGACGCAGAGGGGAAGGCCCGCATCAGTTTCGCGATTCCGGGCGGAATCGCCTCGCGGGGGCTGCTTCTGGCCACGGCCCGGATCGCCGTCTTCGATGAGTCCGGACGACCGGTCTACCGGACCGCGCGCACCACGGTCCATCCGAGGGAGTATCATATCGGCGTCCGCAACCGCGGTGCCTATTATGTCAGCCCCGGCACGCAGCAGAAGGCCGAGCTCGTTGCCGTCGACCGGCACGACCGGCCGATCGAGAAGTTCAAGGCGACGGTGCGACTGATCCGCTTCGAGTGGCACGCGGTGCTGCGTCAGCACCAGGGGAGCGGGACGCTCCGCTATGTATCGGAAAAGCGGGAGATTCCTGTCTCAAGCCAGGAGCTCACGCTCTCGAGCTCCCCGGTCGAGTATACCTACGCGGCGCCCCGCTCGGGGGAATATGCCGTGCGTGTCTCTCGCACAGGCGAGGAGGGGTACAATGAGTTCACGTTCTATTCCTACCGCTGGGGGACGACCGACGCCACCTCGTTTGCGGTCGACCCCGAGGCCCGGGTCGAGATCGTCCTGGACCGCCAAGAGTACCGGCCTGGCGAGACTGCCCGCGTGCTCTTCCAGACACCCTTCAGCGGCAGAATGCTCGTGACCGTCGAGAGGCACCGTGTCTTCACCCACCGCTACCTCGATGTCGTGGACAATGCCGCCTCGATGGAGATTCTCGTCGGTGAAGAGCTCCTCCCCAATGCATATGTCAGTGCGGTGCTTTTCCGGCCGGTACCCGGGCAGGACATTCCGCTTCTGGCCGGACACGGTATCGCACCACTTCTGGTCTCCGAGCCCGGGAACCGCCTTGAGATCGCCATTGAGGCACCGGAGAAGATCCGCCCCAGGACGAGGCAAACAGTGACTGTCAGGACAGGGCAGCCGGGTGCCATGCTGACGGTGGCTGCGGTTGACGAGGGAATCTGCCAGCTCAAGAACTACGTCACCCCCGATCCCTATGAGGCGTTCTACGCCCGCCGGGCTCTTGAGACCGAGACCTTTGATTACTTCAAGGATCTGATTCCGGAGGCGGCCCGCTCGAGGCCCCGCCCCAGCACGGGCGGCGGCGCAGACGAGATGGGCCTGCGCGTGAGCCCCCTCGGCGTCCAGCGCTTCAAACCTGTTGCCCTCTGGTCCGGCCTCGTGCAGACTGATGGTCGAGGGGCGGCAACGGTCAGCTTCGAGATTCCCGCCTTCAGCGGAGAACTTCGACTGATGGCCGTTGCCTTCAAAGACGCCCGCTACGGCTCGGCCTCACGGCCGATGGTGGTCGCTGACCCAGTGGTGATTCGTGCAGCTCTTCCACGCTTCCTCGCCCCCGGGGATTCTGCCGTCATGTCGGTGACGGGCTTCAATACGACCGACAAGCCCGTCACGCTTGATCTTGCCATCGCGACCGAAGGAGGCATCCGTGCCGGCGCACGGCGGGCCTCGCTCGCTCTGGG
>Ga0209536_100014415_pt1 | contig 11357 bp, 9 predicted proteins | sample DeeMarSeWOR28_12_FD_187461 | JGI IMG/M metagenome (GOLD analysis project Ga0209536, IMG submission 187461) | Marine sediment microbial communities from White Oak River estuary, North Carolina - WOR-2-8_12 (SPAdes) (version 2) | ecosystem: Environmental > Aquatic > Marine > Intertidal zone >... | reverse complement strand
ACACAACTCACAAGCAAGCGGTAGAGTGGGTTGAATGGTCAATGACTCCTTCTCGGAAATCTGGTCGTAGTGCAAAAGAATCAAACATCCCGATGTTCGTCCACTGGTGACTGGTTAACTGAATCGCATTCCCTGAACATCTCACGTACAACAATCGATATTATCCTTAATAAGATTTTAACATTGTTATCATATAATAGTGTAACAAGTATTATAAGGAGGTTGTGTGATATGGAGATAATGCGTGGTTCGAGGAAAACCGCTACTTGACTAGAGTTAACATCTTTTTGATTGTGGTAGCCCTGATTGCCCCGATTGTAGGCTGTGAAGGTGAAACTTATGTACTAGCTATCTCCAGCACCGCTGGAGGGTCAGTTAGCGCCCCAGGAGAGGGCACGTTCACCTATAACGGAGGAGCAATGGTCAACCTGACGGCTGAGGTTGAGGACGGCTATCGGTTTACTGAGTGGACCGGCAACGTGAGTACTATTGCTGATGTTTACGCTGCTGTAACCACTATCACAATGAATGGTGACTATTCCATCACAGCCGAGTTTGTTAAGCAATATGAACTCACCACCTCAAGCACTGCCGGTGGTTCGGTAACCAACCCTGGTGAAGGAGTCTATACATACGATGAAGGAAAGGTAGTCGAACTGATGGCGACTCCAGATGGCGGCTACGGCTTTACCAATTGGACTGGTGACCTAGGCTCCGTTGCCGATATTTATACTGCTACAACCACCATCACTATGAACGACAACTATTCGATTACTGCCAACTTTGAGCCGCTAGTTTGGGACTCCACGATAATATTAACCTGCCATTTGACTGTACCCAGTGCAACAAGCCCCCTGGTCCAAAATGTTTTTTCACCGTGGATAGTAGAACTGGAGGCTATTACCGGCACTCTAGGCGGGAAGTTTGACGTTAATGTAACTTACGGCGATGACCCTTTCTCCGCCGCGGCCAGCTTGGCGGCTATAAGCATGGGTACTGTCGATATCGGTCAGTTGTCACCCGAAACCTTCTATTTGGGAGGCGCCGGCTATATGCCATGGAAATTCCCTAGCATAGAAAGCGTGGCCTATACCACCTACGAACTGTGGACAGAGAATGATGCGGAATGGGACGCCAACGGCGAATTATCGGGAGTCAAAATCCTGATCACTACTCCGCTGTGGGGTTCCCAATTATGGAGTACAAGTCACAGTGGTAACATGACGGTAGTAGGGGATTGGACCGGCGTAAAAGTTCGTACCGATGCACAGTCAGTGGATGCTGACTCGATTCTATCCATCGGCGCAGTTCCGGTTTACTTAGGGGTCGCTGACTTATCTGCAGCTCTGGATGCCGCTGTAATCAACGCCTGCCTCTTCACCTATTATGGAATTGATTCAGCTATTGGACTAGGTGGATCGACAGAATACACAACCGAGCTCAATATGATCTACAAGCCGTATGCGTTAGCCATGAATAAAGACTCCTATGATGCTTTGCCCGCTGAGGCCAGAGCTGCACTCGATTCAGTCTGCGGGGTGGACAAATCTGTCGAGTTAGCTTTAGCGCATCTTGCAGGCGAGTCAACGTATAAGACTGACACAGAAGCCGACCGCCATATATACGTACCTACTCCATCAGAAATGGATGATTACGAAGCTGCTGTCGCGAACGTAGATAACTGGTGGGCAGGAAACATGACCGTTCTAGGGTTTGACGGCGATGGTTTATTGACCCGGATCGATGAGCTTATTGCAACGGGACCATAAGGCAACGTAATCAACAACTCTCTATGCAACTATTTTCGGGCTAATAACCCTGAAGGAAAAGGGAATCAAATATTTATACGCATGGCTGAGCAAACATTCCGAATGTTCGTCTAGTCGTGACTTTCTAATTCCATAATGCTCCGTAAATAATTCCTGCGCTACTAGTCTATCTGTACTGGGTCGAATGGGTGATTGACACCCCATTCGTCACTGATACAATCTCACTGTAAAGAATTATATATGAATAGAAACGGCAGTTTATTGATTATACTAGCGCTGATTGTAGCGATGGCAAGTTGCAATGTCGTTAGTCCTAGCGGTGGTCCTGTGCCCGCACGACCTGAACCTCCTACGGGTCTTACCTGTGAACCAGTTTCGAGCTCCCAGATTGACCTTTCCTGGGATGCTTCAACAGAAGCAGAGGGCTACTATGTATACCGTTGCGAAGGTCTCGATTGTACACCCGCTACTCAGGCCCATACAACATCAGGCACTTCTTGGTCTGACACCGGGTTAAACTCAAGCACAACTTACCGCTACATGGTAACTGCTTACAACGAAGCAGGCGAGAGCGACTACAGCTTAATTGTTAGCTGTACGACTCAGGGCATTCCCCCTGAAGCGCCTGTCGGATTAAACTGCACGGTGGTTTCCTTCTCCCAGATTGACCTTTCCTGGAATACCTCAGCAGGAGCAGACGGCTACTATTTATACCGTTGCGAAGGTCTAGATTGTACACCCGCTATCCAGGTTCATACCGAATCAGGTACTTCCTGGTCTGATACCGGACTAACCTCCAGTACGACCTACTGCTACAGAGTGAGCGCCTACAATGAGGCAGGTGAGAGTGACTACAGCTCGACTACGTGCTGCACTACCTATGATAATCCTCAGGTCGCCTGGAGCAGAACCTTCGGCGGGTCAGATTATGATGACGGCCAATCAATGCAGCAGACTTCAGACGGAGGATATGTCATTACCGGTTGTACGTATTCATACGGCGCCGGCAGCTATGATGTCTGGCTGATAAAGACCGATTCTTCAGGAAATGAGACGTGGAACAAAACCTTTGGTGGGTTGAATTATGACTATGCCTACTCAATCCAGCAGACTTCAGATGACGGATACATCATTACGGGTTGCACATATTCCTACGGGGCGGGCAGTGCTGACGTTTGGCTGATAAAGACCGATTCTTCAGGAAATGAGACATGGAATAAGACTTCCGGCGGGTCAAGTTATGATTGTGGCCAATCAGTCCGGCAGACCTCAGACGGCGGATATATCATCACAGGCTACACAAGATCCCTAGGAGCTGGCAACTATGATGTCTGGCTGATAAAGACTGATTCTTCAGGAAATGAGATGTGGAATAAGACCTTCGGTGGTTCAAGTGCTGACTACGGCTACTCTGTCCGGCAAACTTCGGATGGCGGCTACATCATTACCGGTTGTACATATTCGTACGGTGCCGGTAATTATGATGTCTGGCTGATAAAGACCGATTCTTCAGGAAATGAGATGTGGAATAAGACCTTCGGTGGGTCCAGTTATGATTATGGCCAATCAGTCCGGCAGACCTCAGACGGGGGATACATCATCACCGGCTACACAAGGTCATTAGGAGCTGGTAACTATGATATCTGGCTGATAAAGACCGATTCTTCGGGAAATGAGATGTGGAATAAGACCTTTGGTGGTTCAAGTGCTGACTACGGCTACTCAGTTCGACAAACTTCGGATGGGGGATACATCATTACCGGTTGTACATATTCCTATGGGGCTGGCGATGCTGACGTCTGGATTATAAAGACCGATCCTTCAGGGAATGAGACGTGGACTAAGACTTTTGGCGGTTCAAGTACCGACTATGGTTACTCGGTCCGGCAAACCTCAGACGGCGGATACATTATTACCAGTTGCACATATTCCTACGGGGCTGGCGATTATGATGTTTGGCTGATAAAGATTACTGTTTGAACTGAGTCATAGCGAGTTCACTAGCTCTCCTTTCTGCCCTGGAAGGAAAATACTGAAGCCAGATAGAATACATAATTAGAGAAACAACAAATCTTTAGCTCAAGGATGGCTACACCGGACCTTCCCTCTTACCTATTCGTGGCTCTAGTAGATGACTGCATTAATTCTAAGTAGGAGGTCCAGTAAGCAGAATAGTCAACTATTCCTTATCGGAAATCTGGTTATAGTGCAAGAGAATCAGACATTGCTGTATTCATGCAGTGGCCGGTAAAATTAACTGCAACCTCGTCTTGAATCGAGGCTGATTCCTGTGGCCAATCACCTACCCTTTAATCAACCAGACCCAGGTTATTGAAACCCAATTTGAAAGGCTGGAATAGCAGGCAACGATATAAGTATTCACCTACTAAGAAATTTTCTCTTAAGGTAACGTGCACCGCGGAGACCGTGAACCGCTATGATAGCTAAGGCGAACCGGGGTATCAATATCCACAAAGGATTTACATGTAATGCCAGGAACAAGGCAGGTTCTTCTACTATACTATGATTGACAGCAATAGAAACCTGAAGATGTTCCAGTTCTTCCTTCGTTAAATTCCCCTTCTTGGTTTCTTCGGCAATAACAGCGCTCCCATATAGCAGGCCGAAACCGGCGCCCGTTACCCACATCGTTGTTGCTTGGTCGGGTAGTCCTAGGATTTTCATTAGCGGTTTGAAAAATTTGACCAGATACTTAATCCATCCCAGATACTCCAATGCATAGAGCGCCATCATAACCAGCATGATGATTATGAAAATCCTACCGCACAACCACAGTGTATCAATACCCCAACCTTTCAGTACCTCAATAAACGGAGCTTGAGTTGCCAAGCTGGCCGGTAAACTAATACTCTGGCCGGTATCAGTAAAGAATTGGGAGACAACGAACACAGCCAGAATAGCTGCTCCAATTCGCACCAGGGTTGCTTTAATAATATTCAAACCCGATTTATGCTGAACTATGCCCTCGACAGGTAGCATGTGGGCAATGGTTATGAATAAGGCGATCAAGATTATTTGTTCTATGCTAAAGGGAAGTACCACCATGATGGCAATCCCCGCGTAAAAGCTTACTGTCGTTGCGATGATGATTGGCAACGCGGCGGCGGCAGGTAGGTTGATTATGTTCATTAATGGATGCAGCAAGAAATCCAGGTAACTGAGCCAACCGGTCCACTGGATAACAGCTGCGACAAAGGAGACGGGGATTATAATCTTGCATATCCAGGCAAAACTACCCCAACCCCTTTTAATTCCTGTGCGGAGACCTATTTTCAGTTGAGTTCGGAATTTAGGCATCTTATCGAAAAAGAATCACTCAGAGGTCTTTGCAGATCCGTATTTCTTAACTTTGAAGCCAAGATCACGTAATTGTCGTGCCGTCGTCTCTAAGGCTGTACGCTCAGGGCTGCCTCTGGTCTCGGGCCGAGTAGCGTTAAGGCCTGCAGCAGTGCTGGCCATGATAAGCGATTTCTGTATATCCTCACCTGTAACATAGTAAGCAGCAAAGACACCTGCGAAAACATCGCCACAGCCCACCGTGCTTACTACATTTAAACCTAACCCATCAAGAGGCAAGGCCGGGACCTCAACTATCAATCCGCTGGCCGGTTCAAGCATGGCGGCTCCCCGGGCTCCAAGTTTGAGGACTACATGATTCGCGAATCCAAGTTCCTTCAGCTTCTGCAAAGTCTCATTTAATCCATTTGTTCCCAGCAAAGCACTTGCTTCCGTTTCGTTTAAAAAGAGGACTTCGGCTTCCCTGGCAAGAGATTGCACTACACACCGGTTCGGGTCTATCAAAATCCCCGGATCCCACAACAGGGGGATGCTGCGCTGCTTTGCCAGTTTTATTAGCTTCTCTGCTACTTCCAAAGGTGGATCGGTAAGGACTATGCCCTGGCATTCTTCTAACTGCTGCTTGACATGTGCTTTATCAAAATGTTCCCGGGTAAGCCCGGTATTCGCCCCCAAATAGCTGGCAATAACATTCTGCCCTGTCCGGTCAATCAGGATATAGGCCTGAGCAGATTCCGCACCTTCAATGTAGTCGATTCCATCAGTTATGACTCCCTCATCCTCCAGGGCAGTAATTTGCCGGCGGGCAATTTCATCTCTTCCCAGAGCGCCTATCAGGGCAACTTCTCTAGTTTCCAAAATCCGTGCGGCGGCTACAGCAATGTTGCCCCCTGTCCCTCCGGATACACGGGTTATATTTTTTACAACAACTTCCTCGCCGGGCACCGGCAGCCGTTCTACAAAACAGCTAATATCCCAGTTTATAGCGCCACATACTACCAAGCGAGCCATGTTATTTCTCCAATATGCACGATAGAAATAGTTGAAGAAAGCGAGAGCCTTCAACACCAGAGGCTACATGTATTAACTGAGAGCTACCAGATGATAATATGCGGGTAACTCCTCTGTCCCAGTCATTTCCTCCGACTACTTCTACCATTGCCGATGTAAAATCCAGCAAAGAATCATCGAGCAGCATTGCCAGAGCTAACGGGTCATGCATTCTACAGCAACCGTGGTATTTTACGTCATATTCTACCAGTCTAGCCGCAAGATGTGCAGACGGTGTATGTCCGGTCTTAATCTGCTCCAGATGGCGGCCATGCAAGCAGGCTGCAGGATCCATGGTTACATCCAGTCCTACGGCAAAGATGTCAGCCCCGGAATCGAACACTATATGAGCAGCCTCGGGGTCCTGCCAGATATTAAACTCGGCAAACGGAGTGCGATTCCCTTTACCGCAGGGCGTGAGATTATAGGCACCACCCATGATAACCAGCTTGTCCATAAGTCTAGGGAGTTCGGGATGTATCTCAAAGGCATAAGCTACATTGGTTAGAGGCCCGGTGGCCAACAGGGCAAGTTCACCGGGAGCATCCAAAACCAGCCTGGCAATAAAATCCCAGGCTTTTGCCGGATACAGCGACAGCTTGGGAGGAGGCAAGTTGCAGTTGCCCAGACCATCTGGACCATGGTAACTCAAGGCATCTTCTAAAGGATTTTTCAAAGGATTCGCTGCGCCCATCGCCACCGGGATACTATCCTCACCCAGGAACTCCAATACACAGCGAGCATTGTTGCTGGTCATTTCTACGGGAGCATTGCCCGCCACCGTGGTTATACCCAGAACCTGGATCTCGGGTGATTTTAATGCCAGAAGCAAAGCCAAGGCATCATCGATGCCCGGGTCCATATCCCAAACTACCTTTTGCATAGGATTCTACGGGATACACTATCATAAATTCCAGAACAGTATAAGTAGTTACACGCACAATATTGTATAAAGATTCCTTTTCTTCGGTAGGAGAGGATTAACGTGAACGTGAAAATAATACAGGAATCCAAAAATCACAGGCTAGAAATCAAAATGTAAACTTCCTAATCTTTGCCGTGTAATTCGGCACTTCTGGTTTTACTACTTACTTTTTTGAAGAGATTTGTGATAAGGAATTAGGCCCCCGGCCTCCACCATGTCTATAAACCAAGTCGGAATTATCAGGCGAAATCCGAACTCCCTGCCTTTGCTGATGTTCTTAATAATCCCCTGTCTCAAGTCAATCATTATCTCATGCCCGGTCTCAAACTCCATAGAAATTCCGGGTAAATCTATAGCCGGGCAGCCGAGGTTCCAGAAATTCCTGAAGAATATCCTGTGAATTGAGTCTGCAACCACAGCCTGGACACCCTTGTACTTCAGAGTTTCCGCAGCCTGCTGCCTGCTCGAACCAATGCCAAAGTTTTCCTCTGCGACTATAATATCCCCTTTCGCAACACCGGTGAGGAAATCGCCCGGCACATTTTCACGTTGGCCAACATCGCTCATGCCGCTTTTGGCGATGAATTCTTGATATTGGCTCTGGCTCGTTTCATCGCCGCCCATGATAAATCTACCGGCAAAGAGTTCATCGGTGTCGACATCTTTACCAAACTTCCAGACACGACCTTTGAGTTCCATTTACGCCTCCTGGAAAAACTCCCGCGGGTCACTTATTTTGCCCCTCAATGCCGAGGCTGCCACGGTCGCCGGTGATGCCAGGAATATCTTGGCAGTTACGTCTCCCACCCGGCCTTGAAAGTTACGATTCGCCGTGCTTATACAAACCTCGCCCGGTCCCAGTATGCCCATATGTGCCTCCATACACGGTCCGCAGGTGGGTGGTCCAACCATAGCACCGGCTTCGACAAATATCGATACTAACCCTTCCTCCAGAGCACCCTTTAAGATCTCTTGTGAGGCCGGTATGACAATAACTTTGGTAAGTTTATCCACCTTTCTACCCTTGAGTATTTTGGCGGCAACCCTCAGGTCTTCCAGCCGGCCGTTGGTGCACGAGCCTATGAATGCCTGATCGATTCTGGTGCCCTCAACTTCAGTAACTCCCACCGCATTGGATGGTTTCGGAGGCACAGCGACCATGGGCTCTTTAATATCATCGGTACGAAACTCGAGTGTCTCAGCATATTCTGCGTCCCGGTCGCTCTGGACAATCTCGAAAGGCTGGCCGGTCCTGCCTTTGAGAAAATCTACCAGTCTCTCGTCAGGTTCGATGATTCCATTAGTGGCACCTGACTCTATTGCCATGTTGGTCAATACCATGCGACCGGCCACACTCATTTGACCTATGGTCGTTCCTGTGAATTGAAGAGATTTGAACAGAGCGCCACTCACACCCAATCTCTTCAATATTACAAGCATCAGGTCCTTGGACATTATGGGAGGCACAAGCTTACCTTCGACATTTATCCTGATGGTGCCGGGAACCCGTTCCCATAACCTTCCCGTTTTGAATACTGCAGCCATCTCATCGACACCTATCCCCGTAGCAAAAGCCCCAACTACACCGGATGTTGTGGTATGGCTGTCTGTACCGACAAGGATAGTTCCGGGCATTACATGCCCTTTCTCTACCAGTATCTGGTGCGCAATGCCCCCCTTACCGACTTCATAGTAGTTTTCTATACCTTGTTCGGCGATAAACTTCTTTATATTGAGGCACTTCTTAGCAGTATCAATATCCTTGTTGGGCACATAGTGGTCCAGCACTACTACTATTTTCGCCGGGTCCCAGACTTTCTTGACACCAAGCTCTCTGAACTTGGCGATTGTATGAGCACCCAGCGCATCGTGTATCATAGCCCGGTCCACAGACACTTCGACAATCTCGTCCGGCTTCACAAATTTCTTGCCGGCCTTCTTAGCTAATATCTTCTCTACAAGAGTCATAGCCATCTTAAATCCCGGAAACCCTTATCTTATCCTATTCACCAGGTAGTCGCAAATACCATCAATCAGCAGTACCATTCTCATATGATTGACAAACCATAGCTATTCTTATGTTTTTGAATTAAAATTTAGGACCACACTAACGAAATTAATCCGACCAAAAGAAAGACTAACCCCATTGCCACGAAACCATAACACAGACCCCGTATTGCCTGCTGACCTCTGCTACCGAGATCAAAGCTTATGCCGCTAAGAATAAGGAATGTGCCCAATAGAATAAGACCTACATATGTACCCCAGATGCTCGAATCTATCCGTAGAAATGCAACACCGGTTAAGATACCAAAGGCGCCTATCCCGATACTAACCTTGCTGTTAATTGACACAGAGCAGAATCTAGCACTCGAAAAAACGTATGTCAATTAAAAAAGAACGGAATCCAATCAACAGGCATCTTTGCACCAATAAGTGTCGACATGATATCTTCTTTAGATTGTGGATATTGGAAAAGTCATTGAGCTTTTAGAACAGGAGTATGGCCCTCGTCAGTGGCAGCCAGACAGGAACCCTGTTGATGCGCTAATAGGGACCATATTGTCCCAAAATACATCAGATACAAACTCAGGAAGAGCTTTTATTTATCTTAAAGCCAGCTTCAATAGCTGGGAAGCTCTAGCTATGGCTCCGCCAGAAGATATCGCTGAGGCCATCAAGTGCGGAGGATTGTCCCAGATCAAGGCCGTTAGAATCAAGCAGGTACTGGGGCAAATTAAAAAGGAACAGGGTCGTATCAACCTTGATTCCCTCAAATCAATGAACATGACCGATGCTGAAGACTACTTAATTCGTCTGCCCGGCGTAGGGCATAAGACAGCCAGATGTGTGCTGCTTTTTTCCCTGGGTAAGCCGTCGCTACCTGTGGACACCCATATTTTTCGAGTGGCCAAAAGACTAGAGCTGATTGATTCCAAGGTGTCCATTGACAAGGCACACAGTCTGCTTCAGGAGTTAATTCCACCCTCAAAGGTATATCAATTCCACGTCCATATGATAGAACACGGCAGGCGAATATGCCACGCTCGGCAGCCCCGGTGTAACATTTGCATATTGAAGGGCGTCTGCCCCAGCTCGCTTTGCTAATCTGTGCCGGTTGGCAAGTGATATAATGGTTGACATGGCGCAAATACTGAAGAGTAAAAATCTTGCTACCAAGTTTCAGATAATGGTGGAAATAGCTGCGCATCAGCCTAATATACAACAGAAAGATATCGCTTTAAAATTGGATATCACCTCGCAGGCAGTCTCCGAATATATAAGAGAATTGATAAAGAACGGTTGGCTGAGCTCCGAGGGACGCTCCCGATATAAAGTAACCAAGGACGGCGTGAACTGGATTTTACAAATGTCCCGACAACTGCATAGTTACGCCTGGTACGTGAGTAAAGCCGTGGCCGATATATCGACCACCACTGCCATAGCCGATAGCGACCTGTCGGCTGGCCAACAGGTGTCCCTATATATGAAGGACGGTCTGCTCTTCGCCTCCGGGGGCAGGAGTGGCAAAGGAGCCAAAGGAATAGCTGTCACCGAGGCTAAGAAGGGACTGGATGTCGGCATCGGCAGTGTTGAAGGAGTCATAAAACTCGAGTCAGCCGAAGTAATAATAAACAAAATACCCAACGTTTCGGACGGAGGGTCTAGAAATATTGACCTTCCTCGATTGAAAAGGGAGGTTAAGGAAGCTAAGCTGGTAGGAGCAATGGGCACGGAAGCCCTGGTAGCATTGACGCAGATAGGTGTAAAGCCTGATTATGTTCACGGTGTCCGTGAAGCAGTAATTGAGGCAGCTTACTGCGGCCTGCCCTTCATGGTCGTCTGCAGTGAAGACAAGGTCTCAATTCTAGTGCAGCGATTGGAAGAGGAAAACCTGGTTTACAAGATTATTGACCTGAGGAAAAGATAGGAAATTCTGTATTCTTCCTAATCACATATCCTCCTGAACCGCAAAATTTTCTGAAATACGCTCTTGAAATCCCTTGACATTTTATACGGCAGTATTTAGAATTTATAAATCAACTGTACTTGTATAAATTAAAGTAATTTTGCATGAAGGGGGCGAAATTGATTCGAATTAAACGATACAGTAAGCAAATCTTTTCCCGAGGTATTAACTTAGTCCTGCTGATCTTGACCTTAACGATTATCTTAACAGGCTGCAGCCCCGGCGAGCAAATACCGACACAGTATGTATTCGATGACCTGGGCAGGCTGGTCGGCTTTAACGGAACGCCTGAAAGGATTATCTCCCTGGCTCCATCTAACACTGA
>Ga0209536_100014414_pt1 | contig 11359 bp, 7 predicted proteins | sample DeeMarSeWOR28_12_FD_187461 | JGI IMG/M metagenome (GOLD analysis project Ga0209536, IMG submission 187461) | Marine sediment microbial communities from White Oak River estuary, North Carolina - WOR-2-8_12 (SPAdes) (version 2) | ecosystem: Environmental > Aquatic > Marine > Intertidal zone >... | reverse complement strand
GGGCGCTCCGAGAAGGAGTCGATCTCGACGATCTCGAACGCGTGCTCGCGGACTACGGGCGTCAGGCCGAAGCGACCGGCCGTTTCTCCGAACAAATCGCCACGCTCGGCGCCATCGCGCCCGAGCTTCTCGACGCAGACCTTCGCACGCTGGTGCGGATGCGGGCCGCGAGCATCGCTCAGGACCGCCTGCAGGACGCGGACTTCGCGAGAGCGCAGTATCAGCGTGTGCTCGAGGAGCAGCCGGACCACCGCGCGGCGCTCGATGCCCTGCTCGGCCTGGTCGAGAATCTCGGGGCGACCCGAGAGTTGGTCGAGCTATTGAGGCGCAAGGGCGAGCTCTGCGACGATCGCGAAGAGCGCGCCGAGCTCTTGGTGCGCCAGGCGCACATCTATCAAGCCGAGCTCGATGATCCGGAGTCGGCAATCGAAGCGCTCGATCAGGCGCTCAGCGAAAACGAGCATCCGCTCGCGTACGAGGGCCTCGAACGGCTATACCGCCGCACGCGGCAATGGGACGAGCTCGCGACGCTCTACGAGCGGGAGATCGACCAGCGCATCGGCGACCCCGCGGCGGTTCGCTATGAACTCGGGGCGCTCTGCCTTCGCAAGCTCAATGAGCCCTGGCGTGCCCTCGATCAGTTCCGCGAAGCCTTGAGCCAGAACCCCGAGCACGAGCCGACCATCCGCGTCTTGGAGTCGCTCATCGAGCAGTCCGAGTATCGGAGTACGGCCGCCGAGCTTCTCGAGCCGCTCTATCTCAGGCGCATGGAGTGGGACAACGTCACGCGCATCCTCGAGGCGCGACTCGATGGCGAGGACGATCCGACCCAGCGCATGGAGCTACTCCGCCATCTTGGTGACGTGCAGGAGTCGCATCTCGAAGACCTCGACGGCGCGCTCGAAACCTATGGCCGCCTGTTTGCGGAGGAGCCGCACGATCATCAAAGCCAAGAGACGCTCACCCGACTTGCGCGCTCGCTCGGGCGTTGGGACCGGCTAGCCGCGATTTTCGACAAGACCCTTCGGTCGGTCGAGGTCGACGATGCCGACACCGCGGCTCTCGCGCTGACCGCCGCCAAGATCTATGACGAGCGGCTCAACGAGCTCGACAGGGCAGGCTACTTCTACCAACGAGGGCTTACGTACGATCCGAGCAACAAGGCGGCCGGCGCCGCGCTGGCTTCGGTGTATGCGCGGGGCGGCCGCTGGGAGGCGCTGCTCGAGCTCGACCGCGAACGGGAGAGCTTCGCGAGCTCGGATGGCGAACGTATCGCGATCCTTCACGAGATCGGACGCATCGAGGTCGAGGAGCTCCAGACCCCCGAGGATGCGGTGGTCACCTATCGCCGAGTTCTCGAAATCGAGCCAACCGATGCTGAGGCGATCGCACGGATCGACGGCTTGTTGAAGGGCGCCGAACGCTGGGAGGAGCTCGCCGCACACCTCGAGCTCCAGATCGACAACGCTCCCGACGAGCGCGCGTCGATCGCGCTCAGGCAGCGTCTCGGCTTGCTGACCGAAGCGCAGCTGCAGAACCAAGGGCGCGCCCTCGACATCTTCGAGGACGTGCTGGCGGACGACCCCCGTCATGCGCCTGCGCTCGAGGCCGTCTTCCGCGTCATCGAGGACGAAGTCCACGGGCCGCGAGCGGTCCAGATCCTGGAGCCGATTCATCGGGAGAGCGGGGACTTCCGGGCGCTAATTCGCGTGCTCGATGCCAAAGCGCGGCAGGCGGACAACAGGTTCGACCAGGCCGAGGCCTGGCGCGAGGTCGCAGGTCTTCATGAGACGCGCGCCGGCGACTCGGACCAAGCGTTCGAGGCTTACGGTCACGCGTTGGTCGCCGAGCCGTCCGACGAAGCGACCCGCACCGAGGTCGACCGGTTGGCGGCGGGGCTCGGTGCATGGGCGCGCTACCTCGAGACCTGCGAGCGTGCCGCGGCGGCAACGGACGAGCCCGAGCTTCGAGGCTCCTTCTTGAGGAGCGTCGCGGAAACCCAGGACCGCGAGCTCGGAGATCCGCGCTCGGCGATACTCACGTTCAGAAGGCTCTTGGAGGCTGATCCCGAGGCGAGTGGGGCGCTGGACGACTTGGAAGGCCTCCAAGTGATGGTCGGCGATTGGGAAGGACTTGCGTGGGTTTACGAGCAGAAGCTCGAGCGTTCCCACGATGGAGAGGAGCGGGCAGGCTTGCTGTCCCGACTCGGTGGGCTTTTCGAGGAACAGCTCTGCAGCCCGGAGCGAGCGGTCTCGTACTACCAGCAGGCCGCTGATGAGAATCCCCACGATGGCGCCGCTTACGAAGCGCTCGACCGCCTCTTCGCATCCGTCAACGACTCCGAGCGCTTGGCCGACGTGCTCGAGCGACGGATGGAGATCGAGTCCGAGCCGGAGGTGCGCATCGAGGTGGGCATGCGACTCGCGGAGCTCTACGAAGCTCAGCTCCGTCGGCCGGACGCGGCATGCGACGCGCTTCGGGCGGTCGCCGACACCGATCCCGGGCACCGCGGGGCGCTCGAGGGGTTGAGCAGGCTTTACGAGCGACAAGGTCAGTGGCAGGAACTCGTCGAGGTTTTGCAGCGCCGAGCCGACTCGGCGGCGCACGATACGGAACAGGTCACGCTGACCCATCAGATCGGCAACGTGATGGAGCGCGAGCTCGACGACGAGCTCAGTGCGATGGCGGTGTACGGTCAGGTTCTCCGGATCGATCCGAGCCACGAGCCCTCCGTGCAGGCGCTCCTACGGATCACCAAGCTTGCTGACTACCGTGAGGATGCAGCTGCGGTCGTAGAGCCGTATCTCCGTGCGCAGGAACGATGGAACGATTTGGCTGCACTGCTTCGGCTGCGTGCCGACGCGATGAGCGACCCACATCAGAAGGCCGAGCAGCTCGTCACACTTGCCGACGTTCACGAGCAAGGGCGCAAGGATCCCAACGCTGCGCTGGACGCCCTGCTCCAGTCGATCGGAGAGCGTCCGGACGACGAGGAGATCCTGGGCCGGGCCGAAGGTATCGCACGGAGCCTCGGGCGGTGGTCCGACTTGGTCGAGGTGCTGTTCGCGGAGGCGAGCGCGAGCTTGGATCCCGCCCTCGGGGCTTCGCTCTACGGCCGCGTTGCCCGCATTTCGGAAGAGGACCTGCACGACTTCAGCAAGGCGATCGAAGCACACGAGCGCGCGTTGTCGATGCTGGGCGACGATCCCGACATCCTCGAAGCGCTCGATCGGTTGCTTCAAGCCACCGAGCAATGGGACCGATTGCACGAAGTCCTTTCTCGAAGGCTGGACTTGCGGGATGCCGACCGCCCCACCTTGCTCCTTCGCCAAGGGCAACTCCGCGCTGGTCACCTAGGCGACTTCGAGGGTGCGCTCGGCGCCTACCAGAAGGCGATGGAGCAAGATCCCGGCCGCGATGACGCCCTTGCCGCGGTGCGCGGCCTGGTCTCCAAGCCCGAGGTCGCGAGCAACGCGCTCGACCTCCTGGAGGAGTACTACCGCAGCTCGGGCGAGCTCGAACAGGTGGTTCAGCTCTACCAGCAACGCGTGGAGATAGCGTCGAGTGACGCCGATCGCGTGACGCTCCTCACCGAGGCGGCCGAGATCTGGGAGCACGACATCGGACGGCCCGAGGAGGCGCTCGTCGCCATGCGCGACGCGGTTCTAACCGATCCGCGCGACCGCGCGCTCGTCGAGTCGCTCGAGCGGCTGGCCGAGACCTCGGGCCACTGGTCCGATCTCGCCGGGCTCGTCGATGATGTTGCAGCGCGCGGGGATCTCGATCGTCGAGAGCTCTACGAGCTGCGCCTTCGGTCCGCGGGTTGGTACCGTGACCGCCTGCAGGACGTATCCGGCGCCGAGCACGAGCTCGCCGAGGCGCTTACCCTCGATCCAGAGCCGGTCGAGGCACACGAGCAGCTCGTTGCGTTGCTCCGCGCACAAGAACGAACGCGCGATCTCGTAGCGGCGCTTCGGGCCTGGTCCGAGGCCGATCCGAACGGCGATAAACGGATCGCGCTGCTTCGAGAGGCGGCCGACACCGCGCGCCGAGAGCTTGCCGAGCCGGACCTCGCGGCTGAGCACTACCAGGCGCTCATCGCGATCGATCGAGACGACGTCGAAGGCTTGCGCGCGCTCGCGGAGATTCGGGCGGGCCAATCCCGCTGGAACGAAGTCGTCGGATTGCTCGAGCGGCAGCTCGAGGTCGCTCCAGCCGCTCACAGAGCGCAGGTCGCGCGAGCGATGGGTGAGGCCTATCGCGACCATCTCGGCGATTCGCGCGCGGCGATTGCAGCGTTCGAAACTGCACTCGAGATCGAGGCCGCCGATGCGGCCGCCATGGATGCGCTCGAAGGCCTGTATCGGGACAACGATCGGCTCGAAGCACTGCGTACGCTGCTCGAGCAGCGCGCGGAGCGCGCCGAGGGGCCTGACCGGACCGAGCGTCAGCTGCGCCTCGCTGAGCTTTACGAGCAGTCCTTCCGCGACCAGGACGCCGCCATCGGGATGTTCCGGCGGGTGCTGGATGCTGACCCGGACAACGCGGTCGCGCACCGAGAGCTCGAGCGCTTGTTCGAAGCGACGCGGGCGTGGGATGACCTGGTCGCGCTGATCTTGTCGAAGGTCGGCGAGGCGCCCGACGAAGCGCAGCGTGAGTTGTTGGAGCGGGTGGCCGAGATTCACGACGCCGAACGTGGCGACGCCGACTCAGCGATACGCGTCTATGAACGAATCAACACGGACCTCGGTCCCGACGAACGCACCCTTCGTGCATTGGCGGACCTCTACGAGCGTAAGGAAAGCTGGACGAAGGTAGCCGACGTCCTCGAACGCCTTGCGGCGCGAATCGAGGGGCAAGAGGCCATTGACCTCAGTCATCGGGTAGTGGATCTTTACGAGCAGCGGGTTGGCGATGCGGAGCAGGCTGGCCGGGCACTCCGAGGCGTGTACGAGCGCTTCCCCGCCGACCCAGCAACGCGGGAGCGACTCAAGGCGTTCTACGAAGGCCGCGGCGACTGCCAAGCGCTCGCGCAGGTGCTCGATGCCGAGCTTGAAGGCGCTTCGTCCGACGCCGAGCGCGTCGCGCTGCTCCGGACGATTTCCGACGTCTACCGCGACCGACTCGACGACCCCGGTATGGCTGCCAGCTATCTCGAGCGCGCGGTGGGCCTCGACGGAGAAGATCGGGGCGCGTTGGTGCCGCTCTGCGAGCTCTACATGGCCGCTGGACGTCAGCAGGACGCGGTTCCGATCCTCCAGCGCATCATCCATAGCTTCGGCAAACAGCGAAGCAAGGATCTCGCGAAGCACCACCATCGGCTGGGGCAGGCGCTGGCCGCGATGGGTGATGCCGCGGGCGCGCTTCAAGCCTACGACGCGGCATTCAAGATCGACCTCACCAACGTTGCCATTCTCCGCGACCTCGGCAAGCTCACGCACGCCAACGGAGACCTCGACCGTGCACAAAAGAGCTTCCGCGCGCTGTTGTTGCAAAAGCTCGAACCCGACTCCGGCATTCAGAAGGCCGACGTCTACTACTACCTCGGCGACATTGCCGAGAAACAAGGCGACGCGCGCAAGGCGATAACGATGCTCGAAAGGGCGCTTGCGGAAGACCCCGGGCACGAGCAGGCTTCGGAGCTCCTCGCACAGCTCAAGGGTTGACCCATGCCAACAGGAAAGGTTTCGATCGACGGCCGGGTCGTCGACGACGTCGACGCGCGCGTTTCGGTCTTCGACCGCGGTTTCCTCTACGGCGACAGCGTCTTCGAGGTTTTTCGCACTTACGGCGGGGTCCCCTTTGCCGAGACCGAACACCTCGAGCGCTTGGCGAGGTCCGCGGAGCGTTTGATGATTCCCATGACGGTCTCGCTGAGCGACCTATCTTCCGATGTACGCGCCACGCTCGACGCGGCGGGCGAGGGCGATTGGTACGTTCGTGTCATCATCACGCGCGGCACGGGGCCGCTGACCTACGACCCGTCGACTGCTAGCGGGCCGCTGCGGGTGATCATCGCAGCGCCGCTCTCACTGCCGCCCCGGCAACATTACGAGCAGGGTATCGCCGTCACCTTGCTCAACGCCTCGCGTCCTACCGACGACCCGCGCGCCGCGGGCGCCAAGGCCTCCAATTATCTCGCGAATCTCTTGGCGGTTCACGAGGCCAAGCAAAAGGGCGCCCAAGAAGCACTGGTACTAGGGAAGGGCGGCCAGATCCTCGAGGGCGCTTCGAGCAACCTGTTCATCGTGAACGGCGGCCGTGTGCGCACGCCGGAGCCACAGCCAGGGATTCTGGTGGGCATCACCCGCGCCACCGTGTTTCGCGCCGCGGCGGCGGAGAGCATTCTGGTCGAGGAAGGCGAGATCCTCCCCGAGGATCTCTTTTCAGCCGACGAGGCCTTCATCACGAGCAGCATCCGGGAAGTAATGCCGGTCGTATCGGCCGATGGGCACAGGATTGGCGCCGGGGCGCCGGGACCGGTCACGCGGGCGCTCCATGCCGGCTATTTGCGGCTGGTTGCGGAGGCCACGGGGGCGGGCGTTTGACCCACGGGCCGGGGCACAGTATCCCGCGCGGCCAGGACTTTTCATATGTCGGATACCAGCAAGACCGAGGCAAAGCGGCGCCGCAAAGCAGCCGCCCAAGGCAAGGACCGGAAGCGGAAGCTCGAGAAGCACGGGACTACCCCGAAGTTCCCAATCCACCCGGACAAGGCGAAGGCGAAAGCCTGAGCCGCGCCGATTCAATGAAGTGTGTGTGACTCCCCGTCGTGCTCCACGATCGGGATACTCCCATCGGTCGGCGCGTCCGGCGGTGAGGACAGCGGCGCCGGTGGGGGCCGGGTCGTCAGCTGAATCGCCTCGAGCTCTTCGCGGTACCCCATCTGCTGAAGCTTCAGGTTATGGTAACGGCGCCGGCGCCGATAGGCGAAGATCACCAAGATCGCCGCAATGACCCACACAGTGGATCCCGCTAAGAGCGCGGGCAGGATTCGATAGCGGGTGCGCAGGCTCTCACGCCATTGACGCTCGAGGCCGATGCGGGTCCAGCCGTACGCGGTGGCGAGCGCGGTGTCGAACGTCTCGCCGTTGCGAAGCGAGTAGATCATGCGGTGGAAACGCCGTGCGTCGTTGTTGCTCCGCCGCAGGAAGCCGACGATGTCCGCGCTCTGCGCGTAGGCGATGTTGACCTCGTGCGGGCGGTTTGGGAAGTGGTTGTCGAGCTCGGAAAGACGAAGCATCGAGCGCTGCGCCGCCGCCCGGAGCAGCGATTCCATGCGCGGAAGCATGCGGACTTCGGATTGATGAATCGCGACGCCTTCGTTGAACCATCGAGGCACGTCGTGGCCAGCCACCGCCCGATAGAGCGCAACGTGGGAGAGCTCGTGAACGAGAACGACCTCGAGGTCTGGCGGCTCCCAGGTCTGTGGTGCCGACATCGTCAAGAGGATCACGCCCGCTCGCGAGTACGCAACGCCGGTCGCGTAGTCTGGCGGCGGAGAGTCGATTGGCGCGAGGGCGCGCATCTCGCGGGGGTTGCGCGCGACGCGAATGACCAGCTCGTCATCGATGATCACGCCGAAGTCGTTGACGACCTCGCGCCAGCGGTCGTCGAGAATTTCGATCAGCGGCGCGACCCGCCCGCGCTCCGATGCCGGATAGGTCCACGTCACCGAGCCTATGCGTTCCGTGTGGTAGTCCGCGGCTGGTGCTGGCAACGCGAGCTCCGGTGCTTGCTGAGCCAGGGCACTCGGCACGCTCAAGGAAAGCGCAAGCGAACAGAAGAAGGACGCAAGCAAAGCCAAGCCCCGTGGTCGGAGCGAAGCGAAGGCTTCACGGGGGAGTGGAGGGCTAATCTTCACCGGGCCTAAATCTTAGCAGCGGGATACCGGTCTCGGGATCACTACGTCGATCAATGATGAGATAGGTTACACCCCCTGCCAGCAGTGCTCCGACCACAACGTAAGGCCACGCCTTCTTCCACCGTTTCTTGGCTCTGGAGTCCTCGGGTTTGTCTTCCTGCTCGTCGCCCTTGGATTTTGCTTCGGGAGGTGGCGGCGGCGGTTGAGACCATCGAAGTTGCGCTTGCTCGGCTCGGCTATCGATGAATGCAACGCGTTGCTCAGCAGTGCTCGAGTCAAAATCGAGCACGCCTTCGTAAAACTGAGCTGCGGCGACATCGAACACTTCGATCAAGATGGGGCCCTGACGGCGAACGACAACCAGGGCGTCGGCGCCGGCGATCAAACCAATGCGCTGATACGAGGCGTGGTCCTTGCGGGGGTCGAGGCCGAGGCTCCGGCGAATCGAGCGGAGACGGCCGAGGCCATCTTCTTCCGTCGCGGGCTCGCCGCGCATCGCGGCGCGAAGGGCGGGGTCAGTTGGGGTCTGCATCCCAGCAAGGACCGACTCCTGTTCGATGAAGGCCGCGGTGTTGCGAAGGGTTTCGTCGGGATCGCCGGCGACCACGACGCCGACTTTCGGTGGAGGAGGGGGGACCGCATCATCATCAGTGCCAGCATCCGCGGCGGCGGGAGCGGCGGCTAGCAAGACAAGTAGCGTGAGAATCCACCGCATCCGGCCAACGATAGGCAACGCGGCCCATCCGCGCTAGCGTGCGCCCCGATTTCATGGGTGACCCACCCCGATTCATGCACGGCGTCTGCTTGTGCCTCGGCTATGACGGCACGGACTTCCATGGCTGGCAGGCGCAACCGGGGCTTCGAACCGTCCAGGGGATGCTCGAGGAGGCCATCGACGAGATGGGTATCGAGCACAGCGCGGTCCGGGGCTGCAGCCGCACCGACGCGGGGGTGCACGCCCTCGGACAGATCGCGAGCTTCGCGGCCGAAATCGAGGTGCCGCGGGAAGGGTGGGTCAGTGGGCTCAACGCGCGGCTGCCGAAGGACATCGTCGTTCACGATGCGCAGCCCTGCTACCGACGCTACAACCCGCGCTTTCACGCTGCGCACAAGCGGTACCGTTATCTCGTGCGATGCGGGCAGCAGCGCGACCCCTTGATCCGGCATCAAGCCTGGCAGCTTGGGCCGAAGGGCACGCGACGCGACGTGGAGAGCGGGGTGCGGGGGCGGCAGGTCGAGGACTACCTGGATGTCGGAGCGATGCGCTCGGCGGCCGCGCACTTCCTCGGCGAGCACGATTTCCGCGCGTTTCGCCAATCGGGGGACGACCGCGAGATCGTCGTCCGTGAGATGTTCGAGGTCAGCGTGACCCCCGGCTGGCTCGGGCGGTCCGACCTCGTGGCGTTCGAGATCGTCGGCAACGCGTTCATGAAAAACATGGTTCGCATCATGGTAGGCACGCTCGTCGATGTCGGCTGCGGGCGCATTCCGCCGGACGCCATCCCCTCGATGCTCAAGGAAAACTCCGACCGGGCGGACGCCGGGCAAACGGCACCCGCGCACGGGCTCACGCTGGTCGAGATCGAGCTCGCTCGCTTCGACGGTCCCGGCGACGCGTTCGACCGCCCCACCGAGGGCGAGCCTCCGCGCCCGCCCTAGAACGTGATGCCGACGCCGCCGGTGAAGTAAAACTTGTCGCCGACGGGCGCTCGGCTGTTCGTCTGGGAGCCCGCGACTTCAAAGAAGAAGAACGAGCTGTTGATACCCCAATCTTCATCGAGCGCGTTGGCGCGGCGCGGATTCACGAAGTTGAGCTCGAGCGCAATCTGGGCGCCCCATCCGAAACCGTGGCTGCGACCGCGGCTCTCTCGGCCGCCGACCGACTCTTTGAAGAAGACGCTATTGTACCCAACCTTACCGGTGAACACGAGCGGCACCGGGGTCTTGCGAGCCAACGCATCAATCCGCAGCGCGGCGATGACGTTCAATGGGAACAGAGTGAACTTGGCGCCGTCGCTCGACGGAACGCAGGTTCCCGGAGGCGAGTTCGCGAGGCAACCGCTGCCCGAGTATGCGGACCAGCCGCCCTGCAGGCCGATGCCGATCGGCCCGACGAACGGGATCCGATAGAGGTAGAGATCGAACTCGCCGAGCAGAATGGGTCCGTTGTCACCGGAGTAGACCAGGTCGAACGATTCGCTTCCCGGGTCCGGTTTGTAGGCGCCCACGCCGAACGACAGAAGATAGCCTTCCGGGCTCCATCCGGGCTTGTCGCTGACGCTCACGGGTTGAGCATCGGCGCTGCTGGGCATGAGCCCCAGCACGACGGCGAGCATCAATCCTGGGGCAAGTGCTTTCACCTACGGAGCCTCCAACCGACGACGACGGCGAACACGAGACCGATCACCCACAGGCCGGAGCTTGGCTGGCCGTTGGGGAGCGTCAGCGGGGACACCGAGCAACCGGAGCAGTCGACGTCCGGGTCGTCACAGAAGCCACCCGTTTGTGCTGCGATTCCGAGCGTGGATGAGGAGGGCGGACCCTCGTTGCCGTCGCCGACGTTCACCGCCGCGAAGTCGACCGCCGAGACAAAGAGGTAAATCTCTTGTCCGACGTCCAGCCCTAGCTCAGCTGCCGTGATCGAAATCCCCTTGGCATTTTGCCCCGCGGTCTTCTTCACACCGCCGACTACCGCTGCAATCGGGTCGTCCGTGGCTGCCGTGTAGAGCCTGTACTGTGCGATCGATTGGGAGTCAGTCGGCGTGTTCCAGCTGACGTTGAAGGACGAGCCTTCCTGCACGGGAGCGCTTGTGAGCGAAAGCTGGTTCGGCGGCGTGACGTCGACCCTGAAAGGCGCGACTCCATAGGCGTCTGTTGCAACGTCGTTGCCGCCCGGATCTTCGTTGCGAAACGCGTAGATTGTGAATGGCTGCCCCTCGAGCGCGGTGTTCTCGCAGTCGATCACTTCGGTGTCGACGAGGGCTTGGAGTGTTAGGCCGGAGATCGTGGCGTTGTCGCCTAGGGTCTGCGGATTGCCAGCGATCGGCCTGCAGCGCAGCGTTTGGTCGGTCCGGTTCGTCTCCCGTTCGCACCCCGCGTTCTCGATGCCGGCCCATAGGTACGCCTGGCTGACACCGCCGCCATTGACGAGGGTGAGATCATAGAATGTCTCCGCGGCAGCCGCGCAGTTGTCAGCGTTGAAGTAGACGGTGGCCACGTCGGTGGTCAGAGTCTCTCCGTTGATCTTGGTGATCGCGTCGGCCTGCTCGGTCTGGGCGAGGCTCGGCGCGGCGACCGCCAGTAGCGCCGCAACGAGGGTCGATAAGAATAAGGTTCTGTCGCGCATACGCTGACTTGCGTGCAATCCCCGGGCCAAGCTCTGACGCCCGAAAACCGTGTGTTTTCGGGAAGGCGGCGGACAAGTTGGCATGATCCGACCTTCTTCTACGCCAAGGCCTGACATTTCGTCATTTTAATAGAACCTTTTCCGCGATT
>Ga0209536_100014413_pt1 | contig 11360 bp, 1 predicted proteins | sample DeeMarSeWOR28_12_FD_187461 | JGI IMG/M metagenome (GOLD analysis project Ga0209536, IMG submission 187461) | Marine sediment microbial communities from White Oak River estuary, North Carolina - WOR-2-8_12 (SPAdes) (version 2) | ecosystem: Environmental > Aquatic > Marine > Intertidal zone >... | reverse complement strand
TTTCAAGGTATCTGCAACAACGTTTTCGGGAGGGCGATACGTTAGCAACTTATTTTGACATAAACAGCGCTTTAATTTATAGTCCGGATACGATTTGATGGCGGAAATATTCAACCAATCCCCGGAGCACAATTGAACGATTTGGCTTATTTCAGCAGTCCGGGACCAACGCGGGATGATCCCGGATTTATCGCAGGCCGGCAAAAACCCGATATCAGTGCACCGGGATTCGGTGTCATCTCAGCCTATTCTTCCAGAGCATCTTATATTTATGACGACTATATAAATGAAGATGACCAGCATCTCATGCTCTGGGGTACCAGCATGGCCGCTCCCCATGTTGCCGGCGCCGTCGCCTTAATGCTGGATAAAAATCCGACTCTGGCTCCGGAAGAGATAAAATCCATCCTGACATCAAATACCAGGACAGACATATATACAGGCCCGGTTCCCAATTACAACTGGGGTTCTGGAAAACTGGATATCTACGATGCCATTCAGGATATTGCTGCGTCAGAAGCGCCCGATATTACGGTGGCACCGGATAATTTCAATCTCGATATTTCGACCAACCAATCGATGTATGATAATATGACAATAGGCAATAACGGTTCGGATGATCTGTATTACAATTTATCGATTGGTTTAACCGCCTACTCTCCTCCTCTTAATATATCAGAAAAAATCGCTGAATCAGAAATTACAGCCAGGCATGCTGCATTATATTTGGATAGCAGAACGATTCCAACGAATGAAACAGCCGGAACAATACTTCAGTCATTTCTACCTCTTGCAGAAGCATCCTTTACGGAGCAGACCATTTTGACTGAAGGATTCGAAAAGGACTTTCCGCCCGAAGGGTGGACGCAAATACATGGCGATTCGGCGACCAGGGATTGGAACAGGACAAGTTCTGCATCGGTAAGCGGAAGGTACAGTGCGATATCTAATTGGGGTTATGATCTTGATGAATGGCTCATTACCCCCTCCCTGGATTTTTCAGGCGCCACATCGCCGGCTTTGAGTTTCTGGTGGGGAAGCAGTTATACCTATCATGTATGGTATGACCGGGGCGATCTTTTTGTAAAAGTCAGTGTGGACGGGGGACAAAACTGGGATACGCTCTGGACTTTCGGCGAAATAGGCAGATGGGAGAACTGGACATGGTATCAGACCACTCTCGATCTTTCTGATTACCAGGGTGAGCCGAGTGTCATGATTGCTTTTCACGTATTGGCTGATGACAATGCTGATATTGTATTGGATCATATTTTTGTGACTGCAAAGCCATGGATTTATGTTTCACAATCTTCAGGGCGCATACTAGCGGGAGGGAATGAAGATATATCAGTTGAATTTAATTCACGTAATCTGTTTGTAGGGACATATGGAACAAATATAGTTGTGAAATCAAATGATCCTGATGATCCCGAAGTTTTTATCCCGGTTACGCTGAACGTAATCAATAATCAGCCCATCATCACCAGTATTCCTGACACGATGATCCAGGTTGGTGAGAACTATAATTATCAGGTTGTTGCCGGGGATGCGGACGGTGATGCATTGGCTTACAGCTTAACTTTGGCTCCGGCCTGGTTGTCGATAAACACTGAGACCGGACTGATTACCGGTACTCCTTCTCTGTCAGATACGGGGATCTCCAGGATTGAAATCGAAGTTTCTGACGGGAATGGCGGATTGATTACGCAGATCTATAACTTACATGTTGTTCCAACGGGTACTGTTATCTCAGGTACACTCACCGGTGCATTATCCTCAAGTGGTTCACCTTATATCATAGAAGGTGATATAACAATACCCAATGGACAGACATTAATCATTGAATCGGGTGTGGAACTGCGTTTTAACGGATATTATCAGTTTCTGGTGGAAGGCAACCTGCAGGCCATAGGGACGGAAGAAAACCGTATTGTTTTTACCCGGCACCGGCCAACCGAGGAATCACGCTGGCCCGGAATTCACCTGCTCAACGCGGATGATACGACCAAAATAGTATATTGTAAAATTGAATACGGTCTTGGAACTGATGAAACCTTTAGTCATTCCGGGGGAGCGGTTTATTGTGAATCATCAAATCTTGTTCTAAAAAATTCAGAGTTGTCTAATAATGACGCATCACATGGTGGAGGTATGCAGTGTACTGATTCAAGAGTGCTGATATCGCAGTGTATTTTTAAAAATAATACTGCCACATCTTATGGGGGTGCACTCGGTTTGTATAATGGGCATGTAATGTTATTGGATAATATCCTTATAAATAATTCTGCTGGATATGGTGCTGCAATTTATTCGTATGATGGAGATCATGTGATTGCTAATAGTGTGGTGACGAAAAATATTGCTGAAAATGATGTTGGTGGTATCTATATCCGTGAAGGCAATCCAATTCTTTGCAACAATACGATTGTTGAGAATCAGAACGAAAGAATGTCAATTAGTGGACTGGCATCATATTCTGATGAAACTACTACAGTAATTAATTGCATCATATGGAATAACGCAGGTAATAATATATATATCTCAAGTCAAGGAACGGCCAATGTAACGTTTTGCAATATACCGGGAGGGTATCCCGGGACGGGCAATATGAACAGTGATCCACAGTTTATTGATCCCGCCGGCAATAATTACCAGTTGAATCCGGGATCTCCCTGTATCGACAGTGGTGATCCTGCAACAATTTATAATGATTTAAACGGCACACGCAATGATATGGGCGCTTTTGGTGGAAGTAAACTGGCTGCCAGTCACAGTTCCTACGATTTTGGTCAGATTGGGCAGGGTGGTTCTGCTCAGTTTGGTCTCATCTTATACAACATGAAAGGCACAAGTTTTATAATCAATAGTCTCCAATTATCTGATGCCGTTAATTTTATCATACCCGTGTTTGACTATCCGATTTCCATCGCACCTTACCAGAGCTATACTTTACCGATTTCATATACGCCACAATCACAGGGCTCGCATTCAGCTGATCTGTCAATAAATAGTAATGATTTTTCCGGGGCAACGGTATCGACAGTTCAGCTTGAGGGGAATGCTTTCGGTATCGCCGGTAATATCAGCGGTCTGTGGATAAAAAATAATTCACCCTATATCATTAATGGTGATGTAATTATTCCGGAAAATGACAGTTTGATTATCGAGCCGGGTGTGGAAATTCTTTTCAACGGGCGATATGATTTAACGGTTTATGGAATCTTAAAAGCAGTCGGCACCGCAGCCGATTCAATACGTTTCACCAGATATCTGCCAAACGATTCATTGAATTGGGCAGGTCTGAGATTTTACCGGGGAAGCGATTCCTCGAAATTAAAATATTGTATCGTTGAATATAGCGACGGACCGATATCCAGCTCTGGCCGGGGTGGAGGAATATACTGTTCCTTAACTCTAATTACACTTTCGAATTCGAGTATTAGACATAACGGGACTTATTTCGGGGGTGGCATATATGCTGTAAATTCTGAAATCATATTGGATAATGTCACAATTGAAGATAATCGGACTAACTCCTCAGGAGCAGGAATTTATGCATCATTATCAGATATATTGTTGAATCAATGTTTTATTAATAATAATGTGGCAGGAGGATCAGGTGCAGGTTTATATGTTCATTATTCAACACCTCTAATATCTAATTCATTAATTTTAAATAATGTAAGTGAAAGCAATGGAGGTGGAATTTTTTACAGGGAATTTGCTGGTGGAGGAATGTTGACATTAAATAATTGCAATATAATTGGTAATGAGGGTACAGATGGAGATGGATTATATATTACTAGCGGTGACATTAAAATTTTAAATTCAATAATATGGAATAGTATTGATAATGATGTATTTGTTTCAACTTCTTATATAGATTCTATTTATGTATCCTACACTAATATAATGCAGGAAGTATGGTCCGGCATTGGCAACATTAGTCAGGATCCGCTTTTCACCAATCCGGCCAGGAACGATTTTCATTTGAATAATAATTCGCCGTGCGTCAACAGCGGCCACCCGCACAGCCTGTTTAATGATTTGGATGGGTCGCTTAATGACATGGGGATGTATGGCGGGAGTGGTTTGCTCCCGGAATTTACTGAATATGATTTTGGTCCGGTTGATGTGAGTGGAGCTGAATCGGTTGATTTTAAATTACAGAATTTCCGGGGGTCATCTGTCATGATCGATTCACTGTATATGCAATTTGGTAATTATTTTCAGACCAGTGATGGCAATAATCTGATTATTCCGGCATATACTGAAATGTCAGTTGAGGTAAATTTCGATCCGCAGATCGACGGCTATTTTTCAGACAATCTATTCATGCAGAGCTCCGACTTTTATGGTGTGACGGAATCTGCGATAAGATTCAGCGGCCAGGGTACCGGTCAGCCACCAAGTCTTACGATCCAGTCACCAAATGGCGGGGAAGAATGGCCGGTTGGCAGCGAACAGAGCATTACATGGACCTCATATGGCCCGATTGAGAATGTAAGACTGGAATACTCGGTAAACGGAGGAACTTTTTGGGATGAAATTTCAGCCTCAACGCTTAATGATGGAAATTATCTCTGGGTAGTACCCCAGACACCTTCGGGCAGGAGCCTGTTGCGAATATCGGAAGCAGTTAGTGGTAATCCGTGGGATGTGAGTGATAGTCTGTTTACATTAAACGATGCAAGCCCTCCGTCTCAGGTTACAGATCTGACAGCTGTAGTAAGCGATTCCTGCATTATTCTCAGCTGGTCTCCGGCAGCGGATAATACTGGTCTGGATCATTATCAGGTTTACTGCGATACGACAAGCGGATTTACACCAGCTGATGCCATAGGATCCTCTGCAGACACCGTTTTTGTCCATTGCGATCCGATACCCGGCAAGATATATTATTATTGTGTTTCTGCGGTGGATTTGTGGGGGAATGAGGGCGCCTATTCAGACGAGGTTTGGGCGGTAATTACTTTCCTTGCAATCACCGCACCCAACGGTGGGGAAAAGTGGCCGATTAACAGTGAACAAAATATCACCTGGAATACATCTGTTTCTGTTGGCGATGTGAGGCTGGAATATACCATCGATAATGGTCAGAAATGGCATATCATAACTGAAAACACACCCAATGACGGAAGTTATATCTGGGAGATACCTGAATCGCCTTCAAGGAGTTCCCTGGTCAGAATTTCGGAAGCTTCTGACGGTGATCCGTGGGATGTGAGTGATAGTCTGTTTACATTAAACGATGCAAGCCCTCCGTCTCAGGTTACAGATCTGACAGCCGTAGTAAGCGATTCTTGCATTATTCTCAGCTGGTCTCCGGCAGCGGATAATATTGGTTTGGATCACTATCAGGTTTATTGCGATACGACAAGCGGATTTACACCAGCTGATGCCACGGGATCCTCTGCAGATACCTTTTTTGTCCATTGCGATCTGATACCCGGTAAGATTTACTATTATCGTGTATCGGCTGTGGACTTGTGGGGGAATGAGGGCGCCTACTCAGACGAGGTTTGGGCGGTAATTACTTTCCTTGCAATCACTGCGCCCAATGGTGGAGAAGAGTGGCCGATTACGAGTGAACAACATATCATGTGGAATACATCTGTTTCTGTCGGTAATGTGAAACTTGAATATACGATCGATAACGGTCTGGAATGGCATATCATAACTGAAAATACACCCAATGACGGAAGTTATCTCTGGGAGGTTCCTGAATCGCCTTCAAGGAGTTCCCTGGTCAGAATCTCGGAAGCTTCTGACGGTGATCCGTGGGATGTGAGTGATAGTCTGTTTACATTAAACGATGAAAGCCCTCCGTCTCAGGTTACAGATCTGACAGCTGTAGTAAGCGATTCTTGCATTATTCTCAGCTGGTCTCCGGCGACGGATAATATTGAAGTGGATCATTATCAGGTTTATTGCGACATGACAAGCGGATTTACACCAAATGATGCCATGGCATCCTGTACAGATACCTTTTTTGTTCATTCCGATCCTATACCCGGGATTAATTACTATTATCGTATTTCTGCGGTGGATTTGTGGGGGAATGAGGGTGAATATTCAGATGAAGTCAATACTTTTATCAGTGATCTGGAAGCGGATCAGCAGGTACTTGTTCCGGATAAATATATACTGGATCAGAACTATCCGAATCCGTTCAATCCGGTTACAAATATAAGATATGGCCTGCCCGAGGCAACGTATGTATTGATTGAAATAACCAATATAATAGGACAACGTGTTGGGACACTGGTTAATGAATATAAACAGGCCGGATATCATATAATACAATTTGATTCGCGCGGTTTAGCCTCTGGTATTTATTTCTACTATATTAAAACAAATAAATTTTATGCTATGAAGAAACTTGTGTTATTAAAATAAGGCAGTTTTGCCGAGTCAAGTCTAAACTTTTGTGTAAATTCCATACTAAAGTTTAAAATGACTGAGCCGCCACGTCTGCCGGCGGGCAGGAAGCGAAAGTCATTTAAAACCGTCTTTGTAAATTAATGTGTCGTACCTTTCTCTATCGCAAGCATGGAAATTGTCAACCGGAATGTTATTGTGAACTAATGATGCGAAAATTAAGCTAAAATCACGCCGGGAAATTCATAAAAGTATGCGCCGTTTTTTTCGTAAATTATTGCGCCTCTAAACATCAAACCCTGCCTGACATCCATTCTATTTTTTAGAATTTATTAACTTTTGTACGGCAGGATCTTTAGCATTACAGGAATTTATTGGTAAGAAAATTTGTCAAACAGAATTTACTTCCCTGTGATCAAACGAATTCTGCAATAAAAATATATTTGCTCCTTATTTTATTAATATACATTTCTTAATGTCAGTATACTCCGGTGTCTGCAGTTTATAGAAATAAACACCGCTGGCCACCCGCGAAGCATTCCATAATAAATTATACATACCTTCCCGTTCTTTACCATCGACTAGTGTTGCCACCCGCTGCCCAAGCATATTATATATACTCAAATTCACTGCAGTGGAATGAGGCAGGGTGAAGATGATCTGGGTGACAGAATTGAATGGATTGGGAATATTTTGCATCAGTTTATATCTGTTCGGATATAATTCGGCATCAATCGCCAGGGAATTCAAATATGCTTTTGTACCGGTCAGCAGTTTTAAATACTTTGCATTGCTGTCAAAATTTAAGAACTTTAGTTCGCTTTGATTTCGGAGATTAAAGGAAAAACGTGTAACCGGGTCTACTAAAAACACATCAAACTTAGCGGGTACATTTTCGATTCCTTCGAAATGTAAAGATATTTGCCTGGTTTGCGGATTGGTCCGGCAAACGAGATCCCAGTAATGTCCCATTTCTGATGGTTTACGAATATCTGTTGTTTTGACATCATTTTGGATCACCAGCGAGATCTGTTCGCCAATGCGGGGTGCCTCATGCAGGTCAAATTCATCCTGGTTGTTTTCAGCCAGCTCGTGCTGCCCGACAAAATTAAACCTGTCCTCACTCCATTCATCGGAAGCTGTTATTTGAATCAGCCAGTTATAATCATCACTTTCGCTTATTTCAAAAAAATCAGAAGGTTTTTTTAGTCCACTCACACCAGGCCTGATGCTTAGCTCAGCCGCCGTGCTCAGATAGACAGCATATCCATGCCATGGTTCCAGCCCGGCGGTATTCTGAGTCCAGAATCCCGCATAGGACCATAATTCAAATGTACCGGCAGAAACCGCCAGACTGTCATAATGAACCTGAAAATTATAAGGATTTCCGATAAGGCTCCATCCCTCGGGTAATGAGATTGTGAGCGGGATCAGACTGTTGATGGATTCACCGGTTCCGGTGCTGAATTTAAAATTAGCAATATCACATAAAAACAGAAATCCCTTCCCCGGCATAACATCCCCGATATCCGGATATTCGCGTAACTCATTATCTATTACATCATACCAGCGATACCTGGTTTTGTCGTATTTCCCCAATGCCGGATTATTGTTGATAAAAGAATCCGGTTCAGAATGATATAATTGCAGAGGCACCGAAAACATCCGGTAGGCATCCAGCGTTTTTCCCTTTAACTGTGCAACCGGATTTGTTATGCCGCTGGAAAGGATAATTGTCACATAGTGAAGCGGGCTCACTGAGCGGTTGTTCAATTTATCTTTTGCCTGAATGTAAAACTCCACACCTTTTTCAGTCACATACGACGCGGGAATAGTTTCAGTAAACAACGTATCAAACTGAAAATTCATCTGTGTAGTCATAAAGTGGGAACTGCCGCTGATACGATAGAACAGATCGACACGGTCTAAACCGGAAGTATCGGAAATCAAAGCGCAAACTTCGATATTTAGTCCTGCAAACGCACGCTCCGGTTTAATATCAGTGATCCGTGGACCTTGCGTATCGGGTACATAGCCGTAGCCGGTAAGTGCAATAGTATAAATGTCTTGCCCAGGATCATTACTGAATATCTGCAGGTTTGCAGTTTTATACCCTGTGGATACAGGAGAAAACTTCACTTCTATAAAGTGATTTTCAATCGTATCAGCCAAACTGAAACTTCCCCCTCCGCTGCTAATTGAAAAGTCTGATGAATCCCTGCCGGTTATGACAGAATTACTCACATATAGTATATCTGTACCAGCATTGGAAATAGTAATATCAAGCACGGAATCATTGTCAACCGCAACACTGGTAAAGTCGAGTGATTCAGGAGCAGCTGTTATACTCGGACTTCTGGCTAAAGTCATTTCACTGCCCTGTAAGGGGGTCGACTGGCGATAGTTGGCGAGAACGCCGCTGCCGTTGTAAGCATAGATCCGATAGAAATACCGCGTACCGGCATTTAATCCTGCTTCCTTAAACCAGGTTTCATTACCATTGAATATTATGGTATTATCTTCCTCCTTCTGGCCTGTGGTATACGGGACACCATCCTCAGGGATAAATGTTGGCAGGTCAACGGAAGAACGAATGGCCAGATACCCGCCCGGTGTGCTGGGCGGAGCCGCAAACGAAACGGTGAAGGCGGAAGAGGTGATGTTTGAAAATGACAAATCCGTAGGTTGCGCCCCAGGTTCCGCGAAGAGTGTCGTCCGGTCGGCAGTCAGAGGAGAGGTGGTTAAATAGTTAATTAAATCATCATCCCCATTATAGGCAAAAACCTTATAATAATAATGCGTTTGAGGAGTCAGATACATATCAACGAAAACAGTATCGGCACCTGAATGGACAATTTTTCCGTCTTCTGTCTCACGGCCAACCTCATAGATTATTCCGTCGACAGGCTCAAAAGCCGGTAAAGTGTTTTCCTTGCGGGCGGCCAGATATCCCGAAGGATTTCCCTCGGCACTTGAGAAAGAAATGGTAACCGATGTATCGCTGATACCGGTAAAGTTTAAATTAACCGGTTGTGCCAGAGGCTCCGTGATCAGGGTACTCTGACGACCGGTCAGTGGACTCCCTACCAGGTAATTTATCGTTTCACCAGAACCGTTATAGGAATATATCGCATAGTACTGAGTACCCTGGATTAATCCAGTGTCAACAAAAGAAACTGCATTTCCACTGTAAACGATAACAGCATTATGAAGTGAATCGCCCTGATGATAATTGATTCCATCGACGGGTGTCCCTCCAGGAGCAGATCCCGACCTGCGCATTGCAAGATATCCATCGGGTGTATCAATTGCGGCGCTGAAAGAAACATGGATTGAATTTTCAGTTATACCTGAAAAGGACAAATTTTGCGGCTGGCCGGCTGGCTCACCGACAAGTGTCGACCGGCTGCCCTGCAAAGGAGCGTGGGTTAAATAATTAATTAATCCATCGCTGCCATTAAAGGAGTAAATTCGATAAAAATATACCGTTGCAGCGTTTAGGTTCGTATCAATAAAACCCGTACCCGCACCGCTATGAATGACTGTTCCATCCTCTAATACCTGTCTGATGGTGTAATTAGTTCCGTCAACAGGCATGGAGGAAGGGAAAGACCCATCTTTCCTGAGTACAATATATCCGGCAGGTGAGCCGGATGCTTCACCGAAAGTGACCGTTATGGATTGTTCAGAAACATCTGAAAATGTTATGTTTGTCGGTTGTGAGGATGGTTCGGTGAAGAGGGTGGACCGGCTGCTCTCCAGGGGTGCATTTTCCAGATAATTGGTGAGCTCATCTATGCCGTTATATGCAAATATTTTATAAAAATAGGTCGTGGCAGCTTTTAAATTACCATCATAAAAGGTTGTCGCTGAACCTGCGAACGCAACAGTATCAGCACCTAAGGTCTGTCCTCTGGTATAGGCCATACCATCGACAGGTACCGATGTGGGCGGTGATCCTGCCCGGCGAAGTGCAAGATATCCAGCAGGTGGTCCTGATGCCGGTGAAAAAGATAAACTTAATGAAGTATCCGACATGGAGAAAATTACCAGATTCGATGGTTGTGCTACTGGCTCGTTAACGAGGGTTGTTCTGTTTCCTGCCAGTGGATCAGAGGTTAAATAATTTATCAGCGGCGCCTTTCCGTTATATGAAAAAATTTTGTAATAATAGGAAGTTGCAGCTGACAATCCTGATTGATTAAATGCAGTTATGCTACCCGTATGAACTACAATCGCATCGCCGACAGTATCTCCTGTTGAATAAAGCTTACCATCCTGCGGTGATGAGGAGGGCGGAGCGCCAGTCCGCCGTATGGCAATATATCCCTCTGGTGGACCAGGGGCTTCTGAAAAAGATACCGTTAGTGAACTATCGGTTATATCATGAAAAATGATATCTGTAGGTTGGGCCACTGGTTCCGGAATGTTTTTATATCGTCCAAAGCGCGCAGATGATTTCCCTCCTGCGGTGGTGAAACTGCCGCCGGTATGAATGAAACTGTCGGTTATCGCAATGGTGAAAATAGGACTATTAACTCCACTGCCAAGTGATGACCAGTCATTACCGTCCCATTTAGCGATATGGTTGGCGGTGACCTGACCCGCTTGGGTAAAATTGCCTCCGGCATAAATATTGCCTTTATGGAAGGCGATATCGTAAACATCTCCTTCCAATCCCGCGCCCAAAGGTGACCATGAGGCTCCATCCCACCTGGCAATTGAACGGGCCGTTGTGCTTCCTGCTTCAGTAAAATCGCCGCCCACAAAAACATCACTGTCACCTAATGCGATACAATTTACCTGAACCGTTGGACTATCACCACGAATTCCGCTGCCAAGAGCCGACCAGCTGATACCATCCCAGCGGGCAATTCCGTTGGCTGTTACACCTCCTGCCGATGTAAACCAGCCACCGGCATAGATGTTGCGATCGGTGGCGGCGATGGCCTCTACTTGACCTTCAATTCCACTGCCCA
>Ga0209536_100014412_pt1 | contig 11360 bp, 9 predicted proteins | sample DeeMarSeWOR28_12_FD_187461 | JGI IMG/M metagenome (GOLD analysis project Ga0209536, IMG submission 187461) | Marine sediment microbial communities from White Oak River estuary, North Carolina - WOR-2-8_12 (SPAdes) (version 2) | ecosystem: Environmental > Aquatic > Marine > Intertidal zone >... | reverse complement strand
CTGAACGGGATGGATCAAACAGATGCCTGGCTGGGGATTGATGTAGGCTCATTGAGCACCAACCTGGCCGTGATCGATAAAGACAATCACGTGCTGGCAAGGCGGTATTTGCCCACTGCAGGGAAACCCCTCGACGCCATACAGAAGGGATTGAAGGAAATCCGCAATGAAGTGGGCCATAAAATCAGGATCAAGGCCGTTGGTACCACCGGCTCGGGAAGGTATTTAACAGGAGATTTCGTAGGTGCCGATACCATCCTTCAGCATAATGGTGTCCGGTTCAGACGGATCGCCACCGATACCGTCGTAGATGACAATAAAACCGGTATCCGCCGGACAGGTATCCGGGCCAAAATTTTCGAACACCTCGATACGCAATGGATAGGTAATACCCATTTCCATGATCGGGATATTGAAAGGTGCACAGCCACGTTCGGGCAATCCGGTTATTTTTATTCCTGGAGGTTTCCGGAAAATAAAATTCTCCCGCTGACTTTCAGTGGTCAGATCAATCGGACGGGGATCAAAATAACTCACCACATCCTGCGCAATAACAATATTTTGTGGTTCAGGAAAGAATTCCACCATTTCGATGGTATATTCTCTCGAAGGTAGTATCAGCTCATAGTAACCGGTGACTTGGTTTGTTGTTATCGTGGTATCGATCCGACCGGCGGGATTTTTCTTGTTAAATACCCGGAGGCGGGCCTGGCCGATATAAATATTGCATGATGCCTGTACATGTCCACTCAGTGTATCTGTTTTTGTATCAAGAAAATTCAGGCCCAGACTGTCATCTTCGACTCTAAGATTCATGAACGCCGGTTCAAATGTATGATTCTTGAACCGTGGCTCGATGCGGTAGGTACCTGGTTCTTCGATGGTCAGTCTGAAAATTCCGCCGGCATCGGTTTTCTGACCCAGGAAAATACTGTCAACCAGCATTTCGGCACCTTCGATATAACAAGTATCGCCATCTAAAACCTGAACGATCTGACCAATCAGAGTAAAGGAAGTTGTATCTGTGAAATCCACATTCGTCGCAGCTGGAACATTCAGCTCCAGTTTGCGATTCTGAACACCCGGATCAAAACCGTGGCGTTCTTTGAAAACACTGACCGCATAGTCGGTGGAGAGATTGTAATATATATTTCTCAAAGAATAATAACCGGTTGGATCCGTCAGTGTCCAGGGATGAACATCCGGCGTATCCAGTGCCAGCAGCGTACCATACAGATCCGCATGATTTCCTCCGTTCAAAGCGAAATCACCGGCTGTACCGGCGGGGGACCGGCCAGGATAGTCAAAGGACCAGTAAGATACCAGACCTGATTCATTCCCGTCCAGAGTTCTGTTCATATTGTGTATGATAACAGCTGGATCCAGTGCCGTGTCCCATATCTGGAGTTCATCCATAAGGCCGGTAAATGCCTGTCCGGTTATAAAACCCTGTACATTCTGCCGGGCCTGCCCGATTATCAGATCTCCGTCAGTGGGAAAAGAGAAGCCGGTTGCCAAAAAGTCGGTATAGATGTTCTGGCCGTCCAGCAACAATTCGGTTGATCCGTCGCTGCCGGTCCAGCTGAGTGCGAGGTGGTGCCAGCTGTTATCACTGATTGCATACCCGGTATTACCGGTGGAATCGGGTCCGATATAAACCACCAGGCCATTGCCTTCTTTTACACGAAGTACACTCTCGCTGCCCTGAAGTCCGTAGGAAAGCACTGTTCCCCCGGAGCCGGTCTTGATCCAGAAACCGATTGTAAATGCATCCGTCGGAAAATTCCTAAAATCTTCCCGTGCCATATAATCCACATTGCCCGAGAATGACAGGGCGCGCGCCGAATCACCTCCTACCGGTATCGCACTGACCTCCACATCTCTGATACCCGCCAGTGACCGGGTACGGATCTTTCCTTCGATCTTACCGTTGGGGATAATGTATCCGATCTCATTCACCGTCCCTAATTCATTACCGGACTCCAGCGGTATAATGCTATATCGGGTCAATCTTCCGGGAACCGCATCATAATCATAGAAAGTCGTTGCACTGGCGCTTACGATACCGATCTCCTCACCATCCCGTGCGATCTTGACCTCGTTGATCGAGCTGGAAAATTCAGTCACTTTCCGCCAGGAGATTTTGACCCGGTTGTTATATTGTCCGTCGGAGGCTTTGGGATACATGGGCCAGGTTGATCCGGTCCCGCTTACTGGTGCGGATTCCATATCATAAACATTATTGTAGGATACAATATCATATCTGTATTCCTTGCCGTTGACCACAGTCCAGTCCTGATAGGAAGTCTGCGATACCGGCACAGATGCAATAAGAAGGCCGTTCCGGTAGATCCGGAAATGGGTGGCGAAGTCTGAAACATTACTCCAGTATATGCCTATATATCCGATGTAATCCTGATTCGTTATTTCAAGGTTTGTCGGGGGACGAAAGGCGCTGGTCGATCCGACATTGCTGACGCGGGAAGAAGTTGTCGAGTATACATACGTTGAATGCGTGGCAACTTCCCAGGTATAGGATTCACCCGGGAGAACACTTGCCTGATAACTCAGGCTTTGAGTTGTTCCAATATATGTTCCGTTGCTGTAGATATAATAGGTAACAACGCGTGTGCCGGTCACCGGATGGTTGTTGGGGATATTTGTTCCCTTGCCCCAGCTGAGGTTGATAAATTTATCACTGGTCCCATCCGATGCGGAAAAACTCGTCGGTGTTTTCAAAGCAGCCGTTGTTGCCGAGACGGTTTTGGTTCCATAACAGTTTGAACAGGCAAGACCTTCGTAACAGAATTGATAGGTGAAGGTGGTCGAAAGGCCGGGACCGGGATAAGCGGTAACGCTACCGCTCGATGGCGATGATCCACTGCCTTCGGTGGCCTCTCTTGAGCCGGTATAATATGTATAGGTATAGGAAGCAGTTGAACTATACGGGATAACACATGGATTGGAATATCCGGACCACGACATGGTTGCGGTATAATCGGAACCGGAGGCAGAAGCACTAACGGTACCCTCGGCCTGAATCTCAGCTCCCGGATCGATTCCCTGAAGCGATGCATCGGGATATTTTGCCGAGCCGGAATCACTAAACGTTTCCGTTAATGAACCAGATATAACCTCCTCTCCAGGAATAATTATTTCCAATCCGGGTGATTGTAATGATTTCTCACCAATCTGTGATTCAGGATCCTGAGAATACAGATGTGGGGAATATAAAAAAACGACCAGAAAGAAAATCGATAAAAAGAAAGAAATATAAATTCGGGCGGGTATAATCTTGGACTTCATAGCAGAATACCTCATTATATTGAGACAAATGATAGGACTGTTAAAAATCCAATGCTATCTGCAAAGGAGGAAGTTTTAATTCTGGTGTAGATCGATTTTCAAAAAAATGAATTTAGTTACTCAGAGTGAGAAAAAGATAGTCCTGTTTTACAGTAGACTGAAAATTTTCCTGAAACAACAATTAATTTATATTAGTAATTTCTAAATTGAACGTTGTTGATCTGTATCATTATTCCTGCATGAATAATATATCAATAGAATCTAATTTATCAAGCTTAAAAATTGCATGAATGGTTATTAAAATCCAATCCCTAATCAACAGAATTGGAACGGAAATGTAAAAAAACACTGGACTTTTTAAAGGATTCTGTTGTCTATTCTCCAAAGGGTGTGCTAATTGAAATATCGATATCTTGTTTACCTCACCAGAAAAAACATCCGGCATATTATGAATATACCCACCAAAATTCAGTAAGTGGATCCGATAAATTCTTAACACTGCTTTCCAAACATCCCGACGCTTGATGTACGGCGATGACGGTTCGGACAAAAAATCAATATTTCCGCGGTCCGAAAAATTTTAAATCCAGCGTCTGACCTGCTGCCTGTAATCCTGCCATTCCTCGCCAAATGATTTCTGCAGCATCTGTTCTTCGATCCGGATAAACCGGTAATCCATTAAGAGTGCGAACAGAAAAGTAGCAATCAATGGGGTGAGTGTCCCCGCGATCATTGCAATACCGATCAGAATAAGGACCATTCCCAGGTACATCGGATTCCGGCTTATTTTAAATACGCCATTTTGCAACAGACGTGTCGATTCTTCAAATGGCTTTACGGTCGTATTGGCCTGCTTGAAAGCCCGGTCGGCAACCAGGTTTAACCAAATCCCAACCAGGATCGGAAGCCCACCCAGGAGATTCCATGGATAATCCAGGATATCCATAATGGGAAAAAGAAAATGCATGATCACGCTTATGATTATAAATATCATGAAATAGGTAGGGGGTAATGGTTTCCATCGTGACATTATAGAACTCCGGCGATTAGAAATTTTTACTTCCTTATTATTTCTGATTTTAACGAAGATTGCGAAATTCCTGCCCAGGAATCTGACATGGAATGTGAATATACTAATTTTTACCTGCAGGATGCATGAGAATTTTCCGGCTTGGCAATTGCGACCGAAATGGATCCAGCCTTGAAAAAAATAAATAAATTTTGGCGAGACGTCGGATCTACCCTTTCTCAAAACTTTCAGGAGGGATCAGTATGACAAAGAAAATTCTCAAAGGGACTGTTATTGGTTTTCTGGACGACCTGGCTCCGGGAAATATTGCCCACCACATTCTGTTCCCAGAGGGATCTCCTGATATGCAATCCTATTTTGAACCGGGTGAACGCATTCCCCGTCAATAACTCTTCGACTTCTTTCAACCGGACCTCCAAGCGCCCAAATTGCCAAGGGCATTATCAAGATGCGTCCTGAAAATTGTAAAATAATAAATAATTATTGATAAACAATAAATATATCATTATATTCAATCATTACCATCGGAAATAAGATGGATACAATAATCTGAATTATAATGAGAGCGTTTCGGTATCGATATAAATTGCGCCAGGAAAACATCGTATTTTGATATAAACAGGACAGATCATTCGAATAAAATCGGGAGGAAATCATGAAGTGTGAATCGTGTGAAAAAGACTTTCCTTCGGTGTATTATTTTAAGGCCAAAGGGATCTGTAACGAATGTTATGAAAAACTAAATGACCGGGAGAAAGACGAAACAGAACCCCTTTATCAGGCAATTCCAAAAATCACCAGGCCAAAACCAAAATTGATCGGGATATTGAAAGGATTGACAACTTTTGCTATTGCTGTTCTGATATTAGGCGGTGTCGGGCTCACGCTGGCATTGATAGCAGGAATGATCGATCCCGGCATTTACCGGTTCGATTCATTTAAGGATTTCGGCATACTGTATGAAATTATATCGGAACAGCCACAAATCACCCGGGTTGATGACGGTTTAGGTGATATCAATCTGACGAATCTGGCCGCCTTGGATTTTACTTTCACAAACAGATCGACAATCCTGCTTTATTTTTTATCCAAATATCTGATCCTATTTTTCACGCTCACCATCTTTTATAAAATGCGCCAGATCCTGACCACCCTGGAGAAAAGTGATCCCTTCGTCCGTGAAAACGCCCGCCGGATAAGATGGATCGGTTATGCGATGATTGGCATTGGAGGCGCAGCGATCATCGTTGGAACGATTATCCTGCTGTTTTTTGGTGAACCCATTCAGGTTGCGGGTGCAGGTGTAAAAACCTACTGGTTGATGGTGATCCGAAATGCCGGCGATAGTCTCAGCAGTATTTTCTGGGGAATTCTGGTTTTAATTATTTCCGAGATCTTCCGGCAGGCCGTCCTGATCAAGGAAGAACAGGAACTTACCGTCTGAAGGGAGAAGGAATGGGTATTGTCGTCAATCTTGATGTGATGCTGGCCCGTCGAAAAATGAGGGTGACCGATCTGGCAGACCGGATCGGTATCACCATGGCTAATATTTCGGTCCTGAAACAAAATAAAGCACGGGCGATCCGCTTTTCCACACTGGAAGCGATCTGCCGGGAACTGCAATGCCAGCCAGGGGATTTGCTGGAGTATATTTCCGACAAATGATTAACTAAAACCTGACAATCTGGTGACATTTGCCAGATCCATGTTTTGTATATAGGATTGCCGGTCACACAGGAAAATTATAAGGACATATTCAGCCGGCTTTCGGTAATCCCGGGTCCGGGATGGACAGCAAACAGAACATGGAAACCAGGAATGAAGTTTACAGATTTGAATCAGCGGTTGGGAATCAGACCAATGATAATAACGGTGAGTGAGGTCCCGCATATTGCCATCGAGCCGACGATGAAATGCAATATCGATTGTCGCATTTGCTATAATCTCAACCGGAATTATGAGAAAACACTGGAAGAGGTTAAAAATGAGATCGATCTGGCCAGGACGAAAAGGAACCTTGATACGATCTCGCTGCTTGGTGGCGAACCGACGCTGCATCCCGAGATTGCTGAAATTATCAGGTATGTAAAATCATGCGGTCTCCATTGCCAGTTGCTTACCAACGGGATCATATTTCTGAACGATCATTCCGATGTCCTGCTTGACCGGATCGTCTCGGCAGGTGTGAATAGAATTATCCTGCATATGGACAGTGGTCAACGCCGGTTTCACCAAGATCTCGATGATGATATCGCAGTCCTGTTCACAAAATTCGGCAAAAGAAAAACGGCCTGTTCACTTGCCATGACCATTTATGACAATAATATTTCAGAGGTTAGCGAAAATATAATCAAATTTTCTAAGTTCTCCTGTTTTGACGGTGTACTGGCAACCCTCGAGCGGGATGCCGGTGAAGTGATCAATAATAAACTGAATCCTGATTCTGATTCAGGACTCCTGAAACTACATGATACTATTCGTCATCATATGAAGATTGAACCGACCACCTATCTGCCCACTAGTCTGAACCGGGATCGCATTAGCTGGCTCCTGTATTTTTACTATATCAATGCTGTAACCGGTGAAACATTCAGGATATCATCAAAACTGAATGCTATATTCAGAAACCTGTACCGGTCAATGACCGGTCATCATGTGTTTGGGATGAAGGTCCCTTCCATTTTCAGATTACCCCTGTTTTTGATCACCGCTTTTATGGAGCTGCTTATAGATCCTCGGCGAACCGGTGCCTTCTTTTCATTGATCAAAAAATCATCCCTGCTCAGATCTATCCGTTTCCACTATATTGTGATTCAGGACGGACCAAGGTATAATGCGGAAAAAGACTGCCTGGAATTCTGCTATCATTGCCCGGACGCTACCATTCGTAATGGCATGATCACCCCCGTTTGTCTGGCGGATCAGATCAACCCGCTTGTTGGAGGCAGAAAAAAAACCGATAGAATCAATGAGGCATATCTGACCGTTTACAAACATCTTGAGGAAATTGGGCAACCATGCTGATCACCATCATTTATATTATCATATTTTGGTTGGTTTTGCCATTTGTCCTGATCTTTACATCTATTTCGCTTGACAAATATTTCGGTCTGGTGGGTATTGAATCAACCACAATAAGGATTCTGGGGATATTTATTTCAGTTATTGCCGGTGCATTACTGATCTATTCCATCCGCCAATTCAGAAAAATCGGTAAAACACTCCCCATTTCAGCAACACCGCCAAAGATGCTGATCAACCGGGGTATATTTTCCCTGTGGCGGCATCCGATCTATCTGTTCTACACGATTTTTTTTCTCGGCGCTGCATTGTACCTGAGCTCTGCAGGTATGCTTCTCATTGTCCTCCCGGTATTTGTTATTGGGGTGTATGTATATATTATTATTGAAGAATATTTTTTATCTAAAAGATTTGGTCCGGTCTACGCTTATTATAAAAAAAACACCTCATTGATCATACCCCGTCTGCCTCAGTTATTAAAAATTCCCCTGTGGATCGTTTTTAAATTGCTGTTCAATTACAGGGTGGTTAACAAAAAACGCATTCATGTGCAATCCCAATTTTTTATGCTGGCAACACACCGCAATTATCTGGATCCGTTTTTTATTGGCATTCCGGTCGATTTACCCGTTAATTATGTGACCACATTTGAAATGTTTCGAAAATCCTTTTCGGCATTAGTGTTCAGAAAGCTCCTGTGTATACCGAAGAAAAGATATCTGGAGGACAGCCGGGCGGTCAGGAATATCATCAACATTTTGAATTCGGGCGGTGTCGTCGGTATTTTCCCCGAAGGCGAGCGCTCATGGACCGGAAAGACCGCCATCTTCAAGCCCGAAGTCATAAAATTGCTCAAAAAGTACCATCATATTCCGGTATTACCTGTGCGGATCGATGGAAATTATCATGCCTGGCCACGCTGGGGCAGATTTATTCGCAGAGCAGCGGTGACGGTCACTTACGGAAAACCTTTTTATGTTGACCGGGATGATCCGCCGGCAGTAATTGAAAGCAAATTAAAAAAAATCATCTCCCCGAAAGATGATCAGACGATAAGTAAATCAATGAAAACGGTCTTAGATCTGCCAAAAGTTGTCTACCGCTGTCCCGTATGTCTGAATTTCGACCAGATCGTGGTGAACGGCCCGTCACATTTGAGTTGTTCCGGCTGTAAAACGGTATATACGCTTCAAAATAATTACACCTTAAAGTATGCCATTGATGGGATGGAAGTTTCAAAAACAATCAATGAAATTTATCAGGATATCATGGTAGGATCCGGAGATATAGCCGGTATAATATCCACCGGGGAGGTATCTGGTCCTCAGGTCGATAGTGTGATCCATCGAACGGACAGAGTTTCCGTATATGCCGAACAGAGCAGGCGGATGGAAAAGATTCTGGATGGGGTATGCCGCCTGACCATGAAAAATCTGTGCTTTTCCAATCAGCAAAAAAGTTGTCGGATTAAACTGGATCATATCAGCGCTGCTACTGTGGAGGGAAGTAACAAGTTACAGCTGTATGAGGCACACCAGGGACAGCTTTACCAGATCATCTTTTCGCAGGACAGTGTCCTGAAATGGCAGGATTTTATTTGCCGGACCATAGAGGATAAATATGATTATATACCGGATCGTCAGTAGCAGGGAAGGAAATGATCATGCCAGATTACGGCCCGCAAATCACAAATAACGCTTTGCTGGATCGCTTGTATAAACAAAAAACCTGGCTGACGACAAGGATCCAGTATGGAATTCTTGATCTCTTCGGAAGGTTGCCTGCTGCACTTAATATAGACCGGATCTTTGCACAGATATCCAGAAAACTTGTAGGGGGGTACTTGTACTCCATTAAACTGGAGGTGAACACCGCCTGTACCCTGCGGTGTAAAATGTGCTATATATCGAACGCATCCCGGGAACTTCCGCTGCACGTGATTAAAAAGATTCTGGATCGGATCAGGTCCTACAATATCCGGCTTGAGATTCTCGGTGGGGAACCCCTCCAGCGAAATGATATTATTGAGATCATAACTTATGCCAAGCACAGGTCAAAAATACCTTTTGTATCCCTGTACACGAATGGACTGTTTGCAGACCGGAAAATGGCCCGGAATTTAAATGATGCCGGCCTGGATGCCGCGATTGTAACCCTTATCTCACATAAGGCAGAAATCCATGATGCCTTTGCCGGACAGGTGGGATCCTGGGCGAGAACCGTGGAGAATATCGGATTGCTGAGTCAAGCCGGTGTTCCGGTTTATACATTTACAGCAATACACCGTGAAAATTACCGGGATTATAAGGAAATTTATGCTTTCGTAAAGCACAGCCTGAAAACGAACGCGCTGTTCTACCAGTATGTACCACAAAAACAAAATGATCCCCTGATGATATCTCCTGAAGCATGGCATGAGATAAAGCACTGGATCCTGCTGGAAAAGAATAAAGTACATACTGCGTTTATATCAAAATTTTATATGTTGACCGGCAACGCCTGTTCGGGCGGAAATTTTGTTTTTACGATAAAGGCGGATGGCTCGGTTCAACCGTGTCCCTTTATTTCCGATCTTTCATTGGGAAATATCTATGAACGGGATATCTGGGATATCGTAAAAAACCGGTTCAGCCATCAGCATCTGATAAAGTTCAAAGAGGTCCCATTGGAATGTCAGGCCTGTTCGCACAAATCGGTCTGCGGGGGCGGTTGCAGGGCGGGTAATAATCTGCTGTTTGGTGATTATGCGCATAAAGATCATCGTTGCCTGGGTCCCTATAACCGTAAGATCGAACGGGAGACCCTGGTGGATTGTATCCCTTCCTTTTTTTAAAAGGCGGTCGCATGTCAGCAATCTTGGATGTTCGGAACCTCGCCAAGGCCTACGGCAAAAATCGGGTACTGGAAAATGTCACCTTCCACATGGATAGAGGTATGGTCATAGGGATCGAGGGTGAGAATGGTGCCGGGAAAAGCACACTGCTCAAGATCCTGGTTGGCCTGTTAAAACCGGACAAGGGAAGTATCAGCATTAACGGCTCTTTTGGTTTCTGTCCGCAGGAAACGCTTTTATTTGAAAATTTAACCGTGGCAGAGAATTTTTACTATTTTGCCGGTGCCTATGGTCTGCATAAATATCCGGACTGGATGGCGCGTAAGTATGAGCTGCTGGCGAGATTCCGGTTCAGCCGGTATGAACAGACACTGGTGTCAAAATTGAGCGGCGGCACCCGTCAAAAACTGAATCTTGCGCTGGCAATCCTTCATAGCCCGGATGTACTGGTCCTTGATGAGCCCTATGCAGCATTCGATTGGGAGACATATCTGCACTTCTGGGAGTATGTAAAGGAGGTCCGTAAAGAGGGGAGAAATGTCCTGATCGTCTCTCATCTGATTTATGATCCATCGCAGATAGATCGAAGATACACTCTGAGAGAAGGTGTTCTGGAATGCGTTTGATCAATTTGAAGACCATCTGGACCATGACACTGAAAGAAATATTCCGCAGCCGGTTTGTCATTATCCTCTTTTTTGTGATCCCAACGGTATTTTACATCCTGACCGATCTGACGACTTCAGACGAGATCATTTATTTTAAACTGGCCGCTGTTTCCATGGATACGATGATCCAGGTCAGTCAGAAGGATACGGCGCTTGTATTTATAGGTCTGGCGGCAGTAGGTCTGCTGTCTGCCTTTGTCGCCATGAATCTCATTCAAAAAAATACACCTGTGATCCGTCGGTTGATTCTTTGCGGCTACAGTGCCGGTGACCTTATCCTGGCAAAACTTTTGGTATTGCTCTGTCTGATGATCGTGATTTCCGGTTATGTTACCGGTATCCTGTATATTTATTTTGTCCCGCGTTCTTTTGCGCCACTCTGGCTGGGTTTCATGTCCCTGGCGTATGTTTACGGCAGTTACGGGCTATTGATCGGCTCCCTGGTAAAGAAAGAACTGGAGGGGATACTTTTTGTCGTACTGATCACAAATATTGATGTTGG
>Ga0209536_100014411_pt1 | contig 11360 bp, 11 predicted proteins | sample DeeMarSeWOR28_12_FD_187461 | JGI IMG/M metagenome (GOLD analysis project Ga0209536, IMG submission 187461) | Marine sediment microbial communities from White Oak River estuary, North Carolina - WOR-2-8_12 (SPAdes) (version 2) | ecosystem: Environmental > Aquatic > Marine > Intertidal zone >... | reverse complement strand
CGCCATGGGCCTCCAGGTAGTTCCGGAGGGTCTGGGCGCACGCCGCGAGAACGACGTGGTTGACGGTCGTGCCGTAGACCGAATTGATCGTCTTCACGTCGGCGAGCCGGGCCCTTCCATACGCCACCGTCCGCTGCGGCGAAGTTGGCTGGTTCCAGGGCGTCGGGGGGCCGCTGAAGGGCAGCGGCATTCGGGTTCCGCCTGCATCACTCCCGTCCGTGGAACGGCGCATGCTCACCACCGATGCCGCAGTATCGCGCAGGAGTCGCGCGAGGCGCGCTGAGCGCTGGGGCAGCCGCGAGAGTGCGTGGGCCAGCAGCGCCCCGCTCGTTGGAGCCGGATCCGTCCGCACGCGTCCGTGGGATCCGCCCGCATTCGCTCCCTCCGGCGAGGAATCGAGCAGCTGTAGCAGGAGCTGGATCGCCGAGACACCGTCGGCGATGGCGTGGTGCATCTTGAAGACGAGCGCCACCCTGCCTTCGGCCAGGCCTTCGATCACCCGGAGCTCCCATAGCGGCCGCGTCCGGTCGAGCGGCTGCGAGGCGATCTGGGCGACCAGGCTGGCGAGAACCTGGTCCGACCCCGGAGCCGGCGCCTCGATCCGATGGACGTGGCTCCGAATGCAGAGGTCGGGATCGTCGATCCAGACCGGATGGTCGAAGCCGAACGGCATCGCGGCCAGCCGGCGCCGGAACGGCGCCAGGTCGGGCATTCGCTGCTCCGCCAGGCGGAGGATTCGTTCGAAGGAGTAGCCGCCGTTGGCGCTCGAAGCATCGAGCACGAACGTCCCCATCATGTGCATCGGGGTGTTCGGCGTCTCCAAGGAGAGGAAGGCGGAGTCCAGCCCGGATAGCGAGACATGCGTATTCATCGTGGTTCGATCGATCCTCGGGAGCGCCGCCTCGGGCTCCGTTATGAGAAGATGTGGATGCTCACCGAGGGGCTCGGCCTGCATTCCGTAACTGGATTGCGCTGCTCGCTAGGCGGACGCCGAGATGGGCCGGGTCTCGTTGTCGAGCCCGTTGCGGCCGCCGAAGGCGTCGTAGTTGCGCCATTCCTTCGCGTAGGCGTCCTCGGCAGAGCGCGCGTAGCTGTAGGCGAAGCGCGTGTAGCTGCTTTCGCTGCTTCCTACGCGAGCGAGCGCCGGGGCGTCCACGGGAAGCTGTCCTCGGCGATGTACTCCCCACGATGCTTTCGCGAAGGAGCCATGATTCCCGGTCGGGCTCGGCATGCCCACCCAGCCGTGCAGGCGTTTTCTCAGGTCGGTGTCCGAGCGCCCCACGTAGAACACATTGAACGTTTCGCCGTCCATGTATCCGAGGGCGTAGTTGCCCGGCGACTTCCGCGTCAGCGCCTCGTCGATCGCCTCGTCGTTGAGCGGATAGGACCCGCTCATCTCCAGCGATAGCATCGACGAATACCTGGCCGCGCAGGACGGACAAACCGCGAGCGGATGCTCCCCTGGATGGAGTCGCTCGCACCAGAAGCAACACACGAGCGGAGACGGATCTTGCACGATCTCCGACCGGCCGTCAGTAAAGTCCCGGGGTTCGCTGTGTTTCATGGCTGAATCTCCTTGGGGGGAGTCCGCACGGGCAGCGATTCGGAGCTGGGCTCCGTGGAAGTCCAGGGCATCGGAACCGGGAAGGTTGCCCTTGCCCCGTGTGAATGCTTAGTATAAGAGGCAAATCAAGTATGTCAAGCAACTACGCATAACGCTCGATATATCAAGCACTTGCCCGGAATCCGCTCCAGGATCATCCTCGACGAGCAAACGCGCAGCATCCTGCCGTCGCTGGATCCGCCGCCCCCGAACTCACACGCTGGAGAACTTCAAGGCCCTCTCATTCGAACGAGCAGAGGCGATCGCGGGTCGAAGTGACGAGTCGAACATGGCCTGCGGCCTCGAGGCCTACATTCGCCCGCAGAATGAGCAGGATCCTTCACGTCCTCGGCCTTCTACGTGCTGGCCCAGGCGAGAATCCAGGTGGCGACTGCTTGCTTCTTCAGGGGGTCCCTGGCTGTCCCCGACGAGCTCGCGCTGTCGCCGGTGATCACGAACGCGGAAGCGAAATGGCGTCAGTGGCGACGCGTCTCGGTTGCGGCGTGCGAGGCAGTCTGCCCCAGCAAATGGATGAATTCCGGGCAGGATCGATGCCGGTGAGGACGAGGGTGCTCGGCATTCATCGTTGTCGCTGCGGCGACGGCGAAAGGGGTGGAACTTCGACGTGGGCCTTCACGCCATTCGGTCCTTCGAATGCAGCCCGGACGATCCGGAGCGCCGAAAGCGGGAGCCGCCTGCGAACCTCCCTTGCACCCGGCGCGGCGTCCGGTGTGCGGGCGTCGGCTATGCTGGACCGACCCCGGCCGCGGGACCGGCCCCCGAGGCCGCCACCCATCCCATATGCGCAAGTGGTTGCCCAGGCTCCTGATCCTCGCCGCCCTCCTGGCGGTCGTGCTGCGTGTCACGGTGCTTCGGCCCGACGCGGTGCCGGTGCGCGTGGCGCCCGTCGAAGTGGCTCGTGTCGAGGCGACCGTCACCAACAGCAAGGCGGGCACCGTGCGCGCACGGCGCCGCGCGAAGATCTCGGCCGAGGCCGGCGGGCGCATCGTCGAGATCACGCGCCGCGAGGGCGACCGCGTCGAGGCCGGCGAGGTGCTCGTGCGCCTCAACGACTCCACGCCGAGGGCGCAGCTGAGCCTCGTCGAGCAGGGCCTGCGGGTGGCGGTGGCCGCCGCCAGACAGGCCTGTATCGAGCGCGACCGCGCCTCCCGAGAGCTCGAGCGCAAGCGCCATCTCGCGGACCAGGCGATCGTCTCGGAGGACATCCTCGACGCGCTCGAGAGCGCGTACCTGGCCACCAAGGCCTCCTGCAGCTCGCTCCAGGCCGAGGTGGGCCGCTCGCGTGCGGCCATCGAGTCGGCCCGTGTCGAGCTCGCGAAGTTCGAGATCCGAGCGCCATTCGCGGGCGTGATTGCCGAGCAGAACGTCGAGCTGGGCGAATGGATCACGCCTTCGCCGCCCCTGCTCACCGCACCGCCGGTCGTCGACATCATCGATCCGGATTCCGTCTACGTCAGCGCGCCCATGGACGAGGTGGATTCCGCGAAGATCCAGGTGGATCAGCCCGCCAAGGTCACGGTGGATTCGCATCCCGGCCACGAGTTCCCGGGCCACGTGGTCCGGGTGGCGCCCTACGTCCTGGACCTCGAGGCGCAGAACCGAACCGTCGAGATCGAGGTCGAGCTCGACGATCCAGAGGTCGCCGCGCGCTTCCTTCCCGGTACGTCCGCTGATGTCGAAGTGGTGCTCGAGGTGCGGTCCGACGTCTTACGGATCCCGACTGCAGCCCTGCTCGAAGGCAGCCGCGTCCTCGTTCCGGCGAACGGCACCCTGGAAGAGCGTGCCGTCGAGGTGGGCCTCAAGAACTGGGAATATTCCGAGGTGCGAAGCGGCCTCGAAGCAGGCCAGAGCGTGGTGGTGTCGCTCGACCGCGTAGAGGTGCAGCCGGGCGCGCGGGTCCGGATCGAAGGGCAGGGGGACGACCTGTGAGCGACGGTGGGGCGCCCATCGTCGAGCTCGAGGACGTATGGCGAAGCTACCGGGTGGGCGACGAGGTCCTCGACGCCCTCAGAGCGGCCTCGGCGCGGATTCCGGTCGGCGACTACGTGGCCGTGATGGGGCCCTCGGGCTCCGGGAAGTCCACCCTGCTCAACGTGCTCGGCTGTCTGGATCGGCCGAGCCGGGGCGTGTACCGCCTCGATGGGCGCGAGGTGGGTACGCTCGGGGACGACGAGCTCTCGGAGGTGCGTCATCACCTGATCGGCTTCGTCTTCCAGACCTTTCACCTGATTCCACGTCTGGCAGCCGAGGAGAACGTGGCACTCCCCCTGGTGCTCGACGGCGTGTCGATCGAGGAGCGCAGGGAGCGAGTGGCGGCAGCGCTCGAGGCCGTGGGCCTCTCGCATCGCGCGAAGCACCGGCCCAGCGAGCTCTCGGGAGGCGAGTGCCAGCGCGTCGCCATCGCGCGCGCCACGGTCATGCGACCGCGCCTGCTGCTGGCGGACGAGCCCACCGGCAACCTCGACAGCGCCGCGGGGCGCCAGATCATGGAGCTCCTCGAGCAGATGAACGACGAAGGATTGACCCTCGTCGTCGTGACCCATGACCTGAACATCGGCCGGCGCGCGAAACGCGTGTTCGTGCTGCGCGACGGTGAGATCGTCCAGCGGGTAGCGGGAAGCGAGCTCGCACCGGAGATGCTGCTCGCGGCCCCCATCGAGGCGACGGCGTGAAGTCGAGCGACGCCGTCATCTTCTCGTGGACGGCGCTCTCGCGCCACCGGCGCCGCAGCGCACTCTCCGTGCTGGGCGTGATGGTGGGCGTGGCCTCGGTGATCGCGCTCACGGCGCTGGGCGAGGGCGCGAGGCGCTATGTGACGCGCGAGTTCGCCTCCCTCGGAACCAACCTTCTGATCGTGCTACCCGGCAAGAACGAGACGACGGGGATGTTTCCCGGCGCTGGCGGCGTACCCAACGATCTCACCCTCGGCGACGCGCGCGCCCTGCGGCGAGGCGTGCGCGAGGCCCGCCTGGTGGTTCCCATTGCCATTGGCAACGAAACCGTGGCCTATGGGGAGCGTCGGCGGCAGGTAGCCGTCGTCGGCTCCACTCCCGATTTCCGCAGCGTGAGGCGCCTCGGAATGGGGGCGGGAAGCTTCCTGCCGGAGAGCGACATGGAACGCGGAGCCGCCGTGGCCGTGCTCGGTGCGAAGCTGGCACGCGAGATCTTCGGCATCGAGAGTCCGGTCGGGCGCGTCATCCGTATCGGTGACTGGCGTATCCGTGTGATCGGTGTACTTGCTCCGAAGGGCCGCCAGCTCGGTATCGACGTCGACGACATGGTGGTCGTGCCCGTGGCCACTGCGATGCGCATGTTCGACCAGACCTCCCTCTTCCGGATCATGATCGAGGTGCGCGCCCACTCCGACCTGCAACGCGCCAGGCAGCGCGTTCTCGCGATCATCACCGATCGCCACGAAGAGGAGGACGTCACCTGTATCACCCAGGATTCCGTAGTCGGATCGCTGTCTCAGATCCTTACGGTCCTGACCCTGGCGGTGGGTGCGATCGGCGCGGTGTCGCTGGCGGTCGCGGGCCTCGGCGTGATGAACCTGATGCTGGTGTCCGTCTCGGAGCGAACCGAGGAGGTGGGGCTGCTGAAGGCGCTGGGTGCGAAGCGCCACCAGGTGCTCCGGGTCTTCCTGGTCGAGGCGATGATGCTGTCGACGGCGGGCGCGCTGGTGGGCCTGGCGATGGGCTGGGCGCTGGTGAGGGTCTGCGTGATGCTCTACCCGAGCTTCCCGGCGGCGCCACCGCTCTGGGCGGTGGCGAGCGTCGTGGTCGTCTCCATCGGGGTGGGGACTCTCTTCGGCGTGCTTCCGGCCCGACGCGCGACGCGCCTCGACCCGGTGGCCGCGCTGGCGGGGAAGTAGCGGTGCACGCGGCGGGCTTCGTCGAGCTCGGCGTAGGGGCGGTTCGCAGCCACCGCCTGCGTTCCTTCCTCGCGATCCTGGGCATCGCCATCGGCATCGCCTCGGTCATCATCCTGACGTCGATCGGCGAGGGCACGCGCCGCTACCTGTTGAAGGAGTTCACGCAGTTCGGGACGAACGTGCTCGCCATCCATCCCGGCAAGGTGGAGACGGCCGGCATCCCCGGCATCTTCGGCGGCACCACCCGGAAGCTCACCCTCGACGACGCCGAGGCGATCAGCCGCGTACCCGACGTGCAGTCGGTGGCGCCACTGGCCATGGGGCAGGCGCGGGTGGAAGGCGGTGGGCGCGGGCGCAGCGTGTTCATCTACGGCGCCACCGCGGAATTCCCGGAGGTGCTCAAGTTCGAAATCGGACGCGGCAGCTTCCTGCCGCCTGGAGATCCACGCCGAGGCTCGATGGTGGCGGTGCTGGGACCGAAGCTCAAGCGCGAGCTCTTCGGCGAGGAGAACGTGCTGGGTCGCTTCGTTCGCATCGCGGACTTCCGCCTGCGCGTGATCGGCGTGATGAAGCCCAAGGGCAGGATCCTGGGCTTCGACGTGGACGACGCGGCCTACGTGCCCGTGGCGACGGTCATGCGCATGTTCAACCTCGACGAGCTCCATGAGATCGATGTCTCCTACAGCCACGAGGGGCTCTCGGAGCTGGTGGCCGAGCGAATCAGGGCTCTGCTCACCGAACGCCACGGTGGCAAGGAGGACTTCACGTTGATGACGCAGACCGAGATGCTCCGTGTCTTCGGTCGGGTCATGGACATGATCACTGCGGCGGTGGCCGCCATCGCCGGGGTGTCGCTGGTGGTGGGAGCCATCGGCGTGTTCACCATGATGTGGATCACCGTGGGCGAGCGCGTGGGGGAGATCGGCCTGCTGCGCGCCATCGGTGCCACCGCGAACGTCGTGCATGGGCTCTTCCTGCTGGAAGCGGTGGTCCTCACGCTGGTCGGGGGCGCGCTCGGGGTGGCCATCGGGGGCGGTCTGGCGCTGCTCGCGCGCCTGGCAGTGCCGGGGCTGCCGGTCTACACGCCGCTCGAGTACGTCGCGGCCGCCCTGGCGGTGAGCGCGCTCGCGGGCCTGGTGGCGGGCGTGCTCCCGGCGCGCCGCGCGGCATCGCTCGATCCCGTAGCCGCGCTGCGCGCAGAGTAGGTCGCCACTCCGCGTCACCCGTCAGGGGAAGGACTCCCTGGCGTTCGGGATCGGCGAGGCGCCGGTGCTCTGGATCCTGTTGCGGCTGGACGCATCCGGAAAGCCGCTCGAGAGCGAGGTCTGGCCGATCATTCCGGAGTCGCAGTGCGTGCGCGACTCGCTGCTTGCCTTGCGCTTCCCACCGCCGCCAAGGTCGGCCTTCTGGATCCAGGTCGAGATCCGCCGCTAGGGGCTGCTCAGGAAGGATCGGCGAGCTTCGCGAGACCCTTCAGGACCAGCTGTCCGTAGGTCACCACGCCCTTGATCTCGCCGGCCTCGATGACCGGCGCGATCGAGACGCCGAACCGCTCGAACAGCCGCGCGCAGTAGCGGATGTCCATGTCGGGCAGCACACCGAGTACGGGCTTCGCCATGATCTCGTAGACGTTCACGCGATCCGGCGCCTTGTGGGGGGCGAGCACCTGATTGGCGATGTCGGACACCATCAACATGCCGAATTCGTCGTCGTCAGTGCGCTTCTTGACGATCACGAAGTGCGCGTCCTGCTCGCCCATCAGGCGAAGCGCCTCGGCGACGGTCGCGAGTCCGTCGATGAGGATGTAGTCGAACTCCATCACGTCCGCGACGCGAATGATCCGCCGGTCGCTCACAGCTCTTCCTCCTTCAAGGTCGGGGCAATGGTCTGCGCCTGGTGGACCACGCCAACTGCGTCCTCGACGTCGATCTGAAGCGCGATCCCGGTGCCGGGATTCGTATCGAACTCTCCCACGCTACCGATCCTCTCCAGAATGTGACGGGCGCGATGCTCCTCGACCAGCAACAGCACCACGTCACGCTGGGTCTCGAGGGTCATGCCGAGGAACGTCTTGTGGGTCTTCAGCCCCTCTCCGCGGGCGTTGGTGATCACCGTGGCGCCGGTGGCACCGGCCTGGCGCGATGCCTCCATCACGTCCGCGGTCTTGGCATCCTCTACGAAGACGATGATCAGCTTGAATCTCACGATGCGCCTCCTCGGGATTCTGTGTCGTTCAAGGTCTCACGCCGCGACCTCCAGGCGGCGAGCTGGCCGTAGCCCATCACCGTGATCATGGGGAAAAGGCTCGCGAGCGCAATGAGCCCGAAGCCGTCCATCAGCGGGCTCCGGCCCGGCACGTTCTCGGCCAGCCCGAACCCCAGCGCGGCAATCAGGGGCACCGTGACGGTGGACGTGGTGACTCCGCCCGAGTCGTAGGCGAGGGGAACGATGAGCCTCGGGGCGCGCAGCGTCTGCGCCACGACTACCACGTAGCCCGCAACGACGAACCAGTGGATGGGCACGCCGACGACGATACGAAGCACCCCGAGCGTCACGCCGACTCCGACCCCCAGCGCCACGGCGATGCGCAGGCCCCAGGCCGACAGGGCGCCACCGGATAGCGCGCGCGCCTTCATGGCTATTGCGATCAGGGCTGGCTCCGCAATCGTGGTGGCGAAGCCAACAGCGAACGCGAAGGCATAGACCCAATGATACCGGGTCCAGTGGGCGCTCGTGCCCGCAACCCCGCCCACGAAGCCGGGATCGGCGAACTGCTCGGCCATCGCACGGCCGACGGGGAAGAGCGCCTGCTGGAGGCCGATCAGGAACAGGGTGATGCCCAACAGCACGCAGGCGAGCCCGACGAGAACCCGCGGAAGATTCGGGATGGGACGCTTCAGCACCCGGAACTGGAAGAATCCGAGAACCAACACGATCGGCAGCACGTCCCACAGCGTGTCGAACAGGACCGCAGGGAGTCCGGCGAGGATTCGCATCAGATGAGCAGGCCGTACAACATCACGAAGATCACGGGGAGCAGGGATGCGAAGGCGATCAGTCCGAACCCGTCCGCCATGGGATTGCGTCCCTTCATGGACGAAGCGAGTCCGACCCCCAGGGCCGTGACCAGAGGCACCGTGATGGTGGAGGTCGTGATGCCACCGGAGTCGTAGGCGATGCCGACGATCTCTTCGGGCACGATGGTGGTGACCAGGAGCACCACGACGTAACCCCCGGCGATCATCAGGTGGATCGGCCAGCCCTTGATGATGCGAATCACACCGAGCACGATGGCGCAGCCCACCGACACGGCCACTGTGAGCCGGAGCCCCAGCGCATAGCTCTGTCGCGCGGCTTCGGAGGCCTCGATGAGCGCCGCATCCGCGGCGATCTTCGCGGCCTCGTCGGCGATCGCGATGAGCGCGGGCTCCGCCGCCGTCGTCCCGAAGCCGAGGGCGAAGGAGAACGACAGCAGCCAGCCGACGGATCCCTTGCGGGCGAAGGCATGGGCCATGCTTTCACCCAACGGAAAGAGGCCGAGCTCGAGACCCTGGACGAAGAGCGCGAGCCCGAGCAGCACGAGTAGCAACCCGACCAGCACCTCGAGCAGATCCGGCAACGGCTGCTGCAGCACCGCCAGCTGGAAGAACGCGATGACCCCGACGATGGGCGCGAGGTCACGAGCGCTGCCCAGCACGGGACGCAGAAGGCCCTTGCTCCAAACCGTCAACGCGGCACCTGCCCCTGGCAACTCATCGTCCGCTCACACCCCCCGGTGGCAAGAGCCATGGCGCAGCCATCGCTGACATTGCGCGCGCGGACTCGACCCCTCACGTCAGAAGCTACGCGACGAAGTCAATGGACGCAGAGCAGTGATGATCCTCGGTAGCAAGCTGTAGCAGAGCCGGAACAGGCTACAGTCGGCGGCTGGCTCGAGAGTTGCCGAGGGTTCCGCCGTTCCGAATTCTCTCGCTGGTGCGGCGACTTACGTGGTGGTCCGGGCCGGAATCGAGCTGGCGATCCGTGATTCTCGGGCCGCGACGGTGAATGTCTACCCGCGTCCACGAGTATCAGTCGCCGTAGCTTCCCGGCTACCTGGTGTCGATCCAGATTCCACGGACATCCGGCACGAATACGGTTGTCCGCCGCCTTGGCCTTACATTGGCCATCAGGCCGATGTGCCTCTTCAGCTGTGGCGTAATCCTACCGGTAGGCGTGAGGCTCGCCAACGAACCGAAACCAGATCGCTCTTCTTCGGTCACACGATGGACTCTCGGGCGCTTGGCGCCTACAACCCGAACTTCGTTGGGGGTGCGATCACCAGCGTCGTCCCGAGTTGTTTCGGCTCTTCATGCGGTCGGTCGCGAGGCTAGACCCGTTCTCGACTCCAAACACGCGGCTCTTTCTCTGCTCGGCTACGACTCCGCCGGGTGAGGGGGGCTGGCCATTCTGGCGCCTGGGCCGCGCAGTCGGCGCTGCGATGGCTTCGACCTGCCGCGCGCATGATCGCTGATGCGGACGCCGCCCGGCCTGTGAGGCTGGCTCAGGTTCTGGCGTCGAGACGCATGTGCCTTCGAATCCAGCTCTGCACGCCGCGGGAGCCTGGGTCGATCATGGCATCGAAGAATTGAACGGTGAGCTCCGTTTGAGTCCAGTGCTGCACGCGCGCCATCGACTGAGACACTTCGTCGAGCCAGAGCTCCTGCAGGAGACGTACACGGGCAGCGATCAGATTGTTGAGGCTGTGCAGGAACTCCTCACCCAGACGCGAGTTCGTCGTCATCAACGCTGCGAGCTGCTCCCGCGGAAAAGCGACGGCGGCTCCATCTTCGATGCAGTAGCACGAGTAGATCGACTTACGTGGCTTCACGAGCGACGACCAACCGAAGGCGTCGCGAGCCCCCTTCTCCTCGACGGCCAGTGATTCCTGGCGATCGAGGACCCGGAGCGGGACGGTGAGCGCAAACCGGCCGCGTGTGGCGATGTAGAAGGTCTTCGCCTCTTGCCCGCGCTCGAAGAGGCAGTCCCTGCGCCGGAACTCCTGCTCGCTGGCGATTGCTCCGAGCTCGGCCAGATCTGGCTTCGTGAGCCCGCGCAGCACGTCAGCCTGCTCGATCGATGAGAGGTCGATCATCGTCGGCCCTCCGTCCTGGCTCTCTTCGATCATCGCAACTCGAGCAGGCGATGTACAGAAACAAGTTGCTCCAGGACGAGCGGGAGTCCGGGAAGGCGGGTCGGCGGAGGCACGAGGACGTGCGCATGGCAGCCTAACCAGCTGGCAACGAGGCAACCTGCCCCAGCCGCGCGCCGCGACCCGCCCAGCGGGTGTCTCCGGCCCGCCCCCGAGGACATCTCGTCTCTGCTGGCTGTTTCTGGGGCCACGTTGCGACTCTGCATCGATCGGCGCTTCTCATGCATCCAGCTCCCGCGCGAGCCGCTCGGCGTGGCCGGTGGCATCGATCTCTCGGAAGGGCTCGAGCGCCTTTCGCAGCGCGCGATCGGCAGCTGGCTCGTCACCAAGCGACCTGGCGAGGCGTCCGCGCACCTCGATGACTCCTGGCGGCAGCGAGCGGGTGGCGAGCGAGTCGATCCGTTCTTTGCCGCGTTCGAGTGTGATCTCGATCTCCGCGCGAGGCATGCGTGGTGGCCCGGGCCAGAATCGAACTGGCGAAACCTCGAGCCCGGACAGGTCCGGCTACGCGGCGGGCTCGCCGGATCGTCAGGCTTCGGACTCGAGGTCGAGGGTTCGAATCCCCTCCGGTGCGCGAATGGATTCGGGCGCCCATTCGCTGCTCTTCGTGTGCGGCTCCGGTCGCGCCAACACTCCAGGGTTTCGTTGCTCTTCGCGCTACGTTGCCTCGGAGG